>Ga0315286_10001926_pt1 | contig 19190 bp, 16 predicted proteins | sample YL17G10_0_MG_FD_205038 | JGI IMG/M metagenome (GOLD analysis project Ga0315286, IMG submission 205038) | Sediment microbial communities from Yellowstone Lake, YNP, Wyoming, USA - YL17G10_0 | ecosystem: Environmental > Aquatic > Freshwater > Lake > Sediment | place: USA: Wyoming | collected... | reverse complement strand
AGCCATCATACACGGCGCCGTCAAACGTATCAGACCCAAGATGATGACGGTAATGGCAATGTTTATGGGCCTGATACCAATTATGTATGCTACAGGCACCGGTGCGGATATGATGAAACGAATTGCGGCTCCGATGATTGGCGGTATTTTTACCAGCTTCATACTCGAATTGCTGGTGTATCCTCCTATTTATGCTGTCTGGAAATGGCGATATGAAATGAAAGAAGGCACCGTGGATGTCAGCTCGCTGTCGATACCGGAACTGCACAAACACTGATTTATTGTTCACTGTTCCAGCCACCGCCGAGAGCCTTATACAAAGCTACAAGGTTGGTAGAAACGTTTCGCGTGCTTTGCACCAAAGCATCTTCGGAAGCATATAACGAACGCTGGGCCTCCAGTACGTTAAGAAAATCAGTCTGACCTTCCGTATAGAGCTTAGTAGCCAAATCCACAGCCTTGCGATTGGCAGCAACTGCTTCAATCAGCCTGTCGCGGTGTTCCTGCTCTTTCGCAGACACTATCAGGGCGTTTTCGACATCCTGCAAAGCTGTCAGAACTGTCTGCTGATATGTTATAAACGATTGCTCCTTCAGGGCTTTTTGCAGTTCGATATTTGCTTCGATTCGGCCTGCACTAAATACCTGCCAACTGACCGATGGGCCAAGAGACCAGAAGCGGTTATCCCAATTTGTTAACGTATTTGATTGGCTGCCCTGAAAACCTCCTGAAGCAGAGAGGGACAATTTGGGGAACAAATCTGCTGTGGCTACGCCGATACGAGCGGTCGCCGAATGGATTTGGGCCTCTGCTCGCCGGATGTCAGGACGCCGCAACAGCAAATCAGACGGCACACTAACCGGCACCGCAGGCGGAGCAGCAGGAATCTCTGAAGTTTGCGCAAGCTCGTGCAGCAGGGCTGCCGGCTCAAGACCCAGCAGAACGCTAAGACTATAAATCGTTTGTCGAGCCGATGATTCAAGCACCGGAATCTGAGATGCGGTGGTAGCCACCAGTGCATCGGCATTTGCTACATCCAATGCGCCCACGAAACCGCCTTGAAATCTTTTGCGGGTCAGCTCAGCACTGTGCTTTTGCGCCTTCAAGTTATTCTGAGCAATGACAATCTGCTGTTGAAACCCTCGCAGGTCGATATAGTTGAGTGCAATCTCAGCAGTAAGCGTTACCAGCACACTTTGGCGGTCCTCTACAGCGGCCAGCACATCGGCATTGGCAGCTTCGACATCGCGTCGCACTCCGCCGAATATATCTACTTCCCAAGCTGCGTCTAAACCGGCCTGATAAAGGTTACGAGTTGTGCCGGCGTTTCCGCCGACTGTCGTCCCTCCGGAACGGCTGCGTGTAAAAGAACCTGTAGCCTCTACCGAGGGCCATAGACCTGCTGTAACAATACTACGTGATGCGCGTGCCTGGAGAATACGAGCTTCGGCCTGTTTCAAATCTAAATTGGAATTCACCGCCCTCTCCACTAATAAGGTCAAGGTCTCATCGCCGAATGTTGTCCACCAGCGGACAATGTCCTCTGCTGTGGCAGTGGTCAACTGATTGCTATCGGCCGTTGTTGGACCAGCCCAGGAACTCGGCATATTAGGTTCCGGCGGCCGATAGTTAGGCCCCACGGTACAACCCGTTACTGTTATAAAGCAAAAACACAATATAACGAATTGATTTTTCATCAACATATTCAAATTCCCTCTCAGTGCATCGTTACTCATACCGCAGCGCCTCAATCGGGTCTAATCGTGAGGCCTTCCACGCTGGGTAATATCCAAAAATGATACCTACGCCTGCGGAGACAAGAAAAGCAGCAATGATAGCACCCGGCGACGTTTCGACCGGCCAGTTTTTGAAAAACTTAATCAGAAACGCACCGCCGTGGCCGACCAGGATTCCCAGCGCCCCGCCTATAAGACACAGCACAACAGCTTCAATCAAAAATTGTCGCAGAATATCTTTTGCCTGCGCACCAACAGCCATTCGCAATCCGATTTCGTGAGTCCGCTCGGTAACGGATACGAGCATAATATTCATAATTCCGACTCCGCCGACAATCAAAGAAATAAGTGCGACACACAGCAGCAGGTTTGTCATCAAACCTGTCGTCGACGACAGTGTATTCATCATCTCCGTCATATCACGGATACTGAAATCTTCCGGCTCGCCCTGATGTATCCTGTGTCGCTGGCGCAGCAGTTCGGTTATTTGCCTGATGGCCAGCGGTATCTCGTCAGCCGACCCGGCTGCTGCAAGAATTTCATCCACGTTGGTAAAGCGAACAGGCTGAGGTGTGTCGGCAGCCTGCGTTTCCGAAATCTCCGGATACAGACTCATCCCACTGCCGGGATAAAGCCGATTAAGCGTGTTAACGCCGGAGGAGGTATTTGAACTTGTGCTGCTCTGATTGACGGTTGACGCTGAAGAGCCTGTTACACGGTATTTGACGGTAGTCCACGGCGCCAGGACAATATCATCCTGGTCCATTCCCATCATATTGGCGCCTTTGGCACTTAGCACCCCTACAACCTTAAACGACACATTTTTGATTCGCACTTCCTTTCCGACAGGAGAATGTCCCTCGAACAGTTCACGAACAATTGTCCTGCCAAGAAGACAAACTTTGCTGGAGTTGCGGATATCGCGCTCGGTAAATGCTTCACCCTCAGCCATATTGGCCCAGTCGCGGACATTAAGATACGCAGGGTCAACACCATAAATGAAAAGCGGCACCCAGTTCCGGTTGCCGTAAACCACCTGAGTGCGAACCCTGATAACAGGGGTAGCGCTGCGCACGGCAGGGCATTCTCTCGCAATCGCCTCACAATCCTGCGGCGTCAGAGTCATCACGCTGCCTGCACCAAAGCTGACTCCTCCGCTGGCTGCTGTGCCGGGGTGTATCATCAGATTATTGGCACCCATACTTGCAATACTTTTCTCAATAGCTGCGGATGAACCACTGCCAATTTCCATCATAGCAATAACAGCCGCCACACCGATGATAATACCAAGAGTCGTCAATGATGCCCGCATCGGGTTGCGACGCAGCGCTCGCATCGCAGTACTTACTGTGCGGTAAACTTTCATTTTGCACCTCCCGCACCAGCCTCTTCATTCTGCAACCAGCCTGACATCGCTCCATTATCAATTATGCCGTCAGAAATATGGATTATCCGCTTTGCATGATTAGCAATATTGGCATCGTGTGTTACGAGGATAACAGTGATACCATCAACTGTGTTGAGTTGCTGAAACATACGCAGGACATCTTCGCTGGTATGAGAATCCAGATTGCCCGTCGGCTCATCAGCGAAAAGTATCGAAGGCCGGTTTATCAGCGCCCTTGCAATCGCCACTCTCTGCTGCTGTCCGCCGGAAAGCTGTGAAGGCTCATGATGAAACCTGTCCCCCAAACCGACCAGATTGAGCATATCCATAGCCCTGCGTCTGGTCTCTTTGTCCGGCAGATGTTCCGCCGTATATGACAGCGGTAACATTACATTCTCCAATGCACTGGTGCGAGGCAGGAGGTTGAAATTCTGAAACACAAAACCAACCTTTTGATTTCGCACAATGGCACGCTCATTGGCCGTTAGCTGTGACATTTCCTGACCTTCCAGCCAATATTCTCCCGACGTGGCGTGGTCGAGGCATCCGAGTATATTCATCAAGGTGCTTTTCCCTGAACCTGATGCGCCCATTAATGCAACGAACTCGCCCTGCTCAATATCCAGCGACACTCCCTTCAGCACAGGCACAGCCAGTTCTCCTATGTAATAAGTTTTGTAAATATCTTTCAACTCAATCAATTTCATAGCCAGTCCGTTAAGACACTGTTTTTACTGTTTCGACGAATTTGAACTGCGGCTGCTCCGCCATTGAGGAGTGAATGGATTGGCAGTTCCAACATCTGCAGCCTGCTGCTGTTCTCCAAAGACAACCTCGAGACCCTCCTGTAGTTCCTTACCCTCCACTTCTGTTACCGTCCCATCGCTCGGACCGATACGCACCCTAATCGGCCGCACGTAATTTCCTTCCGGCACCCATACAACGCTTTGACCACCATTGGCGAGGGTTTTTTCGCCGTTATGATTTCGCTGCCCGTTATTGTGATTCTGGCCGTTGTTGTGATTACCGTTGGCGGGAGCCGAACCAAGTATATCTGTTCTAAATTCGGCAACCACTTGTTCAGGCTTCGGCGACCATCGTAAGGCGACATTTGGCACCAGCAGAACGCTGCTGCTGCGGCTAAGCTCAAACTGAACGTTTGCTGTTAGATATGGAAGCAGCTTTCCGCTCGAATTGTCTGTGATAACTTCTACTGTATAGGTAACAACGTTCTGTGTCATATTGGCATTCAGCCGAATCTTACCCACTTCGCCTCGGAAAATTTCGCCGGGATAAGCATCAACGGTAAAACTCACTGCCTGCCCGGGATGAATATTTCCAATATCAGCCTCATTGACCGAAACCCACACCTGCATACGTTTGAGGTCTTTGGCCATCAGAAACAGACTTGGAGCATTCAGGCTGGCGACCACAGTCTGCCCGATATTTACACGCCGGTCGATAATAATTCCCTTGACCGGCGATTTTATCGTGCAGTAGCTCAGGTTTCGCTGAGACCGCTGGAGAACCGCCTCTGCCTGCTTAACAGATGCCTTAGCCTGGACAATAGCAACCTCACCTACGGCAAGATTTGCCCTGGCTGTCTCGTATGCCGACTTGTAGGCGTCATAACTGCTCGCTGCCAGTGCCTCGGACTGCCCAAGTTTCTGCGCTCGTTCCCAGTCTCGCTGCGCCTGATATAGTTTGGCTTTCATTTGCTCAAGGTCTGCCTCGGCCCGCTGAACTCCTGCTTCGGCCTGCTGTAACTGTGCCATAGCCTGTGCCACATCCGCCGCATAAAGAGAGTCATCAATTTCAGCCAGCACCGTCCCTTCTTCCACCACTGACCCATAATCTATTACTTTGCCGTTTTTATCGTGACCAAAAGAATTGATTTTTCCCGCAACCTGCGCCCCAACATCAACTACCTCCTCAGGTTCAACTGTGCCGGTAGCGCTGATAGTGGCCAGCAAATCGCCGCGTTCTACCGGTGCTGTGCGGTAAAAAACCTTCTCTTCATCAGTCTTATACAGATACAACACCCCACCAACAGCTATAATCCCCAGCACAATAGTTATCGCAACTGCTCTTTTCATCAAGAATTTCATACCACACCCTTATCAAGAAACCGAAATTTTATCGACGTTCTCATTTTGCGGCTCAACGCTGCATCCTGAATTTCCGTTGACGGCGTTGCCCTGAGCAGCAAGTTCGCCGGCCTCAATCTGTCGTCTGATTTCACGAATACCGGCAAGAGAAAACCGCATAACGTGGTCCGCTATGTCCTCGATTTTTAGTTCCACCGGCAGCAGATTTGTTTTCATCCCGTTCACTTTGAACATCCTGCGATGCTGCTCACGAATCATCATATCGAAACACTGCGCCCTGATGCTCATCTGGCAAAGCAAAACCTGCTGTTCGGATGCACATTCACCAAGCAGTTCCCGTATAATACTACCCAGTTCACGTCGAAGTGGTTCTATGGATTTCCGTATAAGCTCTGCCAAAAGACCTGTCGGGTTGGCTAATTCCTTGCGGATTATTTCGAACTCGTGGCTTTTAGGGTCGGCAAGGCGCTGCATAGCGGCAAGTATCCGCCCGCGAAGGCGCTGCTCAGCGGAAGCATCTGAAGGAACACCGCCGTCCGGCGGATGAGCCTGAAGCGAGCGATGAAACGCCATACGCCATGCCTCCGCATAAAGCGTTTCCTTGTTGCCGAAGTAATAATTTACCGCCGCAACGTTTGCTCCGGCACGCTTACATATCTCCGCCACGGTCGCATCTCGATAGCCCTTGTCGGCAAATATCTCGCAGGCAGTTTCAACCAGTTGTTCTGCTTTGCCGGCACGATTTTTCTTTTTTAATTTCATAGCAATCTCCGCAGTTTCTAATCGTCAGAATTATGCATACATATAATTAAAATGTTCATTTTAAGTGTATATTTTAATTGCTTTTTTCATAAAAATCAAGAAAAAACTGCCCATAATATACGAAAAATGATATAACATTTTGGTATTTTGGGACTTATAACTGTAGAAATGTCAGGCAAATAGGCAGATTTCTACCCGCTTTCGCAGAAGGCAGGCGCAAGGGTGTGTTGCCGAAATCGAGATTGCTTCGTCGCGTTCGCTCCTCGCAATGACGGCCGCTCATTTTCGGTGTCATTGCGAGGCCACCTAAGATGGCCGTGGCAATCTCAAACTCTTAATTTTGCTTTGGGCAACACGCCCGTAAAGCTGTGGAGCGGAGCTTCACTGTCGGATTTTTTTGGCAAGTTCAGCCACACGTTTGCCCAGAGCCTTGGCGATATTTAAATCGTCGGCGGACGGCTGAAGATTGTTTTTGGTTCCGGCAAGAGTCGATGCCCCATAAGGAGTCCCGCCCCGCCCTTCTGTATGCAGCATACCGGGTGTCGAATAAGGCACACCGACAATTAACATTCCTAAATGAAGGAACGGCACCATCATAGTCATCAAAGTAGTTTCCTGACCGCCGTGCGTAGTTGCTGTGGAAGTGAAAAAACCCGCAGGTTTGCCTTCCAAAGCCCCTTCCATCCATAACTCGGCCGTTGAGTCTATAAATCTTTTCATCTGGGCGGTCATATTGCCGTAGCGTGTCGGCGTTCCAAAAATCACTCCATCCGCTTCCCGAAGGTCGCTGAGCGTGCAGACGGGAACATCTTTTTGCTGCTCCCATACCTGTTCTGCATATTTATCCTTGTCGATATCTTTTTCGATGTCAGGAAATTCCTGTATTCGGCGGAAAGCACCTTCGACACCGTTTACCGACATCACACCGTCCTCGACTGCGCGGGCCATTTGAAAAGTGTGTCCATACCTCGAATAATACGCAATAAGAATTTTCATAGTTTGTCTCCTTATGGACAGAAAAACCACCCTGTCCCTTTCCGTTTTTTTCGTCTGTTGTTTCTAATACTAATGCCGTTTCTAAAAATAAATCGCTATTTTTGTTATCCCCGCGAAAGCGAGGGTGCGTTGTAAATAAAAGACTTACGTAAAACTTCAATAGCTAAAAGTTATATTAACTTTTTAGAAACGGCACTAAGGTATTTTCTATTTAACCTTAACAACGGAATTTAATTCGTTGTATGGATTAAGTTCGGTCATTTTGTTATAGGGGTCTTGCTGCCAATGTCCGTCAATGACCAGCCGGTAATGATATGTCCCCTTCGCTAAAGGAATTTTTACCTGCCAATTACCTTCGCCCATATTTTGCATCTGGGTTTTTTCTGGCTGCCAGTTGTTAAAATCGCCTGCGACCTGAACGGTAGCGGCCTGTGGATAAAACGCAACGAACATAACGCCATCGGCAACCTGATGAACACCATAAAATTCCGAAACGCCTGTTTCCGCTGATTTGGTTTCTCCGATTGCTGAAACTACGGTTTCCAGCTTTCTCGCAGCTTTTTCTTTTACCATTCTCGACATTCTCATAATTAACTCCTTTCAGAAAAACAAAAATTGTCGGCATATTTATCTTTTTGAATCTGGTGAGCCGAAGTTGTCTCAGGTTGAACGTTGGAAAGCCGCTGTTGTTTTTTGGGAATCGCCTTCAAACACCTGTAGTCCAGATTGTCCAGCACATTCATAAAGTTGATATATGAATCATACGGCGAATCGTAGGGATTGAAATATTTGTGGACATCGCCGTCAGAAAAATATTTCGTGCACATATAGTAAAAATGGTCCGACGTCTGAAGTTTTCTCCAGTCGGCAATTATATCCTCGTTACCTGTGCTTTTGACCCTGTTTTCAAATCTGTAAAGTTCGGTCAAGGCATTTTCCTGCATCGGATTACCCAGCCAGGCAGAGAGGTCTCTTTCGATATCCGCCCAGCTTACGGTATAAGGCACATCAATCGAATCAACGGCATCATAGGCATCTACTGCCTCCGAAAGCGTTTTGAAGTTATTATCGGGATAACGGAAAATTTCCTCCGGCAGGTGTCGGAGAAAATTGAATATCCCTGTGTCCTCCCACTGGTGTTCACCAAAGGTTTCGTAATCCATAAAAAGATTTACCACATAACCGCAGCCGTTAACGGCGTTAATCCAGCTTGCAAACTTGTCTGCCATGAGCGGCCACTGACTCCAGCTGCGGTTGGAAAACCTGAACGCTATATCATCGCTGAGACGGTAGTTCTTGAGCAAAAGTTTCAGTTTGCTGCTGTTCGACGGGCGATAGAGAAAGTTCGGACTTCTGTAGCCAAGTATATGGTCCGCACCTTCGGCCAATATTGCATCGAAACCGCCGATTTTGTCGATTAGTGCAGGCAGCTTATTATTATAGATAAGTTCGGTGTTTCTAAAAATACGAGGCGTCTGGCCGAAAAGCCTTTTGATTGTTCGTTTGTGCTTATTCACCTGCTCGATGAATTCATCTTCCGAATACAAGAAGCTCAGACTATGGTGGTAAGTCTCTGCCAAAAACTCCACACACCCTGTAGATGCCAGCTGCCTGAAGGTTTTCAGCACTTCCGGCGCATACAGTTCAAGCTGTTCGAGTAAAATACCGGTTATACTATAGGATATTTTGAACCTTCCCTTATATTTTTTTATCAGCTCAAGCATCAGCTTGTTCGCGGGAAGGTAACATTTATCTGCAACTTTTCTGCAGATTTCAGCATTTTTATTTTCATCAAAATAATTGGCATCTCTGTCAAAAATGGTGTAATGTCTCAGCCTGCACGGCTGATGCACCTGGAAGTAAAAACATATGGATGCCATATATGCGAACTCCTTAATTTATACCGACCGAAGCCAGTGTTGCCTCGTATACTCTTTTAACTTTTAATGCCGAGTCTTCCCAGCGGAATTTGTGTGTCTCAGAAAAACCGTTTTTGCTGAGGGTCATCTGAAGCGGCGGACGTTTAAGAACCGCAACTATTTTGTTGGCCATCTCATTTATGTCCCAGAAATCAACCTTAAGGGCGTGGAGAAGCACTTCCGAAATACCGCTGTGTTTGCTTATCAGAACCGGCACATTTCTGCGCATTGCTTCCAGCGGCGCTATTCCGAAAGGCTCTGAGACGGAGGGCATCACATAGAGGTCTGCCATCTGATAGACTCTGTCGACGTCGGCTCCGCGCAGAAAACCTGTAAAGAGGACTTTATGTCCGATGCCTAACTGGGCCGCAAGGTTGATGATTCTGTGTTTCATATCGCCGTCGCCGGCCATAATGAATTTGACATTATTGATTACTTCGAGAACTTTTTTTGCAGCAGCCAGAAAATATTCCGGTCCTTTTTGCATAGTAATACGTCCAAGAAATAGAACGATTTTGCCGGATTTGGCCGGCACAGCCTCCGCAACTTTACTATCCTCATATTCAACGGCATTATAAATAACCTCTACCTTCTCCGAGGGAATGCCGTAATGTCTGATTATTATATTTTTCGTATAATTGCTGACCGCAATTACTTTTTCAGCCGCGTGCATCCCCTGCCACTCTATATCATAAATCATCTGATTGATATTTTCGCCGCTGCGGTCGAATTCTGTCGAATGGACATGCACAACGAGAGGCTTGCCGCTTAGCTTTGATACTACAACGCCCGCCGGATAAGTCATCCAGTCGTGGGCGTGTATAATATCAAATTCCTCAGTTGCTGCTATTTTTGCAGCCTTGTCCGCATAGCGGCAAACCTCGGAATACATATCGCCGCCATAATTGCTCATATCTTTAATCTGAGCAGGATTAACGTTGCTGCCCTTATTCATTTTTGAAAATTTGGAAGATATAAAACGCTGGTATGAACCGGCATTGGCATAAGGTTTCAGCGGCGAAACAATCGTGCGAAATCTTACATTTTTAAATCCGCCAAAAACCCCGCTGCCGGGAAAATCCTCTGCACTTATAATTTTAACGCTTCCGCTCTGATGTTCTGCACAGGATTTAGGAAGAACGAAAACAACATTTATGCCCAGCTTGTCCATTGCCTTGGTCAGGCCGTAGCAGGCAGTTCCCAGACCGCCGCTGATAAAGGGAGGAAATTCCCATCCCAGCATAAAAGTTTTCATAATGTCCGTTCCTTGCTCGCAAATATTTTTACGGCCCTACAAAGCTGGTTTTTTCTTTGCTGTCTTAACATATATATCATCTGTTTTACTTCGAAATTTTGTTGTTCTGTCTTTTCCGCGTCATTCAGGCAAAAAATTTTTTGAGCAGTAATATCCTGCGCAATTAAATTGCCGCCGCAGTGCTGCCGACCATTCCTGTTCTCTCGCTGCTGATTTCGTAATATGGTCTGGGAATTTTTGCCAGCCATTGTCCGCTGCAGTTGTCCTTGATGCACTTGTACCACACAAAGGTGGCACTGCCTTCGGTAAGGCTGTCCATCTCAGTCATCCTTGCGCCACACTCAGGGCAAAGCTGTTCCTGTTCAGCTCTGACGAACCACGGTAACAATTTGTTCGTATTAACCGCTTCCATCGTTTGTCCTCTAAAATTCAAGAGCCGCTCTTTTCATTTTCAGCTTTCCGATTTATTTGCAACATTTCTTTATCCCCAGAAGCGTAAAATGTTCATTAGTATCAATTTTCTTCTTATTATCTACTACATTGAAACTGTATGTGAAATAGGTAAATTGCCTAATTATGCTGTCGCAATTGCTCAGTATTGCTTAGAGGGGGTGATGTGGAATACTGGCAGTTTGACCGGCTGGTCCGTTATGAAATAAGATGTGCCGCATACCCGTTATAAGCCGTGCGGCACATTTTATACGAATCTACTGATTGCAGGCTGTAGATTACTGTTCTTTGACCCTGACCTTAATTGCCTTCAATATTTCCCGATTCAAATAGCATCTCTCGTGGATTTAACGGATTTGATATGTGCGCAACAACAGAACTTTAAGGTTCAGGAAGGGTTAATCCTTCCTGGATAGCATACTTGGTTAACTGTGCTATGCTGTCTATTTTTAATTTGCTCATCATATTCAGCCGATGAACTTCAACGGTTTTTGTGCTGATGTGAAGCCGCTTGGCTATCTGCTTGGTAGTCTTGCCTTCCGTCAAAAGCTGAAGGACCTCTCTTTCCCGTTTTGTCAAAATGGAAAATGCCGAATCCTTCCTCTCGGGAAAGTTACGCATATAATTTTCAACTACCACATCGGATATCGACGGGCTAATATATGTTTTATTGGCAACCACTACTCTGATAGCCTTAACCAGCTCATCAAATTCGCAGTCCTTCAGCAGGTAACCGGAGGCGCCTGCCTTAAACATTTCTATTATAAAATTTTTGCCCGAATGCATCGATAGAGCAATAACCTTTGTCCGTGGAAAATCTTTTGTAATCTGGCGAGTCGCCTCTATCCCGTTCAGGTCAGGCATCCCTATATCCATTATGACCACATCAGGGGACAATTCTCTCACAAGCTCCACCGTGGAATGTCCGTCCTTCGCCTGGGCGATTACCTCCATATCCTCCTCGTTCTGAAATGATTTGCTCAAACCATGACGTAAAACGGCGTGGTCATCTGCCAATACAATTTTTATATTCATAATTCATACCTCCTTTTTCATTCATTCTCCCGTAAGGGATGGCTTACGCCATTAAGTTCAAGCGGTGCCAGTAAAGTAACCCTCGTTCCCTTGTTCTTAGCGGATTGAATATCAAATTTGCCGCCTATATGTGTAATGCGTTCACGGACACTAAACAAACCGAATCCCGTCGATTTCCCGCCAAGACAGGATATATTAAAACCCTTACCGTCATCTTCAACAACAATTTTTATATTACTATCATCTTTTGACAAAGCAACACTAACAACGTTTGCGTGTGCATGTTTGGCTATGTTTATAAGAAGCTCGCGAACAGAGCGATATAGCAGAATCTTAACAGGGTCTGCCAGCGGCTTGGGTTCATCACTGTTTTCAAAAACAATCTTTAGTTTTTTGTCTTCACAGAATCGCTCGACGAGTTCAGCAGTCGCTATTTCAAATCCGAAAGTATAAAGTGCCGGCGGGCTGAGGTCAAAGGTCAGGCTCCGCGTCTGTTCTATGGCCTCGCTGATATTTTCACTTATATTACGCAAAGTATCCGCAGCTTTTGCCGGCAACGATTTTTGTAAAATGCCAAGTTCCCTTTTGGAAAAAGCAAGGATTGGACCGAGAGAATCGTGCAGCGCCGTTGCCACCGTATGACGCTCTCGTTCTTCCGTTAATACCAGCTCCGCAGTTAATGACCGCAGTATCTCCTGGTCTGTCAGTATTTTCTCCTCCGCCGCCTTTCGTTCCGTAATGTCCCGGAAAACTATCTGTGCTGCGGGCCTGTTCTGATAGACAAACGGCGTAGCCGCTGCTTCCACATCGAAAGCTGTGCCGTCAACGCGAAGGATTTTTGCCTCTCTCAGAGGCAAAATTTTCCAATTTTTTCGCAAATACTTTAGTTGTTTTTGCACTCGCTTTATCAGGTTCGGATGCACAAAATCCCCTATAGGTCTTCCGATAAACTCCTCAGGCGCAATTCCGCCAAGCAGTTTCGCACCGGCAGAATTTAGAAATGCAATCTTGCCATCGATTTCAACACCTATACCATCCGGCGACATCTCCACAAGCTGACGGTATCGTTCCTCGCTTTCACGCAGCTCATCTTCCGTGTCGAACCGATACACTGCCTCGCCGATTAAAAGCGCTATATTTTCCAGAAATTCAACATTTTGTGCGGGAACCTTATTTTCTTTTTCATCGGCAAGATGAATTGCACCGATTATTTTTTCACGGTAGTGAACAGGAACAACGGCAATTGAGGCATACCCTCTGCGTATACAATTGCCTCGAAACAGTTTTTTTCCCTTTTCGGTCAGGCTGTGCAAAAATTTGAAGGAGTTGTTAAGACAAAAAGAACCTTTTGCTGTCATCGCCGCCGCATCCGGCGGTTTTGCCTCTCCCGTGATAACGCGGATGCAGGCACAGGCATCCGTCTCTATGGAAAGCATATTTTCCTGTTTCAGAAATTCTTCTGGAAAACCGACATAAGCGGCATACGGAATATATCCCTCGGAATTTAACAGCCGGATACCAACGCAGCGGCAGCCACTCCAGTCGCTGATTACTCTGACGACCGAATCGAGATATTCTTTCCTCGAAGTTTTTTTGGCGAATAACTCGAGAAGAATGTTTGTAACATTGCTCCGGATTTCCGCCAGTTTGCGCTGGGTTACATCTTCGAGTGCGAAAACAAGGTATTCCACTTCGTCTGCATCATTAAACAGCGGCACGAGCGTCCAGTCCCAGTAAGTTACTCCCCATTCAGGATGGTCCGGGAAGGAGAACGGTTTTGCCACCGCAACGTATGGCGTCTGGGTCCGCATCACATTCGCAAAAATCTCCTCATTCTCGGCGTGCGGATAAAATTCAAAGTGATTATGGCCTGGGAAATCTTCTATGCTCCTGCGGCAGGCCCTCGCATAAGCCTCATTGACGCGGATAAAATTGAAATCACGGTCGAGAATTACAAGAGGTGTAATAGTATGCTCGAACAAGGCATCCAGCATTCCGGACCGTTCCCTCACGGTCTGCTCTGCTGCCGTTCGCCGGCCCACTTCTTCCTTCAGTTCTTTGATTGTGTCCGTTAACTGGATGGTTCGCTCCCTGACCCGCATTTCAAGCTCGTCGCGTGCCTGGCGAAGCGCATCCTCCGCCTTTTTGCGTTCGGTGATGTCCGTTACGGTTCCGAAGCCGCCTAATAGCGTGCCATCCTTGTCCAACTCCAGCTCAGCCTTTTCGCGAACCCACTTGATTTGATTATCCACTACGATTCGATGCTCGATATCGTATTGCTCGCCGGCCAGCGCCGCCTGCCACTTCGTATCGACATACTCACGGTCGTCAGGGTGGATGAAGGAAAGAAACGACTCATAAGTCAGTGCCGTTTCAATTGGAACTCCAAATATGCGGTACGTTTCGTCGGACCAGGTCAGTTTATTTTGCTGAACATTCATTCGCCAGCTTCCCGTATGGGCCACCGCCTGCGCACGATTCAAATCCTCCTGACTCTCACGCAATGCTATGGCCTGTTTCTCTGCCTTTGCACGAGCGGCCCGCAGCACCTGCCCTACATAACCGACAAAAGCACTTGTTAAAGTTACAACAGCTATTCGAGAAATGCCATCGATAGTAATAAAATCTATTTCATATAGCGGCGGTATGAAAAGGTAGTCTATTACAATTGAACCCAGAATACCTGTGAGGATTGCAGGCCCGAACCCGGCGAGCAGCGCTACTCCGACTGACACAGGAAACAGCGTTATATACGGCACGCCGGGACCTATCAACGGCATCAGTGCATATCGAAGAAGGACCATCACCGGCACCGCTAATAATGCATAAAAATAACGCAAGCGGTTCTTCATAACTTAATATCGCCCAGAATTTCAAGACCAGATTGTCTCATACCAGACTCGGTAGTTTATTAACCCCTGCTCCTCTCGGGCGTCGATCCTGGGCAGGGTCAATTCCGCCCTCCTTAACACTGCTTTTTAGATATAATATTACCGTATTCAATACAGGTCTATCAAGAGAAACCCTAAGGCAGAAATGGCAAATAAGCCTCACTGAAGATAAAAGGTCATCTTTACGCACTGTTGCCAAGATACTTCTGATAAATCTCTTTTGCCCAGGAAAGCTGAGTGCTTGCTTCTTCGGCTGCCGCAATAAGCAATGCCTCGGTTATTTCCTCCTTGCTGACACCAGCTTCAAGGGCAGCTTTTATATGTAACTCCGTGCTGCGCGGACACCGAAACACTGAAGCGATAGTCAACATCAGCAACTCTTTGGTTTTCTGGTCCAGTACCCCATTTTCGTCGCATGCATTATAAAAATCACTTAAAGGTTTGCCCATCTCTGGCGAATTCAATACATACCACGCGGTCGTCTTAGGAAAATCCGTCTTCTTGACCATAATATTCCGATCCTTTCGATGCTAATAAATTTTCCTCATCTCTTTGACGCAGTTAACTTATCTTTTGGCACAATTAACTTATCCTAATAACAAATGAAATCTTAACATTTTACCTACCTTCTTAAAAATAAGGGAATTACCTAATTTTGACTTCGTAATTCCTCAATTTTGGGCGGGCAGATATACTGCTCCCCGTTAACGACCCTTCGACGAGCCAACGACAGGCCTGCTCAGAACAGGCATCGACTATACCCACCACAGATTTAGGATTGCCAAATTCTAATTTTATCTGATAGAGTAATCAGTATGCGCAACAGAAGAGATACGAGTAAAAGAAGGCTGCCGAGAGGATTGGCGATACTCTACGAAGACAGGGACATCCTTGTGGCAGATAAACCGGCAGGTCTGCTGACAATCAGCACGGAAACGGAAAAAACAAAAACGGCTTATTACATTTTAACCGATTATGTCCGGAAAGGCTGTGCGAAGAGCAGAAGCCGTATTTTCATCGTTCACCGATTAGACAGAGAGACATCGGGAGTAGTAGTCTTTGCGAAAAGCGAAGAGGCAAAGCTGCGATTGCAAGGTCAATGGAAAGACACGGAAAAGAAATATCTGGCAGTTGTCTACGGCAGGCCGGCAAACAAGGCGGGAATTATCAGCTCATACTTGGCAGAGAACAAGGCACACGTGGTATATTCTACGCAGGATGCCGCAAAAGGGAAATTTGCCCAGACCGGTTATAAGGTGATTAAAGAGACAGGGCCGTTCAGTTTATTAGAGATTAGTCTATTGACCGGCAGAAAGAACCAGATACGTGTGCATCTGGCAGATATGGGACATCCGGTTGTGGGCGATAGGAAATATGGAAAAGGCAACGATTCTTATAAGCGATTAGCGCTTCACTCCAAATCAATTTCCTTAAACCACCCCATCAGCGGCAAGCGGCTTACTTTTGAAAGCGAGATGCCGGTATATTTGAAATTGCTTTTGGCCGGCGACTCGTAATTAGTCGCGGGAAAGTCTTTACATAAAATCGTATCGTTGACCATAAAGGTCTTTGTGATATAATGCCTCGCAGAACAGAGTATAGAAAAGAGGCATTTATATGCAAAAGACTTTAGGCGAATTAGCAGAATACGTGGGCGGGAAGGTCAGCGGCGACCCGAATATCAAAATCAAATCGGCTGCTACGCTCGAACAGGCAGCCGCCGGTGATATAAGTTTTCTGAGTAATCCAAAATATGCAAATCAGCTAAAAACTACAAAAGCCAGCGCGGTAGTGGTTGCGAAAGAGGCTGAAAGCTCTGCTGCGTTACTAATAGCAAGCGACCCATATTACGCCTTCAGGGAGATTGTGGTTCTGCTTCACGGGCACCGCCGGCACAAAAAAGGCGGTATAAGCAAAAAGGCTTCTATAGCCAAGACGGCAAAGACAGGCGACGGCTGCGATATTTATGATTTCGTTACCATCGGCGAAAATGCGAAAATCGGAAGCAGATGCGTGCTTTATCCGGGGGTGTTCATCGGGGAAGAAACGGAAATCGGCGATGACTGCATTTTTTATCCCAACGTTGTGGTATACGACAGGTGCAGGGTCGGCAACAGGGTAATCATACAGGCCAACGCCACTATCGGCGAAGACGGTTTTGGTTTTGCAACGCATAAAGGCGAGCATCACAAAATACCGCATATCGGCAGGACGATAATCGAAGACGATGTTGAAATCGGCGCGGGATGCGGAATCGAGCGAGGGACGCTCGACGATACTATCATAGGAAAAGGGAGTAAACTCGGCGATTTAATTGCGATAGGTCACGGAACAAAGGTCGGGGCGGGATGCCTGCTGGTGGCGCAGGTGGGGATAGCAGGCTCGGCAACGCTGGGCCATCACTGCGTAGTCGGCGGACAGTCAGGCATAGTAGGACACATCGAGATAGGTAACGTTGTAACAATAGCGGCAGGGTCCGCGGTAATCAATAACGTGCCTGATGGACAGACATTGGCGGGGATACCGGCAATAGATGCAAATCAAGCAAAGCGGGCATACAGCCTGATACAACACCTGCCTGAAATGCGAAAAAGTATTCGCAGGCTCGAAAAACAAATAACAGAAAAACAAAATGACGGCAAATGAACAAATACTCGGGCTGATAGCCGGGGAGGGCAGATTGCCGTTTCTGGTAGCACAGGGCGCAAAAAAAGCAGGAGTGAAAGTCATCTGCGCAGCGTTGGCGGGAAGCGCTGAGCCAGCGCTGGCCAAAGAGGTGGATGTATTTTACAACGTGCCCCTTGCCAGACCCGGCAACTGGATACGCAAACTAAAAAAAAACGGTGTAACAAAGACAATTATGGTGGGCCGGGTTGCGAAGGGACGAATTTTTACGCCGTGGAGAATTCTAAGATACTTGCCCGACCGGCGCGCAATAAAAATATGGTACTGGCGGCTGCGCGGCAAAAATAAACAAAATGATATGCTCCTGTCCGCATTAGCCGACGAGCTGGCCGAGAGTGGAATAATACTGGAGAACTCGACAATGTACTGCAAGGAACATTTAGCTTCAGCGGGCGTGATGACAAAAACACAGCCAAGCACTGCGGTCAAAAATGATATTGAGTTCGGCTGGGAGATAGTGAAAAAGCTCGGCGAATCAGACATAGGGCAGGCAATAGCGGTAAAAGAAAGGGAAGTTATTGCGGTCGAGGCGATAGAAGGCACAGCAGGTATGATAGAGCGAGCGGGGAAATTGTGCAAATCGGGCGGCTGGACGCTCATCAAGGCCTCGAAGCCAAATCAGGATATGCGGTTTGATGTCCCCTGCGTGGGGCCTGACACAATAAAAAGCCTTGCCCAAAACGGCGGTAAATGTCTCGTCGTGGAAGCAGATAAAACGATAATCATAGATAAGCCTGACACTATAAAACTTGCTGATGAAATGGGGATTGCGGTGCTGGGGCGTTAATCTGCAATGAACGAATTGCTATTTCAACTTATTATTAAACGCATACCTGAAAAACAAACAGAGACATTGACCTGCACGACCCTTTTGCGGGAAATTGCCGGCAGGCGGCAGGTTTACGCAGGGCTGTGGAACAATAAGGACGTAATCGTAAAAATATTTTCGCATAAAATCCTTACAAAATATCACCTCAAAAGAGAATGGAAGGGACTGAACCTGCTGCGGTCGCGAGGACTGAACTGTCCTGAAGCACTATTTTACGGGAAAACCAAAAATAACAAATGGGTTTTGGTCACAGAAAAAATAGCAAATTCATCAACAGTTTTGGAGCTGTTCAACACCGCAAAAAATAAAGAAGAAAAATTAAATTTGCTGATGCAGGTCGGCAGAGAACTGGCAAAACAACACAAAGAGGGAGTCCTGCAGAAAGACCTGCATCTGGGGAATTTTCTGCTGGCGAAGAACAAGATATTTGCACTCGATTCCGCACAGATGCGGTTTTACCCGACGGAAATACCGAGGAAAAAAAGCATTTCTCAATTAGCACTGCTCGAGTGTTATCTGTCCGATGACCGGATGGATGCTGCGGAAAAACTTCGCGAGGAGTATGCTCTCGGGCGCAAGTGGCAATTTAACGAACAGGATAAGACATCGCTTCAGAAATGGCTGATTCTGCACAGAAAAAAAGGAATCAGAAATGAACTGAAAAAATGCCTGCGGACGAGCAAAAGATACGTGCGGGTCAAAACAGGCAATTATGTCGCAGTGACTGATAAGAATTTCTGCGGCGCAATAAAACTTTCCACCCTTATAAAACAGGTAGATATGCTTATGAACAAAGGGCAACCTTTCAAAGATGGAAATACCTGCTACGTATCCCGCATAAGCTGGAACAATAAAGATATTGTGGTCAAAAGATATAATCATAAGGGGATGTTTCATTCGTTGTGCCATACGATTAAAAGGTCGCGGGCACGGCGATGCTGGGTGAACGGACACCGGCTTTTGATGCTGGGCATATCGACGCCGAAACCTCTTGCCTTTATTGAAGAATATCGCGGGCCGTTTGTATGGAAATCATACATCATTACCGAATATGTTTGCGGGCAAAAACTTTGCGATTTTCTGCGAAACAATCCCGCCGAACAGGAACGAGCAGAAATAACCAAACAAGTCAAACAA
>Ga0315286_10001925_pt1 | contig 19191 bp, 11 predicted proteins | sample YL17G10_0_MG_FD_205038 | JGI IMG/M metagenome (GOLD analysis project Ga0315286, IMG submission 205038) | Sediment microbial communities from Yellowstone Lake, YNP, Wyoming, USA - YL17G10_0 | ecosystem: Environmental > Aquatic > Freshwater > Lake > Sediment | place: USA: Wyoming | collected... | reverse complement strand
CCGAAAACCACGATTGCGATCCCGAGCGCCATGGCGCGTATTTCCAATCGCATGGTCACCTCCGAAGATAATCAGGAACCCTGTCGAGGCCGACCGGCCTGCGTGAATCAGCCCGATTTTCGACGGGCAGCAGCCCATCATCGAAAGTGCGCGGAAGCGTGCGTGCCCCGCCCGCAGTGTGTGGAGTGTACAGCCGATCAGCCGGGAGCGTCAACGAGAAGGATAACGAATCGCAACACAAGGTAAGTCTTGATTCTCCGAGGGAATCGTATATAATTGAACTAAGTAATCCGCCCCTGCACAGCATACGCGTGAGTCGCATCGGGAGGTTTCGAAATGTTCCATCCCAAGCGTAAATCCTTTTTCCTTATGATGACTTTTGCGCTGCTCACCGTGGCGCTCGCGCTCGTCTTTTCCTGCAGCGACAAAACGACCGAGCCCAAACCGGAAGCGGACCAAAGCAGCCTGACGGGCAGCGGCAACATCAATCCGGTCGAAACCGCGAGCTTCTGCCTCGGCTGGGTCTCCGACAGCACGGTCGCCCCGGGCCGCATCGAGGTCTGGGCGTCGAATGTCGCCTTTGATTCGGCGGACGGATATGTCACCTTCGACGTGCAGCTCGTGAATCGCAGCCGGCGGAATATCGTGCCGCCGATTCATTTCGTCATCACGAAGATCGTGCCGGATGACATCGCGCTCGTCGGATTCGACGGCACGACGCAGGATGGTTTCCCCTTCTTCGATTTCAGCACGAAGCTCGGCGCCGACAACGTCCTCGAGCCCGGCGAGAGCTCAGAGGCCGTCATGCTGAAGTTCCACACGGTCACGGCGCGCTCCTTCGCGGTCGGATTCCGGATCGATCTCGGGGGACCTTCGGGCCCGGCGCTCATCTCGGGCGTCGTTTTCCGTGACAAGGATCAGAGCGGAACGAGGGATACGTGTCTCGCGTGCGAGCCCGGGATCGAGGGAATGACCGTCGCCCTCGTGAAGTCCCTTGCGAACGGCGAGCAAGTCACGGTCCTCGCGAAGACCGATGCATTTGGCGCGTACGCCTTCGGGGGCCTCAAGGAAGGGGTCTACAAGGTTTCCGTCGTCGCTCCGCTCGAGCGGTGGAAAGTCACGACGACGAATCCGCTCCTCATTACGCTCGTGAAGAACTCGAACGGAGAGATCCTGAACTTCGAGGATGCGGATTTCGGTCTCTATTCGCTGCTCCCGCCTGTCCCGCCTCCGGCCGAGCTGCTCTTCGGGCCCGTCAAGATCGGTCCGGGTGAACCTTACGGGACGCTGCTCGATTCGACCTTCGTCAACCCGCCCTCGCTGCTCACGGTGGTCTATCACTACTACATTCTTGCAACGCCGCCCTTGGACGCGCGGCATATGAGGGGCGCCGTGGATTCGGCTTCGGCATGGATCAACGACGTTCTCGTGTTCACGTATCGTCGACCGGAGCCGCCGGATACGACGCGCATGTTGTGCCCGCCGGACTCGACGGACTGGTGGTTCGGAGATAAGAATAAGTTCATGCTCCCCGACAGCCTCGTGAAGTTCGGCGAGAACACGATCCGGCTCTACACTGACGGCGACGAGCACGCCGCGCTGATGTGGCGCGTGTTCCGGAAGCCGTAATCGAGAGAGCGCTCTGAGAGCTGCGAAGAGACGAACCCCGGTCGGGCTCAGGCCCGGCCGGGGTTCACGCGTAGAGGGGCAACGCCTCACACCCGCGCGCCGTTTCCTTCTCGTCTCGGAGACCGCCGAGCAGCACGCGTCCGGCGATGCTGAAGCAGCGCCTCGGCCAGGCGGGGAGGTATCGTGAGGTGTTCCGGCAGCGCCGGCTCAAGGGGCGCGCGGCTCCGGTACTTCAGGGCGACCTGGTTGAATGCGCAGTAGAAATCCGACACCCGGTCGGGGTCGCTGCTCCCCGGGACCCGCGCGATACACGCGGGGCACATGAAGCAGCGGTCGAACCAGCGGCAATCCCTGCACGCGCCGTATGCGGAGTACTTCTTGTCCTTCCGATTGAAGATCCTCTCGCGCTTGACGGCTGAGGGAAAGGACGCGAATCGCCTCCCGAGCGCGGGGGCGTCCACGCGGCCCATCCTCAGCTCGTTCAATCGATCGCGCATCGAATCCGAGCCGAACTCCTGGTAGGAGCCGACGAGGAGGTTGCACCCGTAGACCTCCCCGTCGACATCCACGATGATGCCTGTTCCCCGGGCGATCCCGCACATCGGCGGCCGCGCCACGGGGCGGGGGGGCCGGTCATCGACGTTTCTGAGAATGTCCACCGGCATCTTTCCGGTTCTTCGCGCGTGCGCGAGGCTGATCGCGAGAATCCGCTTGAACTGGGAGTCGAGATCGTCGATGCGATCGATCGCCCACACCGCGTCGGATGCAAAGCTCGGCATGATCGATATCGCATCGACCTTCTTGCGAAGAAAGTAGCCGACCGAGTCTGCGAGGTAGGGGACGTTGAGGGGGCTCGCCGTCAGGGCGATCCGAAGATGCGATTCGTAGAATTCCGGATGCCGTGCGCGCAGGCGGTCGAGCGTTCGATCGAGCGCGGAGAAGGTGCCCGGTCCGCGGAGGTTCTGGGCCGCCGCCGCGCCGTCGAAGCTGAACTGGGTCTTGACGCGATACTCCTCGAGGAAGGCGATAGCCTCATCCGTGAGGAGCGTACCGTTCGTGCTGATGCTGTACGTGACCATCTTGCCCGGCGGCCGGGTTCGTTCGGCGTACCTGACCGCGCGACGAATGGCGGGGAACTCGAGGAGAGGCTCTCCCCCGGTGAAGGTTATCCCCACCTCACGAGGAGTGGAATCGAGAATCAGATCGAGCGCGGCACGAAGCGTCTTCCACGGCATGCGCCCCCGCTTCTTCGAGTTCTGGTAGCAGTATCTGCAGCGCAGGTTGCACCGCGACGTGAGGATAACCTGTAGAGACTCTATGCCTCTCAACCCGTACATAGGCGTTTCCTATCGACGACATCCCGGGGCCGGCGAAACGCGCCCCTGCTCCCGCCTACTTGCGGATTCTCCTTCTCGCGCGCTTTGGCCGCGGTCTTGCTTTCGGGCGCTTGCGGGGCGCTGGCCCGATTGGTTTCACGGGCGCGGTCGCCAGATGGCGCAGCCACACAGCGGTTTCGAGGAGTGTTATCTGCAGTTCCTGAACCCAGGGTCGCGGAATGGGTCTGCAGGGGGGCAGGTGTCCAAAAGTCGGATTGGTACCAATTACCTTGAGAACGTTGGGGCTAACGGAAACCTTGCAGGGGGGCAGTAGTCCAAAAGTCGGATTGGTACCAATTACCTTGAGAACGTTGGGGCTAATGGAAACCATGCAGGGGGGCTTCTCGTCGAAGACCGGATTGATCGGACTGGGTCCCATCGCCTCCACCGCCAATTCCAGTGCCTTCGCCGCATCTAAGAGCCTCTTCTTTAAAATACGACTTGCCACTTCTCAACCTCCTTGTGCCGATGAGCCTAGAACGTCTTCTTCGGCGCCTCGTGAACCCATATGTTGCCCACGTCATTTTCACGGCCGTATACCACGAGGCGCCCATCGAACGAGACATCGAACGTCGCGAGAGCCGTCAGCGAGCCAAACACGACGGGGGGATCGATCGGCGCCGCCGCTTTCTTTCCGAGCGTGACTCTCCGAAGGCTGAATTTGTCCTCTTTCCAGGTCCCGCTGACGAGTAATGGACCGCCGATCCCGGCCCAGCGAACCATCTTTGCCCCCGCTCCGCGGGTAATCCGGCGCGGGGGGGCGCTTCCGTCGGCGGGGACCAGGTACACGTCGGTGTCCCCGTCTGCCACTCCGATGTACGCGATGGAGGCGCCGTCGCGCGACCAGGCGGGAGCGTCGGCGCTCATTGTATCCCTGGTCACCTGCCGGGGCGGACCCGCCGGTCTTCCTTTCGAAACCGGCGCGATCCAGATGTGCGTTCCGCCTCCGCGATCGGAGGCGAAGGCGATCATCGAGCCGTCGCTGGACCACGAGGGCTGCACGTTCTGAGAGGGGTCGTCTGTGAACTGCGTCGGCTTTCCACCCGAGACCGGAAGCGTGAAGATATCCCGCTCTTCGCCGAGAATCCGTTGATAGGCGATCCACTTCCCGTCGGGGGAGAACGCCGGGCAGGCCGCGTCCGCCGTATCGTCCGTCAATCGCTGCGGCTGACCCGCCGGAACCCCGCGGTCGAGAGGCTGCAGCCAGAGATCGTAGATGGAACCCCCGCGGTCCGACGCGTACACGAGCTTGCTTCCGTCAGGGGAGATAGCCGCAATGCAGATGTCCCGTATTCCCGGCACTTTTCTATCCTCTCCGGAGGCGAGATCCCTGACGAGCAGAATGCCGGGTTCCGTCTGCGTCGAATAGGCCAGCCGCGAGCCGTCGCGTGAGACGGTCGGGTCGTGCTCGTAGCCGCTTCCTTCGGTGCGGCGCTCCGGGCGCCCTCCCTTCGCGGCCACGCTCCATAGGGCGACGGTTCCTTCGCGCGATGAAGAGAAATACACGTACTTCCCGTCGCTCGACCACACCGGATTTCGGTCGGAGACCCCGTCGCTCGTCAAACGGTGGGCCGCTCCTCCCGATACGGGCACGATCCAGAGATCCGGCCTCGTCGCGAAGCAGATCAGCTTTCCATCGGGCGACCACGCGGCCTGCCGGTGCTCCCATACGATGTCTTCGCTCCGCGTCAGCATCGTGCCCTCGGCTGGATTCGCGAGGGGTGCGACCTTGATCCTTTGGTCTCCGTTCGGCAGAAGCGCCGTGAACGCGATGCGGCCGTCGAGAGAAATCGCCGGATCGATTGCATCCTTGACGAGCAGCGTGGCGCCTCCTCCGAACGCGGGCACCTTCCAGATGCAGGCAGAGCCTCCGCGTTCGGATACGAAGGCGAGCGCGCTCCCGTCGGGATACCACGCGGGGTAGTAGTCCGGGGCGGGATCGTCCGTCAGCCGGATCGGATTTCCTCCCGCGAGTTTGATCAGGTAGATGTCCTTGTTTCCCGATTCCTCGGCCGCGTAGGCGATCGTCCCCCCGTCGGGAGATAGCGCGGGATCTCCGTGCCAAGAGTCGCCGCTCGTCACCGGATGCGCCTTCCCGGGAAGCCCGGTTGATGGTCCCTCCCTGTTCGCGGCGATCAGCCAGACGACCGCGATGGTCGCGACGACGACCGCTGCGGCCGCAACGGCGAATATCCACCTCCTTCCCTTGTTCTTGAACTTCCAATCATGCATACCCGTGAATGTGCTGAAATCCAGCTGCTGCTTCAGCGCGCTCAGGTCCGAAACCAGCTCGTTCGCGTCCCCGTACCGCTCGGCCTGATTCTTTGCGAGCGCCTTCTTGACGATATTCTCGAGCTCCTCCGGCACGCCGGGACGGATGCCGCTCATCGCGGGGGGCGTATCGTTCATGATGGAGTAGATCGCCGCGACGTCATAGTCGCCCTTGAACGGCACCTCCCCGGTCACCATCTCGTAAAGCACGACGCCGAGGGCCCAGATGTCCGTTTTCGGACCGGTCTCCTCGCCGCGCGCCTGCTCGGGCGACATGTAGGAGACGGTGCCCATCGTCTTTCCCGTGCTCGTGAGTCTCACCTGCCCGGCGAGCTTGGCCAATCCGAAGTCGACGATCTTCACTTCGTGGTCGTCCGTGATGAAAATATTGCCCGGCTTGATGTCCCTGTGCACGATCCCGTGAGCGTGGGCCTTGGCGAGACCATGGGCGGCGTGAGAGGCGATATCGAGGGCCTCGCGCAACTCGAGCGGTCCCTCGGCGATTCGGTCTTTCAGCGTCTTTCCCTGGTAGTAGGCCATGGAGATGAAGATCTGATCGTCTTCCATCTCGTCGACCTCGAATATCGTGCAGATGTTGGAATGCTCTATCGCGGAGGCGGCGCGCGCCTCATGCACGAAGCGCTCCTTCGCCTTCCGGTCGCGCGTCATCTCCGGCGGCAGAAACTTGAGGGCGACGATGCGGCCGAGCTTCGTGTCCTCGGCCTTGTAGACGACGCCCATGCCGCCGGCGCCGATCCTCTCGACGATTTTGTAGTGTGAGATGACTTTGCCGACAAGAGAATCCATGGGCAGGAGCCTCTGATCGCGTTTTTCGGAAATCCCCCGGACGAATCAACCGCTTATGTCCTACGATAACAGATTGTTGACAGGGATGTCAAAGAAAATGGGGGAGCGTCGGAGTACGGCGGTCCCCCATTGGATATTTTCGAATGCAACGGGGTATAATACGGCAGAGTCGGTCGATATCGTTCCTGAACGAGTTGGAGGCGGCATGAATGCGTTGAAATTTCTTCTGGTCATGGGCGGGCTTGCGGTGGCGGTTTCCTGCGCGGCGCAGACTCCCGAGGTTCATCAGGCGGCCCGGAACGGCGATTGCGCCCGACTCGGAGAGCTCATCGACCGATCGCCGGAGCTCGCGAATGCCCGGGACGAGGGGCAGGACACGCCCCTTCACGTAGCCGCGATGATGGGGAAGATGGACGCCGTTCTCGTGCTCCTCGCACGGGGCGCCGAGGCCGATGCCCGAAACGCCCTCGATCAGTCTCCGCTTCTCTACGCGGCGTACAACGGGTGCGCCGCGATCGTCGATACCCTCATCGCGCACGGGGCGCCTTTCGAATACCGGGATGCGCGGGGAAACGCGCCGATTCATTTCGCGGCGCGGCAGGGTCAGCGGGCCGTCGTGGAGCTTCTCGTCTCGAGAGGGGCATCCTTCGACGAGCGGGGCCCTCAGGGGAAGACGCCGCTCCATTTTGCGGCCGCCAGCGGTCACACCGAGATCGTGAAGCTGCTCGCCGCGCGCGGCGCGAAGCTGGATACGAGGGATGACAACGGGCTGACGCCCCTCGTGAGCGCCCTGAGCGAAGGGCGCGCCGAGACGGCTGAGCTGCTCATCGATTCCGGCTGCGCAATCGAGGGGAATGCCGACGCGCTCGCGCGCTACGTCAATCGCGCGGCCGCCGCGGGCGGCCAGCGGATCGTCGATGCGCTTCTTGCACAAGGCGCGTCTCTCGATGCGACGGACGAGAGCGGGAAGACGCTCCTCCATAACGCCGTGATCGGCGGCCTCTCGGGGTTCGCCGTGAGGCTTCTCGCGAGCAAAGCAAACATCGACGCCGTCGACAACCGCGGCAAAACGGCGCTCCATTACGCGGTCGCTGCTGGAAACGGCGACATCGTCGATCTTCTTCTGGTGCGCGGCGCAGATCCGAACGTCGCGGACTCGAGCGGCAGAACGCCGCTTCACGTGGCGGAGAATGCCGGCAGAACCGATATGACGCGGATTCTTCGGGCGAAGGGCGCGCGCGACGTGGAGCGGAAGACGTACCGGCTCGGCGCCGAATCGTCCGGAGCCCATGGAAAGGGAGGGCGGGCGCCGCTCGAGATCACGTATTTCGGGAACGACGGATTTCTCGTATCGCGTGGAGACAAGAAAGCGATTATCGACGTCCTCTTTAGGACTCCGCTGACCCCCTCGATCGACGATCGCGTCTTCACGATGATGCTCGAGGACCGGCCCCCCTTCGACGGCATCGATCTTTGCGTGGCGTCGCACGCCCACGTGGACCATTTGAGTCCGCGCATGACGGCGGAATTCCTGAAGCGTAACGACGGCGTCGTCTTCATCTCGAGCCCCGCGGCATGCGATTCGGTGCGGGCGGCCGCCGGGAGCGATTTCGGGAAGATCGCCGGCAGGGTCGTGAGCGCCGATCCCGAGTGGAAGAAGATCGAGAAGCTGCGGAAGAACGGCATCGACGTCTCCTTCTTCGGCGTGAATCATGCGCCGGACGGCCAGAAGCCGTACAAGACCCTCGCGACGATTCTCGACTTCGACGGCATCCGTCTCGTGCATCTCGCCGACGAGATCGTCGAGATGAACCTCGAGAATTTCCAGGCGGTCGATCTCGCGCGGGACGGGATCGACGTCGCATTCGCCGATCAAATGTTTCTTTCCGACTCCGTCGGGCAGTACATCATGAAGGAATACATCAAGCCGGAGCATATCATTCTCATGCACTCCCCGCCGGAGGAGCTCGATGGCGCGGAGAGGCGACTGATGCCGCTCCATCCGAATCTCATCATCTTCCGGGATCAGATGGAGAAGAAGCTGTTCGCGTACTGATTATGCCGGAAGCGTGTTTGAGGGGGCGCCGAACTCTTGGATGGCGATCGTCTGCGCCTTCTGCGCGCGCTTTCTCTGCAGGGCGTCCAGGATCGCCTTGCGCATCCTGATCGCCTTCGGGGTGATTTCCACGAGCTCGTCGGCCGCGATCCATCCCAGGGCCTGCTCGAGCGACATCTTGCGCGGCACCTCGATGGTGACCGCGATGTCCTTCGTGGACGACCGGTGGTTGGTCAGGTGCTTGCGCTTGGTCGGATTGCATTCCATGTCGTCGGTGCGCGAGTTCTCGCCGACGATCTGTCCGGTGTAGACTCGCTCCATCGGTTCCACGAAGATCACCGAGCGCTCCTGCAGCGCTTCGATCGAGTACGCGGTCGTCGGTCCCGTGGAGATGCTGACGAGGGAGCCGCGGTTGCGCGAGGCGATCTCTCCGCGCCAGAAGCCGTATCCGATGAATCGGGAGGACATGATTCCCAGGCCGCGCGTGTCCGTCAGGAACTCGGACCGGTACCCGATCAGCCCGCGGGTGGGTATTTCGAACTCGATCCTGACGACTGTGGCGCCCGAGTTTTCGACGGTTCGCAGTTCCCCTTTGCGCTTCGCCAGCTTCTCGATGATGACGCCCTGATATTCTCCGGGAACGTCGATGATCAGCTGCTCGATCGGCTCGAGTGTATTTCCGTCCGCGTCCCGGTGCCTGATGACCTCGGGACGGGAGACGCAGAACTCGAGCCCCTCCCGGCGCATCTCCTCTATCAGAATCGCCAGATGCAGCTCTCCCCGTCCCATCACCTTCACGCCGTCGGAGCGCCCGAGATCTTCCACGCGCATCGCCACGTTGGTGCGCAGCTCCCGCTGCAGGCGTTCCTTCATCTGGCGCAGCATGATGGCGGTGCCATCGTTGCCGGAGAAGGGTCCCGTGTTGACGAGAAAGAACATCGACACCGTCGGCTCCTCGATCTCGAGAGGCTTGAGCGCCTCGGCGGGGTCCTCGATATTCGAGAAGGTGTCTCCGATGCCGATTTCGGCGGGTCCCGCGAGCCATACGATATCGCCTGCGCTGATCTTGTCAGCCTCGACCCGCTCCAGCCCGCGCGTCACCCAGAAATGCACGCCGTGTTCCCTGGTCGATCCGGTCACGTCCCAGCCGGCGTTCTGATCGGCGGGATTCTTCCATCGCGTGACGAACCGGGTGAATTCGTCCCCCTTATGCAGCGTGCCGCGCAGCACCCGGCCGCAGCCGATCTGCCCGACATAATCGCTCCAGGCGAGCGTGCTGACCTGCATGAGAAACGGACCTTTCCGGTCGACCTTCGGCGGAGTGACCTGATCGATGATGGTTTCGAAAAGAGCGTCCATTCCTTCGTGCGCGTCCTTGTCCAGGTCTCTCACGAGCCACCCGTCGAGGCCGGAGCCGTACAGAACCGGGAAATGCGCCTGCTCGTCCGTCGCGCCCAGATCGAGGAAAAGATCGAACGTCTTGTTCAGCGTATGGTTGGGGCGGGAGTTCGGACGATCGACCTTGTTGATGACGACGATCGGTTTCAGGCCGAGCCGAAGCGAGCGCATGAGCACGTACCGGGTCTGCGGCATCGGCCCTTCGTTGGCGTCGACCAGGAGGAGAACCGAATCGACCATCGAGAGCACCCGCTCAACCTCGCCGGAGAAATCGGCGTGGCCGGGCGTATCGATGATATTGATGAGATACCCGTTCCAGTTGACCGTACAGTGTTTGGCCCTGATCGTGATGCCGCGCTCCCGCTCGATGTCGTTGTTGTCCATGAGGCGCTCCGTGACCTGCTCGTTGTTCCGAAAGGTCCGGGCGGCGCGGAAGATGGAATCGATCAGGGTCGTTTTCCCGTGATCGATGTGGGCGATGATGGCCACGTTGCGAATATGGTTGACTGTCGGCATATGGATATAAACCTCAATAAAACAAAACCGGGCCCGGCGAGCCGCGGCCCGAGTTGGTGTTGCCCCGCAGGAAAATAGTACGCCGGGACGAGCTTCGCAAGTCTTTTCTGGCCGCGCTTCGATCTTGACAGAGTCCGCGTTCCGGTAGAAACTGTCAATCGAGATCGTGAACTTCCACATATATGGCGCACAAGGAGAAAGCGAGCGAACGTCGTAATGATGCAGGCAAAGAACAGTTTCTTCGGACTCGGCATCGCGCCGGGTCTTCTCGGGGTGCTGGATGCGCTCAAATTCACCGTCCCCACGCCCATTCAGGAAGCGGCGATCCCGATAGCGATCGCGGGCAAGGACGTCATCGGAGTCGCGCAGACCGGGACGGGCAAGACGATCGCGTTCGGCATTCCCATGGTCCAGCGCCTCGCCCAGGGGAAGAGCAGGGGGCTCGTGCTGGTGCCCACGCGCGAGCTCGCCCTCCAGGTCCACGAGGACCTCTCGAAGTTCGTGCGGGCATTCAAGCTTCGGAGCGCCGTCGTGATCGGGGGCGAGTCGATGGGCCATCAGATCCGGCAGCTGAAGGAGCATCCGCACATCATCATCGCGACTCCCGGCCGCCTCAACGACCACCTCGAGCAGCGCCAGGTCCGTCTCGCCGACGTGAGTATTCTGGTGCTCGACGAGGCCGACCGTATGCTCGATATGGGTTTTCTCCCGCAGATCGAGCGCATCATCAAGCTGATCCCGAAGTCCCGCCAGACCATGCTCTTCTCGGCCACGATGCAGTCGAGCGTCCTGACAATTGCGTCCCGCTATATGCATCTGCCCGTTCGCACCGAGATCGCGCCGTCCGGCACGGCGACGGATCTCGTGACGCAGGAGATACTCTTCGTTCAGAAAGATCACAAAGCCCGTCTGCTGGGGCAGGTCCTCACGCAGTACGCGGGCTCCGTGCTGCTCTTCGTGCGGACGAAGCGCGGCGCCGGCAGAGTGGCGAGGCTGTTGCGAGAAATGGGTCATACCGCGGCCGAGATCCACGCCGACCGGACACAACCGCAGCGCAAGGAGGCCTTGCGGCGGTTCAAGACCGGCGAATACCGCATTCTCGTGGCCACCGACATCGCGGCGCGCGGCATCGACGTCAAGGATATCGAGCTCGTGATCAACTATGATTTGCCCGACGAGATCGGGAACTATGTGCACCGCATCGGGCGCACGGGGCGGGCGGGCAAGAGGGGACATGCGATCGCGTTCGCCACGCCGGACCAGCGCAGCGACGTGCGGGAGATCGAACGGTTCATGTGCGCCGCGATCCCGGTGTCGCGGGACTCGGAAATCCCCGCCGAGGTGCTCGCCGCGGAACAGAAGGCGGTCGCGAAGAAACCGGCGTTCGGCAGGACTCCTCGCCCGGCCCCGCGCCGTCTCAGGATCAGATAGCGCCGTCCGCTTTGCGTTTGAATTTCCGTTCGAATATCGCGTAGACGACCGGAACGAGCACGAGCGTGATGAGGGTCGAGCTCAGGAGCCCCCCGATCACGACGCGCGCGAGCGGCGCCTGCGTCTCGCCGCCTTCGCCGAGGCCGATGGCGAGGGGGAGGAGGCCGAGAACCGTGGTGAGCGTGGTCATGAGAATGGGGCGGAGCCGCCGCGAGCCGGAGATCCGGATCGCTTCGACGAGCTCCATTCCCTGATTGCGGCGCATCTGGTTCGTATAATCGACGAGCAGGATCGCGTTGTTGACGACGATGCCCGAGAGCATGATGCAGCCGATGAAGGCCTGCATGCTGAATATGGTGCCGGTGAGCAGCATCGTCACCGTGATGCCGATGAGCGCCATCGGTATCGAGAAGAGCACGACGAACGGGTCGCGCCACGATTCGAACTGCCCCGCCATCACCAGATAAACGAGCATGATCGCCAGGATGAATCCGAACAGCAGCTCCCGCGACGCCTTTTGCTGCTCCTCGTAGTCGCCGCCGAAGAGAATGACGAAATTCTTCGGGACCGGAACCGAACGGAGCTCGCGGCGAATGTCCTTTATCACCGAGCCCATATCCCGGCCGGTGTAGTTCGCCTGGATCGTGATGATCCGCTCCTGATCCTTCCGTTCGATGCGGACCGGGCCTTCCTCCTGGACGGCGTCGACGACGTTGCGCAGAACGACCGGCTGCCCGCGGCCGTTGACGACCGTGAGGTCGAGAAGGTTGTCCAGGCTCTTCCGGTCCTTCTCGCTGAGGCGCACGAGAATGTCGTACTGCTTGCCTCCCTCGCGGTAGTAGGACGCGAGCGTTCCGCCGACCGCTGTCTGCAGCGCGTTTCCGATACGCGTCACGCCGAGACCGAGGTCGGCCGCCTTTTCCCTGTCGATACGGATGATCTGCTCCGGATTTCCCTCCTCGCGGCTGATTCGCGTATCGGTGATGCCGGGGATCGTGCCGACCACCTCGTTGACCCGCTGCGCGAGCGCCTGCGCGGTCGCGAGATCGTACCCGCGGATTTCGATGCTCACGCCGCTCGACGACTGCGCGCCCATTCGCAGAACGAAGAGCCCTTCTCCGGCTCTCGTGCGGATCGTGACGCCCGGAAGGCCGGCGAGAGACCGGCGCAGGTCGTTCGCGATACGTTCGCTGCTGCGCCGGCGATCGCCGCGCGAGACGAGGTTGACGCGCAATTCGGCGGTATGGCCGCCCGAAGAGCCTCCTCCTCCGCCACCGCCGCCGCCGCCGATGTTGGAGAGGATCGAGGTAGCCTCGGGCACCTGCGCGCGGACGATTTCCTCGACTGTCCGCGTCGCCTGATCGACGATCGCCAGCTTCGTGCCCACCGCCATCTCGACGTTGACCCGCACCTCTCCCTCGTCCGTCGCCGGCATCAGCTCCACCCCGATGAGTCGCACCGTCGCGATCGAAACGACGAACAACCCGAGCGCCGCGAGCAGCACGGTTCTCTTGCGCTCCAGCGCCCAGAGCAGCAGGCTCGAGTACCGCTGCTCGATCCGCAGGAATACCTCCTCGCTGTAAGAATAGATCCGGTGCAGTCGGTTCTCGTTCCGGTAGTGCCCGGCCGGCTGGAAACGAAGGAAGCGCGACGCGAGCATCGGGATGAGGGTGAGCGCGACGACGAGCGAGCAGAGGAGGGAGAAGCTGACCACGTACGCCATCTGCCGGAACATGATCCCGGACATGCCGCGGATAAACACGACGGGGAAGAACACGACGACGGTCGTCAGCGTGCTCGCCATGATCGCCGACCAGACCTCGGAGGTGCCGGTCAGCGCGCTCTTGATATTGTCGGAACCGGATTCGCGGTGGCGGTGGATGTTCTCGAGGACGACGATCGCGTTGTCCACGAGCATGCCGATGCCGAGCGCAAGCCCTCCGAAAGTGATGATATTCAGCGTGAAGCGGCTGAAATACATGAGCCCGAAGGTGGCGATGACCGAGATCGGTATCGCCGTCGAGATGATGAGCGTGCTCGAGACGTTGCGCAGAAACAGAAACAGGATGAGGATCGCGAGAAGACCCCCGACGAGAACCGCGCTCCCCATGTTGCTGATCGATTCCTTGATATAGACGGAGGTGTCGACGATCGGAACCAGCTTGAGCTGCGGGATGTCGCGGTTGATGCGGTCCATCTCGGCGCGCACGCCTTCGGCGACGTTGACGGTGTTGGCGCCCGACTGCTTGCTGATCGAGACGCGCAGCCCCGGCTTCCCGTCGATGCGGACCATCTGGCGGATCTCCTCCCAGGAATCCTCGACGTCCGCCACGTCCCTGATGCGGATCGGAGCGCCGGCGCGGGTCGTGATGACCGTGTTGCGGATCTCGTCGAGATCGCGGTATTCCCCCTGCGTGCGCACGAGGACTTCGAGGTTCCCTTTGTCGTAGAGGCCGGCCGGGACGTTTCGATTCTCGTTCCGCAGGGCGCCGAGCACCGCGTCGGTCGATATCCCGAGCGCTTTGAGCTGGTCGCCGCGGAGATTGACGTGTATCTCGCGGTTCAACCCGCCGCGGATGTCGACCGATGCCACCCCGGGCACCCGCTCGAGCCGGTATTTCACCTGATCCTCGACGATGCGCCGCAGGTCGAGGGGATTGAGATTGCTGGAAGCGCCGAGGAACATTATCGGAAAGGCCGAAAGATCGAATTTGCGGATCATCGGGCGCGTGACGTCTTCCGGAAGCCGTCCGAGCACGCGGTCGATGCGGTCGCGGATGTCGTTCGCCGCCACGTCGAGATCCGTTCCCCACGTGAAGGAGACTCTCACCTGGCTCTGTCCCTCCGTGGAAGACGAGGTGATTTCCTCAACGCCCTGCACCGCCGCGAGCGCCTCTTCGATCGGCCGGGTGATCGATTCCTCCATCTCCTGCGGGCCGACGTTGCCGTAGTTCGTGACCACGGAGATGGTGGGGAAGGTGATTTCCGGCATGAGATCGATCGACAGGCGGCTGAAGGAAACGATGCCGAGGATGATCACGACGAGGAATATGACGGCCGTGAGAACCGGTCGATGGACGGACCCTTCCGCGATATTCATGTGCCTGATTTCTCTTTCGCGCCTTCGGCCGGGCCGGGCGCCTCGCCGGATGAGCTTCCCGGAAGCAGCACGGGGCTTCCGTCTTCGAGAAGGTGCTGGCCGAGCGTCACCACGCGGCCCTCGAGAGCGGGAGAGAGAATTTCGGTGAGATCCGGAGTCGCGATGCCCGCCCTTACGGGGATGTAGCGCGCGACGCTTTCGTTCTCCGGCACCGTGAAGACGCCGGTTTCGCCGTTGCGGCTCACGATCGACCTTGTGGGGACGATCCGGGCCCGGGTCTTCGACGCGATCATCACCAGAACGCGGGCGAACATGCCCGGCTTGAGGAGGAGCGAGTCGTTCCGCACCTCCACTTCCATCTGCGCCACGCGCGAATCCTCGAGCAGCATCGGAGCGATCCGCGCGACGCGGCCGGAGAATACTCTCGACGCGAATGCGTCAACGGTCACCTCCGCCGGCTGTCCCGGGCTGATGAGGCGGTAATCGCGTTCCGTTATCGTCGTCCTGACGATGATCGAACCGATTTCGATGACCGATGCGACAGCGGTATTGGGCGCGAGCAGGGCGCCTTCGTCGATGAACCGTTCGCCGATATATCCGGCGCGCGAAGCGGTCAGGCGCGTATAGCCGAGCCTGATCTTCGATGATTCGAGGGACGCCGCGCGCTGCTCCACCTGCGCCTCCGCCAGGCGATAGCGGGATTCCTTCGCGGAAAAGTCCGAAACGGCGCCGTCGAGCTCCGCCGAAGAAGCGAGATCCTTGGCCCGGAGCGATTCCATCCGCTCCTTCTGGTCCCGGGCGAGCTCGAGCTGGCTGCGGGAATCGGCTACCGAGGCCTCGGCTATCTTCAGGTTCGCTTCCGCCTCGCGCACCGCCTGCTGATACTCGGCGTCGTCGATCCGGGCGATCAATTCCCCCGGGCTCACGCGGTCGCCGATGCGCTTGCGGATCTCGATGACCCGGCCCGATACCTTGGGCGCCACGACGTATTGGTTGTAGGGATAGACGGAACCCGTGAACTCGCGGATCTCCCTGATCGGACCGAACCGCACGCTGTCCACCTCGACGGCCACGGCAGCCGTCTGCATCTGCCGCTTCTCGTCGCCCGATCCCTTCACGATGAGCACGGTGATTCGAACCGCGAGCGCGGCGAGCACGATGATGATCGGTATGAGGTAAAGCGGTTTTTTCATATGGCAACGCGTAGAAACGAATGTGGATAGAAATCTTTATGATTCCGTGCAAGAAGTCAAAGGAAATCAAAGCTCGGGGACCGGGTGCGCGGCCTTCCCTGCGCGTCGTTTATCGAGTGTTTCTGTGCGCGCCCGGATTTGCTCGGCTCGCGGATATGGTTGCGCACACTCCAATAAATAACTATTATAAATTAATGTCGAGATGGCGCTTCCTCATAGGCGCCGATAAGGGGATGAAATCATGAAAAGCAGTCTGGTGTCGCTCATAGTCCTCCTGGCCATCATCGGGTTACGGGGTGCCGCCGCACAGCAGCAGGAGAAGGGAACCGCTATCATGAAGAAGGATAAAGGGGTAAGCGTCGCGACGTTCGCCGGCGGATGTTTCTGGTGCTCCGAGGCCGATTTCGAGAAGGTGGAGGGCGTCGTGAAGGTCGTCTCGGGTTACACGGGCGGACAGGTCGCGAATCCGACCTACAGGGACGTTTGCGGCGGGAAGACGGGGCATCTCGAGGCGGTGCAGGTACGCTACGATCCGGCGAGGGTCGAATACGAGAAGCTGCTCGAGATCTTCTGGACGCACGTCGATCCGACCGACGCGGGGGGGCAGTTCGCCGACCGGGGGCCGCAGTACCGGAGCGCCATCTTCTATCATGACGGCGAGCAGAAGCGCCTCGCCGAGCGGTCAAAAGCGGCGCTCGGCGCATCCGGCGTCTTCGAAGGGCCGATCGTGACCGAGATCAGGGCGTTCACGACATTCTACGACGCGGAGGATTATCATCAGGATTACTACAAGACATGCTCCGCGCAGTACGGAAGATACCGGTCGGGCTCCGGCCGCGACGCCTTTCTCAAGGCCATCTGGGGAGACGGCAAGGAAACGCTGAAAAAGAAACTCTCTCCGATGCAATACGACGTGACGCAGCAGTGCGGCACCGAACCTCCGTTTGCGAACCCCTATTGGGATAACCATCGTGAGGGGATATACGTCGACGTCGTCACGGGGGAGCCGCTCTTCAGCTCCCTCGACAAATTCGATTCCGGCACGGGGTGGCCGAGCTTCACGAAGCCCCTCGAGCCGGGCGCCATCGCGCAGAAGGAAGACCGGAGCCTGCTCTCGTCGCGCACCGAGGTTCGGAGCAAGCACGGCGATTCGCACCTCGGGCACGTTTTCCCCGACGGGCCGCGGCCGACGGGACTCCGCTACTGCATCAACTCGGCGGCTCTGCGGTTCATACCGAAGGAAGATCTGGAGAAGGAAGGCTACGGCGAGTACCTGAAGCTCTTCGAACGCAAATGAGCATCGTTATGAAAGAAGCGTCGCGACGAGCCCGGAGAGCACGATCCCGTCGAAGGTGCCTGCTCCGCCGATGCTCGCGATACCGGCGCCGCCGTGCACGATCCGGCGGAGGTTGAGCAGGTCGGCGCCCACGAGCGGGCCGAGGACGCCGGCTGTGAACGCGACCGGGGGCGCGAAATCCCGCATGAAGAGAAAACCGCACGCCGCCGCCGCGAGCGCCGGTACGAGCGGAGGGAGCGCGATCCCGACGTTCGGCACCGGGCGGGCGAGCCGGAAGCAGAGCGCGGTGTTGATCGCCACGGCGCCGGCGGTCAGCGCGAGGGCCGTCGATCCATGCTCCGCGATTCGCGCCAGCTCGTAGACGACGATCGTGCACGGAATGACGCATCCGCCGACATTGACCGCGATGACCGTCGAGGAGGGCTGGCGGAACCATTGGGGGAAGAGGCGCCCGGCGCCGTAGAGCCCGAGCGGCGCCGTATCGATCGACATGACCCGGGGGACTCTCTTGAGGGGAATGTTGAAGAGCCCTCCGACGAACATCGCGATCACGACCGCGAGCGAGAGGCCCGGGCTCAGGCCGAGCTTGGCGAAGGCCGCCGCCATCGCGTCGGCGAGAAAGATGGGGAAAAGGATCGCAAGCGCGACGACAAGCAGAAGCGGCAGGCATCCGAACGGCACGATTCGAAACACGGCAAAATCTCCCCCATGAGAGATCCGACGCCGCGCGGCGTACCGGGCGGCGTCGGAATCCGTTCATGCCCGATCCGATTCGATCGGTCCGTGGGTCTGTGCTCTCAGTTGAGCCCGCGGCGCTCGAGGAGCGGCTCGATTTTCGGTTCGCGGCCCCGGAACTTCTTGTAGAGCGACATTTCATCCTCGATCCCGCCCGCCGCGAGGATGTATTTCCGGTATGCGGCCGCCGTCTTCTGATCGAAGAGGCTCGTTTCCCTGAAGGCCTGGAACGCGTCGGCATCCAGCACCTCGGCCCAGATGTAGCTGTAGTATCCCGCCGCGTAGCCGCCGTCTCCGAAGATGTGGGCGAAGTAGGTGCTCCGGTAGCGCGAGATGATCTCCGGGATGAGGCCGATGCGGCCGAGGGAGGCAGTCTCGAAGGCGTTCGCGTCCGGCGCCGGGGGCGCTGCCAGGGTGTGCCAGTCCATGTCGAGGATCGAGGCGGCGAGATACTCCGTCGTCATGAATCCCTGGTTGAAGGTGCTCGATTCCCTGATCTTCGCGATCAGCGCGTCCGGTATCGGCTCGCCGGTCTTGTAGTGCCGCGCGTACATCTTCATGAATGCCGGATCGGTGGCCCAGTTCTCCATGATCTGCGAGGGGAGCTCGACGAAATCGGTCGCGACGTTCTGCACCGTCGGATAGGAAACTTCGGTGAGCAGGCTGTGCAGGGCGTGCCCGAACTCGTGGAATAGGGTCGTCACTTCGTCGAAGTTGAGGAGCGACGGCGTGTCTCCCGCCGGACGAACGAAGTTCCCGCAGTTCGTGACGAGGGGCGTTTCGATCTTCCCGCCGATCCTCGATGCGTTGCGGAATCCTCCGCACCAGGCCCCGCCCTGCTTGTTGTCGCGCGGGTAGTAATCGGCATAGAGGAGCCCGATGTGCTTTCCGTTCGCTTCCTTGACCTCGTACACGCGCACCTCGGGGTTGTACGTCGGGATATCCTTCCGCTCCTCGAAGGTGATTCCGAAGAGCTTATTCGCGAGCATGAAGGCGCCGGCGCGGACGTTCTCGAGCTCGAAGTACGGCCGGAGCATCTCGTCGTCGAGGTCGTACTGCGCCTTTCTGACCTTCTCCGCGTAGTACCACCAGTCCCAGGATGCGAGCTTGAAGCCTTTTCCTTCCTTGTCGATCATCTGCTGGAACGTAGCGGTTTCAGCCTTGGCGCGCGCGAGCGCGGGCGTCCAGAGCTTGCCGAGAAAGTCGTAGACGGTCGCGGACTTCTTGGCCATCGATTCCTCGAGCGCGAAATCGGCGTGGGTCTTGTAGCCCAGAAGCTGCGCGCGTTTGATGCGGAGATCCACGATGCGCAGGAGCGTCCTCTTGTTATCAAGCTCGTCGCCATGGTCGCCCCGCGTGATATATGCCTTGTATATCTTTTC
>Ga0315286_10001923_pt1 | contig 19203 bp, 10 predicted proteins | sample YL17G10_0_MG_FD_205038 | JGI IMG/M metagenome (GOLD analysis project Ga0315286, IMG submission 205038) | Sediment microbial communities from Yellowstone Lake, YNP, Wyoming, USA - YL17G10_0 | ecosystem: Environmental > Aquatic > Freshwater > Lake > Sediment | place: USA: Wyoming | collected... | reverse complement strand
GCGACCGCTTCAACATCGAGACCCAGGCCATGACCAAGGAACAGCTGCAGGCCGAGTTGGAGCGGCTGCAGGTCGGGCCGGAGACGGTGGCCGCCGTCATCGAGGTCATCGAGCAGTGCGAGTTCGCCCGGTTCTCACCGGGGGCGCGACCCACGGACGACCCGGTGCAGTTGTTCCAGAAGGCCCGCGACGTCATGGGGAAGGTCTAGGCGGATGCGATCGCCTTCGGAGACCGTGAGCGCATGAGATGCTTGCCCGGCTGATCCTGCTGTCCGTCATGGCCCTGGCTCCGGCCGGCCCGTACAACCAGGGCAACCAGCTCTATGCCCGGAAGGACTACGCCGGGGCGGCCCGCGCCTACCAGCAGGCGCTCAAGGCCGGCCCCAGCGCCGACGTCTGCTACAACCTCGGCAACGCCCTGTTCAAGTCCGGCAGGATCGGCCCGGCCATCGTGCAATATCGACGGGCCCATCATCTCCAGCCACGCGACGCGGACATCGGCAGGAACCTGTCGTTCGCCCGCAGTTACCGGGTGGACAGGGTGCTGACCGTCCCCGGTCCCGTGGCCCGGGTCCTCGACGAGACCTTCCATCTGCTGTCGCGGAGGGAGGCCGCCCTGCTGGCGGCGGTGTCCTTCCTGCTGGCGGCGCTGAGCCTGTCGGTCTGGGTCGTGCGCCGAAGGACCGTGTGGATCCTCGGCACGACCGTGCTCGCGGCCCTTTCCCTGTTCGGCCTCATCACCCAGTGGGTGTGGGCCGGCGAGGTGGGTGCGCAGCCGGCAGTGATCGTCGCACCCGAGGTCAACGCACTGAGCGGACCCGGGGAGGAATTCAAGCAGATCCTGCTGCTTCACGACGGCACGGAGGTCAGGATACGGGAGAAGCGCGGAGGCTACCTGCTGGTGCAATTGCCCGGCGGCAGCGGCGGCTGGATCCGGTCGGACGCGGTGGAGCGGGTCTACTGACCCGGCCTGTTCATGAACTGCCAGCCGAGAACACGAGATGTCCACGGGCCGCAGGGAGCGAGCTTCGGTTGCGCCGCAGGCGTGTCTTGGACACGTCGAGGCGCAACCGGGGCTCTTGACGCCGCGGGACCGCGGACAGAGCGGGGTCGCAGGCGGCGAGCTCATGAATAGGCCGGGCCAAGGTCAACCAGCAGGATGGCTCGCAGGAGTTGGCCGGCGAGGGCGCAGCAGATTGGGATGCAGCCCGGGGTGAGGAACGCCGGGTGGACGTCGGCGCGGCGCCCCCGGCGGGAGCCTCAGGCGCCACACCGGTGCAGCCTGCTCGAGCCCGCTTGACCACCCGGCGGGTCGCACCCTGGAGCGCACCCCGCAAGCATCCCTTTCAGGTCCGCCGGCGCGGATGCTACGCTCACGCGCCACGAATGGGGTTCGTTGCCGGGTAGGCGATGGGCTGGTCGTTGCGTTCCAACGGAACGCGAAGCCACTCGACTCGGCCGATCGATCAGGAGAGGCAGCCATGACCGTCCGGTTCCACTGCCCGCGGCAGGATTGTCGGAGCGATCGTTGCCCCGCGAAGCGGATCTACTCCTGCCTGTCCCCCGCGCAGGACGCCGCCCTGGGCCGGGAACGGCTCGCGCGGCGCTACGAGCCCGGCCACGTGGTGATCCATCACGACACGCCGGCCCTCGCGATCTTCTCCGTCCATTCTGGGCGGGTGAAGCTGACCCGGACCGCCAGCACCGGCCATGAGGTCGTGGTCGGAATACGGGGGCCGGGTGGGTTGCTGGGCGTCCGGGAAGTGTTGAGTGTGCTGCCTTATCAGGTCACGGCCGAGACCCTCGAGCCCTCGGTCGTGTGTGCGGTCCCGCGCGAAGCGTTCCTGGACACGGTTCGGGACTGCCCCGAACTCGCGATGCGGCTCCTGGGGCAACTCTCGAAGGACTACCTGATGGCCGAGGAGCAACTCGTCGCGCGCGTTCACTCGAGCGTGCGGACGAGAACCGCGCGCCTCTTGCTCGCGCTGGCGGATCGGACCCCGGTCAAGGCCCGCAGGAGCGCCGCTCCCGAGGTCTCGATGAGCCGCGAGGAGATGGCCCTGCTGGTCGGCACGACGCGGGAGACGCTCTCGCGCGCGCTCAGCCAGTTCGTCGCGCGCGGCGCCGTTCGCCTGAAGAGCGGGAAGATCCGCGTCCGCGATCCTTCCATCCTCGAGGGGCTGGCCGACTAGGCTCTGTCTGAGAAGCCGAGGACAAGGCAGCGGGCCCGCGCTACGCGCGGGTGCCCAGCGACGAGCGAATCGTATTCGCAGGATACGTCGCAGCGAGGAGCGGCCGAGCCGGGTACCCGCCGAAGGCGGGTCCAGTGATCGGGTTCTCAGACAGAGCTTGGCCCGGCCTCGCCGGATGGGCCTGGCCGGCACCGTGGCGGGTTCGAGGCGCGGGGGTGCTTGGCCGGTTGAGCGGGGCGTGCCGCGCCTCGGGCCTGCGGGATCCACCGTCCCTGCCCGGCCCTGGCCTGGATCCCCCGCGTGTGACCACCATCACGCGAAATCCCGTCCGCCGTCACAGACGGAGCGGCAGGTTTCGTGCAGGATGCGTGCGGCCAGAGGCCTGGTCGTGCCCGGCAGGCTGACGATGTCGAACGGGTGTCTGGAGACGGCCCCCCGGGCCGTCGGGGAGCACACTTCGCCTTCGGGAGCGCGGTCGAGCGCAGATCCACGTTCGAGTCGCGGATGGAGGACGCAATGATTCTCGGGTGCTGGACCGGGCGGGTGTCCGTCGTTGGGGGCCTGCCCGTGGTCGCCCGTGGTGCCGTGGCGGTCGCGCTCTGCTCGGCGCTCCTTCCCGGCATCGTCCTCGCCCAGGCCCCGGCCGACAGCGCCGGCTCGAGTCCGTCCGACTCGGGTCGGTCCGCCGCCGTGGCACCCGACCCGCCGGCGTGGCCATGGCATCAGGCCCGTATCGTGCCGGACCAGATCGCGGTCTTCGATCTTCAGAGCCGGCTGACCCCTAGGTCGCGCGTCAGGCTCCTGGGCGATTTCGGCCAGGCCGACCTGGATGAAGTGAGCGTGACCTCCGAAGGTGTGAGTGGTACGCGGACCCCGCGCGTCGGGCGGGGCCAGGTCGCGGACACGGCCGTGACGATCCCGTGGCCCATCATCCGGAGCGTCCAGGTCATGACGCGCGGCTGGAAGCGGGGGGCTGAGATCGGGACGATGGTGGGGGCCGCGCCGGGCCTGGTGCTGCTCCAGGGTTCCCTGGAACCGGGCAACTCTCCGTTCACCTCCGCCCTGGCGATCTTGATCGGTGTCCCGCTCGCGGCCGCCGGCGCGGTCGGAGGCTGCACGGTCGGGGCGCTGGTCGGCGGAGGGATCCTGAGCCACCAGACGCTCCACAGCTCGCCCGTCGTCTCGATCCTGGCCAACCCCGCGAACCTGCCGGTCAGAACGATCGCGGTGGGCGGGATTCTGGAGAACGGCAAGCGGCCCCGAGACCCGGCCGGCCTGGTGACGAGCGTCGTGACCGCGCTCGAGTTCGCGGGCTTCCGGGTCGTCGAGGCTGACAAGGTGCCCGCCGTCGCCGGCGGCGAGAAGCGCCGACGCAGGGCGGGCTCTTCGGACGCGGCCCTCTACCCCGGGCCAGTGCTCGACCGCATCCGGGAGCAGACCGGGGCCGACGCGGTGATCTCAGGCTGGATCGCGACCGGCGGCGCGGACGGTGACCAGATCCGCTGTGGCTTCCAGATGATCCACACGCGCACCCACGAGGTCTTCATGACCTCGGAGATGACCGCGGCCTATCCGGGCGCGCTCGAATCGGACCGGAAGGAGCGCGTCGTGCAGGAGGCGCTCGGGAACCTGGGCGCGCTGCGGAATCCTGTCATCGCTCCCCGGGAAGATCCGCGTTGAGCGGACAGGGAAGCCGCATCCACGGGCCTGGTCGTCCGCCAGGTCGTGTTGGGAGACCGCACCCCCGGCCTCCGGCTCGACCCGATCGGGAACCGCCTCCATTTCCGACGGGGCACCGATCGCATCGATTCGTTCGAGTTCTGACCAACCCTCTTCCACTGGAGTCCGAGCAAGGCGCCTTCCTGCGTGGGGTTCCCGCCGGCACCGGTTCGTTCACGGACGAGGCATGAGGCAGCATCTTCAGATCGTCGCGATGTCGCTCCTGACGATTGCGGCCCCGGCAGCGGCCGGGAGCGCGGCACGGGCGCAGGGCGCGTCCTTCGCAGGCGCGCTCGCGGACTGCGATTCGGCGGCACCGCATCCTGCACCGGCGGCGACCGACCGCCTCCCGACGTCCACGACGGCGACGCCCCCCGGGACCGGGACTCCCCGAGCGGCCGGGTATGCCGCTCCCGCCCACGTGGCAGGCTTCCGACCCCGGATCGTCTGGACGTTCAAGTGTGGGAGCTACGACGCGCCCGAACGGGAGGGCCAGCTCGTTCACGCGAACTATCCGCTGACCTCCGCAGCCGCGTGCGGATACCGGGTCAGCCCCAACTTCGAGGTGGGTGGCGAGCTGACGGGATTCATCGTCGGATACGAAGGGCCGCCCGTGCCGGCTCCGCCAAATCGTTCGGTCTCGGACCAGCGCCCGTTGTCGAACTGGGGGCTGGGCGCGACCGTTCGCGGGTTCTATCCCTTTCGGTGGTTCCAACCGTACGCCGAGATGGGCGTGGCGTGCAGCTCCACCACGATCAGCGCCGACGTTTCCGAATACGTGGGGTTCTGGCCGTTCGTCTTCTCGAAGAAGGTCGACACGCGCGAGGAGACCGTCTCCGGGCTCGCTCCGCACCTCTCGCTGGGCGTCGATCTCGCGGTGTCGAAGTACGCGTCGATCGGCGCGGAGTATCGTCGCATGTGGCTCAAGGGCGACTTCGGGAGGCTCAGCAACGGCGAGGTCGTGGTCGCCGAGTCATTCTACAGCTTCGTCTTCCGAACCACTCGACTCGGCGGAGGGTTGCTCTGGCCGTTCTGATGTCCGTGCCGGACGCGACTGCAGTTCCGCCGATCGAAGGCCTGGCGGGACCGCGGGGAGGGGGTCTTCGTCATCGCGCCCGGCTTGCCGTGGCGACCATCCCCGCCCCGCCGGCATGGCGAAGGGAGCGGGCGGGAGGGATCTGCCTGGTCGTGGCCGGGTTCCTCTTCGTCGTCTGCGGGCGGAAGGCCGGGGTTCCCGGGAGTTGAACCGAGGCCGCGAGAATCACCTCTCCGAATCCCTGAAGCCCGTGAAGACGCGTCTTCCTTCACCCCGCCCGCCGCGGATCGCGGTCAGATCGCATTCGCAGCCGCGCTTCATGGATCGCCCAGGCTAGCGCTTGCGCCCGGCCGGGGCCTTCTCTCTCGAGTGTTCCTCGCGGGCGGGCCGATGACGCGCCGCCGGCGCAGCGGTTCCTGGATCGGCTCCCTGGCCGGCACGTTCACGGGCGCGATACTCACGCTCGAGATCTCCCGGCGAGGGACTGCTCGTCGGCGGCGTGGGAGGCGTCGAGGGGGCCGTGCGCGGCTGCACCTGGCGTTCGGTGGGCCACGCCCCGGGCGCCGGGCGCGACAGCGGGCGCTCCGCGGGCCGGGCGGCTCCCCGGGTGATACCGCGGGCCGTCCCGCCGCCTGCCGCAGGCGGAGCGCCGAGCGGCGTGGTCGGCACGCGCGCCGGCTTCCACGCGCGCCCCTCGTTCACCTTCCAGTTCCCGCGGTCGTCGCGCTGGTAGACCCTGCCGTCCTTGCCCGCGAGCACATCGTTGCGCAGTGGCGCCGGTCTCGCGGCGAAACGTGCGATCTGGCGCACGGGCATGCGGAGGGCGGCGGGGTCCACACGCACGATGTTCTCCGGGCGATTGTAGAGATTCGCGGTCGTGCGGTCCCCGAGGCCCGGTCGCGGGAGGCTGGGACGTCGGGTCCGCAGGGGAGTCCGGTCCGCGGCCAGCAGGGGACGGCGGTAGCCAGCGGGGCCGAACCACAGCGGTGGGCCGCGGCGCTGCGTGGACTGCTGCGACGAGTGCCAGCGCGTGCCGACCCTGAGGAATCCCGTGCCGTAGCTGAAGCCGAAGCTCCAGCGGCTCAGCCACAGGTTGTATCGGGCATGGAATCCCCACGTGGCGGGCCGCGGGTAGTAGTGCTGCCGGCCCCGCCATGGGACGTAGCGGTAGCCGGTGCCATAGACGACCGTGCCATAGTAGGGGTAGCAGCCGACGTAGCCGGGCAGGTAGCCCACGTAGATCACATCCGGAGTCGTGTCGAAGATGTAGACGTAGCGCACGTTGTACACCGGACAACTGGGCGGGATGTCGTCCACGCCCAGGGGCCGCGTGTCGCTCACGCTCCACGGGCCTTCCGGGCTGTCGGAGATGTACCAGACGCCCTGATCGCACGCGTAATAGCGCCCATCGGCGAGGATGACCTCGCCGTCGGTGTTGACGGCGTATTGCAGGCTCGTGCCGTCGATGGACTGGAACTGCGGGCTGCCGTCGTAGGTCACTTCGAAATCGGCTTCGCTCCGGCGGATCGCGCTGGTCTGCGGGATCTCGGCATCGGCGATCGCGTCCTCGGCCTGGTCGGTGCCCGCGACGCTCGCCAGGATGTTGCCCTTGGGCGAGTCGGGCGGGATCTTCCTGAAGCTCGCCGGCAGTTCGTCCCCCCGCACGAAGGACCACGGCCCGTCCGGCGACCGGGCCGCGTACCAGCGGCCGGCGAGCAGCACGTACAGTGCCTGCGAGCTCACTTCGCGCACCACGTCGCTCTCGGTGTTGGTGATGTAGAGCAGCTCGTCGCCGACCAGCGGCGCGTATCGCGGCGGTCCGTCCGTCGAGATCAGCTCGGTGGGCTCGGTCGCGGTGAGCACCAGCGGCGGCGGACCCTCGACCTGGTCGCTGGACGAGGTGTCGGGCGGCACGATCGCGCGCACCGCGGGCGGAGCGCTGGGGAGGTCGGTCCATGGGCCCAGAGCATCCTTGGCCGTGTACCAGAGGTTCGCCCCGTTCATGTAGTAGGCGTGGCTTGCCGGGTCGAAGACCACCGCGTACGGCGTGTTCGCGACCCGTCCGAGGCTGGAGCCCTTGATCGGCTCGAGCGCCGGCGGGCCATCGTAGACTACCAGGATCGCGCGCTCATACGCGAAGATGATGCGCGGGGGAGTGGTGTCCAGGTCCGCGACGCTGGCGCGTTCCCGCTCGGTCGCGGCCAGCCCGGCCTGCAGCTCTTTGAGCGAGCCGGAGAGGTCCCATCTCGCCGCCTCGGTCTCGACGATCTTCTCGTAGCGGCTCGACTCGGCCGCCGTGATGCCCGGCAGCCGCACCTTGGTGACGTCGAGGCTGCGCGTCGTCACCGTGCTGCTGTCACGGTCGATCTCGAGCCGCCCGGTGAACCACAGCACCCCGAAGGTCGGGTTCGCGTCCGCGCTCTTCTGTAGGGAGAACGCCGCGCGGGCCGTGAGCACGTCGCCGTCGAGGTCCTCGGGTTGGGGTTGGTAGATCACGATCGAACCGCTCGAGGAATCGAGCTGGCGTGGCCAGTTGGGATCCTCGGCGCGAGCGGGGATGGCGACCGCGAGCGCCGCGGCCGCTGCGAGTGCAGCGAGCAGGCCCGAGACGCCGGGCCGGATGAACGACCGGATGATTCGCAGCGTTGGCATGAGGCGCCTCCCGGAATGGATTCATGTGAGCGAGCGCGAAGCCCGACTTCTCCCGGGCACCCTACCATCCCTGCGGCGCAGGACACACGGCTCGGGCTCAGGGAAAGTGCGCGGTCCGCCTCTCTCGCTTCCGTCACAGCATACGCGTGCGGCGTGGCAGAGATGTGGCGGCCATGCGGCAAATCCGGGCGCGTTGCGGCGCCGCGGAGGCCCGCGGTACTCCCAATTCCGCCAGCGCGGGTGCCACGGATGAGAGCGTCCGGGTGGCAGCCCTGGGAGAGGGGCGGGCGAAGGGCGCGCCCCGCCGGGCATCGCCGGGCGACCCCGTGATGCAAACGGACCGGCGCCAACGCCTTCCAGCCGCGGGCCCGCGCCCGCGGACCTGCTCACCGTTCACGGCACGCGGCCTGCAATGGGGTCAGGCAGCAGACAAGGAACCCCTGGTCAAGCCGAGGAGGAGGCCATGAACGGAAGCAGGAGCAGATTCGCGAGCCTGGTGGCAATGGTGATCATCGGCCTGGCGCTCGGAGTGAGCGCCGACGCGGCGGGCCCTGGCTCGAGGGATCAGATCTACCGGAACTCGAAGCTGGACGGCTTCCAGCCGGCCCAGGTCGCCCTCCTGCCCGTCGTGGCGGTGGCGGAGAACCTGGATGCGGAGCGCCTGGTCGAGAGGACGTGGGCGGCCCTCTACGGCGAGGCGGGGATGGCATGGATGCCCGCGGATGTAGTGCGCGCGCGCCTGGCGCAGGTTTCCGGGGAGCGCCGGGACCTCGCCGCCGAGGTGGACGCTCAGGTCTGGCAGCGCGGGGAGGTGGATGCCCGGGTGGCGGCCCGCCTCGCCCGGCGCCTCGGCGTGGACGCGGTGCTGAGTGTGCGGATCGACCGCTGGGAGATCGCGGACGGCGGCCGGGGCATGGTCGAGTTGAGCGCGGTGCTCACGGGCGCCGACGGCACGCGGCTGTGGAGCATCTCCGGGCTGGCGGGTTGTGGGATTCCGCCCGGCAGCCGGGGGCTGAACTGCAACGCGGACATGAGCTGGTTCTGGGACCCCCGGCTCGAGCCGCAGGGCCCGGACGAAGCCAAGCTGGGCGGGGCGCTGTGCAACCTGCTCCTCCGGTGGGAAGGTGCGCTCCCCGCAGCGCCCCTGTACGCGCGGGATGGGGCCTCCTCGCTCTTCGGGCGGACCAACGTCGATTGACGCAGCCGCAGCCTGAGTCGCGAACAGGATCAGACGCCGGGGCCGCTCCCCACCTCCAGGGAGCGGCCCCGGCTCGTCCTGCGCCCGGGAGCGGTGGTGCCGATCAGCCAGCGAGCCCGTACTGGCGCAGCTTCCGGTACAGTGCCGACTCGCTGATCTTGAGCTTCGTGGCGAGCTCGGCGCGGGTCAGCTCCGGGTGGCGGCGCAGGGCCGCCTCGAGCCAGGACCTCTCGGCCTCTTCGAGCAGTCGCGGCAATCCGGCCTCCAGATCCGGCTCGGATGCGCGCGGAGGCTCGCTCTGCGCCATCGGTGGTCGTGGCCGGGGCGCCGTCCCTCCGGTCGCTGGCGCTTCCGAGGCGGCTGACCGGGGTGCGCGCGCGTCCAGCAGGCGCTTCAGGTCCTGGATCGTGAGCGGCCGGCGCCGCTCCTCCAGCGTGATGCGGGCGGCCAGTTGCTCGAGGTGCCGGACGTTCCCCGGCCAGCTGAAGTCCAGTTCCTCCAGATAGCGCATGGCCTCATCCGAGATCTCGGCCCAGCGCGCCGCTTCGATCTGGTCCAGACAGTGCCGGAGGATGACGGGGATGTCCTCGCGATGCTCGCGCAACGGGGGCACGCGCACCGGGACGTAGTTCAGGCGCTCGAAGAGGTCGCGGCGGAACCGTCCTTCCTGCACCTCCTGCTCGAGGTCCCGGTTCGTGGCGGCGATCACCCGCACGTCGGCCCGCCGCTCCTCGGTATCGCCAAGGCGCTCGTAGGTCCGCTCCTGCAGCAGGCGCAGCAGCTTCGGCTGGATCTCCAGGGGCAGGTCCCCGATCTCGTCGAGGAAGAGCGTGCCCTGCTCCGCCGCCTGCACCTTGCCGATGCGGTCGGTCACGGCGCCGGTGAAGGCCCCGCGGCGGTGACCGAACAGCTCGGCCTCGACCATCGACTTCTCGAACGAAGGGCAGAAGACGGTCACGAACGCCTGCTTCGAGCGCGGGCTCGCCGAGTGGAGGATGCGCGCGAGGATGCTCTTGCCCGTGCCGGTCTCGCCGATCAGCAGGACCGGATACGGCGCGGCGGCCGCCCGGCGGACCAGGCTCCCGAGCTCGCGGACCGCGGCCCCGCGCCCCACGAAGCGGCCGAAGGACCAGTCCCGGGCCAGCAACTGGCGACTCTCTTCGGTCTCTTCCAGCAGACGCTGCTCCGATTCGGCGAGCCGATCCCGCTCCTGGAGCACGGCACGGCCGGCCGCCAGCGCCTCGAGCACCGGCGTGACGACGTCGAGCAACGGTCTCAGCAGCCGTCGGTGGGAGTCGTCGAAGTAGCCGACGCCCGGGCTCTCGAGATGCAGCAGCGCGGCGATGCGCTCGCCCACCCGGATCGGCATGCACAGGACGGACACCATGCCGTACCGGCGAACCGTCATGCTCTCCTCGACGGGCACGTCGGCGCAGGCGTTCTCGAGCACGACGTCCTCACCCGTGCGCAGGCAGGTGGCGAAGATGGCGCGGCTGTAGTGTCCGCTGTCCTGCAGGAGATCCGCGCGGTAGCTCTGGAGGACCGTGAACGAGAGCTCGCCGCCGGGGCTCACCTCCACGAACACGCCCCGGCTGGCTCCCGTCAGGGACACGGCCTGTTGCAGGATCGTCGCCAGCACCGTTTCGGGCTCGGCGACGCGCGCGAGCACCCCGCGCAGGGCGCCGACGAGCTGGCTGACGAGGTGGTCGGTGGGCGTGGACACAAGGGACTCCACGGAGGGGGTGTGGACCAACTGTGGCGGGGAGTCTAGCCGAAAGCCGGGGCGGTGTCAGGGGTTGGCACGTGGCCCCCGGACCACTCCCGCCACCCGCGCCAGACCCGCCCCGCAGCCTCGCCCTCACCGGATGCGGCCGCGGCACGGTGCCCGGCGCTTCGTGTAGACTGCGCACGAGACCCAGGGTCACCCGGACACCGGAGGCCGCACCCATGCGTATCGAACCCGGCGCGTCGCTCGCCCGCTACCGTCTCAGCGAGAAGATCGGCAGCGGTGGGATGGGCGTCGTGTGGAAGGCACTCGACTCCCGGCTGGGACGGGAGATCGCCATCAAGCTCCTGCCCGACGAGTTGGCCGCTGACTCGGACGCGCTCGCGTCGTTCGAACGGGAAGCAAGGGCAATCGCCGCCCTGAATCATCCGAACATCGTGACGATCCACTCCGTCGAGGAGGCGGAAGGGGTCCACTTCTTCACGATGGAACTGCTCACCGGCCTGACTCTGCGCGAGCTGATCCCCGCCGGTGGCATGGCGGAGGACCGGCTCCTCGAGGTCGCCATCTCCATGGCCGGCGCTCTGGGCGCCGCTCATGCGCGCGGCATCGTCCACCGGGACCTGAAGCCCGCGAACGTCATGATCACGCTCGAGGGGCAGGTGAAGCTCTTCGACTTCGGCCTGGCCAAGATGCGCAGGTCCGAGCCCGACGCCCGCGGCGCCGGCGCTGACTGGGCCACCGCCGCGGGGGTCCGCGAGGACCGGCTTGCCGGCACGCTGCAATACATGTCCCCCGAGCAGGTCCGGGGCTGGAGCGTGGACCAGCGCGCGGACATCTTCGCGTTCGGGGTCATCCTTTATGAGATGCTGACCGGTCGCCGTCCGTTCGGGGGACAGACGGTCCAGACGCTCACGGCCGCGATCCTCATGGATGCCATCATCCCGCCCTCCCGCCTGCGTCCCGAGCTGCCGCGGCGCTTCGACGAGGTCGTCGTCCGATGCACCGAGAAGGACCGGGCCCTGCGGCTCCAGACGGCCGAGGATATCCTGGATCTCCTGGCCGGGGTGCGGAGCGAGAGGTGGCCGGCCGGCGACGCCCAGGTGCCCTCGGTCGCGGTGCTCCCCTTCTCCGACATGAGCCAGGAGAAGGACCAGGACTACTTCTGCGAAGGCATCGCGGAGGAGATCATCACCTCCCTGGCCCAGATCAGGAACCTGCACGTCGCCTCCCGGATCTCCTCGTTCCAGTTCAAGGGTGCGCCGCTCGACAGCCGGGAGATCGGCCGCCGGCTCGGCGTGCGGCACCTGCTCGAGGGGAGCGTGCGGAAGGCGGGCGGGCGCCTGCGCATCACGATCGAGCTGACCGACGTGGAGGCGGGCTACTGCCTCTGGTCAGAACGCTACGACCGCGACATGAAGGACATCTTCGCCATCCAGGAGCAGATCGCGCAGCAGGTCGTCCAGGTCTTCCAGCTCACCCCCAGCACGAGTCAGCGGGGGGCGCTCGGGAGGCGCTCCACGAGCGACGTGGAAGCCTATGAGTTCTATCTCAAGGGCCGGAAGTACTTCTACCAGTACAGCCGGAGAGGGATCGAGTTCGCGAGGCAGTTGTTCACCAAGGCCATCGAGCTCGACGCCGGCTACGCACTCGCGCACGCCGGGCTCGCCGACTGCTGCACGTTCCTCTTCATGCACGTGATGGGAAGGGAGGAGATGCGCGCCGCGGCCATCGAGGCCGGACGCCGCGCGGTCGAGCTGGACTCCGGGCTGGCGCAGGCCCACGTCTCGCTGGGGCTCGCGCTCTCGCTCACCAGGGACCACGAGGCGGCGGAGCGGGAGTTCGAGACGGCCCTCGGCCTTGACGACCGGTTGTTCGAGGCGCACTACTTCTACGCTCGTGACTCCTTCATGCAGGGCAAGCTCGAGAAGGCCCTGAAGCTCTACGAGCGCGCCTGCGAACTGCGACCGGAGGACTACCAGTCGCCGTTGCTCGTCGGCCAGCTCTACGAGGACCTGAAGCAGCCCGACATGGCCGAGACCGCCCGCCGCCGCGGGCTGAAGGCCGCGGCGACACGTCTGGCGCTCCACCCCGACGACGTCCGCGCCCTCTACATGGGGGCGAATGCCCTGGTGGCGCTGGGCGAGCGGGAGCGCGGCCTGGAGTGGGCCCAGCGCGCGTACGTGCTCGACCCCGAGGACGCGATGCTGCTCTACAATCTCGCCTGCATCTTCTCCATGGCGGCCCGGGAAGAGGAGGCGCTGGACTTCCTCGAGCGCTCGGTGCGGTCGGGGATGAACCGTCTGGCCTGGCTTCAGAACGACAGCAACCTCGACGCGATCCGCGGCCACGCGCGCTTCCAGGCGGTCGTGCGGGCGCTCGAGGCGCAGGCTCCGCCCGGCTGAAGCGGCGCGGCCTCGGGTGAACCGCCCCGGGTTTTCCGTGGAGCTCGTCACGTGAGTGCCACCGGCTCGGCCGGAGCCGACTGACGACGACGGGCGCACGCTCCAAGCGTGGTCCCCCCGGGTCGCGCGCCAGGTCGCGCGCACCGACACGGCGGCCCGGAGCTACCGCTCCGGGCCGCCGTGCGACTACGCCCGCTGCCGCCTCGTGGCAGCGGCGTGACGGGTGCGATTCGACCCCGGTCTACCGCATCCGGACGCCCCGCTGCGTGAGAACCTGGTTGCCGACGCGCAGCTTCACCACGAAGTAGCCGGGCGACAGCGCGGCTCCGCCGGCATCCTGGAAGTTCCAAGGCACGCGGTGCTCTCCGGCACTCAGACGCCCGCTGGCCAGCTCGGCCAGCTTGCGCCCGGCGATGTCGTAGACCGCGAGCGACACGTCGTCCTCACGCGGCAGCGAGAACTCGACGAGGATCCCGCTGCGGGATGGATTCGGGACGATGGGTCCCATCCACAGCCCGTTCCGGCGTGGCGCACCTCCCACCGAGACCAGCGACGGAGTGATCTCGACGGGGTAGTCCTCCGTCTCCCCGCCGCTGAACACTCCACCCGGCACCAGCGCAGAGCCCGCCCAGGGGAAGTCGTCGGTGACCGGTGCGAAAGTGAGCGTGATCCGCATCCAGGACCCGCCCTCCTTCGGTCCGACCTGGAACGAGGGCGAGACGAGCCAGTTGCAGCCCGGCCCCAGGATGACCGGCGCGTTCTTCACGGCCCATTCCGGCGCGCACCTGTTCGCCTGCGTGCACATGATCATGTCGTTCCAGTCCTCGTCCTGGTTCCAGTCCACCAGGATGTTCAGGAACACCGGCAGCGGATTGCTCGAGCAGTTGTAGGCGGTGTATGGCACCGCGCTGACGGAGCACCGGGCGAACGCGAGCATCGGGCCGCTAAGCCCGGCGTCCACGAGGTCGCCGTAGCACTCATCCTGGCCGAAGCTCATGCCAAACGCCGGCTCGACGCAGTCCACCGAGACGTTCGTGGCACATTGGCTGGTCAGAGCGCCGGTGTTGTTCATCTTCCCGTCGCTCTCCCCGTCGACGGCGGGCAGCCCAGCCGGCGTAGTGCAACCGAGCCAGAAGTGCGCCGGATCGCCCGGCGTCGCCACGTGCGTCACGTACCCGGTGACTCCCGGTGGCGTGCTGAGCGGCGGGGTGCACTCCAGTTCCTGCGTCCCCGGCGCCGAGGGGCCGAAGCAGGTCGGGAAGTGGGCCAGAATGCCCCAGGGGTAGGCCGCGACTCCCTCCGGCGCGTCACCCCAATCCTCGTAGCTGGGGCACTCGTGCTGCTTTTCGTGGATCTCGACCGGATAGTCCTCGGTCTCGCCGCCCACGAAGTAGCCGTACCCCGCTGCGGAGCCGTTCCAGGGGAAGTCGTCTCCGACCGGAACGAACGTGATCGTGATGCGCATCCAGCCGTTGCCCGCGTTCGGGCCCATCAGGAACGAGGGTGAGACCTGCGCCACGCAGCCGGGCGGGACCACGATGGGCTGGTTCTTCACCGCCCACTCGTACGCGCACAGCGCGCCGCACAGGAAGTTGTCGTTCCAGTCGCCATCCCCGTTCATGTCCACGAGGATGTTGAGATAGGCATTGGTGGTGCTCTTGCAGTTGAACGTGTTGTAGTTGACGGTCGCGCTCGCGCAGGTCGCGAACGTGATCAGGGGGCCGCTGAGCCCGGCGTCCACGAGGTCGCCGTAGCACTCGTCCTGGCCGAAGCTCATGCCGAAGGCCGCCTCGACGCAATCCACCGCGACCGCGGGGTTGCACACGCTGAGCGGCGCGCCGGTGCTGTTGGTCTTGCCGTCAGACTCCGTGTCAACGCCCGGAAACCCGGGCGGGATGCCGCAGCCAAGCCAGACCATGGCCGGGTCCGTCGCGCTGGCCACGTGCCGCACGTAGCCCGTGGGGCCGGGTGGCAGGCTGATCGGCGGGCAGGCCAGCTCCATCGTGCCGGCCGGGGTCGGAGTCGAGCAGGTCGGGAAGCGGCCGGGAACGCCGGTCGGGTAGGCCAGCACGATCTCGGGCGCGTCACCCCAGTCCTCGTAGTCCGGGCATTCCTCCTGCGCCCAGACCTCGATCGGATAGTCCTCAGTCTCGCCGTCGTGGAGCGTCTGTACCGGCATCGTCGCGCTGCCGGCCCACGGGAAGTCGTCGTTCACCGGCTCGTCGCTGAGCGTGATGCGCAGCCAGCCCTGTCCCGCGGTGGGCCCGGTCATGAAGCTCGGCGACACGTAGGTCAGGCACCCCGGGCTGATGAGGATCGGGACGTTCTTCACGGCCCATTCGTACGCGCACACCGTGCCGCACAGGAAGTTGTCGTTCCAGTCCCCGTCCTGGTTCCAGTCCACCAGGATGTTGAGGTAGACCTCGCGGGGTTCTTTGCAATTGAATGCCCGGTACGTGACCGTCGAGGGGGTGCAGGGACTGAACATCAACATGGGACCCGCGAGGCCGGCATCGTTGCTGCCATAGCACTCGTCCTGGCCGTAGGTCAGGCCGAAGGCGGTCTCGAAGCAATCCACCGGGATGGTCTCGTTGCAGGCACTGTTGGGAGCCCCGGTGTCGTTGGTCTTGCCGTCGGCTTCGCTGTCGATTCCCATCGGCAGCGGGTTGGCAGGGTCGCAGCCCAGCCAGTAGCCCTGGCCGAGGGCGGGATGCTGGTGACGCACGAACCCCGTGGCGCCGGGGACGGTGCTGATCGGCGGGCACGCCACCTGCACCTGCTGCGTGCCCACGGGACCGGGAAGCAGGCAGGTGGGGAATCGTCCGGGCACGCCCACGTAGGCCTGCACGCCTTCGGGAGCGTCGCCGAAGTCCACGGGCGCTCGCTCGCAGTCGTTGGGTCCATCCACGTCCGTGGCGGGCGCGGGCGCGGGGAACGCGAGGCCAAACGTCAACAGCAAGCCGAGGAGCCGCGCAATAGAAAATCGCATGATGTACCTCCCGATCCGCTGGCCGGCGCCGAAGCGTCGGCATTACCGAACACAGCACGAGGACGGGCAGGAGCCGTCCGGGGAATGATGCTGAGAATGGAGAGAGAGGGTGGCGATCGCGAAATGGAAGCGATTCGAGGCGGGAGCCGGTGTGGGTCGGAGCCAATCTCCACTCGTCCACGCGTGAACGTCGCGCGCGATGTGCAGGAGAAGAGCGACCGCGTGGCGGGGCGACCCGAGCGGGGAAGCAAGACGACCTCCGGTTGACCAACAGCACGAGCCTGGCCATCGACGAGGAGGCCGGGCGTGCGCTGTTCGACGCCGGTATTGTACATCTCCGCTCCCGCCGAGTCTGTGACAATGAACGGCGCTTCGCGTGATGGAGGTCACAATGGGGGGGGCGCCGCCCGGGGGTGAGCCGCCCGGGTCGGGCTTGGGCCCAGGTGGGGGTCCTGCAGGTTCTGCTTGCGGGAGGCAATTCCCGCGACCCGCCCCGCTCGCCGAGCCGGCGCCAGGGTCGCCAAGCCACTACCCACCCGGCAGCCGGCCCGCATCCACGCCCGAATCCCGCGGGCACGCGCGGGTCCGTGTCTGCTCGAAAGGTCCTGCCTGACTGCGACTTACACGCGATGGGAGTGCCACCCCCTGCGCGGTGACGGGGTTCATCGCACCACGGCGACGGGGCCTTTCGGTTTCTCCCCGAGCGCTTCGACCGCGACCACGCAGATTCCATCCTCCACCCGGCGGTGGGCCCCGGTGCGCCCGTTCGCGGGCCGGCCCGGAACCGTGCGAGGATGGCCGTCCGGAGCGGAGCCACCGTCCGTGGTGCCGAGTCGCGGTCTGGACCGGACGGCGGACCCGCGCGGTTCTTGGAGTTCTCGGCGAAGTTCACCCGTGTCGAAACCGTCCGGGTCATCCCGGGCGGCGGCTCAAGAGGGACCCACGCAAATGACCCGCGAGATCCGGTCTCCCGACGGGCGCGTCGAACTCGCCGACATGTCGCGGATCCAGACCAGTGCGCTTTGGAATCCGGACCTGGCCCCCGTGCCCGTATGTCGCCGCAATTGGACGACCTACAACTACGCCGCGCTGTGGATCAGCATGGCGCACTGCATTCCGACCTACATGCTCGCGTCGGGGCTCATGGCGGCGGGCATGAACTGGCGACAGGCTCTGGTGACCATCTTGCTCGGCAACACCATCGTCCTCGTGCCGATCCTCCTGAACTCTCACCCCGGCACGAAGTACGGCATCCCCTTTCCGGTGTTCGCACGCGCCGCCTACGGGACGGTCGGGTCGAACCTCCCGGCCATGATGCGCGCGCTCGTCGCTTGCGGCTGGTTCGGGATCCAGTCGTGGATCGGCGGCGAGGCCCTCGACACCCTGGTCGCGGCGATCGTCCCCGGCTGGCACGGACTGCTCGGGGCCGGCTTCGGCGGGCACACGATGACGGCCTGGCTCTCCTTCCTGCTCTTCTGGGGGATCAACGTGTTCATCATCTACCGGGGCATCGATCTGCTCCGAAAGGTCGAGAACTGGGCGGCGCCCTTCGTGCTCGTGATGACGGCGATCCTCCTGGTCTGGGCGGTCCGGGAAGCGCACGGCCTGGGCCCCCTGCTGGCGCAGCCCGGCAAGTTCCACAGCCTGCGGGAGCTCCTGCCCGTGTTCGTCCCGTCGCTCACCGCGATGATCGGCTACTGGGCGACGCTGTCGCTCAACATGCCGGATTTCACGCGGTACGGCCGGAGCCAGCGCGAGCAGATGATCGGGCAGGTGGTCGCGCTTCCCACCACCATGTCTGTGTTCGCCGCGATGGGCGTGCTCATCACGAGCGCGACCGTGATCATCTATGGCCGCGCCATCTGGGACCCGGTGCAGCTGGTCGGGAACTTCAAGGCTCCCGTGGTGGTCGCGATCTCGATGTTCACGGCGGTCGTCGCGACGCTCGCGGTCAACATTGCGGCGAACGTGGTGTCCCCGGCGAACGACTTCGCGAACGCCTTCCCGCGCCTGATCCGCTTCAAGACGGGCGGCCTCATCACGGGAGTCCTCGGGATCCTGATGCAGCCCTGGAGGCTCCTCGCCGACCCTTCCGGTTACATCTTCGCCTGGCTCCTCGGCTACTCGGGCGGACTGGGCTCGATCGCCGGCGTGCTGATCGCCGACTACTGGCTCGTCCGGAAGCGGACCCTCGTGCTCGAGGATCTCTACCTCGCGCAGGGTTCCTACCGCTACCACCGGGGCTGGAACTGGAAGGCTGTCGCCGCAACGGTCCTCGGCTGCTGCCTTGCCTGGGGCGGTCTGGTGGTGCCCGTCCTGAAGCCGCTCTACTCCTACGCCTGGTTCGTCGGGTTCTTCGCGGCGGGGCTGTTCTACTGGGGCCTCTCCGCGCGCAGGGAACATCCTTGATCGTGGCGCGGCCGGCTGCGCCCTGGCCGCGAGTCCCACCGGGCTCATCCGCCGACTGAGCGAACACGAGTGGACACGGCTTGCCAAGCCGAGTCTGCGCTTGGAATACTGGTGGCATCATGGCCAGCAAGTACGTCGCTCCCGAGACTCGCCGGGCCTCGATGGACGACGCGTTTCCCCTGCAGCGGCTCCAGTGGGCAGTGGCCGAAGCCAGCCGCTGCCTGATGTGCGAAGACCCGCCCTGCCAGCAGGGGTGCCTTGCCGGGGTCGACATCAAGAAGTTCATCCGCGCGCTCAAGAACCGCAACCTGCGCGGCTCGGTTTCGGCCATCCGCGACAGCAACTTCCTGGTCGCGAGCTGCGGCAGGGTCTGCCCGCAAGGCGAGTTGTGCGAGAAGCGCTGCTTGGCGACGGGGCTCGCCATGCCCATCGCCATCGGCGAGCTGCAGCGGTTCGTCGGCGAAATGGCGATCAAGGACCGCATCAAGACGGTCTTCCCCGAGCCGCGCAGTCGGGGCGAGGTCGCGGTCGTCGGGGCCGGGCCCGCCGGGCTCGCGGTCGCGTACTACCTGCGGCGCGAGGGCGTCGTCGTCGACCTCTACGAACGGCACGCTCTGTTGGGCGGGGTGCCGGGCCGGGTCCTCCCGAGGTTCCGGCTGCCGCGGGCCGTGTTCGAAGCCGAACTCGCGTTCGTGGCCGAGTCGGGGATTCCAGTGCGGCATGAAGAGGTGAAGGACTTCCGTGAGTTGGCCGGGAGGTATAAGGCCGTCTTCGCAGGTTGCGGACTTGGCGCCTCGCGTGGGCTCGACGTGCCCGGAGCGAAGCTCGCCGGCGTGCACCAGGCGGACGGGTTGCTCGAGCTGGCCAACGGCGCATC
>Ga0315286_10001922_pt1 | contig 19203 bp, 7 predicted proteins | sample YL17G10_0_MG_FD_205038 | JGI IMG/M metagenome (GOLD analysis project Ga0315286, IMG submission 205038) | Sediment microbial communities from Yellowstone Lake, YNP, Wyoming, USA - YL17G10_0 | ecosystem: Environmental > Aquatic > Freshwater > Lake > Sediment | place: USA: Wyoming | collected... | reverse complement strand
CCCTGCGTCCGCTGATGGAACAGGCGGCAGAGGTGATCCTCATCCCGACCGGGCGCCCACTGGAGTGGAGATTCTCATCCGCACTGCCGCCCGTTCTGGCAGATGAAATCCATCTTGAGGCGATCATTCGCAACCTGATGCGCAATGCTGGGATGTACTCACCTGCAGGGACACCGATCCAATTATGTGCATCCCAGGAGGGGGATCAGGTGCGCATTTCAGTCATCGATCATGGTCCGGGGATTCCCCAACAGCATCAGAAGAATATTTTTGAGCGCTTTGAACGCATGGGTGGCAGCGAAAGTACACCTTCTGGCTGGGGTTTGGGATTGTATTTTGCCCGCAAATTGATCCTTGCCCAGAACGGGTCCATCGGTGTGGTCAGCCCGTACTGGCAGGATCCCGCTGCACCCGGATCAGAATTCTACCTGTTGATCCCGGTGGAAAATTTTACCGAAGAATGAAACGATGAGTTCCATTTTGATCATTGACGACGACGCGAATCTGACCGGTCTTCTGGGCGATTATTTTCGATCCAAAGGACAGATCATCCATAGCGCCGCAGATGGACAGAAGGGTTTGCGGGCGTTCTTTGAACACAAGCCCGACCTGGTGATCCTGGATGTGACCATGCCTGTAAAAGACGGGTGGGGCACTCTGCGCCAGATCCGTGAGATGAGCCAGACGCCGGTCATCCTTTTGACTGCCCGCAGTGAAGAGAGCGATGTCCTGCGCGGCTTTTCGCTGGGAAGTGATGATTATGTCAGCAAGCCATTTTCGTTTGCCCAATTGGAAGCACGCGTCAGGGCAGTTCTTTCGCGTGGTGCCAGCAAAGAATCCGCCGTTGAGATCCTTGAAGCGGGGGGATTAAAAGTCGACCTGGCTTCACGACGCGTCACCCGTTTTGGGGAATTGATCCTGCTGACCCCCACCGAGTTCAAGCTGCTGCTGGTGCTCATGCGCCACCCTGGGGATGTGATCTCCGCGGATGACCTGGTGCGCGAGGTCTGGGGACCTCAGTATAAAGAAGAGATCGGATACGTCCGCCGTTACATCTGGCATTTACGGCAGAAGATCGAGGTTGACCCGGAAAATCCAAAGTACATTCACAACGAACGGGGTTTCGGGTATCGTTTTGGAACCGGGTAGAAAAACTTTTCCAAAAATCTATAAACCTTGCGAAGGTTTTGAACCTTCCCCGAAAAAACCGGGAACTCTGTCGCAAGGCTATTATCTCAGACCTTATCCACCTGTTTAACACCCTCCACATAAAAGAATGGATCACAGGACTGGTGTGGATCCAGGGCGGTCTTGATGCGCTTCAACCATAAGAACAAAATCCGTTAAGATGCTGTTTGCAGGTATTTGATCATTTTTTTAATTCATCCGGGACATCCAGACCCAACTGGTAACCGGGGTTCATGATATTGTTGGGATCGAAGTGTCGTTTCAATGCGCGCAAGACATCCATCTCTTCCCTGCCGAGGAATTTTTCGACCCAGGGATGCATCAGGCGTCCCACCCCGTGGTGGTGACTGGGTGACCCGCCCGCGTTGACCATGGCATCCACCAGTCCGGTGCGGTAAGCGATATAGTCTTGAACGGAGCCTTTGACCCCAAATATGAAATACAGGTTGCTGCCATATGGGTAAAAATGGGACATATGGCTCATGCACATGGTTCCAGGGATTGAATGGGCATACTCCAGGACGGTATCGTGGATATGATCCAGGTTGTCCCACTTGACCGGGGTCTCGACTGTGTCCAGGATGATATCGTAATCCGATATCACCTCGCTGATCAGGAAGGAGGTATAGCGGTCCTGCTCCCAATCCCGGGCGGGACCGCCGCCGATGCTCATGCCGCCCTGCTGGCGGACGATCCTTGCGATCTTGCGTTGCACCAGGCGGGTGAAATCGCGCTCTCCCTCGACCGTGCCCAGGCACAGGCAGCGTCTAGAGGGTTTATAACCCAGCAAGTTCAGTGCGGACTCGACCGCTGTGGGTTGAGGATACATCTGGAAGCCCTGGTCGGTTTCGAAGGCATCTGACAGGCGAAAGACAGCTGGCAGACCAAACTGCCCCTGGCAGACCTCACGCACAGCGCGTGTGGCTTTGCCCCAATCCTTAAATATGAAGCCAAAATACCTGCGGTTCCCCGGCAAAAAGCGGAAGATCTTGATCGTCAGCTCCACCAAAACCCCGAACACCCCTTCGCTGCCTTTGAGCATGTCCATCACGCGCGGACCGGAGGCAATGGCAGGGTAATCGCTGGTGTTGATGACACCCTGGGGGGTGACCATTTCCATAGCCAGCACCAGGTTGGCAGGTTCGCCGTAATAGGTGGATGCCTGCCCGCTGCCCATCGTCAGCACCCAGCCGCCCACGCTGGATAGCTCGAATGACTGCGGGAAATGTCCATTGGTAAAACGGTGCAACGTGTGGAACTGTTCAGGGGCATGGTTCAAAGCCTGTTCGAGCTGAGGACCCAGGCAACCAGCCTGGACGCGGCAGGTGTGGTTCAACTCGTTCACTTCCAGCACCCGATTCATGTGGGTGCTGAGCACCAGAGTAATGCCTTCCTTTTGCGGCAGGAAGCCCTTACTGACACTTGACCCACCCCCATAGACATAGATTGGGACGCCTTTTTCATTGCAGAGAGCGACGATCTTTTGCACATCAACTTTGTGGCGCGGGTGGACGACTGCACCTGTGATCTCATGCAGGATGCCGCGCTTCAGGCTGACGATCTCCTCCGCCAGTTTGCCGTAGCTGTATTTGACCCGGTTGTAGTCATCCAGCTGGAGGTTCTCATTCCCTAACATGTCAGCCAGTTCCTGCAGGAAGCGTTGATCGAGAGTGGAGGCAGGCACAGGTCCCAGGGGTTGATCGCCATCATGCCGCTCTTTAAAGTTTTCATCCTCAAGCTGAAGATCTTTCCTGAGTTGCAGGAAATATCTATCTGATGGCAATTGGATCCGGTCCGGTCTGCCTTCCTTAACGATCGAGCGGTAGGTGCCAGGGGTTGGCGGTGATCTGAACCAATCCGGGTTGAAAATCTTTTCAGGCATTCAAGCCTCCATTCGGTTCGACCTTCATCTCTTTGCTAATTCCCACAGAGTTATGTGCTCCAGGTTGGATTCGGGTATATTTCCATTCCAATCAGGATACCGATAATTCATTTATCGCATATTTCCTGCAATGGGTCAAGCCAATCAACACTCAACCGAAAGGAGTCCTTATTCTGCTAATCCTGCTAATGAAGGCATTGGTAAACTTATCGGTTTTAATTCCATGCTATACTCAAAATGCGAACTTTTAGATAAAACCAGTGGACGGGGTGAGTTTGATTTTCACACCCAAAAGGAATTTTATGAAGAACAATTCCTCCAGTAAAATCCCAGACAAGGCAAAACCAGGCAGTGAAATAATTTCCCGCATCCGCGATCTGGCATGGACCGGGCAGCACGAGCAGGCGATCGAGCTAGCCACGCAGACACTGGCAGGCAAGAAGGTCAATCCAAAGGTGCAAATGGAGCTGCTCGACCTACGTGCAGAAAGTTACATTGCCATTGATCGAATTGACCTTTCGGGGGTGGATTCAGCCGCAATGACCAGACTGGCGAACTTGGAAAAGAACCCGGTCCTCAAAGCCCAGGCATTAAACCGAAAAGCAATGGTGCAAATACGGAAGGGTGATTTTAAGGGGGCTTGTAAAACTACAAAAACAGCTGTGAAAACTTCGCAAACATTAAAGACGAGGAATCGTGCCTCCCTGCATGCATTGAGCCTGTTCCGCTTAAGCGAAGCACAATTCCGCACCCAGCAAAGCTCGGCTGCCCTGACCACTGCCCAACAATCGGCTGCCCTTTACCAAGACATTGGGGATGCTTCAGGAACAGGGCGCGCCTATTGGTCGCAGGCGATTGCCTATATTAACCTGCGCCAGCCAGAAGAGTCTCGCCGCGCTGCGCAAACCTCCCTGGAACTATGTCTAAGTGTTGGTGACCAATATGGTATTGGCAATGCGTACAGTGTGCTTGCCATGTCCGATGTGGGTTTGAGCGAGTGCATCCAGAATTATCAGCTGTCCATCCAGGCATTTGAAATCGCCGGTTACAAGGAAAGAGTCTCCACTGCGCTTGTCAACCTGGCGTCCACGTATAACGATTTTGGTCTCTACAATCACTGCCTGCGGGTTTCACAACAAGTCGCAGAGATATCCCACCCGATAGGAACCAAGATCAGTCTGACCTATAGCCTGCATAGTGCCATTAGTGCAGAGATCCAGCTTGGGTTATTGGGCTCAGCTCGCCAGCACCTGGAGGAGTTTGAAAAACTCATCCCCGAGATTGGTGGGTCAAATATGGTCATTAATTTCCATTTTCACAAGGGATCCCTGGCATTCATGGAAGGGGACATCAAAGATTCGATCCGCCATTACAGATCTGTCCTGAAAATTGTACGGGAAGGCAACTTTAATTCCGAGATTGCGATCTTAACCTATCTTGGAAACGCCTATCTGGCAAACCAAGAACCAGCTGCAGCGCTGAAAGCCACCAGCAGAGCAACAGACTTGCACCGCCCCCAATCCTCCTTTGCCAAACCTGAGGGAATCTCCCCACAGGAAATTTGGTGGCGGCACACGCAAGCACTGCTTGCCAACCAAAAGACCAAAGAAGCCGGTGAAGCACTCAAGCTTGCCTATGATTTCTTGCTGGATAGTATTAAGAACATCCGTGATGAAGGTTTACGCCGCAACGTCCTCAACAAGGTGGAATCGAATCGTGAGCTGCTGCAATACTGGGCCGCAGGGCAGAAAAAATCAGGAGCTGGCAGGGGAAAAACCCCTCAAATGCCCCATCTTGCCTTCGAATCGAACATCCGCGAGCCGTTCAAGCGCTTGACCGACACCAGCCTGCGGCTGAACACCCTGCACACCATCTCTGCCATTCAGGACTTCCTGGTAGAAGAAGCTACAGAGTTGATTGGAGCCGAGCGGGTGATACTGATCCGCGAAACAGGGGACACACTGGAGGTCAGTGCCTCCCTGCTGCCACGCGACGAAGAACCCCGGAAAGTCCTGGCTTCCATCAAGAGCCATATCGCAAAGGCTCGCATGACACGCCTGGTCCAACTGGTGGTGCCCGGGAAGACAGGGCTCAGCCGGATCATTGCCCCTCTTATCGCCCAAAACCAGTTGCTCGGTTACCTGTACGTGGACATGGATGCACTGTACGGAGTTTTCAACGAGGTCGACCGCGATATGCTGGGCATGCTGGCAAACCAGGCGGCAGTCGCGCTGGATAACGCACAGTGGACCGAAGGACTTGAACACAAGGTCGAAGAACGCACGAAAGAACTCAACGCACGAATTGGTGAGCTGGCTATCATTAACACTGCCCAGTCGGGACTGGCTGCGCAACTGGATATGCAGGCGATCTACGAAATGGTCGGTGACCAGGTGCGGGATATTTTCGATGCCAATACCGTAGTTCTGGCAACTTTTGACCTTGAACGTAATTTGATGTTCCGCCATTACACCATTGAACGCGGAGTACGCTACACCATTGAACCCGGTCCTATTCCCGCAGTATGGGCATATTTCATTCGGGAAAACAGCGTGCTGCTGGTCAACAGAAATTTTAAGGAAACACTGCATCGGATCGACCCGGATTTTAAACCCCCTGTCGGTGAAATCCCCAAGAGTTCCCTGTCAATCCCGTTAAGGATCAAGGGCAAGATATTCGGAGCGATCAGCCTGCAAAATGTGGACCGGGAAGACGCCTTCAGCGATTCAGATGTCCGTTTGTTAACCACTCTTGCCAACAGCATGAGCGTGGCACTTGAGAATGCCCGGCTGTTCGAAGCCGAGAAGCAGCGTATTGCCGAGCTGGCAGTCATCAACAGCGTTCAGCAAGGGCTGGCTGCCCAGCTGGATATGCAGGCGATCTACGACCTGGTCGGCGACAAGATCCGCGAGATCTTTGATGCGCAGGTGGTTTTGATCGATTCGTTTGACCTGAAAGCAGGAAAAGCGACCATCCATTACATGATCGAAAAAGGTCAACGCTTTTACCCTGATAATAATAAACCAATCAAACTGCACGAATATATGGCGCGCAAACGCCAGGTTGTGCTCATCAATAAAGATGCAGTCAAGCGCGGCCAGGAATTCGGCATTGATCTCATCCCCGGGACGGAGATGCCCATGTCCATGTTATTTGTACCGCTGGTGCAGGCTAACACGGTAAAAGGCACGATCTCACTACAAAATATTGACCACGAAAATGCCTTCAGTGATTCCGATGTCGATCTGCTTACCACCCTCGCCAACAGCATGAGCGTGGCACTTGAAAATGCCCGCCTGTTCGAAGCTGAGAAGCAGCGTATTGCTGAACTGGCGGTCATTAACAGCGTCCAGCAGGGGCTGGCAGCCCAGCTGGATATTCAGACGATCTACGATCTGGTTGGCGACAAGATCAGTTCGATCTTTAATCAAGCAGATGTGATCATTCGCTTTATAGACTTACAGACGAGTTTTCAACATTTCCTGTATTTCACGCGGGACGGGCAAAGAATTTTCAGTAAGCCAAGTCCATTTTTACCTGGGCGTGGGTTTATGGGTCACGTATTTAAAACTCGTGAGACGCTGGTCATCAACGAGGACATGGGTCAAGCATGGGAGAAGTATGGCAGTTATTTTATTCCACCCAATACACAAATGGATAAATCAGCAGTTCATGTGCCGTTAGTGGTGGGTGACCAGGTTCGTGGCATGATCTCATTGCATGATTTTAAACACGAGCATTCCTTCAGTGATTCGGATGTGCGCTTACTTCAAACGCTTGCCAACAGCATGGGTGTGGCACTCGAAAACGCCCGCCTGTTCGATGAAACCCAACATCTGCTCAAAGAGACCGAACAGCGAAATGCAGAGCTGGCTGTGATCAACAGCATCCAAAAGGGGCTGGCGGCGGAATTGAATTTCCAGGCAATCGTGGACCTGGTGGGTGACAAGCTGCGGGAAGTTCTGCACACGCAGGACATGGGCATCGACTGGTACGATCCGGATGAAAAACTGATCCATTATCTATATTGTTATGAACATGGCAGACGCATCACACTGGCACCCATGACACCCAGACCAGGCGGGATCTTCGAAACAATATGCAGGAACCGGCAACCGTTCGTGATGAACAACGCGGCTGACTATGCAAAATTCAATATGATCACCATCGAGGGAACCGATCAAGGTAAATCGATGGTCTCCGTGCCCATCATCAGCAGCGATCGCATCCTGGGTGATCTGTACATTGAGGACTTTGAGAAGGAGAATGCCTTCGGCGAATCTGAATTACGCTTATTGACCACCATAGGCGGTTCATTGGGTGCAGCCCTCGAGAATGCCCACCTTTTCAACGAGACCCAGCGGTTACTCAAGGAGACCGAGCAACGCGCTGCCGAGCTGGCGATCATCAACAGCATCCAGCAGGGACTGGCTTCGAAACTGGATTTCCTGGCGATCATCGACCTGCTGGGGGTTAAATTAGGCGATATCTTTGCAGCAGACGTGGTGGGGATCGGTCTGTATGACCAGAGCAATGGTCTGGTCTCCTTTCCTTTCCTGGTCGATCATGGAACGCGCTATTATCCCGCAGCAGACACACCGGGCATGATATTTAAGAACCTGCTCAAGAACCGGCAACCCCTGCAATATCATACCTGGCAGGAATTGCTGGGCGGATATGAAAGTGTGGACAATATTGGGGGACCAACCCTGGATGAATCCCACATGATCGTGCCCATCCTGGCAGGTGACCAATTCATGGGTGGCATCACCATTGCCAAACTGGAAGCGCATGCCTTCAGCCAAACCGATCTGCACCTGCTGCAGACCTTGACGAACTCAATGAGTGTTGCACTGGAAAATGCCCACCTATTTGCCGAGACCGAACGCCTGTTGAAAGAGACCGAGGAGCGAAACGCTGAACTGGCGGTGATCAACAGCATTCAGCAGGGGCTGGCAGCTGAGTTGGAATTCCAGGCGATCATCGACCTGGTTGGAGATAAACTGCGCCAGGTGCTCAACACGGGAGAGATCGGCATCCGCTGGTTCGATCCGAATACCCTTCAATTGCATTACATGTACGAGTATGAACACGGCAATCGGATATCGGTACCCAGCTCAAAAGCGGGAGGACCGATCTGGGAGATGCTCGTACGAACCAAGCAACCTGTCATCCTGAAGTCATTCAAAGAAATCCAGGCTTTGGGATTATCCGTGATCCCAGGAACTGATACCAGTAAATCGGTTGTATATGTACCGATCATTGGCAGTGACCGCATTCTGGGATTCATAATCACGGAAAACTATGAGAGGGAGAATGCGTTCTCAGAAGCAGATATCCGCCTTTTGACAATGGTCGCCTCCAGCATGGGGGTGGCACTCGAAAATGCCCGACTTTTCGATGAGACGCAACGACTATTAAAAGAAACCGAGGAACGAAATGCTGAAATGGCGGTGATCAACAGCATCCAGCAGGGACTGGCAGCTGAGCTGGACTTCCAGGCTATCGTGGAGCTGGTGGGTGATAAGCTGCGCCAGGTTTTCAATACTCCTGATTTCTATATCAACTGGATCGATGAAAAAACCAAACTGTCCCATTTTTTATATGCATACGAACATGGAGAGCGGTTAACGGTCAGTCCCAGACCTTTTGAGAGTAAGACCATCATCGGCAGAGTTTTCCGAACAAAACAGCCCGTCGTCTGGAATTCGGAGGAAGAAGGCAACAGGATGTCACCTGCCATCCCCGGGACAGATCCCAGCAAGTCGGGTGTATCCGTTCCCATCATCAGCAGTGATAAAGTCCTGGGCACGATCCAGATGGAAAATTTTGAGCGTGAAAATGCATACGGCGAAACCGAACTCCGTCTGTTGACCACCATCGCGGCTTCACTGGGATCATCCCTGGAGAATGCTCACCTATTTAATGAAACCCAACTTCTGCTCAAAGAGACCGAACAGCGCGCAGCCGAGCTCACCTTCATCAACACCGTGCAACAAGGGCTGGCATCCAAATTGGAGATTCAATCCATCTACGATCTGGTCGGTGAAAAGATCCAGGATATATTTCACAAAACCGACGTGGGAATTGGACTCTATGATCCAGAAACCGATCTTACCACCCCAGTTTTTGTAGTCGAAAAAGGAAAGCGTCTCTATGTCGAGCCATTCAAGGTAGATGGTCAAGGGTTCATAGGCGAGATGGTTCGTCATCCGCAAACAATGCTCATCAATGAGAACATGGATCAGAGAAGTAAGGAAGTCGGTAGTCATATAGTTGAAGGAACAAGTTCGCCTATTTCCATGCTTAATGTTCCATTGGTGACGAATGGAGTTTTGAGCGGCATATTACAGTTGCAAGACATGGTGAATGAGAATGCCTTTAACGACTCGGATGTGCGCCTGCTGCAAACGATCGCTAACAGCATGAGTGTGGCACTCGATAACGCCCGCCTGTTCGATGAGACGCAGCGGTTATTAAAGGAAACCGATCAACGTGCCAAAGAACTGGCGATCATCAACAGCATCCAGCAGGGACTTGCCGCCCAATTGGACATGCAGGCGATTTACGACCTGGTGGGTGATAAGATCCGTGAGATCTTTGATGCGCAAGTGGTTATGATCGGCACAGGTGACCTGGAAACTGGTATAGGTACCACCCGCTATATGATCGAGAAAGGTCAGCGCTTTTATCCAGAACCAGGACCTTTTGGAAACATCAGCAAGCATTTAATACAAACCCGCCAGCCACTGTTGTTACACAACGAAAAGCAATTTGAAGAACTTGGAACATTGACCGTACCAGGGACCGAACCATCCAAGTCTGGGCTGTTTGTTCCGCTTTTTGTCAGTGAAGAGATAAAAGGTTTGATCTCGCTGGAAAATGTCGACCGCGAGAATGCATTCAATGAGTCGGATATGCACCTGCTGCAAACCCTGGCTGGCAGCATGGGTATTGCTCTTGAAAGTGCCCGGCTCTTTGGCGAGACTCAGCGCTTACTGAAGGAAACCGAGCAGAGGGCAGCCGAACTGGCGTTCCTGAACAGCATCAGCGATGACATGTCCAGGACACTGGATGTGAAAGTCCTCACCCGCATTGTAGGTGATAAAGTGCGGGAGATCTTTGCCTCAGATTCCTCCATCATCATGCTGCTGGATCGGAAAACGAACCTGATCCATGTCCCGTATGAATATGATAAGAATGAAGGTGGATACATCGATTTTGTCGAACCAATCCAGTTGGGAAAGGGTCTTTCCTCGAAAGTTCTTCTTTCCGGTCAACCCCTGCTGGCAAGTACTCTGGAGGAAGAGATCGCCAACGGAGCGTACTTCCCTCCGGAGATCATTGCAAAGGGATCCGGATTTTACAGCCAATCCTGGCTGGGCGTGCCGATCATGGTCAAGAACGAAGCCCTGGGGTTGATCGCCCTATCCGATGCACGTCCGCATGCCTTTGACGAAAGCCACCTGCGCCTGATGAAGACGCTATCCTCCAACGTGGGAGTTGCGCTCGAAAATGCCCGCCTATTCCAGGAAGAGCAACAGCGGGCGGCTGAACTTGCCATCATCAACAGCGTCCAGGCTGCCCTGGCAGCAGAATTGAACATCCAGGGCATCTATGACACAGTTGGCGACAAGATCCGCGAGATATTCGACAACACTGATCTAAATATCCGCATCTATGACCAAAAAACAAATATAGTGCTGATCCCATATTGTTTCGAATCCGGAAAACGAATGACGATTGAACCAGAACCGCTGGGTGAAAAGGGGTTTGAAGCGCATGTGATCAAAACCCGCGAGACCCTGGTGATCAATGAAAACATGCCTGATGAGGTGGAAAAATATGGCAGTTACATCATACCGGGCACGCAGCAGGAAAAATCATCCATCATCGTTCCCCTGGTGGTAGGCGACCAGGCGCGCGGCTTGATCGCATTAAACAACATGGAGCGTGAACACGCCTTCAGTCCAACAGATGTCCGCCTGCTGCAAACCGTTGCCAACAGTATGAGCGTTGCCCTGGAAAATGCCCGCCTGTTCGATGAGACCCAGCGCCTGCTCAAGGAGACAGAAGAACGCAATGCTGAGTTGGCAGTCATTAACACCGTGCAAGCCTCTCTCGCCTCTGAACTCAACATGCAAGGTATCTACGATGCGGTCGGAGAAAAGATCCATACGATCTTCAAACAGGCAAATGTAGGCATTCGTATTTATGACCCTCAATCAGGTTTGATCCACTTCCCTTATGCGACTGAAAAAGGAAAACGGGTTTTCGTTGAGTCTCATCCACTTTGGGATAAGGGTTTTAACGCCCATGTCCTTTCCACCCGCGAGACTCTGGTCATTAATGAGAATATGGAGCAAGTAATGGAGAAGTATGGTAGTCACAACCTTCCCATTATAAATAATGACGGGCAACCTGGTATAGAAGATACTGACGGATCAGCCATTTATGTACCGCTGGTGGCTGGCGACCAGGCGCGCGGGTTGATTGAACTCAATAGTGACCAGGAACATGCTTTCAGCGACTCGGATGTGCGATTGGTGCAAACACTTGCCAACAGTATGAGCGTAGCCCTCGAGAACGCCCGTCTCTTTACAGAAACACAGCGTTTGCTCAAAGAGACCGAGCAGCGCGCGGCAGAAATGGCAGTCATCAATCGCATCCAGCAGGGGCTGGCTGCCCAGCTGGATATTCAGGCTATCTATGAATTGATCGGCGAAAAAACCCGCGAAGTTTTCCACGTACAAGTTGTAGACATAGTAATTTTTGATGCCAATTCCAACTTAATATCCATGCCTTACTCCTATGAAAAAGGTGACCGCAGCGTTATGACCACCCAGGAACCGTTCGGATTCCGATTGAAGGTGATCGAAAGTTGTGCACCACTCATGATCAACCAAAATTTCAAGGAACTGGCTGGTCAAAATAACAATCCGCTTAAAACTGGAGATTGGCCCAAATCAGCATTGTTCGTACCGCTCATGTCCGGGGACAAGCCAAAGGGTGTCATCTCGATCCAGGACCTCGACAGGGAGAATGTTTTCACTGAATCAGATGTGCACTTGTTGCAGACCCTGGCAAACAGCATGAGCGTGGCTCTTGAGAATGCCCGTCTGTTCGATGAGACCCAGCGCCTGCTCAAAGAGACCGATCAGCGCGCCAAAGAACTTGCAGTAATCAACAGCATCCAGCAGGGGCTTGCTTCCCAATTGGACATGCAAGCCATATACGATCTGGTGGGTGACAAGATCCGTGAGATATTCGACTCCCAAGTTGTTGATATTTCCACGAGTAATTTGTCGACTGGTATCGGTTATGTTCACTATTTGGTCGAAAAAGGTCAACGCTTCCATCCGAAACCAGCTCCCTATGGCAAGATTGCTGAATATTTAATTAAGACACACCAACCCCTATTATTCCAAAATCGAAAACAGATGGATGAATTCGGAGCACAAGTTACCCCGGGTACTGAACCCAGCCAATCCAGTCTATTTGTCCCTCTTACTATCGATGAAGAGACAAAGGGGATGATCTCTCTGCAAAATGTCGATCGCGAAAACGCTTTTAGTGAACTGGATTTACATTTACTGACAACCATTGCTTCATCCATGAGCGTGGCACTTGAGAACGCTCGTCTATTCACGGAAACACAACGTTTACTTAAAGAGACCGAACAGCGGGCAGCCGAGTTGGGAACCGTCAACACGCTCAGCCAGGCTCTGTCTTCCGCCACGGAGCTGGAGGCGCTGATCCAATTGACCGGCGAGCAGATGAGACAGACGTTCGCGGCAGATATCGTGTATGTGGCTTTGCTGGATGCACACACCAATATGATCCACTTCCCGTATGCATACGGCGAACCAATGGCACCACTGCAACTGGGTGCAGGTCTTACAAGCAAGATCATCCAAACCGGCAAACCCTTGTTGATCAATAAAGACCTGGTAACCCACAGAGCCGCTTTAGGTGTGGCACTAACCGGGAAGGAGTCTCTTTCATACCTGGGCGTACCGATCATTTCCAACAAGAAAGCCATCGGGGTGATCAGCGTGCAGAGTACCCACAAGGAAGGTCAGTTTGATGAGGATGACGAGCACCTGCTGACTACCCTGGCTTCCAACGTGGGCGTGGCGATCGATAAAGCCCGATTGCTGGATGAGACCCAGCGCCGGGCGCGCGAAGCTGCAGCCATTGCCGAGGTCGGGCGAGAGATCTCTGCCACCCTGGACCTGAAGACCGTGCTGGAGCGCATCGCCACCCGAGCCCGCGATCTCTTGCAGGGTGATACCTGTGCCGTATATTTACCAGAAGAAAATGGTACCAGCTTCCGCCCGATTGCAGTGGTGGGTGCGAATTCCGATATGATCCTGCAGGATACCATCACGTTGGGTGAAGGCATCATCGGGGATATCGCCCAGCGGGGAATTGCAGAATTGATCGCAGATACTTCTCTGGATCAGCGCGCCCGGCAGATCCCGGGGACACCTTACCCTGAATCAGTTGAGCGGATGATGATAACCCCCCTGCTGGCTGGAGAAAAAGTTACCGGGATCATGACGATCTGGCGCGAAGATGGGGATGAATTCTCCCCGGCTGAGTTGGATTTTATGACCGGTCTTTCGCAACAGGCGACCATCGCCATTCAGAATGCCCGCCTATTCTCGGAAAGCCAGAATGCCCGCCAGGAGGCTGAATCCGCCAATGCCTCCAAGAGCGCCTTCCTTGCCATGATGAGCCATGAGATCCGCACTCCCATGAATGCAGTCATCGGCATGAGCGGCATCCTGCTGGATACCGATCTCACCACTGAACAGCGCGAGTTTGCTGAAATCATCCGAAACAGCGGGGATGCCCTGCTGGGCATCATCAACGACATCCTGGACTTCTCCAAGATCGAAGCCGGAAAGATGGACCTCGAGAACCAGCCCTTCGACCTGCGCGAGGTGGTGGAAAGTGCTCTGGACCTGATCGCCCCCAAAGCCGTGGAAAAGAGCCTGGATATTGCCTACATGATCGAGAATGATGTGCCCCCGGCTATCCTGGGCGATGTCACCCGCTTGCGCCAGGTGCTGATCAACCTGCTGGGAAATGCGGTCAAATTCACCGAAAAAGGCGAGGTGGTTGTCTCTGTTCAGAAAACCAAAGACAAACCCGGCGTTGAAAAACCTGAAGGAGTAGTTCTGCAATTCACCGTCCGGGATACCGGCATCGGCATCCCTCCAGAGCGGATGGGACACCTGTTCCAATCCTTCAGCCAGGCTGATTCATCCACTTCGCGTAAATATGGCGGCACCGGGCTCGGGCTCGCCATCAGCAAACGGTTGACTGGCATGATGGGTGGAAAGTTGTGGGGTGAGAGCACTGGACGGGGAGGGGAAGGCTCATCCTTCCACTTCACGATCGAGACCCAGGCGGTTGAGATGCCGGAACGCAGCAAAAGGAACCTGAGCGGTGTCCAACCACACCTGGATGGAAAGCGGGTGTTGATCGTGGATGATAATGCCACCAACCGGCGGATCATGACCCTGCAGTTACACAACTGGGGTATGCAGACTCGCGACAGTGAAACTCCCAGGGAAGCCCTGGGCTGGATCCGGCGCGGCGACCCATTCGACCTGGCGATCCTGGACATGCACATGCCAGGCATGGATGGTGTCACCCTGGCTGGAAAGATACGAAAATTGAAAGGAGTGAATCCCTTCCCGTTGGTGTTGTTCAGTTCCATCGGGCGCCGCGAATCGGATGCGGACCCGGGTCTGTTCTCGGCATTCCTCGGCAAGCCGATCAAACCCTCGCAATTATTCGACACGCTTGCCACGATCTTTGCCGAGACACCGACAGAACAAAAACGAACTGCCCCGCTGAAGGTGCAAATGGACCCACAGATGGCAAGACGGCACCCGCTGCGCATCCTGCTGGCTGAAGACATCCTTGTCAACCAGAAACTGGCATTGCGGTTACTGGAGCAGATGGGTTACCGGGCAGATGTGGCTTCCAATGGTCTGGAGGCGATCCAATCCGTGGAACGGCAGCCTTATGATGTCATCCTGATGGATGTGCAAATGCCCGAAATGGATGGTCTGGAGGCGACCAGGAAGATCTGTGCCCGCTGGCCGCGAGGTCAGCGTCCCACCATTATTGCCATGACCGCCAATGCCATGCAGGGAGACCGTGAAATGTGCCTGGAAGCCGGTATGGACGATTATGTCAGCAAGCCCATCCGAACAGACGAGTTGGTCAAAGCATTAATGAAAGCAAAACCATTACAATAGAGGTAGAATATGAACCAGACTGGTGTGATCGATCTTTCCACATTTGAAGCCCTCAAGGACACAATGGGTGCAGACTTTATCTCTGAACTCGTCCAAACTTACCTGGATGAAACACCTCAATTGATCTCCAAGCTGCAGGAGGCACTCGACCGAAAGGATTGTGATGCCTTCCGTCAATCAGCGCATTCCATCAAATCCACCAGCAACAGTTTTGGGGCATTGGATCTTGGCAGCCTCGCAAAAGAACTGGAATATATGGGCAGGGAATCCAACCTGGATGGTGCTCCGGTCAAAGTGGAGAAACTGGTGAATGATTATTCAGCGGTCAAGCTGGCGCTCAAGGAGTTAACCCATGTCTAAGGGCAGCCCGGGTCGGTTGCTGGTGGTGGATGATAACAAGGTAAACCGCCTGCTCCTGGGACGGAGTCTTGAACAGCAAGGTCATGCCATTGATATGGCAGAGAACGGGCGCCAGGCGCTGGAAATGCTGCAGGCAAACCCTTTTGACCTGGTACTGCTGGATATTGAAATGCCCGAGATGGATGGCTACCAGGTGCTGGAAAGGATCAAAACCGATTTGAAACTGAGGGACATCCCGGTCATCATCACCTCCGCCTTGGAAGAGGTGGACAGCGTGGTGAAATGTATCGAAATGGGGGCGGAGGATTACCTGACAAAACCGGTCAACCCGGTGCTGTTAAAAGCCCGCATCGGTGCCAGCCTGGAGAAGAAAAGGCTGCGCGACCAGCAACGAGAACTAATAAGGAAATTCGCCACGTCCGAGGTGGCATCTGACCTGGAAACATCCGGTTTCTCGCTGGGTGGAAAATTCGTGGAAGCCACAGCCATGTTCTCGGACATTCGTTCGTTCACCTCCATCGCCGAATCGCAAACCCCGGCGGAGACCATCGAACTGTTGAACACGTACTATACCCTGATGTTTGAAGCCATCAGCGACCAGGGCGGGGTGGTTAACCAGATGGTCGGAGATGGCTTGATGGCGATCTTTGGCGCACCGCTCCTCCAGGAAGATCACTGCGAGCGGGCTGTGAAAGCCTCGTTGGATATGATCGATATGATCCAGCTCCTGAACGTGGACCGCCAGGCGGAAGGAAAGGCTGAGATCCGCATCGGGATCGGGATCGCTTCCGGGCAAATGATAGCTGGTTACACTGGTACCACCCGCCGGGCGACTTATACCTGTGTGGGAGACACGGTCAACCTGGCAGCCCGGCTCGAATCTCATACTAAGCTGGTCGGCAAGCCAATCTTGATCGATAGCGCCACACGCAGTGCACTTTCTCATGGCATCAAGGTTGAAGAAGAAGGTTCTTATCAACTGAAAGGAAAAACCATGGACGTGCAGGTATTCTCCGTGCCGCTGGAACAGAAAAAATAAGATGAACCCGCGCAACCTTGCCACCATCCCGCTTTTCTCCAATCTCCCGCAGGAAGAGATCCAGCACCTGGAATCGACCCTGACCAGGGTGGACTTCCCGCAAGGAAAGGTGTTGTTCACTGAGGGGCGCTCGGACGACAAGTTTTACATCCTGCTGGAAGGGGATGTGGAGGTGATCAAGGCAATGGGCAAAGCGGAGGAACGCATTCTAGGGGTGCGTGAAGCAGGCAACCTGCTGGGGGAGATGAGTTTGTTCTCACGGGATGGCTGCCATACCGCCAGTGTCCGTTCACTGACACCTTTGCGATTGATGAGAGTCACCCGCAATGAACTGGATGGCATGCTTCACCGCCAGCCGCAACTGGCGTATGGGATCATCAGCCTGCTCAGTCACCGACTGGAAGAATCAGAGAATATCACCATCCTGGATCTTAAGGAGAAGAACCAGCGCCTACAGCAGGCGTACGAGGAACTTAAGGCTGCCCAGGCGCAGATCATTGAGAAGGAGAGGCTGGAGAAGGAACTCGAGATCTCAAGGCATATCCAGGAGAGCATCCTGCCTGAAGCATTGCCTGATATACGCGGTTATGACTTTGGTGCGCTCATCCTGCCGGCACACGCCGTCGGGGGCGATTTCTATACTTTTTTTAACCTGCCCGGAGGTCAACTCGGCATTGTGGTCGGGGATGTCTCGGATAAAGGCGTGCCAGCGGCTCTGTTCATGGCATTAAGTTATAGCCTGATCCGGGCTGAGGCGGTGCGCACCGACTCGCCCGTACAAGCCATTCAAAAAGCCAATGAGCAGCTGTTGCAAATGAACTCCTCGTGCATGTTCGTGACCCTGGTCTATGGCATCCTGGATCCCGGCAGCGGGGATTTTCACTTTGCGCGTGCCGCCCACCCGGCACCTTACCTGCTGGATGCAGATGGTGAAGTCATACCAGGAACATTATCCTTTGCACAACCTCTTGGGTTGTTCGAAGACCTCGCCATCGATGAACAGCATCTGAACATCCCTCCTGGAGGAATTCTACTGCTGTATAGCGACGGGGTGAACGAAACCAGCGATTCACACGGTGATGAATTTGGTATTCAGTCCATTCACCACACATTGTCAGCCAACCGCAACCGGCCAGCTCAGGAGATCTGTCAACAATTATGGCAGGATGTGAAAGCCTACGGGGGTGATCTGCCTCAACAGGATGATTTCACAACATTTATCGTCAAAAGGATCAACCAGGAGTAGCCAGGTGCCGATGAAAAGCGATCCGGTTTTGGACGCAATGGTTTTCCTGAAGAAAGTGCCGCTACTGGCAGAATTGAACGAAACTTCCCTGCAAACCCTGGCTGAATCCAGCAGGCCTGTGCATATCGAAAAAGGGGAATTTCTTTTCCTGCAGGATGACCCGGCGGATAAAGCCTACCTTGTTCGTTCAGGTCTCATCTCCATCATACTGGAAAGCGTTGACGGTCGGAAACTGGTAATCAATGAGATGCATTCCGGTCATTTCTTCGGGGAAGTGGGCATGCTGACCAGACAGACGCGTTCATCGAGCGCCATCGCCCGGGTGGACAGCGATCTGCTCTCGATCACCCGACAGACTTTAATGAAAGTGCTGGAAGTGGAACCTATGCTGGTGCGCAGGATGCTGGAAATGACCGCACAACGATTGCGCGAGAGCACCGAACGGGAGAGCGCCCTGGCTTTCCTGGATGCGCGCGGCAGGCTGGCACGACTCTTGCTGGTACTGGGTCACCAGGAATTGGAAAAGGGTTACATAACCATCTCACAGGAGGAACTGGCAGAACGTACCGGTCAGACCCGCCAGACGGTGGCAAAAGCCCTGGGTCGCTGGCGGCGGGCAGGCTGGCTGATCACGGGTCGGGGGCGAATCCTTTTATTGAACCATGCCGCCCTGGCACACCTGGAACTCGACGAGTCCATTTACTAACTCACACTGATCACATTATTCTTGAAGATATTATTCGAGTTATCTTAAGCGTTGAATAAGATCGGTTCATCTTATTGATCTGGAAACTTCCAACATGAATTTCGTTTTATGTCGTCTAGGTGACAGAACTAATTGCAGATAAGTGTTATCTTATATTCATAAACAGACAATCAACCAATCGAAAAGGAGAAAAACCATGAAAAACCAGGATCAATCGTTCGTCAGATTACTCAAGAAAATTTCAGCCCTGCGTGCCACGCTCAGCGATGACGAGCGCATCATGTTGGACGCCCGCCTGCACATCAGGTACAGCGATGAAGTGGTTGCCCACTCGATGGGAGTGACACCGATCAGCCCAGCCAAGAGCGCAGCCAAAGCCACTTCCCCCGACGAAGTCAGAGCCAATTCGATGAAGGTCAGCACCGCCAAGAGCGCAGCCAAAGCCACCGCACCCGACGAAGCCCGTGCCAACTCCATGAAGGTCAGCACCGCCAATAGCGCAGC
>Ga0315286_10001921_pt1 | contig 19207 bp, 17 predicted proteins | sample YL17G10_0_MG_FD_205038 | JGI IMG/M metagenome (GOLD analysis project Ga0315286, IMG submission 205038) | Sediment microbial communities from Yellowstone Lake, YNP, Wyoming, USA - YL17G10_0 | ecosystem: Environmental > Aquatic > Freshwater > Lake > Sediment | place: USA: Wyoming | collected... | reverse complement strand
CGACGGCATGGAGACGCCGACCACCCGCTCGGGTCCCAGCGCATCCACCGCCAGCCCGGCGGTGAGCGCCGAGTCGATGCCGCCGGAGAGCCCGAGCACGGTGGTGGCGAAGCCGTTCTTGTCCACGTAGTCGCGCAGGCCGAGCACCAGGGCGCGGTAGATCTCGGCGAGCGGGTCGAGCTCCGGCTCGACCGCGGAGGCGATGGAGATCTGCCGGCCGCGGGCCGCCGGCGCGGGCTCGAGGGTGAGGTGGCGGACCGGCAGGTACTCGCCCTCCCGGCCGCCGCGCACCGCGGCGCCGGCGCGGCGGCGCGGGTCGTGCAGGCGGGCGCGGAAGACGGCCTCGGCGTCGAGGTCGCAGAAGATGAGGTCCTCCTCGAAGGCCCGGGCCCGCGCGATCAGCACGCCGCGCTCGTCGAAGACGACGCTGCCGCCGTCGAAGACCAGCTCGTCCTGGCCGCCGACCAGATTGCAGAACGCCACCGCGGAGACGGTGTCGGCGGCGCGCGTGGCCAGCATGCGCTCGCGGTCGCGCGTCTTGCCGCGGTGGTAGGGCGAGGCCGAGGCGCACAGCAGGATCTCGGCGCCCTCGGCCGCCTCCAGGACGTGGGGCCCGTCCGGGTACCACATGTCCTCGCAGATGGTCACCCCGAACTGCGCCTCGCCCAGCTTGAACACCAGCGGCTGGCGGCCCGACTGGAAGTAGCGCTTCTCGTCGAAGACGGCGTAGTTGGGCAGGTGGTGCTTGTGATAGACGCCGGCGACGCGCCCGGCGTGCAGGATGGCGGCGGCGTTGTAGACGTCGTCCTGGCGGTCGGCGAAGCCGACCACGGCGGTGACGCGGCGGCAGGCCGACGCCAGGTCCTCCAGGGCGCGACGGTTGGCCTCGAGGAAATCTGACTTGAGGAGGAGGTCCTCGGGCGGGTAGCCGCAGAGCACCAGCTCGGGGAACAGCACGATGTCGGCGCCCTGCGCCTCGGCGCGCGCCAGCGCGTCGCGCACGCGGGCGACGTTGGAGTCGAAGGCGCCCACGGTGGCGTTCACCTGGGCCAGCGCCATGCGGAGTGCGCGCATCTGGCTCTCCTCGTCTACCGGGTCGGCTCGCGGCCGGGCCGCGAGTCCCGCCGCCGCGGGCGCCGCGGGCACCCGGCCCGCCGCCCGCACTCGAGACCGCCGGCCATTATGCCACTTCCGCGGCCCGGGCGCCGCGCCCCGGCGTGGCCGGCGCCGGCGGGGCCGAGGGGCGGGGGTTAAAGGGAAACGCCCGGGGCGTGCCCGGGCGGTTCCGGCCGGCGGTCATTGAGCAGGCTCCGCACCTTCCGTGGTGGAGCGCCATCCGTGGCGGGGACACTGCGTCCGGGTCCCGTTGTGGCCTCCGGTCTCGGCGCGCCCGGCGAACGGGCGCGCTGCGTGGCGCGCAGAGAGCAACTCCGGTGCCAGGCGCCGATCCCGCGCGTGGGCGCGAGGCCGAGGGCGGCGGCGCCCCGCCGGCGTTGCGCTCCGCCCGGCGCCCGGACGGCGGCAGGGCAAGACGCAACGGAGACCCGGCTCAGCCCCCCTGGGCGCGCAGCCACCGCCGGTAGTCCTGCAACGCCCGGCGATGCGATCGGAAAGCCAGGTCGGCGGGCGGGCGCCCCACGGGAAAGACACGCAGCTCGGAGGCGTCGTCGCCGGCGCGCGGCCGACCGCGCACCGCCCGCGCCAGATAGACCAGCAGCACCACCCGTACGCGCGGGTCGTCACCGCCGCGGTAGGCGCCGAGCAGCGGCCCGACGCGCACCGCCAGCCCGGTCTCCTCGCGGGTCTCGCGGCGCGCCGTCTCCTCGGGCGCCTCGCCGTACTCCATGAATCCCGCCGGCAGGCTCCAGCTCCCGGCGTACGGCTCGAACTTGCGGCGCACGAAGAGCAGGCCTTCCCGCCACGGGAGCACGACCCCCACCGCCGGCGAGGGATTCCGGTAGGCGACGTAGCCACAGCCCGGACAGGTAGGGCGGCGCACGCCGTGATCGTCGCGGCGCACCAGGCGCGTGGCGCAGTAAAGGCAGAAGCGCGGCAGTCTCGCGGGGCTCACGGCGGGCAGTCTAGAAGCCGTCTCCCGAACTGTCGAGGCCGGGTTGAAGGAAAAGGGGGAGGGCCGGGGAATCCGTTCCCGGCCCTGACCCGGCGCGGCCGCGTGGTGTCTTCAGGCGGAGCCTAGCGCGGGGCGCCCTTCTTCGGAGCCGTCGCGCGCATGGACTCCAGCTCGCGCTTGAGGTCGTCCATCTCGCGCCGCAGCTCCTCCATGTCCCGCTGCAGATCGTCGCGCGTCTGGGCGCCGAACCGGCGCACCATCATCCGGCGCTCGGGGCCGGGCGCGGCCCGCGGCGCGCCGCCCTCCTCCAGCTCGGCGGTGAACGTGTGGCGCTGCCCCTTGCGCAGCACCGTGACCCGCACCGCGCCGGCCTCCTTGTCGGCCAGCCCGCTGCGCAGCTCGGCGGCGTCGTCCACGCTCTTGCCGTCCAGCTCGATGATGACGTCGCCGGCCTTCATGCCGGCCTGGGCCGCGGGAGTGCCCTTGAGCACGCGGGTGACCAGCACGCCGCGCCCGTCCGGCCGCTCGAAGTACTCGCCCAGCTCCTCGTCCAGGTCCTGCAGCTCGACGCCGAGCCGCGGCCGCGAAGTGGTGATGATCTCGATGTGGCGCTGGATCTCGTCCATGTCCGGCATGGGCATGACGAGCGGCTCCTCGGAACCCTCCTCATGCCAGCGCAGCTCCATGTGCTTCGGGGCCTTCGGGGCCTTCGGGGCCTCCGGCGCGTCCTCGCTGTACTCGCGTACGATCCGCCGCTCGATGACCGCGTCCTGGCGCTCGCCCAGCTCCACGCGCAGCGGCACCTCGCGCCCGCCGCGCCACACCGAGAGCGCGACGCGATCCCCCGGGCGGAGCCGGCGCACCGCACCCGACAGCTCCTCGGCGGAGTCCATCGTGTTGCCCTCGAGCCGGATCAGGATATCGCCGCGCTGCATCCCGCCGCGGGCGGCCGGGCTACCGTCCGCCACGTCGCTGATCAGCACGCCTCCCGGCCCGCGATAGCCGTACGAATCCCGCAGCCCCTGATCGAGATCCTGGAGCTGCACTCCCATGTACCCGCCGCGCGGCGCGTCCTGCGCGCGCGCCGCGCCGGCGGCCGCCAGACTGACGATCGCCGCGCCGGCGACCGTCACGCACCCCATAGCCAGCAGCCCGAGGAGGCGGGCCCCGGAACGTCTCCTATTCCACATGATCGTTTCCTCCCTCCGCAGATCGCCGAACTCCCGTCCGGTCGCACGCGGCCCCGTCGCGATCGCCACCGCCGGCGGGGCGCTTCGTCACCCACGATACCCCCGGCCCGACGGAGCCGGCTCCCCTCCCGCGCAAAGCCCACAACATCTTGACGCGGCAGGGCGCGTTCCGGCGCCAGGGGTCCCTGCGGGACGCTTTCCGGCGCCGCCGGCGCCCCCCGCCCCGCGCCCGTCCATGCGCTGCGTCATTGACGGCCTCCCGCTCCCGACCTACCGTCGCCGGGTGAGCACGCCGCCCCACCCGTTGCGCAAGCACGCCGAGATCGAACTCGACATCGAGCGCCTGGCCCTCGGCGGCCAGGGCCTCGCCCACCACGCCGGCATGGTCGTCTTCGTGGACGGCGCGTTGCCCGGCGACCGCGTGCGCGCGCACGTGACCCGCCGGCGCGAGCGCTTCGCCGAGGCCTTCACCGTCGAGCGGCTGGCGGCGGGCCCGGGGCGCGTCGAGCCGCCCTGCGCCCACTTCGCCGCCGGCGACTGCGGCGGCTGCCGCCTGCAGGACCTCGACTACCCGCTGCAGCTCGCCGCCAAGGAAGAGCAGGTGCGCGAGACGCTGGCGCACGTCGGCGGCTTCGCCGATCCGCCGGTGCTGCCCATCGCCGGCTCCCCCGACGTCTTCCGCTACCGCAACAAGATGGAGTTCTCCTTCCATCCCGGCGCCGACGGCGAGCCGCTGCTCGGCCTGCACCGCCGCCGCCGCTACGACCAGGTCTTCCCGCTGACGGCGTGCTGGCTCTGCTCGCCGCTCGTCAACCAGGTGGTGGAGCTCACCCAGCGCTTCGCGCGCGAGCACGGCTGGGCCGCCTACCACCCGGCGCGCCACACCGGCCTGGTGCGCTTCCTCGTCGTGCGCCACCTGCCGCTCACCGAGCAGGCGATGGTGAACCTGGTGGCGGCGCGCGACGAGGTGCCGGCCGTCGCGGACTGGGCGCGCGCCGTCGCCGGCCTCGACCCGCGCGTGCGCGGCGTGGTGCAGAACCTCAACGCCTCGCGCGCCAACATCGCCATCGGCGAGCCCGGCCGCGAGCGGCGGCTGGCCGGCTCGCCGACCGTCGCGGAGCGCCTGCACGGGCTCACCTTCGAGATCTCCGCCAACGCCTTCCTGCAGACCAATTCGCGCCAGGCCGAAGCGCTCTACGCCGCCACCCTCGAGGAGGCGGCGCTCACCGGCCACGAGCGCGTGCTCGACCTCTATTGCGGCGCCGGCACCATCACGCTCCTGCTGGCCCGCCGCGCGCGCGAGGTCGTAGGCTGCGAGGCGGTCGAGGATGCCGTCCTCGCGGCGCGGGTCAACGCCGAGCGCAACGGCATCGCCAACGCCCGCTTCGTGCTCGGCGAGGCCCGCGCCCTGCTGCGCGAGTGGTCCGAGCCGTGGACGCCGGAGGTGGTCGTCGTCGACCCGCCGCGCGCCGGCCTGCACGCGCGCGTCGTGGCCCGGGTGGCCGGCATGCGCCCGGAGCGCATCGTCTACGTCTCGTGCAACCCGGCCACTCTGGCCCGGGACCTCCAGGGCTTCGCGGCCGAGGGCTACGCGCTCGAGCGCGTGCGGCCCTTCGACCTCTTCCCGCACACGCCACACGTCGAAGCCGTCGCCCGGCTCACCCTGCGTAGATAGCCGCCGGGACGAAAGGGTTGGAACCGGGGCTCAGAGCCCGGCGCGGCGGTAGGCGGCCAGCCCCCCCATGATGGTGACGACCTCACGCCAGCCGCGCTGCGTCAGCAGCTGCGCGGCCGTCGTGCTGCGCACGCCGATGCGGTCGTAGACGGCGATCGGATGGCTCCGGTCCTGCGGCAGCTCCGCCAGCCGGCTCTCCAGCTCCTGGGCCGGGATGAGCGTGGCGCCGTCGAGGTGGCCGAGGTCGTCGTCCCACTCGCCGGCCTGGCGCACGTCGAGCACGAAGGCGTCGGTGCGGCTCAGCAGGTAGTCGCGGAAGTCGGCGGGCGCGAGATCGCGCACGTAGGCGGGAGCCGCCGCCTCGCCGGGGGCGACGGCGACCGACTGATCCGCCGCCGGCGGAGCGCAGCCGGCGAGGGCCGCCGTCCCGAGGGCGGCGATCAAGAAGATGTGAAGCTCGGATCTCATGGCCTCCTCCCGCGCGCCGTGGCGGCGCGCACCAGACCTCTCCGCCCGCACCGACCGGGCCGCGCGGCCCGCCGGACCGCCACCCGCGCTGTGGTATGCTAAGCGGCGATGAACGCGCACGCCAGCTACCGTCGCGCGGGCCGGTCGCCCCGCTTGCTGCTCCCCTTCGCGCTCCTGCTCGCCGCCCTCCCGCCGGTGCCGCCCGCCCGGTCGCAGGTCGCCACGACCCCGCCCGATGCCGGCGGCCTCGAGCGCCTGGCTCTGGCCCGCACGGGCACCTTCGAGGTCTGGCAGGACACGACGCGCCTGGGCACCGAGTTCTACCGCGTCTACTCGACCCCGAAGGGCGACAGCCTCCTGGCCATCTCCACGGTGCGCTACGAGCTGCGCGGCCAGGACGGACTCACCGCCTACGAGAAATGGACCCTGGGTATCACCCGCGGGCTGGACGCGTTCCCGCTGCTCTTCCAGAGCCGGGAAGGCATCGGCGGACGCCAGCGCGTCCTGAACCTCAACTTCCGCGAGGGGAACGCCATCATCTTCCGCGAGTCCGAGGGCTCCGGCCAGGCCAATGTGGTCGGAGTGCCGCCGGGCCGGCTGTACATCCTCGACCCGAACGTCTACGAGCACATCGAGGCCCTGGTCTCCGACTTTTGCGAGCGCGGCCTCGCGACCCGGCTGCAGAACGTCATCATGACGCCGCGCGACACGGTGCTGCAGGTCCGCCTGACGCGCGGACCGCAGGAGACGATCGAGGGGCCCGGGCGCGGCAAGCGGAAGGCGACGCGCGTGGACGTCTTCGACGACCTGACGCTGATCAAGACCTGGCTCGACGAGCAGGGCCTCCTGCTCCGCCTCGAAGCCCCGGCGCAGAAGCTGCGCGTCTTGCGCCTGCCGCCCGGCAAGGCCGAGGCCGAGGCCGCCGCCGGCGCCGCCAAGGGCAGCGCGCCGGCCAAGGGAGCGGCGCCGCCCCGGCCTTAGTCTTTGCCGGCACGGCGCCGCCGATGCCCGTCCGCCTTCGCGGCTGTCTAGGCCTTGATGCCCGGCCCCGCGTTCCAGTTCTCGATCAGGTCCAGGAGCATGCGCACCCCGACCCCCACCGAGCCCTTCGGTGCGTACGGCTTGTCCTTGTCGTTCCACGCCGTGCCCGCGATGTCGAGGTGCACCCACGGGAAGCCCTCGATGAACGGCGCCAGGAACATCGCCCCCTGGATGGTGCCGGCCTCGCGGATGCCGGCGTTCTTGATGTCGGCCACGTCGCTCTTGAGCAGGTCGGCGTACTCGGGCCACATGGGCAGCTCCCAGGTGCGCTCGCCGCTGCGCTCGCCGGATTCCCGGACGCGCGCCAGCAGCTTGGCGTCGCTGCCCAGGGCGCCGATGGCGTGCGAGCCCAGCGCGATGACCACCGCGCCGGTGAGCGTGGCCAGGTCCACGACGGCGTCCGGCTTGAAGCGGCGCGCGTGGACCAGCGCGTCGGCCAGGATCAGCCGGCCCTCGGCGTCGGTGTTGACCACCTCGATGGTCATGCCGTTGGCGGCGGTGAGGATGTCGCCCGGCTTGATGGCGTTGCCGCCCGGCATGTTCTCGGTGAGCGGCACCAGGCCGACCACGCGCACGGCCGGCGGCCGCAGGCGCCGCAGGGCGTGGAACACGCCCAGCACCGCCGCGCCACCCGACATGTCGTACTTCATCTTCTCCATGCCGTCGGCCGGCTTGAGCGAGATGCCGCCGGTGTCGAAGGTGATGCCCTTGCCCACCAGGCAGAGGCTGGCCTTGGGCTGGTCCGCCGACTGGTACTCCAGGACCAGGAAGCGCGGCTTCTGCGCCGAGCCCTTGGCCACGCCGAGGAGGGCGCCCATCTTGAGCTTCTTGATCTCGGGCTCGTCGAGCACCGTGACCTTCACGCCGGCGTCCTCGGAGTGCAGCGCCAGCGCCTCCTCGGCCACGGCGCTGGGCGTCATGTCGAGGCTGGGGGCGTTGCACAGGTCGCGCGCGAAGGCCACGCCCTCGGCGTGCGCGCGGCCGCGCTGGGCGCCGCGCTTGACCGCGGCCTGCTTGTCCTCGTCGGCCTCGACGATCGCGAAGCCCCGCACCGGGCGGTTCTTGTCCTTGTTGCGGGTGCGGTAGCGGTCGTACGAGTAGTTGGCGAGCAGCAGGCCCTCGACCAGAGCGTGCGCCGCCTCCTCGGGATCGAGGCCGCCCTTGCCGGCGCCGTGGAGGACGGTCGCCAGCTCCTTCACGCCCAGCTCGCGGGCCTTGCCGACGGCGCGGCCGGCGGCCTGGCGGACGCGCTCGGGGGTGAGCTCCTTCTCCGGCCCCAGCCCGACGAGGATGACGCGCTTGGCGCGGGCGCGCCCGCGCGGGTAGAGGACGGCCACCTGGTCCTTCTTGCCGGTGAAGTCGCCCCGGTCGAGGAAGGCGGCGATCACGCCGCCGGCGGCGCGGTCCACGGCGCGCGCTGCGCCCGAGAGGCGGCGCGTGCCCTCGAAGATGCCCAGGACGAGGGCTTCGGTAGCCAGGCGTTCGACCGCCTCGCCTCGGATGGTGACGTTCATTGGAGTGGTGCCTCCGGGTAATAGAAACCAACCCGCCGATGCCCAGGGTGGGCGGGGCTCGCCGGGTCGCCGGTCGGTGAGGAACGGCACGAGCCGGAAAACGGCGTATCTGAAGCCTAAGAAACGCGCCGCGAGGAGCTTGTGTCAATGGATTTCACGATTCGGGCGCCCTCCTGGCGCCGTTTTGGCGCCGGCTTGATTCGCCGCCCCGCCCTTCCGTAGCATGCCGCCGTCGCCGGGACTTCGCGAGCGCGCCCGGATCCCCCGGGAGAGCGCGCTGTGGCTGCCGCTGGCGCCGCCCGCGCCCCGACACGCCGGAGAGAGCCATGCCCCGCCCCGCCCGCTGCCTGCCTCCCCGCCGCCTGCCTCCCCGCCGCCTGTCGCTCGCCCTGGTCGCCACGGCCTGCGCCCTGTCGGCCTGCACCCCGCCTGGCGTCCCGTCGGGCTCCGAGGAGACCGTCGCGCCCGCCGTACCGGCCGGCACGCCCGCGCCCGAGGTGGCGGTGAACCGTGACGGCGTGGCCCACGTGCGCGCCGCGAGCCTCGACGGCGTCTACTTCGGACTCGGCTGGGTGACGGCCCGCGACCGCGCCGGGCAGCTCGAGCTGCTGCGCCTGACGGCCGAGGGCCGCTCGGCGGAGATGCTCGGCAACGACGGGTTGCGCAGCGACGGCTTCATCCGCTCGCTCGACATCATGGGACGGGCCCGCGCGCTGGCCGCCGGCCTGCGGAGCCGGCCCTTCGCGCGCCGCGCGCTCACCGCGTACGCCGCCGGGATCAACGCGCGCTTCGACTCGCTGCGCGCCGGCCTGGCGCCGCTGCCGCGCGACCTGCGGCTGGCCGGCGTGCGCCCGGGGCGCTGGACGCCGGCCCACTCGCTGGCCGTGGTCCTGCTCCAGGGCCTCAACCAGGACGCCTACTTCCCGCAGCTGCAATATGCGGCGCTGGCGGAGAAGATCGGGGATTCGCTGGCCGCCGCGGCGTGGGCGCGCGAACCGCTGGTCGCGTACTGGACGGTGGAGGATTCGCTGGTGCGCGAGCCGGAGATGTCCCCGGGTCCCGGCGCCGTCGCGGCGGCCGTGGCCCGCCCCGCGCCCGGCGCCGGCGCGGCCGCCGAGACCGGAGCCCGCCTCGCCGCCGAAGTCCCGCCCCACGGCCCGGGGGCCAGCAACGCGTGGGCGGTGGGTGGCGCGCGCACGCGCCGCGGCGCCGCGCTGCTCGCCAACGACACGCACCTGGGACTGGTCGCGCCGAGCGTCTGGTACGCGACCCACCTGACGGTGCCCGACTCGCTCGACGTCACCGGGTTGCAGGTGCCGGGATTGCCGTTCATCACTTCGGGCCGCAACCGCGATCTGGCGTGGGGCGTCACCGCGCTCGGCGCCATGTCCTTCGAGGTGTACAGCGAAAGCCTCGACGCCTCCGGCCGGCGGGCCCGGTTCCGCGGACGGTGGGAACCGCTCCGCTCGCGCCCGCTCGGACTCTCCTACCGCCTCGGGCCGCTGCGCTTCCCGCTCTTCTGGATCCGCGCGCAGTACACGCGCCACGGCGTGGTGGAGGGCCTCGACCGCAAGCACCGCCGGGCGTACGCCATCCGCTGGGCGGCGCTGGAGCCGTGGCCGTCGCCACCGGCCGACTTCGGCTGGGAGCGGGCCCGCACGCTCGAGGAGTTCCGGCTGTGCTTGGCGGGGATCTACGCGCCGACTCTGAACTGGGTGGCGGCCGAGCGCAGCGGGCGCGTCCTCCACCAAACCGCGGGCTGGCTGCCGCGCCGCGCCTACACGCCGGGCCCGCGGCCCACGCCCGGGTTCGACGGAGACCACGAGTGGGGCGGGCGGGTGCCGCTCGACTCGATGCCGCACGTCCTGCGCGGCCCGGATGGCGTCATCGTGAACTGCAACAACGCCCCGAGCGGGCCGGGGACCTTCCCGAGCGTGGGCCAGTACACATCGGCGGATTGGCGAGCCCGGCGCGTGCGCGAGCGGCTCGGCGAGCGCCGCGGCCTGACCGCGGCCGACTGCGAGACGTTGCAGGGCGACGCGCTCTCGCCGCAGTGGGCGGTCTTCGGCCCGGTCATGCTGGCGCAGGCGCGCCGCGCCTCCGGGCTCCCGGAGCGCGAGCGGTCGATCCTCACCGCGCTGGCGGCGTGGACCGGCGAAGCCGTGCCGGGCAAGGTCGAGCCCACCGTCTTCCGCGCCTGGTGGAACGAGCTGAACCGGTCGCTGCGTTCACCCGGCCGCGAAGCGCTGCTGCTCGCCGTGCTCGGCGGCGACGAGCCGGCCGCCTGGCTGCAGGGACCGGAGGGCGCGCGGCGCAAGGGCGGCGCCAGGGCCGGCGGCGCGACCTCCACGGCCGACGCCGTCGCGGCGGCGCTGACCCGCGCGCTCGACGGGCTCGAGGCGAAGCTCGGCGCCGACCCGCGCGGTTGGGACTGGGCGCGCACCCATCGCGCCCGCTTCCGCCACGAGCTGGAAAAGCGGGACGCCACGCTCAGCCCGCGCTCGGTGGCGGTGCGCGGCGACCGCGCCGCGGTCTGCGTCGGCTCGGTGGCTCTGCCCCGCGACACGGTGGTCACGCACGGGCCGACTCTGCGCGTCATCTTCGACCTGGCGGATTCGAGCGGCTGGTTCGCGTTGCCGCCGGGCAACTCGGGCGACCCCGATTCGCCCCACTACGACGACCTGCTGGCGGCGTGGGCGGAGTTGCGCTACCGGCGGATGGATCTGGCGTGGCCGGCGCCCGAGGAGACCGAGCGCTACGGGCGGGTGGAGATCCCGCCGGCGCCGGCCGACTAGGCCTGCGGCTTCTTGAAGAACTCGGCGTTCATCTGGATCTGGTGCTGCTGGCTGGGCGGCACCTCGTCGGCGGGATAGATGGCGTTCACCGGGCACACCGGCTGGCAGGCGCCGCAGTCGATGCAGATGTCGGGGTCGATGAAGTACTGCTTCTCGCTCTCCGTGGACACGATGCAGTCGACCGGGCACTCCTGCACGCAGCTCTGATCCTTCACTTCGATGCACGCGTCGGTGATCACGTACGCCATTCCCAGCCTCCGAAAAAGTGATCCGGTTCCCCGGGAGTACCGCGGCCGTCGCCTGAAGTTGGCGGCCGCTAGGCTACCATTCCCGGGCCGGCGGCGGGAGGGCCAGGGGCATGCGGGCCCGCGGCGGGGGCCCGCGGCGGGAGCCCCGGGCGGGCGGGCTAGCATGCAAGGCGCAAATGGACCCGACACCCTATCCGCCCGACGATCCGCGGGGCGCGGCCCGCGCCCGCTTCATCGCCCTGATCGGCGGCGCCGATGCCGACCCGCCGCTCGCCGAGACCGCTTTGGTGATCGCGCTCGAGGAGTATCCGGCGCTCCAAGTGCGTGTCTACCTGGCGCGCCTGCTCACCGACCTGAAGTTGGTGTACCTTCGCCAGGACGATCCCGAGCGGGCGTGGCGCGCCGCCGAGCGACGGCGGCTGCTCGCCCCCGATGAGCCGTCCGAGTTGCTGGAGTGCGGGATCCTGTGCGGACGGCTCGGGCGCTACACCCAGGACGCGGCGGCGCTGACGCGTTACCTGGAGACGGTTCCGGAGGGCCGGGAGCGGACGCAGGCGGAAACCGAACTGGCCCGCCAGCGCCACTGGCTCTCGCGGCTCAACTGAGGAGGGAACATGCGCGGTCTACTCGTCCGCTGGGTGCTGACGGCCTTCGCCCTGTGGCTCACGGCCACGGTCTTCCCCGGACTCATCACCATCCGCAGCGCCGGGGCGGCGCTGATCGCCGCGCTGGTGCTCGGCCTGGTCAACGCCGTCGTGCGCCCGATCCTGGTGCTGCTCACCTTCCCCTTCACGCTCGTCACCCTGGGGCTCTTCCTCTTCGTGCTCAACGCCGCCATGTTCGGGCTCGCGGCGTGGATCGCCGGCCAGGGTTTCGAGGTGCACGGGTTCTGGGGAGCGGTGATCGGTTCGATCTGCGTGAGCGCCATCTCGCTGGTGCTCACCTGGCTGATCGGCGAGCGCGGCGGCGTGAAGAAGCTCGAGGAGAAGTACGGCCGGGAGTAAGAGCGGGCCGCGCCGGCGCGCGGCCCCCCCGCGTCCCGCGCCCTACTGCAACGGGAAGTAGCCAACCTGCGAGACGACCGCCTGCCCCGCCGGCGAGCGCACCCAGGTGATGAACTCCTTCGCCTTCCCGGCCGGCTGCGTGCGCGTGTAGAAGTACAGGTAGCGCGTGATCGGATAGCTGCCGTCCTTGACGCTGGCCGGCGTCGGCAGCACGCCCTGGGTCCGGGCATCCTTCTTCACCGCGACGTCGCGCACGCCCTTGGCGTAAGCGGCCCCGCCGTAGCCGATCCCGTTGGGGTCCTTGAGCACGGCGTTGGCCACCGCGGCGGTGCCGGGCAGCGTCTGGCAGCGCGCCGAGAAGTCGCGGCCGCCGAGCACGTTGTCCTTGAAGTAGACGTAGGTGCCCGAGCTGTTCTCGCGCCCGTAGAGCGTGATCGGCGCGTCGGCGCCCCCCACCTGCTTCCAGCTCGTGAGCTTGCCGGTGTAGATGTCGCGCAGCTGGGCCAGCGTCAGCTCCTGCACCGGGTTCTTCTCGTTGACGTAGACCGACAGGCCGTCCTTGGCCACCGGGATTTCGACGCCGCGCGTCTGGTAGCGGTCGCGCAGCTTGAGCTTCTCGTCTTCCTTCATCGGGCGCGAAGCCATGCAGATGTCGGTGGAGCCGTTGATCAGCGCGGCGATGCCGGTGCCGGAGCCGCCGCCGGTGACCTGGACGACCTCCCCGGGCTTGCCGCTCATGTACTGCTCGGCCCAGCGCTGCACCAGGATGACCATGGTGTCGGAGCCCTTGACGGTGACGCCGCGGCCGGCGGCGGCGGGCCCGGCGGCCAGCGCGCCCAGCGCCAGTGCGACCACAGCCGGCAGGGTGCGACGAAGCATGCGAGACGGCATTCCCTCTCCTCCTAGAACTTGTACTGGAACTGGACGGTCCACAGGTTGTCCTGGGGATCGACGTACTGGCCGGAGACGAGCTTCTCGGTGGTGATCCACTCGTAGGAGACCGTGACGCGCGTCTGACCGTCGTAGAAGGCGTGCAGCGCCAGGTTGACGCGCTCGTACTGGTCGTGGTCGAGGTCGACGTTGGGGTCCCAGAGGTCGTAGCGCGCCGCCGCCTGCAGCCGCTCCCCGAAGTTCTGCACGGCCATCAGGTACCAGCCGCGGAAATCGGTGGCGAGGTGCCCGGGGTCGGCGCCCGGCTTGAGCAGGGTCGCCGGATTGGCCGAAGTGGGCGCCTGCACGAGGGCCGAGATCGAGTCGGAGTTGGCGTTCTGGCCGGCGTAGAACTCGCCGCGCAGCGAGCCGCCGCCGGCGCGCGGCAGCTCCCAGTAGCCCTGGGTGTCGAAGCCGTAGCGGGTCTTGTCGTACTCGACGTCGGGGCCGGTGAGGGGCACCACGTCCTTGCCCAGGTAGATCGACCCGGCGGCGTCCACCACCCCGCCGACGAAGCGGGCGCGGCCGACGAAGTCCTTGCCGCGCGTGGGGTCGTCGCCGGGCAGCGTCGAGCTGCCCGTGGTCCGCCCGTTCAGCACGCCCACCACCGTCTCCAGCTTCGGCATCCAGTTGCTGACCAGCTTGAGGCCGCGGTCGCGCTCGCCCGGGAACAGGACGTTCTCGGCGCGCGAGCGCTCGGGCACCTCGCGGGCCGACGAGGAGCGCTCGAGCTCGTAGCCGAAGGGGACGTTGAACTGGCCGAAGGTGAGGGCGTGGCGGTGGTCGGGGGTCCACGGGTCGCGCACGGTGCCGTACGCCTCGAGCAGCTGCACGGCCCGGTCGGTGCCGGCATTGATGTAGACCACGGCCTCGGTGAGCGGGCTGTGCACGTAGTTGAGCTTGATGCGCGCCCGGCGGATGGAGAAGCGCTCGCGGTTGTAGGTCGTCAGCGACGCCGGCGACCCGCTCACCTTGACCGTGTCGGCCCCGTCCTCGGAGGCTTCCCAGCGCACCTGGACGTAGCCGGAGAACTTGAACTTCTTGAGCTTGTCGGCGTCGGCGCCGAGCGTCTGCACCTGCTCGGTGAGGGTCTCGAGTCGGCCGCGCAGCTCTTCGGCCACGGCGTCGCTCGAATCCGCCGGAGCGGCGCTCTGCCCCGACTGGGCGAGGGCGGCGGGAGAAGCCAGGGACAGGCAGAGAAGGCTGGTCGCGGCTCCGCGGCCGAGCCGGCGCGTGATCTGGTCCACGGTGGGGGCGATCCTCCACTGGGGGTCGGCGGAATTCGCGGCCCCGCCTTGCGGCGACGGGCACCGAGGCCAGAATGGAGGAACGGGATTTCGGTGGAGTCAGCGGGGTGTTTCGGGAGTGTTAAAAGAGCCGGGGCGGCCGCGGCGCCGCCGCGAGCGCCCCTCAGCGCACCCGCTTGCGCCGGTTCTTCACGAAATCCACCAGGACGAACGCCCCGAGGTTCTCCAGGTCGGAGTAGTAGGCGCGCCCGCGGTTGAGCTGCGTGAAGCGGTCCACGAAGCCGCGCAGGTGCGGGTCGTCGGCCACCATGAAGGTGGTCACCCGGATGCCCTTGCGCCGGCAGGCCACGGCCTCGTCGAGGGTCTTGTTGACGATCTTGGGGTCGAGGCCGAAGGGGTTCTTGTAGAGCCGCCCGCCCTCGAAGATGCACGACGGCTTGCCGTCGGTGATCATGACGATCTGCTTGTTGGCGTGGCGGCGCCGCGCCAGGATCTGCTGCGCCAGGCGCAGCCCGGCCTTGGTGTTCGTGTGGTACGGGCCGGCCCCCACGTAGGGCAGGTCGCGCAGCGACACCGGCAGGGCGTCGTCGCCGAACAGCACCACGCTAAGCTCGTCCTTGGGGTAGCGCGTGGTGATCAGCTCGGTGAGCGCCAGGGCGACGCGCTTGGCCGGCGTGATGCGGTCCTCGCCGTAGAGCACCATCGAGTGGCTGACGTCGAGCAGCAGCACGGTGGCGCAGGACGACAGGTGCTCGGTCTCGTAGACCTCGAGGTCGTCCTCCTCGATGGAGATGTCCTCGAGCCCGCCGCGCCGGATGGCGTTGCCGAGCGTCGTAATGGAGTCGATCTCGTCGACCGCGTCGCCGAACAGGTAGGGCCGCGTCTCCGACAGCCGCTCGCTGCCGGAGCCGGCCTGCGGCACGCGGTGGTCACCGGCGGCGTCCTTGTGCAGGTTGCCGAAGATCTCGGCGAGCGAGTCGCGCCGGATGGTGCGCTCGCCCTTGCGCGTCAGCTCGTGGCGCCCCGGCGCCACCTCGCGGATGGCCTCGTTGTCCTTGAGCCAGCGGCGGAAGTCCTCGACCGTGAACTTGTCGTTGAAGAAGCCGTAGTGCCGGCCGATGCGCTCGAGGTGGCGCAGCGCCTCGTCCACGTCACCGTTGGTCTGCAGCAGCAGGTGGTGGTAGAGATTGAGGACGGCCCGCCGGAAGTCCGGGTCGTCCCACGCGCCCCCCTGCCACTGCTTGTAACGGAACCGCACCGCCGCCGCTCCCCTACTCCTCGTCGTCGTCGCCGGCCGGCAGGCCGGAGAACATCGACTTGAGCACGTCCTTGAAGGCCACGCGGCCGAGGTCCACGCGCTCGCGCGACAGCACCGAGTGCTGGTGCAGCCCCTCGAGGACAAACTCCATCGCCGGGCCCAGCTCGTCGGGCGTGGAGACCTTGAGATGCTTGTGGGCCAGGGCCTCGAGCCCGGTCACCTTGGCGAGCGCGGCGTGGTACTCGCGCGCCGGGGTCTCGTCGGAGATCTCCGCGGTGTGGCCGGCGGCGAACCAGTCGAGCACCGGCTTGTATACCGGATTGGCCGCCGACTCCTTGCCCTTGGTCTTGTGGGCGTCGGGGAACTTGCGGCCGAAGAGAGCCTTGACGCCGCGCCCGATCAGGTGACGCGCCACGTTGACCGCGCCCTCCTGCTCGCCTTCGAAGACCAGCTCGATCTTGCCGCCGATCGCCGACACCGCCCCGTGCAGGTCGGCGAGCCGCGCCTGCACCGCCGTCTCGCCGGTGCGCAGGCCGCGGCGCTCGGCGTTGGACATCACGTTCTCCAGGAGCGCGATGGTCATGCGCGCGCTCACCCCCGAGGACTGGTCCACGTACTCGCTCTGGCGCGCCTGCACGGCGATCTCCTCGATCAGCTCGCGGAAGTACCCGGGCACCTGCACTTCGACGCCGGCGTCGCGTGCCGTCCACGCCTCCTGGGCGGTGATCGCCATGCCGTGCTCGATCTCCAGCGGGTAGTGGGTGGTGATCTGCGAGGCGATGCGGTCGCGCAGCGGCGTGATGATGTTGCCGCGGTTGGTGTAGTCCTCCGGGTTGGCGGAGAACACCAGCAGGAGGTCGAGCGGGATGCGCACCGGGAAGCCGCGGATCTGGATGTCCTTCTCCTCGAGGATGTTCAGGAGCCCCACCTGGATGCGCGGCTGCAGGTCGGGCAGCTCGTTGATGGCGAAGATGCCGCGGTTGGTGCGCGGGATGATGCCGTAGTGGATGACCTCCTCGTCGGCGAAGGTCAGCCGGCGGGTGGCCGCCTTGATGGGGTCCACGTCGCCGATGAGGTCGGCGATGGTGACGTCCGGGGTGGCCAGCTTCTCGCGGTAGCGGTCCTCGCGGCCGAGCCACTGGATCTCGAGGTCGTCGCCCAGCTCGGCCAGCCGGTTGCGGCAGGCGCGACAGACCGGCGCGAACGGACTGTCGTTGATCTCGCAGCCGCGCACCGCCGGCAGCCACGCGTCGAGGAAGGCGGTGAGCGCCCGCAGGATGCGCGTCTTGGCCTGGCCGCGCAGGCCCAGCAGGATGAAGTCGTGGTGCGAGAGGATGGCGTTCTCGAGCTGCGGGACGACCGTCTTGTCGTAGCCGACGATGCCGGGGAACAGCTCGCGGCCCTCGCGGATGGCGGCGATGAGGTTCTCCCGCACCTCCTGCTTGACGGTGCGCGGGCAATAGCCCGAAGCCTTGAGCTCGCCCAGGGTGCGGGCGGAGGGGGCGTGTGTGGTCATGGCCTCTTCGATGCGGTTGGGGACCTGAGCGGAGCGGGCCCCGCTCGGGGGGATGGGGCCGACGGCGTTCGTGGCGGGGATTATAGCAGGGGCGGGACGCGGCGGGCGGGGGCGGCCGGGGGGCGATGAAAAGGTTCGGTTAGTAGTGGTTGGCCCGCCGGCGCCGCGGCATTCGTTGTGGATAGGGTTCGGCCGCAGCGCAGCCTCGACAGCGCTGTAGCTCACCGGTTCCTTCCTGGCCGCGCTCCGGGGACGCCCCCACCCGCTCCGCGCCTGACCGGCGAAGGGTCGTGAATCGGTCCTCAGCTCTCAGCGCCCGGACTGTCCTGCGGCTCCGACGCGGCGACCGGGCGACTGGGGAGGCCGCCATGCGTCAGGCGCTCCTGCTGCCTGCCGCACCGCTACTCGCAGTCACGTTGCTCGTCCCCCCCACCCTTGCCCAAGAAACGACTGGCCGCATGGAAGGCCGCGTCCTCGATGCGAATGGCCAGCCCATCGCCGATGTCAACGTGAGCGTCACCAGCCTGGTGACCGCTAGACCGCGTCTAGAGCCCGTCCGCATCGCCGCTACCATGACAATTGAAAGGGCCGAGTTCGAATTTCATGGTGCCGATTCCGGCCTCAGGGCAGGGGAGCGACCTCAAATCGGATCATCTTTGAGGGAGGTAGAGGGGCCGTCCGCCATCTACACGAGGTCACAATTGTCGACAGGCAGTATCTGCGGCCTTGCGCAGCTCTCCCCTCGCGCTCAGTCCGAGCCTGCGATTACCTTCCGCGCCTCGTGCAAGAACTCCGTGGCGTGCTCGATCATGGTGCGGGCCTCATCCGCGGTGATCACGGCGTCGACGCCATAATCGCCCTGGATGCGCACGTCGAAGGCGTCGAGCAGCCAACGATGAAAGCTCGCGTCCATCACGCCGGCACGCACGAGCTGCTCACCGAACGCCCCGTGCACGGCGCCGTGCTTGCGGAACTGCAACCCGCGCTCAAAGAGCAGCGCCTCCGCGGCGTAGAACATCGCGTAGTACGCCCGGCCCACCGAGAAGTCCGCGTCGCCCTCGCGCAGCAGCGTCTCGGCGGCCCGGATCGCCCGTTGCGCCTTGTCCAGCAGGCGACGGCTTTCGGTCTTCATGCCGCGATCGCTTCCTCTCGGACGTTAGCGAGGAACGGCGAGTCCCGCTCGATCCAGTCCGCCTGCGAGACGAACACGCGGCTGATGCTCAGGCGGGAGTCGAGCGACAAGGAGGAGACCAGCGCGCTGGTGCGGTCCACCTCCGCCGCATAGGCGTCGATGCGATCGAGGACGATGATGACGTCGACGTCCGATCCGTCGGTGGCTTCGCCTCGGGCGAAGGACCCGTAGAGGTACAGCCCGAGCATGCGGGCGCCATAGATCCGCTCCAGCTCCTGGCGCAGCCGAACGAGGATGTCTCGGATCTGCTCGCTCATCGCGCGCTCCCCTCCTCGCTTCCGACGCTACCGGAGCCCGGCCATCTGCCGGACCGACCTCTTCCGGGCAGGTCTGTCAGTGGCACCTCCGCCCGGCACCCGAGGCTATCACAGACCGGTCGACGCCGCAGCGCTCACCCCGCCACCCGCACCTCGTCGCGCTCCGGCGCCACGATCTCGTCGATCAGCGGCAGCACGCGGTCGCGCAGGTGGCCGCGCTGGTAGAGCGACAGCCGCAGCAGGATGAAGCTCGTCAGCGCCGCCGGCACCAGGCGCCGCAGGAAGCGCCGGTCGCCCAGGTAGGCGCGCATCAGCCGTCCCCACCGCCGCGCGATGCTCGTCCACGAGTAGAACACCTGGTTCACCCGCAGGAACGCCGCGCGCACGTCGGCGGCGGTGACGCTGTGGGGATGAAAGACCAGATGGTCGCCGTCGTAGTGGCGCAGGTCGGTGTCGAAGATGCGCCCCGCGGCCTGCATCTGCCGGTGCAGCGGCGTGCCGGGGATGGGGATGGCGATGGACAGGAAGATCGCGCTCGGGTCGATGCGCTCGAGCTCCTGCGGCAGGTCCTCGTAGTACTCGGGCGTGTCCTCGTCGAGGGCCAGCATGGTGCCGGCGAAGATCAGGATGCCGCGGCGCTTCAGCTCGTCGAAGAGCTTGCCGTACTGCGCCACCCGGTTGTGCTTCTTGTTCACCGCCAGCAGGCTCGGCTCGTTGAGCGACTCCATGCCCAGGAACGCCATGCGGCAGTGCGCCGCCTCGAGCAGGTCCATGTATTCATGGTCCTGCAGGGCGTTGAGG
>Ga0315286_10001920_pt1 | contig 19215 bp, 14 predicted proteins | sample YL17G10_0_MG_FD_205038 | JGI IMG/M metagenome (GOLD analysis project Ga0315286, IMG submission 205038) | Sediment microbial communities from Yellowstone Lake, YNP, Wyoming, USA - YL17G10_0 | ecosystem: Environmental > Aquatic > Freshwater > Lake > Sediment | place: USA: Wyoming | collected... | reverse complement strand
CCAATGGCGGCAATACGCCCGGAGCGCATGGCAAGGTCGGCGCGGAACCAGGGATTGCCGCAGCCGTCCAGCAGCCGTCCATTTTTTAGAACCAGGTCAAATCCGTCCATGGAGATCATCCTCAAGGTTGGGCAGGGTAAAGGTTGGTGGTCGGGTGATGTCAGGTATACCCATCGAACCCGATCGCCTTCATTATTACATATTTTTTACCGCCAGGGATGGGCAGAACTCGTTTTCAGGAATGAGAACTGACGGAGATCGTGAAATTTTTCCCAATATTGTATTGGCAGATATATTTTTATATACTGTGGGTGAAAACGCTGGTCACTGCCAGTGATTTATTATTGCCTGGTTGGGCGAAAGGAGGGATATATCGATTTTGAATAAGGCTATTTGAATATGAAGATCCCATCAGATTCAGCTACTCGTATTCGAAAGGAACAAACCGTATGAAATTCTCAACCTTCATGTCCATTGTCGCAGTTGTTTCATTCCTGTTTGGCGTGTCTTTCCTGCTGGCACCAGTCCAAACCATGTCCATGTACGGGACCGTCCTGGACGTTTCCGGGCAATATATTGCCAGATACCTGGGTTCGGCATTCCTCGGACTGTCTGTGATGATGTGGATGACCAAAGCTAACAAACCAAAAGAAGGGGCAATGAAAGGCATTGTCCTGGGTGGCTTCTTCCTGACCCTGACCGGTTTCATCGCCTCGGTGTTCGATGCATTATACGGGGTCGGGAACAGCCTGGTATGGTCGACCGTAGCCATCTATTTCCTTTTGGCGCTGGGATTTGGGTTCTATCAATTTGGAAAATCCAATACTTAACCAAAATTCAAGAACGGATTTATCCTGAAGGGCAGCCGGGCGGACTGCCCTTCTTTTATGAAGATATCAATTTGCCTGCAGGGAAACACTACTGAACAAGGAGAAAATCATCCCAGATCGAGGGATGGATGAGGCGATCGATCGGCTGGTATATAAGCCATGCGGGTGACGGAAGAGATAATTGAGCTTATGAAGGGGACTCCCTCCGGTAAATGTCACCTCAACCAGATCTCGACTTGGGGGAGGATAACCATGTGGTTTTCGGAGAAAAAACCATTCTCGATCGAGGGAGGCATTGTTTTTTTCTGATGTAAAATAATATCGGAAGGAGGAATTTATGGCCAATAAAACTGAAGGTGTAAAACTCCTTGTTGAAAATGTTCTACTATCCATATATATACCTTACGAAGAAGATATCATTTTGAATGTCTTCCAGAAGATCGATCGTAATCGCGATTGGCATAAGCGTTATGTTGAACTTGGTGAAGAACTAACCACCCCGGTGGTAAATAACTGGATCGGCAAGTATACAAAAAGCTTGACCGGGATGAAAACATTACGCCAGGTCCATTTGAAAGAAAATCAACTGATCACTTCATATAGCAAACTCACAAGTTAACTTCTGGTTCCGAGATCAAATTGGGGGGGTTGATATATTCAGGACTGGTTCAGGATTGCCGATCGCTTCGGTGGGTGATCAGCCAGCTGGTGTATCAGCGCAGACAATTCGTGAAATTCATCATTTGTTCTTTTGTTCTTTGGTTATTTATGCTACTATATTTTCAGAAGTTTATTCAGGGAAAGGATCTTCATGACAAAAGAATCTGAAACTCGACTGGTGGTGGTGGCGGGGGATGTGACCATGGATTGGAACCTGGCACGCAACGGTCAAACCAGGCGAAGCACACCCCTATGGAATCCCAATGACAAGGTGGACATCTGCTGGCAACGCGGGGGTGCCGCCCTGCTGGCAGACCTGCTTGAAAGAGTCGGCACGGATATTTTTAATGAGAAGAGCATCTCCGTCAGCATTCGCCAACCAAATGTGCCTAAAAATGCGATGAAAGTCATGACAGGGGACCAAAACTTTCACCAATCCTTTGCCATCTGGTCGGAAAAGAAATATTCCGAAAAACCTCCACTGGAAAAAGAAAAAGCCTGGCGGGTGGATGAATTCCTGGGGGTGCGGCGGGCTGAGACTCCCTGCCCGGCCATGAAAGTGGTGAAAGATTCGAGCCGGGCTGACATTGTCGTTCTGGATGACGCCGACCTGGGTTTTCGGGAGGCGCAGGAATGCTGGCCGCTGGCAGTCAGTGCCCCGACCAGAAAATCCACCTGGTTCGTGCTGAAAATGGCCAGACCACTGGCACAGGGAGGCTTGTGGGAGCAACTGCACCGCCAGCATGCCAACCGCATGGTGGTGGTCACAACTGCCTTCGACCTGCGCATGACCGAGGTGCAGATCAGCCGGGAACTTTCCTGGGAGCGGACCGCGCAGGATGTCTTCTGGGAATTGATCCATAACCCATGCGTCAACGCCCTTTCCCATTGTGCGCATGTGGTCGTATCCTTCGGTGCGGCAGGCGCCATCCTGTTGTCCAGGCAGAAAAAAGATGTTTCCAAATGCTTCCTGATCTTTGATCCGCATGCCATCGAAGGTTCGTGGGAAAGCAACCACCCGGGCAGTGTGATCGGTTATACGACCTGCCTGACAGCCGGGATCGTACGCCAATTGATGATCAACCCCCAGGAACAGGATATATCTGCGGGAATCCAAAATGGGCTGGCTGCCTTGCGCTGGCTGCATATGGAAGGTTATGGGGAGAGGGGAAAACCATCTTCACAAATCCCGCTGACATTTCCCTTGGAGCGGATCAGCAATTGCCTGGCTCAGGGCAGATCGAATTTTGCCCGGATCGAAGTCCAGGATCCATTGCGCTTCATCAAGCAACCTGCAAAAAAGGAGGAAAAACCATTAACCCCAGGCTTTTGGACCATCCTGCAGGACCATTATCGCGGCATCCTTGACCAGGTGGCGGCACAGATCGTGCTGAATGGACCCGAATCTGTTTTGCAGGACATCCCCCTGGGTCAATTTGGAAACCTGCTGACAGTTGACCGGCAGGAGATCGAGAGCTTCCGCAGCATCCGCACATTGGTGGCGGAATATTGCCAGCAGGGTCAACAAAAAAAGCCGTTGTCGATCGCGGTTTTTGGCGCGCCGGGTTCCGGGAAATCCTTTGGCATCATCGAGGTGGCAAATTCCCTGCTGCCGGGGCAGATCGAGGTGCGCGAGTTCAACCTGTCACAGTTCGCGGACAGTAGTGACCTGATCTCAGCCCTGCACCAGGTACGTGACATCGGCTTGAGCGGCAAAATTCCGCTCATCTTCTGGGATGAATTTGACACTCCTTTCAATGGGATCCCGCATGGCTGGCTGCGGTACTTCCTGGCACCCATGCAGGATGGACGCTTCCAGGAGGGTCAGATCGTTCACCCGGTTGGTCGCAGCATCTTCGTCTTCGCCGGGGGGACAGCCATAAACATGGCTGAGTTCGGTAATGGTCTGGGCGTGGATGACTTCAGGGTTGCCAAAGGACCGGATTTCATCAGCCGGCTGAAAGGTTTTGTCAACATCCTGGGTCCCAACGCGGTCAAAGGCAGTGGGACGACACCCGCGCAGGACCCATACTTTGTCATCCGCCGGGCGATCCTACTCAGATCGATCCTGAAACGCAATGTCCCGGATCTGTTCATCAAGGATAAGCTAAGTATTGATTCAGGTGTCCTGCGGGCTTTAATACAGACCAGGGAATACCGGCATGGAGTCCGTTCGATCGAATCGGTCATCGCCATGAGCCAATTGGCTGGCAAGAAATCCTTCGAACGCTCCAGCCTGCCATCCGAAACACAACTGGAACTGCACGTGGATGGACAAAATTTTCTGGCACTGGTACAGCAGATCGAATTAAACGGCAAGGTATTGGATGACCTGGCAGAAGCAGCCCATGAGATCTACCGGGAAGGCTTGAAGGCACGGGGCGAGGATACTTTCGCCGCCTTATCAGCCTACCAGGATCTGCCTGAAAATTTCAAGGAACAGAATCGTCAGAACGTGCGCGACATCCCTGCCAAGCTGGCAAGTGCTGGTTATGCCATGATCCCTGCCCGCAGTAATGAGCCTCCCTTTAACTTCCCCGGGGATGCGCTTGAATATCTGGCAGAACGGGAACATGAGCGCTGGATGCAGGTGAAACTCGCAGACGGCTGGAAATTTGCCCGGAAAACGAACAAGGATATGAAATTAAACCAGTGCCTGGTGCCCTGGTCTGAACTTCCGGAGGAAGAAAGAGAAAAAGACCGTGACATGGTGCGCGGGATTCCCAGGATGCTGGCACGCGGTGGGTATGCGGTGGTCAAGGCACATGGATGACCGGGATGCTTAAAAACACCTGGCGGGATGCCCGCATCATCCTTTCGGCAGTCTGGGTCAACCTGGTGCTGTTTGCGGTGTTGTTGATCCTGGGAGCGGTCTTGTTGAAAGCTGATGGCGCCAGACCCGGAGCTGGTTGGCCGCAGGTCTTTTTGGAGTCTTTTTACATGGCCAGGCTGGAAGGGGTGGATACCGATGGAAAGTTGATCCCGGTCCTGCTGGCTTTTATCATGCCGGTGCTAACCCTGCTGATCTTGGGAGAAGGTGTTCTACGCATATTTGCCATTTACATGCAACGCCGTGTAAATAGAAGGGAATGGGATCTGATGGTGATCAAACGATTTAAGGATCATACTGTGATTTGCGGTGTGGGTGAGATGGGCAGGCAGCTGGTACAGCGCCTGGTCAACAGCAAGCCTGGCAGCCCGATCGTACTGATCGATCCGCGCCCCGGGCTGCTGGCTGAACTGGGTCTGAAAAGTGAACAGGTCATCCATTTACAAAACGACATGGCGGATGTTGAGACGCTCGAGAAAGCCGGCATTCTCACTGCTGCGTTGGTCATCCTGACCGCCGGGGACGATGCCTTGAACCTGGAGGCGGCTTACAAGATCCAGCAGCTCAACCCCCGTGTGGATGTTTGGATCCGCCTGCATAACAGCGGTTTGGCCGGGCTGCTCGACCTGGCGCGCCAGCCGCACATCCACTTCTTCTGCCCATACCAGCAGGCAGCGGACGTGATCATGAGGCACATCATGGAAGGCAAACCAGCCTGAAAGTTGAAGGGACATTCAATGGCACATGATGTCTTTATTTCATACTCAAGCAAGGATAAACTCATCGCAGATGGCATCTGTGCCAACCTGGAAGCTGGAAGATAATATTAACATGACCCAGGTTTTTATCTCGTATTCACGCAAAGACACCGAATTTGTCGAACGGCTGGCGGCTGACCTGCAGTCCACCGGGCTGGAGGTCTGGTATGACCTGTCCGGGTTGGAGGGTGGCACGCGCTGGGGCAGCGAGATCCAGGCAGCCATCGAACAGAGTCAGTATTTCCTGGTGGTGCTCTCTCCCAACTCGCTGGAGTCCAAATGGGTGCAGCGCGAGTTCCTGTATGCAGAAGGACGCAACCTCAAGGTCATCCCGTTGCAATACCTGCCCTGCACCCTGCCAATGTGGCTGCTGGATCTGATGGTGATCGACCTGCAGGGCAGGAATTACGATCGGAATTTTGAGCGCCTGGTCAAAGCCTTGGGGGTGCAACCCGGGGCAGTAAAGCAACTGGTTGAAGTGGAAAAGCCTGCACAAGGGCAAGTCCCTAACCGGAAGGAAACTGAGGAAAAAGAACGCAAGGCATACCAGGAGAAGCAGGCGCAATTAAAATTGGAAGAGCGACAACTCAAACAGGCAGAGCAGGAGCTGGCGAAGAGCAGGAACCAAGAAAGAAAAGAAGCCGAAGCCAAAGAAGAACGAGCCCGCCGCCGGGAATCCTGGTTGAAATGGAAGCCAAAACTGCCTCGCCTGGCAGGACTGGCAGGTCTTGGGGTGCTGGTTATCCTGGGGGTTTACTTCCTGCTGCCACTGATACAAGGCGCGATGGGAACCATCCCACAGTCAACGAACACATCCGATCCAACCAATACACAAAATCCGACCAACACCTCTATAATTGGAACTGTGACCCCGGATGGACCTAAACCCGGGGAAAAATACCTTCGCCCGGCAGATGGGATGTGGATGATGTACATACCGGCGGGCAGTTTTACGATGGGCGGGGGGAGTATGGAAGCCATAGATCTGTGCAAGCAGGTTCAAGGTGAGTGTCTGTCGGAATGGTTCAATGATGCAGATCCCAGCCACGAAGTCAGCCTGTATGAATTCTGGATGGATGAGACCGAAGTCACGAATGGATTGTACTTGAAGTGTAAGAATGCTGGAGCATGCCAACCACCGGATGACAGCTCCTCATCCACTCGCCCCAGCTACTATGATAATCCCCAATATTACAACTACCCAGTCATCAACGTCTCCTGGCAGGATGCGGTGGATTACTGCACCTGGGCTGGAGCCAGGCTGCCAAGCGAGCAGGAGTGGGAGATGACCGCCAGGGGCGGTTCGGAGGGCAGGATCTTTCCCTGGGGAAACTCACACATGGATTCTTTTACAGCCAATTACGGCAAGCAACCGGGTGACACCACTGAAGCAGGGAAATACCCGCTGGGTGTCAGCAAGTATGGTAATTTCGATATGGCAGGGAATGTATGGGAATGGGTGCAGGATTGGTACGCGGCCTATCCGGGGGGTGACCCGGGTGCAAACAGCTATTTTGGACAGACCTACAAGGTGATGCGGGGAGGCTCATGGGCTGACCCGTTCAATCTGCTCACTGTCTCACGCGAATATAGAATACCTGACAGTGAGGATATGGATATAGGTTTTCGCTGCGCACGCAGTAAGAACGAGTCAACACAACCCACCGACCAGCCACTCACCACCTGGAATTCCCCAAAGGATGGCATGTTTATGGTCCCTGTTCCAGCCGGGGAATTCAACATGGGCAGTGATCTGGATTCGGACTTCGAAAAACCGATCACAAAATTGTACTTGAACACATTCTGGATCGACTTTAGCGAAGTAACCAACGAATTGTATGCAGGATGTGTCCATGCAGGTGTTTGCAAGAATATTCCAAATACTTTATCGGGTGGCAAGAAGTATTTTGGTACGGATGATTTCAAGACATTCCCGGTGGTGAATGTCACTTTCTGGGACGCACAAACTTATTGCACCTGGGCCGGGCGACGGTTACCGAGCGAGGCAGAGTGGGAGAAAGCCGCGCGGGGTACGGATGAGCGTACCTATCCCTGGGGGGAAGGTATCGATAAGAATCTGGCTAATTACATCGCAAGTGGTTTTGGTGGTCCTTCTGCTGTAGGCAGCTATCCCAATGTCAAAAGCCCCTACGGAGTGCTGGACATGGCTGGCAACGTGGCAGAATGGACCCGGAGTCATGCCATGAATTATCCGTACGTGGCAACCGATGGACGCGAAAATATCGGTAATGCCATTGGTCAGAACGGGCTGGCTGTGCGCGGCGGGTCATGGAATACGGGGGCTGATATCTTGCGCTCATTCCACCGTGAAAAAATCAATGATGATAATGCCAACGATACCATTGGCTTTCGTTGTGCCAGCAGCACCCGACCATAAAGCAATTCTCATCCAAAATCCGATTCAGCCTTAACCCACTCCAATAATTATTGTATAAGAGGTTTTTCCCGGTTTCCTGCAAGCGCGACCAGAGATAACAGGCTCTTTACTCAAACCGTACACTTCCAGGTGAGCTGTTTCTCGATGGATACGCCTTGTGATAGAATTGCACCATCGTTACCCGAAAGACCCGGAGACCCCATGCCTGACCTGATCGAAGTTACCATTGACAGTGTGCGAGTCAGTTTAATGTCACCGCAACGCATTGTCATTTTACGCGATAAGAATTCAGAGCGTTACCTGCCCATTTGGGTCGGGCCATATGAAGCTGAAGCCATCACGGTTGCCCTGCAGGAGGTAGAACTGGTGCGCCCGTTGACCCATGACCTGCTTAAGAATCTATTCACCACTTTTAATGCCCTGCTGATACGGGTGGAGATCCAATCCATCAAGGAAGACATCTATTATGGCAACATCGTGGCTGAATTGGATGGCAAGACCATCAATATCGACTCGCGCTCATCGGATGCCATCGCCCTGGCCGTGCGTGCCCATATCCCGATCATGGTGCATGCCTCGGTGATGGAGGCTGCCGCCATCGTCCCTGAAAAAGACATCCAGGGGGAAGAAGGAACCTCGACTGTCGGGCAGGATGAACCCGAGGCAAAGATCCCGAGCCTGCCTCCCGTTGAAGGTGAAGAGCAACGCCTCTCGATATTTGACGAATTTCTCGACACGCTGGACAAGGGCGAAACACCCAATGAGAACGATCCAGATGATCTGAAACCCACCTGATCTGCAAAATAATTTCTCACAAGAGCAACCATGATCGATAACCCCAGTGAAGAAAGCAATTTCTCGACTACCACCATCCCTCACAGCCGTGAAGCGGAAGAGGCGGTGATCGGTGCGGTCATGATCGACCCGGAAGTGTACTATGACCTGGCTCAATTCCTGGAGGCAGAGGATTTTTACATCCACCGCCACCGCTGGATCTGGGAGGCATTCAGCCGTCTGCACGAGCAGCGCACCCCGCTCGACTTTCTGACGGTGACCGGGGAGCTGGAGCGCATGGGTCAATTGACCGAGATCGGTGGTCCGGCATACCTGACCGGTTTGCTGAACCAGGTGCCCACCTCCATGCATGCCGAGGCTTATGGGCACATGGTCGAAGCCACTTCCATCCGCCGGCGCATGCTGACCGCCGCCAACCAGATCGCCACCATGGCATATGACCAGCACGAACTGGTGGACCAGGTCATGCAAGATGCGGAGAAAGCCATCTTCAACGTCAGTGAACGCCGGTTGAAACACGACCTGCTGCCTATTTCCACTGTGTTATCGGACTATTACGACCATATTGCCGACCTGGCGCGCCGCCCGGATGACATCCACGGTGTGCCAACCGGTTTCAAAGACCTTGACCATGTGCTGGAGGGTTTGCAGCCATCAGACCTGCTGATCATCGCCGGTCGCCCGGGACAGGGCAAGACCGGTTTCCTGCTGTCGGTGGCGCGTAATGCCGCCCTGACCCATAAGAAACGCGTGGCGATCTTTTCCATGGAAATGTCCAACGAGCAGGTGGTCCAGCGCCTGATCTCGCAGGAGACCGGTATCGATTCCCAAAGACTGCGGACCGGTAAACTGAGCGAAGACGAACTGCCTTTATTCACCCAGGCGATCGAGGTCTTTTCTGATACCAAGATATTCCTGGATGACACCCCAGCGCTGACACCCATGCAACTGCGCACCAAATGCCGGCGCATGCACATGGAATTTGGGCTGGACCTGGTGCTGGTGGATTACCTGCAGTTGATGAGCGGTGACACCCGCAATGACAACCGCGTCCAGGAAGTATCCTACATCTCCCGCAACTTGAAGGTGCTGGCACGCGAATTGAATGTACCTGTCCTGGCAGCCGCCCAGCTCTCGCGGGCTGTGGAACAGCGCACCGATAAAAGACCGGTGCTCTCGGACCTGCGGGAAAGCGGGTCGCTGGAACAGGATGCAGATATCGTCATGTTCATCTACAGACCCGACCAGTATGAGAAGGATACGGTCAAGCAGAACGTGGCTGAGATCATGATCTCCAAACACCGCAATGGACCGACCGGGAACGTGGAACTGGTCTTTTTAAGTCAACTGGCAAAATTCGTTGACGCCGCCACGCACCAGGTCGATCTGGGTCATCCGTGATCTTTCCTGATCGCCAGGCAAACAGCCAGGAAAATTGGAGAACCGCATGACGCCATTCCAGGGCTTTTCTGATAAAGAAACATTCACCCAACTGCCCGATTCATTCTTTCACCGACTATTGAACGAGATCGAAGATGTAGATGAGCTGAAGGTGACCCTATACGTGCTCTGGCGGATGGCACACATGGAAAGCCGGGCGCGTTCCCTGTGTGTGAGCGAGATCAAGGAAGACAAGGCTTTCATGTCTGGGGTTGATGACTGTCAACTGGAATCCGGCCTGGAAAAAGCAGTGAAACGCGGCAGTCTCCTGCGGGTGGATAATGATGAAGGCGGTTTCTTCTTTCTGAATTCCCCGCGCGGGCGTGCGGCAGCAGAAGCCCTGCAAAAAGGTGACTGGCGCTCGGCTGCCCGGCTGGGATCCGCCCCGCCGTTGGAGCGAGCCAATATTTTTATTCTGTACGAGAAGCATATTGCCCCGTTAACACCCCTGGTTGCAGATGCGTTGAAGGATGCGGAAAAAATATACACGCCTGAACAGATTGAAGAAGCCTTCGGCGAGGCGGTTAAACGCAACAAACGCTCCTGGAAATACGTGGAAGCCATCCTGCGCAACAGAAAGGAAGATGAGGATGCCAAAAAACAAACTGGACGAGACACTGAAGAAGATCGCCGAAAGTACTTCGAAGGCAAATACTCCGATTTCTTCAAGCATTAAAACCAGTTATATGCTGGGGTATCCGAATTGTCCCTTTTGCGGTGGCAGCGGCTACTTGCGCCGGGAACTTCCCCGCGAACATCCGGATTTTGGCAAACTTGAGATCTGCTCGTGCCGCCAGGGGCGAGTGTCTGTGCAGGTTCGCCAGCGGCTGCACTCCCTCAGCCACCTGGACGATCTGACCGGTCTGACCTTTGAGACATTCCTCCCGCGCGGACGCAACGGGCTGGGTGATCAGCAAGCCAACTCCCTCCAGTGGGCATACAACCGGGCGCGCCGATATGCGGGCAACCTGGATGGCTGGTTATTGATCATTGGCAATTATGGAAGCGGCAAAACGCACCTGGCAGCTGCCATTGCGAATTTCGCGGTCGGCATGGGGGTTCCCACGCTCTTTCTCACAGTACCCGACCTGCTGGATACGCTCCGGTTCGCATATGATGCTGAAGATACCACCTTTGAACAACGCTTTGAAGAGATCCGCAGCGCCAACCTGCTGGTGCTGGACGATTTTGGCACACACAATGCCACCGAGTGGGCACAGGAGAAACTGTTCCAGATCATCAATTATCGCTACATCAACCATCTGCCGCTGGTGGTCACCACCAACCTGGCAATGGATCAGATCGAAGGACGCATCCGCTCACGCCTGCAGGATCCCGAACTGGTCAGTGTGGTGCGCATCCAGGCACCTGACTACCGGCGTCCCATCGATGATTCAGGACATCCCGAACTCTCATCCCTGGATCTGCACGGCAAGAAGACCTTTGACAATATTTCCCAAAGACTGGACGAGGGCTTGAGCGAGAGTGAGGTCTCTTCGCTTGAAAAAGCCGTCCAGGCTGCCCGCGCTTTTGCCGAGAAACCGCAGGGATGGCTGGTCTTTTTTGGTGAATATGGATCCGGTAAGACCCACCTGGCGGCAGCCATCGCCAATTACCGCGCCAGCCTGGGTGACCCGCCCCTTTTCATTGTCTGGCTCGACCTGCTCGACCACCTGCGTGCCACTTTCGGGCACGACAGCAAGGTCTCTTACGACCGCCGCTTTGAGGAGATCCGCACAACACCCCTGCTGGTACTGGACGATCTGAGCACCCAGTCCATGACACCCTGGGTGCGGGACAAGCTGTACCAGTTATTCAACCACCGCTATAACGCGGAACTCCCGACCGTCATCACCAGCGCTGATTCCCCGGATCTGATGGATGCGCGCATTCGTTCCCGCCTGCTGGACACGCGAATGTGCTCCATGTACCATATTGCTGTCCCGTCCTATCACGGTGGCACGCAAAACCGGAAGACCAGATCGAAAAAGACCACCAAGAAATAAACAAAGCGACCTCACTGAAAAAAGTGAGGTCGCATGATCTTATCAGACAATCGTTGGGGGTCTATTTCAGATCATCCAGCGCTGGGACAAATGTGAACATCTCCACGCTCGTTACCGCCGCCGAAGTGAGCATGACAACTTCCACAGGCACTTTGCTGGCAGCTTCCACAGGATTGACATTGGTCATGCCACCGCCCACGATCTTTCCACTTGCATCCCTGGCGAGTGCATAGACCGCCAGATTCTTGAATTTGAGGTTGGCATACGGGTTGACAAGCGTCCCGATGACCTTTCCAGGAGCACCCGGTACGAAAGCCACACCCTCAAACTGGAATTTCAACTGCGGATCGCCAGTCAGGTAATCACCGGTCAATACCTGGAAATCGAGATGGTCAATGCTCGTTCCGGGGACCACTCTGAATCTGCCACCCATGCCAAATGTCTCTCCGGGCAGTAAAACCGGAAGGCTGCCATTGGCAGCTGCGACCACTTTTCCATCTGCCGAATAAGCGGTCATATGGAATCGTGAGCCTTGCAAAAATTCGGTCGAGGAGGGGTTTTTAAACAAAATACCAAAGCTGGCTCTATCTTGCATCTGACCGAAACCATAATCCTGAACCACAAGGTCCGAAGAAGGAGGATTTTCATAGTCCGGGTTGGCTGCTGCCAGATCGGATAACTCAGCGTACAGGTCCACCCGGGCTACATCCGCGGTCCGATTGAGCATCAAGCGAACTCCGCCGGAAGATTTCGCCAATAATACTGCCATGGTATTCACCGCTCCGCCAATGATGTCTCCGTTGGCATTGTACGCAACCGCATAGATCTTCAGGTTGACAAGTTTGTGGTTGAAAGGGTTTGTGACCAGGCTGACGGCAAAGTTTCCGGTTTCGTCACTGTAAACGGTCGCCGGGTCGATCGTGATGGTGGGCAATGATTCAGTCTTGGTGAAATCCGCGCCGGTCTGGGATATATCCAACTTAACCATGACCTGATCTTTCTTGAGTTTGACCGAACCTACAAATCCCAGCTCCTGGTTGGGCATGAGCAGACCGATGCTGGCTTTATCCGTTGCCAGGGCACTGCCATTCTGATCCGAGACGATAACCTTATAACTGATATTCTCTGCAGCCATATCCGGGCTGACGTTTTTGATGATGAAAGCGTACCAGACAACGCGATCGATCTGGGTAAAGCCTGTCTTGGATACAGTCAATAATGGTGATGGAGTCGGAGGTTCGGTGGGAGCTGAAGTTTCAGAGGCAGAGGCAGTTGAGGTGGGTCCACCAGGTGTGATGGCTCCATCCGGGGTTTTGGCTCCACAGGCTGACAGGAGGATCGTCAGGATGAAGAATGTTGTAATAATAAAATGACCTTTGGTTTGCATTTGTTACCTTCTTTCTTGTTTTCTAGTGCGGGAACGGACTATTATACATCAAGATTGCGGACAGCGGAGGCGTGTGAAATGATGAACCGCCGGCGGGGATCGACCGCAGCCCCCATCAACATATCAAATGTCCGGTCTGCCTCGGCGGCATCCTCGATTGTGACCAGCAACAAGGTGCGGTTGACTGGATCCATGGTCGTATCCCACAATTGTGTTGGATTCATTTCACCCAGACCTTTATAACGCTGTAAATTGACCTTATCCGCGTTCACCCCCAGATCCTTGATCAGTTTGTCCTTGTGTGCTTCGGTATAGGCATAATGCACCTGGTTCTTGTATGCCACACGGTAGAGAGGAGGCTGGGCAATGTAGAGATGCCCTTCGTCAATGAGCGCCTGCATGAAGCGGAAGAAAAAGGTCAGGAGCAAGGTGCGGATATGACTGCCGTCCACATCAGCATCCGTCATGATGACCACCCGACCGTAGCGTAATCCTTCGGTGCTGAAGTTATCTCCGATGCCGGTGCCCAGGGCAGAAATGAGTGATTTGACCTCGTTGTTTCCCAGGATCTTATCCAGGCGGGCACGCTCGGTGTTGAGGATCTTGCCGCGCAACGGCAGGATCGCCTGGAAATGGCGATCGCGACCCTGCTTGGCTGATCCGCCAGCCGAATCACCTTCCACGATGTAAAGCTCGGTGCGAGCCGGGTCACGCTCGGAACAATCTGCCAACTTACCGGGCAGGGTCATACTTTCCAGGGCGGATTTGCGGATGACCAGGTCACGCGCTTTGCGGGCGGCATCGCGCGCCCGGGCTGAGGTCAGGCATTTATTAATAATTGACTTGGCAGCCTGGGGATTTTCTTCCAGGAAAGTGGCAAATGCCTCACCCACCACCTGCTGGGTGTAGGTTTGCACCTCCGGATTCATCAATTTAACCTTGGTCTGGCTCTCAAATTGCGGATCCGGATGCTTGATGCTGACGATGGCGGTCAGACCTTCACGCGTATCGTCACCCGAAAAGTTGGGGTCAACATCCTTGATCAGGTTGTTCTTGCGGGCATGGTCGTTGATGACGCGTGTCAGGGCTGAGCGCAAACCGGTAAGGTGGGTGCCGCCATCGATGGTATTGATGGTATTGGCAAAGGAATAGACCGACTCGGTGTAGGCATCCGTGAACTGGATGGCAGCCTCAATGCCGATGCCTTCGATCTCTTTATCGACATACACGACCGGATGCAGGGTGTCACGGTTCTTGTTCAGATGCCGGACAAAGGAGGTGATGCCACCTTCGAAATAGAAGGTCAACTCGCGATCATTGCGTTCATCCTTGAAATAGATGGTGGTGCCGCGTGTAACGAAAGCCATTTCACGAAAACGTTGCGAAAGGGTGTCGAAGCGATAATCCAGGTCAATGCCAAAAATGGTCGGATCAAATTTAAAGGTGGTGGAAGTGCCGGTTTCACCCGGTTTGGATTTGCCAATGACCTTGACCGCATCCTTCGGGTAGCCGCGTTCATAGCGCTGAAAATGCACCTGTCCATCACGGCGCACACGCACTTCACACCATTCGGAAAGGGCGTTGACGGCTGAGACCCCGACACCATGCAATCCACCGGAAACCTTGTACCCGCCTCCGCCAAATTTACCACCGGCGTGCAGGGTGGTCATGACCACCTCCAGAGCGGATTTCTTTTTTTCGGGATGGATGCCGACCGGGATGCCGCGTCCATCATCCGTCACGGTCACACTGCTGTCTGGATGAATGAGAATGTCGATGCGCTTGCAGACCCCTGCCAAAGCTTCATCGATCGAATTGTCTACCACTTCATAGACCAGGTGGTGTAAAGCTTTGATATCGGTACCGCCCACGTACATACCCGGGCGCCGGCGAACCGCTTCCAGACCCTCCAGGACCTGGATATCTTTTGCATCATAACTTGCGTTCTTATCAATAACCACTACCTAACCTCCAAAAAACCTGCATCCCCTCTACAACCTGCAGGGAATGTTCGATCATGCAACGGGCGTCTGTTTTGTCTGGATCTGTTCCACCACGGATTGAAGCCAGGAATTGATATTCTTATAGTAAATGAAACTGGCAGCCAGTAACCCGGTGGATATAAAGGCGTGCCCGGCGATCCCGACCAGGGTCAACCATGAATTATTGGGCGGGATCCTCCACAGGTATCTGAAACCTTCGCTAATCAACAGGGTGCTAAGGAGGAACAATCCGCTGGTGGGCAGGGTGAACCGGGACATGCGCAGACTTTGCAGAATGGATGCAAAGGCATTTTGCCGGTATGCAAAGATGCCATGCGGGGAAAAGTAGATCGGCAGGATGATCCAGATCGCCAACAGCATGAAAATGAATATTCCCACCTGGACTAGGGTGGTGTTAAACAGCATTAACAGGGAAAAAAGGAGCAGGATCGGGATGCCAGCCAGGAAGGATAATCCCAGCCAGGTGAAGGACAGAAGAATGCTCTGCAGAAGGGAGCGATCCAGGGTTGGTTTTGGCACCGGTGCAATGGTCACTCCGGAGACCAGATAAAAATAAAAACATCCGAGCACCCAACCCAATACGAGCAGAAGAAGCCAACTCCCCAGCAGACTTGAAAATGAAGGGAGTTCCAAGGCGAGAGGCGCCCCGAGCGGGGTCGTGGTGGGCATGCCGGAACTCAGCAAGCTGGGAACCCCCAGCGGGAAAGTGCGCAGCAACCCGAATAAATTGAAGCGAGTAAGGATGTCGCTCCAGATCTGCTGCATTGTGGCAGCATCCGGCAGGGAAGCAGGAATAGGGACTCTGGAGGAAGCCAGGCTGTTCATGACCGGCTGTATCAGGAGCTTCATGCGCAGGTGCGGACCAAGCCAGAGCAGGAGGTCGAGCATGAAAGGCAGCAGGATGATGGTGATATGGTTGGCAATGGCATCAAATCCGGCAGCCAAAGAGGCTACCAGACCGGGAGGTGGAGGCAGTTTTACTTTTTGAAATTGCATAAAGATGATTCTACCACAGCACAATTGCAGACCGAGTTTTGAAGGGATGGGAAGGGATCGACATCCAACATTGACCCCTGCCCTCCTCTGCAATCCAGACAGTCTCTGTATGAGGTTCGCTCCAGAGCTACTAATCTGATAAATTTCCAGAATCCTGCCAGTCGGTCTGTGTTTTGGAAGGTGCAGGCAAGCTGTGCATCCTCCACAATCTGCCTGCCAGGTTGGCTGGGTCGAGCTGCAATCCCTGGCTGACGAAATACTCGCACAGACGGGTTATATCACGATTAAAAATTTGCCATGCAGTCGGATGCCTGGTCGGTGACACGATCTGGGGGAAATCGATCATGGTGAGTTGCTCTTCCCAAAATAACAGATTGTAGGCAGAAAGGTCACCATGGATGATATCCCTGGAGAGCAAGATGTTAATATTTTCCAGCATCCGCTCAAAGAGAGGTCTGACGTGCGCTGGTTTCAAATCGACACCATTCAGAGTTGGTGCAGGAGTTTCTTCATCACCAATATACCCCATCAGGATGGCGTTTTCACCCATTTCGTAAGGCTGTGGGACATCCGCACCCGAAGCGTACAAGATTTTGAGAGTCTGGAACTCATGAGCTATCCAGGATTGAAGCTGGAGTTGTTCGCCATAAACACTGCGTTTGTGCAGCGCTTTCAACATGCCCAGATCAACTATGGGATTACCGCATTCATCCAGGACAGCGCGTCCCTGCCGGTAGACGTGATCGTTCTTGAGACTGCGCAGCATACGCGGCCGGTAGACCTTAGCCGCCAGGAGCGATTCTGCAACCTGTTCACCGGATCGGCACAGGTAGACCGAAGCTTCCTTTCCCACCCTGACCTTCGCCAGCACATCGGAAATCCATTGCTGCTCGTAGAAAAATCCGAGCGAATCCAGCAACCAGCTTTCTTCAAAACGGGCGGCTTTATAAGTGAAGGAAAATGCCTTGCGGCTGTCGGAATGTTTTTGTACAAACTGTTGGACTGCCAGGGATGGTGCTCGCGATCGGGTTGTTTTATGCAGCATAGTCCTTTCAAACGTACCTTCGTCATCCAATTCATTGTAATCAATCGTTTTTTTATTCTTATGCATCGTGTACCTTGACAATAAAACCATGGTTTGAAATATATCCCGTGGCTTTTCAGTGAATCAAAAGCCGCAGGCTGCGCACCTGCGGCTAATTGACCGGTATGTCAAAATTACACGAATAATTTCGCAGGAGGCGCGTTAATAATCGAGTTTCGAGCAAATGTGTTATCATTCATTTTTTTACGAGCCTCCTTCCATAATTGAATGGCGTATTACTACGCAAGTTTATCACCGGCATAACCAAACGTCAATATAATTACCATCGTGGTACTGGTCAGCCATACAGACCAGCTTTATCAAAAGGTCTCTTCCACCAGCTTTATCGCACCGGATTTCAGGAGGAGGAAGCGGGATAATATGCACACCAGAAGAAAAATATTCCCTTCCCATTGCATATGTGATATAATGCACTTCGCTCACAGATAAGCCTGAAGACGACTGCATCTCCAATTTCCCGGCAGTCAAGGAGTGAAATCAGCCAAATATTATTGAAGATCACTTGCTAGCTTTTTTGGTTCCCTGCGTCTTCTCGGCTGTGTCTGTGAAAGCCGAGTTTTTTTTTGGCAGGTTCGATCCAGTGCAATATCTCAATCCAAGGGGAGAGTGCTGAAACAGGCTCTCCCATCCTCATGAGAAGATGCCAATTCCCCAAGCGGAAGGAGGTGAATTTTAGTGACAGCAGTCAATTTACGCAGCAACGAATCGCAGGATAACCTGCTTCGGCGCTTTCGGAAGAAGGTCATCAAAAGTGGCATTTTAAGCACGATCCGAAACAAACGTTGGTTCATCTCCAAGAGCGAACAACGCCGCATGGAGAAGAAGAAAGCCATTCGACGCTCAAAACGGCGCATACGAGAGTTTGGTGAATGATCAGCGATCGCTCTGAAGCTGACCGGATTGGAGGCAAGTATGGCAAAAGAGGATGATAAAATTCAGGTGGAAGGGCTCGTGGTGGAGGCATTGCCTGGCACCATGTTCCGCGTCCGCCTGGATAACGGTCATGAAGTGCTGGCATATCTTTCCGGCAAGATGCGCAAGTATTACATCCGCATCCTGCTGGGAGACCGGGTGAAGGTGGATATGACACCCTATGACCTGACCCGTGGCCGCATCACCTACCGCTCCAAGAAGATCTCCCCCACCGGTGTTGAAGAGTAATCATCCCGAATTCCATTATCGATCCAATAAAAAAGCTCCTGCGTTGACGCAGGAGCTTTTTTGTGTCGATATTTTCAGGTTCGCAGAGGTCACGGCAGTGACTTGTAGGAGTTCAGTACTTTAATATAATTCGAGCGCCTCAAGGCATGCGGGTTGTGGGTCGCCTCCTCGCTCATGCTGCCCTGCATCTGGTGGATGGAGGTGTAATCATGATCTTTCATCCAATTTACCATCTCAGCCAGGATCTCGGAGACGCGACCTGCCCCATTTTTGAGCAGTTCTGAAGCCATCATGGCGACGCGGGCACCTGCCATCATGGTCTTGAGCACATCTTCAGCGGTGTGAACCCCGCTGGTCAGGGCAAAATCGGTCTGCACGCGGCCATATAGCAATGCGATCCAGCGCAGAGGCATGCGCAATTCCTGCGAGGTGCTCAACACCAGGTTCGGATAGATCTCCAGATCCTCCAGGTTGAAATCCGGCTGGTAGAAACGGTTGAAGAGCACCAGGCCATCCGCACCGGCATCTGCCAGGCGGGCGCACATGTTGCCCAGTCCGCTGAAATAAGGTCCGATCTTAACCGCCAGGGGGATATTGATCTTGGAGCGCACCTTCGAGACGAAATTGATATAGGTGTTTTCCAGTTCTTCGCTGGTCAGGTCGGTTTCAAAGGGCAGGTAATAGATATTCAGTTCCAGGGCGTCCGCACCAGCTGCTTCGATCTTGCGGGCATATTCGATCCATGAGCCGGCAGAGACCCCGTTCAGGCTGCCGATGACGGGGATGTTAACCGCCTTCTTTACCTGGCTGAGGTGATCCAGGTATTTTTCCTGCCCAATGCTGTAC
>Ga0315286_10001919_pt1 | contig 19218 bp, 15 predicted proteins | sample YL17G10_0_MG_FD_205038 | JGI IMG/M metagenome (GOLD analysis project Ga0315286, IMG submission 205038) | Sediment microbial communities from Yellowstone Lake, YNP, Wyoming, USA - YL17G10_0 | ecosystem: Environmental > Aquatic > Freshwater > Lake > Sediment | place: USA: Wyoming | collected... | reverse complement strand
TCGGCCTCGAGCCGGATCATGTTTCCCTCTATATCCTCGAGAACGTCGAGGGACTTCCTTTCGAGGAGGTCCTCGTCCGCCATCCCGTCGACGAGGACGCGGTCGTCGACGCCTACGACAGGATCCGAAATGCGCTCGAGGCGGCCGGCCTCCGCCAGTACGAGATCTCGAACTTCGCCCGGCCGGGGAAGGCGTGCCGCCACAACCTGAAATACTGGCGGTACGAACCGTTCATCGGGCTGGGCCCTTCGGCCGGCTCACACCTCCCCGGCAGGCGGTGGCGCAACAAGACCTCCCTCGACGATTGGGCGCAGGCCCTGGGCCGCGGCGAAACCGTCCGGGAAGACGTCGTCGATCTCGGCCCCGTCCTGGCCGCCCGGGAAGCCCTTATTTTCGGCCTGAGGCTCGTCGAAGGGGTCGACCTTGGCGACTTCGCCGAGAGGTTCAAGGTCGACGTCATGGGCCTTTTCGGCCGGGAGGTCGGGGATCTCGTCTGTGAGGGCCTGCTCATTCGGGAGGGGGATCGTTTGCGGATCCCCGTCGACAAGTTCCTCGTCTCGAACGCCGTCCTGTCGCGATTCGTCTAGCTTTCCGGCCGGATTGCTTTTCCGCGGGGGACGGCATAAAATCGGATTGTAATCCCGAAACGCAGGAGCCGGCCATAACGAACAGAATGCTCAGCCCGGTGGACATCGCCCGGAAAGCCAGGGCGGCTCTCAAAGCCAAAGCCGACCCGGCGCGGGCCCGGGGTGCGGAGCGGTATTTCAAGGAAGCGGTCAAGTGCTACGGCGTTCGGGCTCCCGAGATACACGCTCTGGCCGCCGAGCTCTATGGGCTCACCAAGGCGGACTGGACGGCGGCCGAAGCGGTCGGGCTTTGCGATATCCTTTTCGCCGACGCGGAACTCGAGGCCAAGGCCGTCGGCGGCCTGATCCTCTGCCGGTTCAAGAAGGCCTACACGCCGGCGCTCTTCTCCAAGGTTACTAAGCCGGGAAGAAAATAGATGTCTTCAGATTTCTATATAGCCCGGCTAGTACTCGTGGAGCAGCAAGGATTATGCAAAGTATTTACTGCTCCCCGTAGTAAGAGCTGGCTGGCCGCCGACCGGCTCGACAACTGGGCCTCCGTCGACGGATTCTGCACGGACGCTATGGGCGCCTTTCTCCGGCGCTACCCGGCTTTCGTCGAGAAGATCAAGGCCTGGACCTTCCACCGGAACCGCTGGGTGAAGAGGGCTTCGTTGGTGTCCTTCATCAAGCTGGCCCGCAAAGGAGAGTTCCTCCCGACGATCTACGAGATCTCGGAATCGGTTTTCCCGGTCGACGACGATCTCATCCACAAGGCCAACGGGTGGCTCCTCCGGGAAGCGGGCAAGACCGACCCGGGCCGGCTGGAGCGGTTCCTCCTCGCCCACGGCCCGGCCATCCCGCGGACGACCCTGCGCTATGCCATCGAGCGTTTTCCGGAACCGAAGCGGAAGGCGCTCCTTCGCGATACACGACAGAGGTGAAACGCCACTGCGATTTGGAAGGAGTCCCGATGAAAACGAACAGGCTGACCATCCTCGCGACTTTTCTGCTGGCCCTGACGACCCTGTCCTTCGGGCCCCAGGAAGCCCGCGTCCTCCGCTTCCCGGCGGTCTCGGCGGACCAAATCGTCTTCAGTTATGCCGGCGACCTGTACACGGTGCCCCTCGCCGGGGGCGTGGCCCGCAAGCTCACCGCGTTCGCCGAGGGCTACGAGGCGTTCGCCCGGTTTTCGCCCGACGGCGCGTCCATCGCCTTCACCGGCGAGTACGACGGCAACCGCGAGGTCTACCTCATCCCGGCCGAAGGCGGCGTCCCGAAACGGCTGACCTACACGCCCTCCCTCGGCCGCGACGACATCTCGGACCGGATGGGGCCGAACAACCTGGTCATGGGCTGGACGCACGACGGGAAGCGCATCGTCTTCCGTTCCAGGATGGCCGAATGGAACGACTTCAACGGCCAGCTCTACCTGGCCGGCAAGGACGGCGGGACGCCGGAACGGATCCCGCTGCCTCGGGGCGGCTTCTGCTCGTTCTCGCCGGATGATACGAAATTGGCCTATAACCGCATCTTCCGCGAGTTCCGGACCTGGAAACGCTACCGGGGCGGCATGGCCGACGACATCTGGATCTACGATTTCGCTTCGAAGAAGGTCGAGAACATCACCGCCAATCCAGCCCTGGACATCATCCCCATGTGGAGCGGCGACAGGGTCTATTTTCTGTCCGACCGCGACGAGAACAAGCGGATGAACCTCTACGTCTGCGACCTCGCCTCCAAGGAGACGAGGAAGCTGACGAACTTCGCCGAGTTCGACATCAAGTTCCCCTCCCTCGGCCCCAAGCACATCGTCTTCGAGAACGGCGGGTACCTCTACACGTTCGACCTGGCCGCGGAAAAAACAGCCAAGGTCCCCGTCGTCATCGCCGACGACATGGTCTCCGGCCGGGCCAAGGTCGTCAAGGTCAACGAACGGGTGACCAATTTCGAGATCGGCCCGGACGGCAAGCGGGCCCTCTTCGGCGCGCGCGGCGAGATCTTCACGGTCCCCGCCCAGCACGGCAACACCCGGAACCTGACCGGGACGCCCGGCATCCACGAGCGCAACGCCAAGTGGTCGCCCGACGGCAAGACCATCGCCTTCATCTCCGACCGCAGCGGCATGGAGGAGATCTGGCTCATGAACCAGGACGGCAGCGGCGCGCCGCAGCAGCTCACCTCCGGCGGCGACACCTACAAGTACGAGATCCGCTGGTCGCCCGACGGGATGAAGATCCTCTGGAACGACAAAATGCAGCGGCTCTGCTCTGTCGACCTCGCGACCAAGGCGGTCACGCTCACGGCCAAGGCCGAGTCCGGCGAGATCGTCCAGTTCGCCTGGTCCCCCGACAGCCGCTGGATCGCCTACGCCAAGCCCGAGACCGAGGGCATGAACCGGGTCTATCTCTATTCGCTCGACGCGAAAAAAACCTTCGCGGTGACGGACGCCTGGTACAACTCCGGCGACCCCTCCTTCAGCAGCGACGGCAAGTACCTGTTCTTCGTTTCGGACAGGGACTTCAGCCCCGTTTACAGCTCGACCGAGTGGAACCACGCCTACCTGGCCATGTCCCGGGTCTATTTCGTGCCCCTGTCCAAGGACGTGAAGTCGCCTTTCGAGCCGAAAAGCGATGAAGTGGCGGTCAAGACCGGACAGGACGCGAAGGCCGTCGGGGCGGGGAAGCCGGCGAAGGACGATAAGAAACCCGCGGAAAAGAAGGAGGCCGAAGGCGTCCAGCCAGTCAAGGTCGACCCCGAGGGCCTCATGGACCGGACGATCGCCCTGCCGGTAGAGACGGCCAACTACGGCGGGATCAACGCCGTCGGCGATTCCGTCTACTACGGCCGTCAGAAAGACCTCGAACGGGAGACCTCCCTGATGCTCTTCGACCTGGCCGAACTCAAGGAGAAGGACCTGGGCAAGGTCGGCGGCTACGAGATCTCGGCCGACAAGAAAAAAATGCTCGTCGCCAAGGACGGGTCCTTCGCCATCATCGACCTGCCCAAGGGTCCGGTCACTCTCGAGACCAAGCTCGACCTCTCGGGGATGGAGATGGCCCTGGACCTCCGCCAGGAGTGGGACCAGATCTACGAGGAGTGCGGACGGCAGATGAAGGAGTTCTTCTACGCCCCGAACATGCACGGCGTCGATTGGGAGGCGCTCCGTCTCCGCTACAAGCCGCTGGCCGGGGCCGTCAACCACCGGGCGGACCTGACCTACGTCATCGGCGAGCTCATCGGTGAGCTCAGCGCCGGGCACACCTACGTCGGCGGCGGCGAGTTGCCCGTCGCGAAAAAGGTCAAGGTCGGGATGCTCGGCGCGAAATTCGAACGCGACGCCGCGACGGGCAATTACCGGATCGTCAAGATCCTCAAGGGTCGGAACTGGAACCGGGCCCTGCGCTCGCCCCTGACCGAGGTCGGCGTCAACGTCCGGGAAGGGGAGTACCTCCTGGCTATCAACGGCCGGCCGCTCGACAAGCTCGCCGACATGTACGAGGCCCTCTACAACACGGTCGGAAAACAGGTCACGCTCAAGGTCGGCCCGGCGCCCAACGACAAGGCCGGCCGGGAGGTCGTGGTCGTCCCCATCGAGACCGAGAACGCCCTTTATTACTACGATTGGGTGGAGGGCAACATCGCCAAGGTCGACCAAGCCACGGGGGGCCGGGTGGGCTACATCCACATCCCGAACATGGGCGTCGACGGCCTGAACGAGTTCGTCAAACACTTCTACCCCCAGCTCCGCAAAAAGGCGCTGATCATCGACGTCCGCGGCAACGGCGGCGGCAACGTCTCGCCCATGGTCATCGACCGCCTCGTCCGGGAGATGGTCATGGTCGAGATGGCCCGGAACGCGGTCGGCGTCCCGGACCCCGGCGCGGCCTTCCTCGGGCCCAAGGTCTGCCTGGCCGACGAGTTTTCTGCCTCGGACGGCGATATCTTCCCCTTCAGGTTCAAGGCACTGAAGCTCGGCAAGATCATCGGCAAGCGGACCTGGGGAGGCGTCGTCGGCATCCGCGGCACGCTGCCCCTGCTCGACGGCGGCGCGCTCAACAAGCCGGAATTCGCGCCCTACAGTCCGGACGGGAAGGGTTGGATCATCGAGGGCGTCGGCGTCGAGCCCGACATCGTCGTCGACAACGACCCGGCCCGGGAATTCGCGGGCATCGACGACCAGCTCAACAAGGCCATCGAAGTGATCCTGGAAGAGCTAAAAACGAAGGGACGGGAGATTCCGCCGATCCCGCCGTATCCGATCAAGAAATAGAGGAGATTATCAGGGTATAAGGATATGCCGAAGGGGGGACTCGAACCCCCAATCCCTTGCGGGAACTAACCCCTCAAGCTAGCGTGTCTGCCAATTCCACCACTTCGGCAACTATTTCTTTTCGGTCGGCCCGCCCGTAGCGGGGGGCTTCTGCGGGACGGTCTTCTCGGCGGGCAGGGCCGTCTTCGCGTCGGTCCCGGTCTTGTCCGCGGGCTTGGCCGCAGGCGGGGCGGCCTTCTCGGCGGCCGTCGCCGGGGCCTTCTCACCGCCGACGACGGAGGACCCCTGCCGGCCGGATATGATCCAAAGGCCGAGCGAGGTCAGCATGAAGAGGACCGCCGCAGCGGTCGTCACCTTCGAGAGCAGGGAGGCGGACCCGCGCCCCCCGAAAGCGGTCTGACTGCCGCCTCCGCCGAAGGCGCCGGCCAGGTCGGCGGCCTTGCCCGACTGCAGGAGGACCGCGAAGATCAGGATCAGACAAACGATGATGTGCAGGATGATGATTAAAGCGCTCACTTCTCTTCCCCGTAGGCGCGGAGGGCCTCCCCGGCGATGCCGACGAAATCGGCGGCGTCGAGGGACGCTCCTCCGACCAGAAATCCGTCGATGTTCTTTTCTTTGAACAGCGGATAAGAATTGGCCGGCTTGACGGAGCCGCCGTAGAGAATTATAGCACAGGTGGCCCTGTCATTTCCATAGTTTTCCCGGAGACGCCTCCGGATGTGGGCGTGGACCTCCTCGGCCTGGCCCGGTGAGGCGGTTTTTCCCGTGCCGATGGCCCAGACGGGCTCGTAAGCGAGGACGATCTCCCCCATTTCAGCGGGGGAGAGGCCGCGGAGGCCGGCCGAAAGCTGGGCGTCGATCCGCTCGGTCGTCCGGCCGCTCTCCCGCTCCTCGAGGACTTCCCCGACGCAGACGATGGGCGAGAGGCCCGAGCGCAAGGCGGCGCGGACCTTCCGGTTGACCGATTCATCGGTCTCCCCGAAATACTGCCGCCGCTCGGAATGGCCGACGAGGACGTGCGCGCAGCCGGCCTCCTTGAGCATGGGGGCCGAGACCTCGCCCGTGTAGGCCCCCATGTCCTCCCAGAAGAGGTCTTGGGCGCCGAGCCGGACGTCCGAGCCGGCGAGGACCGCCCCGACTTCAGCGAGGGCCGTGAACGGGGGGATGAGGACGATGCGGCTTCCCCGCAGGCCGGGCATGGCCGTGGCCACCTTTTGAGCGAGCGCCCGGGCTTCCGGGCGCGTCAGGTGCATCTTCCAGTTGCCCGCGACGAAGGGACCTTGCCCGCTGCCGGCCATCTAGCCTGGCCTATTCACGAGTCGAGGCGGCTGCAGATGCGAGGCGCGGAGGGTGAAGCTGTACTCCCGGTACTGCGAACCCTTCGCAACAAAGCAGATGCGGCCGGATCGGCTCGCCCAGGGGGTAAAAATGCCGGTTCTTTTGAGACGAAACTTGGGAAACCTAATAGGGAATAGGTTTATCACAGATATAGCAGATATCGCTTGAGTTAAACAACACATCGGCATTTTTATGAATAAGTCAGGCTAGTTTTCCAGGGCGGTTATCCCGGGGAGAGTTTCGTAGGCGATGTATTCGAGGGCGGCGCCGCCGCCCGTCGAGATGTGACTGATCTTGTCCGTGACGCCGGCCTTCTTCACGGCCGCGACGGAATCGCCGCCGCCGACGATGGAGACCGCGCCGGACCCGGCGATGGCCTTGGCGATGCCGATCGTGCCCTGGGCGAACTCCTCGATCTCGAAAATGCCCATCGGGCCGTTCCAGAAGATCGTCTTGGCCCCGGCGATGACGGCCGAATAAACGGCGACCGTCTTGGGGCCGATGTCGACGCCCATCATGTCTTCGGGGAAGGGGAGGGATTCCACGGTCCGGGTCCCGATGCCGGCCTCGGCGGACCTGGCCAGGACATGGTCGAGCGGAAGATGGAAACTTCCGCTCTTCGTCCGGGACTTCTCCAGAATGACCAAAGCGATCTCCCCCTGGTCTTCCTCGACCAGGGATTTTCCCACGCCCAGGCCCTGCGCCTTCAGGAAGGTGTAGGCCATGGCCCCGCCGATGAGGATGTGGTCGGCCTTGCCGAGCAGGCTTTCGATGATCTCGATCTTGTCCGAGACCTTGGCTCCCCCGAGGATGGCGACATAGGGTTTCTCGGGCGCGTGGACGGCCTTTTTCAAGTAGTCGACCTCTTTCTTCATCAGGTAGCCGGCGGCCTTGGCCGGGACGAATCCGGCGATGCCGACGATGGAGGCGTGGGCCCGGTGGCTCGAGCCGAAGGCATCGTTGACGAAGATGTCGATGTCCTCGGCGAGTTTCCTGGCGAACTCGGGGTCGTTCTTCTCTTCTTCCTTGTAGAAGCGGACGTTCTCGAGCAGGAGCGCCTCGCCTTCGCCGAGGCCGCGCTTGAGGCGGGCGACCTCGTCGCCGACGACGTCGGGGGCCATGACCACCTTGTTGGGGACGAGCTCGGCCAGCCGTTTCGCGGCCGGCTTGAGGCTCATCTTCGGGTCGGCCTTGCCCTTCGGCCGGCCCATGTGGGACGCGATGATGAGCCGGGCGCCGTGGTCGAGGAGCCAGTGGATCGTGGGCAGGGAGGCCCTGATCCGGGTGTCGTCCCGGATGCTGCCGTTTTCGTCCAGGGGGACGTTGAAGTCGACGCGCAGGAAAACGCGTTTTCCCTTGACGTCCAGGTCGGTGATTAAATTCATGTCTGCCTCACTTGGAGATGAACTTGGCCAGGTCGACGAGCCGGCAGGAGTAACCCCACTCGTTGTCGTACCAGGCGATGACCTTAGCCAGGTTGCCGTCGATGACCTTGGTCGAAAGCAGGTCGACGATGCCCGAGCGGGGGTCGCCCATGAAGTCCACGGAGACGAGGGGCTCCTCCGTGACGCCGAGGATGCCCTTGAGAGGGCCTTCGGCTGAGCTCTTGAACGCGGCGTTGATCTCCTCGGCCGTCGTCGTCTTCTTGAGGACGGCGACGAAGTCGACGAGAGACACGTTGGGGGTCGGGACGCGGACGGAGAAGCCGTCGATCCGGCCCTTGAGCTCGGGTATGACCAGACCCACGGCCTTGGCCGCGCCGGTCGTCGTCGGGATCTGGGAAATGGCCGCGGCCCGGGCCCGGCGCAGGTCCTTGTGGGGCGCGTCGAGGATCTTCTGGTCGTTGGTGTAGGAGTGGATGGTCGTCATGAAGCCCTTCTCGACGCCGAAGGTCTCATGGAGGACCTTGACGACGGGGGCCAGGCAGTTCGTCGTGCACGAGGCGTTGGAGATGACGTGGTGCTTCGCCCGGTCGTAGGTCTTCTCGTTGACGCCCAGGACGAGCGTGACGTCCGGGTCGGTGGCCGGCGCGGAGACGATGACCTTCGCGGCGCCGCCCTTCTCGATGTGCTGGACGACGTCCGTGCGCTTGGTGTACTTTCCGGTCGACTCGATGACGACGGAGACGCCGAGGTCCTTCCAGGGAAGCTTTCCGACATCTTTTTCGGCCAGCACCCGGAGCTTCTTGCCGTTGACGATGACGGCGTCCCCGGTCGCCTCGACGTCGGCCTTGAAGGCGCCCAGGACCGAGTCGTACTTGAGCAGATGGGCCAAAGTCCTGGCGTCGGTGATGTCGTTGACCGCGATGTAGTCGATGTCGGGATCGTTCCAGGACGCCCGGAGCATGTTCCGGCCTATTCGTCCGAAACCGTTTATGCCTATCCTGATAGCCATGAAAACCTCCTCATGTTCTTGGGAGAAAGGAACTTAAAAAATAACACAAACGACGCTTGTATTCAAGGCCGCGCCGGGGGGGCGTACCGGGGACTATTTCGAGGACGCAGGGGGCTTGCCCGGGTCGCCGCTCTTCTTGCTCCGCTTTTGGGCGTACATGAGTTGGTCGGCCCGGCTCAGCATCTCTTCGATCGTCGCCGTGTGTTCGGGCTCCCGGACGAAGACGCCTACGCTGACCGACAGGCTGAAACCGGCCTCGGCCGAGGACCGCGAATTGAAGAAGTCGAGCTTCTCCTGGAGCCGCGCCGTGAGGAGGTTGACGTTCATCTCGGTCGCCTCCATGGCCAGGACGGAGAACTCGTCTCCTCCCAGCCGGCCGACGATGTCGGACTCGCGGAAGCTCTTCTTCAAGATGAAGGCGATCTCGGCGAGAGCCCGGTCGCCCATCTTGTGCCCGCCGGTGTCGTTGATCTCCTTGAGGTCATCCATGTCGAGGTAGAGGAGGGCGATCTTCTTCTTCAAGCGGCTGGCGGTCTTGATCTGCTGCTCGGCCAAGGTCATGAAGCCGCGGCGATTGTAGAGGGTCGTCAGCTCGTCCCGCAGGGACAGGGCCAGGATCTCCTCCTCCATGTGTTTCCGGTCTGTAATATCCGTCAGGACGGCCATCGTCCCGCCGAACAGGGTGCCCTGGACACGCGGGCCGCCGCTGACGAGGAACGTGCGGCGGCTGCCGTCCTTGTGCAGGAAAACGAGCTCATAGCGGGCGGAGATCCCTCTCGAACGCTTCTCGTCCGCCCGGCGGAGGATGGCGTGCTGGTCCTTGGGGACGAACGAAAGGACTTCCCTGTCCATCATCTCCGACGGTGTGATGCCCAGCATGAGCGCCGCGGCCTGGTTGACGAACGTGAACCTGCCTTCGGAGTTGGTCAGGACGAGACCCTCGGTCATGGTCTGGACGGTGCTGTCGCTGAACTTGCGGAGCTGCTCGATCTCCTCCTCCGAGCGCATCCTCTGAGTGATGTCCTTGAGGATGCCGACGATGCCGCCGATCGTCCCGTCGGGCCGCATATATGTCGTCTTGATGAAGATGACGTGGTGCTCGCCGTCCCAGGCCTGCACCGGGGCCTCGTAGACCTGGTGGCCGGGTTTTTCGAGGAGAGACTGGTCGTGTTCCTGGTGTTTCTGGACGATCTCCGCCGGGGCGACATCGCCGATGGTTTTTCCGATAATGTCTTTCTTGGACAAGCCGAGCAGCTTTTCGAATGCTGGGTTTGTGCCCTGGTAGAGCCCCCGGGTGTCCTTGAAGAAGGCCGGGTTGGGCATGATGTCGATCATGAGCTGGATGAACTCGTCCATGTTCTTGTTCGCCTGGTCCCACTTGGCCCGCTCGGCGGCGTCTTGGGCGGCCAGGGTCTTCCGCCAGAACATCGAGAGGAGGCCGCCGCAGATGAGGACGAGGGCTCCGGCGATGGCCAACATGAGGCCGGGCCGGGCGATCAACGTCGCCGCAAAGCCGGCCGCCAACAGAACGAAGACGGCGACGAGGTGCCAGGGGATTTTTCGAGACAGGGTGCTAGGTTTATTGGGGTCGATCAAACTGTTCTCAATTTTTGGCCGCGCTCAAAAACCAATTGACTGTACAGCATAACACAAGGCCCGAGCGAATGCCAACACATTGAGGAGGAGTCCTCCCGGTGGCCCTATTAGTTGGGGTCGGCCATCTAGCCTCATTGGATATCTTTCGAAATATGCTAAAATTGCCTCGAAATCTAGCGGACGGCCGAATTTGAACGGGGCCGCCGGAGGAGTTCCCATGAAGATACTGACCGCGCGGGAAATGAAAGAGATCGATCGGGCCGCGATCGAGGAGATCGGCATCCCGGGGACGGTGCTCATGGAGAACGCCGGCCTGCGGGTCGTCAGGGCCCTGAAGGGCCGGTTCTCGAAGCCCGAGGATGAGACGATCGTCATCGTGGCCGGGAAGGGCAATAACGGGGGAGACGGTTTCGTCGTCGCCCGCCATCTCTTCAATTCCGGAACTGCGCCCGAGGTCTTGCTTCTCGCGACGAAGGAGGAAGTCAAGGGCGATGCCGCGGTCAACCTGGCCGTCGTCCTTAAGCTCGGCATCCCCGTCACCGAGATCCGCACTTCCGCCGAGTGGAAAAAGGCCCGGGTCAAGGTCTTTCACGCCACTGTCCTCGTCGACGCGCTGTTCGGAACCGGCCTCCTCAAGCCGCTCGACGGCCTCTTCGCCGAGGCTGTCGTGGACATCAACAAGTCCGCGGCATTCAAGGTCGCCATCGATATCCCATCGGGGCTCTCCTCGGACACCTTCGAGATGATCGGACCCTGCGTCAAGGCGGACATGACGGTCGCGCTCGCCGCGCCCAAGATCGCCCACATTTTCCCGCCCGCCGCCGAATGCGTCGGCGAGCTCGTCATCGCCCCGATCGGTGTCCCGCCCTTTCTATTAGAGAAACCCGAATTGAAGCTCGAGCTCGTCGAGGGGAAAACGGTCCTGCCGTTTTTCAAGAAAAGACAAAAAGATACGCACAAGGGTTCCTATGGCCACCTCCTCATCTTCGCGGGGTCGCTGGGGAAGACGGGCGCGGCGGCGCTCGCGGGCAAAGCCGCGCTGCGGACGGGCGCGGGTCTGGTCACGGTGGCCACCGCGGAAGGCGTCCTGCCGATCGTCGCCCGGTCCATGGCCGAGCTCATGACCGAGCCGCTCGCGGAAACGCCCGAGAGGACAATCGCCAAAGAAGCCCTGCCGCGCGCCCTCGGGCTCCTCAATGGGAAAAGCGCGGTGCTCCTGGGGCCGGGGCTTTCCACCCATCCGTCGACCGCCGAGTTCGTCCTCGGGCTTCTCCCCAAACTCAAAGTTCCGGCCGTCGTCGACGCCGACGGCCTCAACATCATCGCCGCCAAGCCGGATATCCTGCGCCGTCTATCGGCGCCCGCCGTCCTCACCCCGCATCCCGGCGAGTTCGCCCGGCTCGTCGGCCGCTCTGCGGCCGAAGTCCTCAAACACCGCTTGGAGCTCGCCCCTGAATTCGCCGCGCGATACGGCGTCACCATAGTCCTCAAAGGATACCGGACGCTTATCGCGGCCCCCGACGGCCGCGTCTACGTCAACCCGACGGGCAACCCGGGCATGGCCACGGGGGGGACGGGGGACGTCCTCGGCGGCATCATCGCCTCCCAGGTCATCCAGGAAAAGGACTTTCTCGGGGCCGTCCTTTCGGCTGTTCTCGTTCACGGACTGGCCGGCGATATCGCCGCCGAAAGGATGGGTGAGAAATCGCTCACCGCCGGCGATATCATCCGCTGCCTGCCGCCGGCCTTGAAGGCGCTGGCGGGGGAGTGAGCGGGATGACCGGCAAGAAGGCCGGGCCCCGGGCACGCGCCGAGGTCTTCACGACGCGCTCCGAGGAGGAGACGTTCCGCCTGGCCAGGGAGCTGGCCTCGGGGTTCAAGGGAAAGGAAATCGTCCTGATGACGGGCGAGCTCGGCGCGGGGAAAACCGTCTTCGCCAAAGGCGTCGCCGCGGGCGTGGGAGTCACGGACACCAACCGGGTATCGAGCCCTTCGTTCACACTGGTCAATATCTACGAGGGGAAGCACCGCGTCACCCACATCGACCTCTACCGGCTCGAGCGGGAGGCCGAGATCCTCGACCTCGGCTGGGAGGATTTCCTGGGGGAGGGGATCGTCCTCGTCGAGTGGGCGGAGAAACTGACCTTGCCCTTGGACGGCATCCGCGTCCGGATCGAAGTCGTCGGCGACGACGAGCGCCGGATCACGATCAACGCTTAACCAATTCGGCCAGCGCTCTCTTGAGTTTCACCCCGACTTCATTTGAGCTGTCGTTTAAAGGCCTTTCTCAAATCCTCGGCCGCACGTCTCGCGTCCGGCGCTCCGAGGACTGCGGAGATGACGGCGATTCCGTCAGCGCCGGAAGCGGCGAGGGCCGCCGAGTTCCCGGCGTTTATTCCCCCGATGGCCACGACCGGGATGCGGACGGCCCGTTTGATCGAGCGGACACCCTCCGGGCCGAGAACGGGGAGAGCGGTTTCCTTCGTGGCCGTGGCGAAGGCCGGGGCGGCGCCGACGTAATCGGCCCCCCCGGCTTCCGCCGCGCGGGCCTCCTCGACGGTATTGACGGATATGCCGATTATCCTGTCTCTGCCCAGGATATTTCTGGCCGTGGCCAGGGGCATGTCTTCCTGGCCGAGATGGACGCCATCTGCGCCGCAGGCCAGGGCGATGTCCACCCGGTCGTTGACGAGGAGAAGGACGCCGGTCCCGGCGAGCCGGTCCGCCGCGTTGAGGCCGAGGTCGAGAAACTCCCGGAAGGGGAGGGCCTTGGCTCGGATCTGGACGACCGTCACCCCGCCTTGGACGGCGGCCTCGACAATTCCGAGAAGGTCCCGGCCTGCGGTGCCCGGGGCGGCAATCCTCTTAAGGAAATCGGCGTCGGCGACGAGTGTGAGCGAATAATCGATGGGCATGCGGGCCACTCGATCCAGTATACCCCAATTCGAATGATTAAAAATTGACTTCCCGCCAGGTTTGTTTATAAATTAAGTCCTGCCGCGAGCCGGTGTATCCCTGGAAAGGACGTGCCCATGGCCATCGACCTCAAATCATTCATCCTCGACGTCCCGGATTTTCCCAAGCCGGGGATCGTGTTCAAGGACATCACGCCCGTCGTCCAGAGCGCCCAGGCCTTCAACTTCGCCATCGACGAGCTCGCGGCCTGGGCCCGGCCCCGGAAACCGGAGCTCATCGCCGGGATCGAATCCCGGGGCTTCCTCTTCGCCGCCGCGCTGGCCCGGGAGCTCCGTCTCGGACTGACCGTCATCCGCAAGAAAGGCAAGCTGCCGCGCAAGTCCGCCTGCGTCCTGGCCCCCAACGAGTACGCCGTCGAATATTTCGAGATGCACGAGGACGGCGTCGCGCCGGGCCAGCGCGTTCTGATCATCGACGACCTCATCGCCACCGGCTCGTCTTCGGTGAGCGCCATCAACCTGGTCAAGCTGCTCAAGGGCGACGTCGCGGCTTTCGGGGCCGTCGTCGAACTCTCATTCCTCAAGGGCGTCGAGAACATCCGGCGGGCCCATCCGGGGATCGAGGTCCATGCCCTCGTCCGGTACTGAGCCCGGGGTGCCGGCGTGGCTGTCGGAGAGGAGGGGATAGGGATGAAGGCCTGGCTCGAGAGAACGTTCCGACTCGCCGAGAACGGCACCAGCGTCCGCCGCGAGCTCCTCGGCGGAGCGACGACCTTCATGACCATGTCCTACATCATCTTCGTCCAGCCGGCCGTCCTCGGCACGACCGGGATGGACAAGGGCGCGGTCATGGTCGCCACGTGCCTGGCCAGCGCCCTGGCCACCCTTCTGACAGGCCTGCTCGCCCGCTACCCCATCGCCCAGGCCCCGGCCATGGGCCACAACATCTTCTTCGCGGTCGTCGTTTGCGGTACGATGGGCTACACTTGGCAGGTCGCCCTGGGCGCCAATTTCCTCTCGGGCATCATCTTCGTCGGCCTGGCCCTCACCGGCGTCTGGGGCAAGATGGTGGCCGCCGTCCCCGACGCGCTCAAATACGGGATCGCCGTCGGCATCGGCTTGCTCATCGCCCTCATCGGCCTCGAGTACGGGGGGATCGTCGTCGATAGTCCCGGCGTTCTCGTGGCCCTCGGCGACCTGACCAGCCGTCCCGTCGTATTGGTTCTTTTCGGCCTGGCCCTGACCGCCGTGCTCCTCGTCCTCAGGTTCCCCGGGGCCATCCTCGTCGGCATCCTGGGCACGGCGGCCGCCGGCCTTCCTCTGGGCGTCGTCAAGTTCCACGGTGTCGTGGCTCCGGTTCCGAGCTTGGCGCCGACCTTCCTCAAGCTCGACATCGCCGGCGCCGTGGAGACCGGCCTTGTGGCCGTGGTCTTCGTCTTCTTCCTGCTCGACGTCTTCGACGCCATCGGCACGCTCATCGGCGTCGCCGGCTCGGCGGGCTTCCTCAGGGAGGGAAAGCTCCCCCGGGCCGACAAGGCCATGCTCGCGGACGCGGTCGGGACGGTGGGCGGCGTCCTGCTGGGGACGTCCACGGTTTCGAGCTACATCGAGAGCGTGACGGGAATCGCCCAGGGGGCGCGGACGGGGCTGGCCAATGTCATGACCTCGTTCCTGTTCCTCTGCGCCCTGTTCTTCAGTCCCCTGGCCGAGATGATCAGCGGCGAAGTGACCTATGGCGGGATGACCCTGCGGCCGGTCATCGCGCCGGCCCTCATCCTCGTCGGCGCCATGATGATGAAGTGCGTCAAGTTCATCGACTGGGACGACCTCACCGAGGCCATCCCCGCCTTCCTGAGCATCGTCATCATGCCCCTGACCCTGAGCATCACCGAGGGCATCTCGTTCGGCTTCATCTCCTACGTCCTCCTCAAGCTTGCGAGCGGCAAGGGGAAACAGGTCCATTGGCTGATCTATCTTTTCGCCGGACTGTTCGTCGTTCGATACATCCTCAAGTAGGCCGGCCGGAGTTTAAAGCAAGAAGGGAAGAAGACCATGACGAAAAAACGAACCGCCGCCGCGGCCGCCCTCCTCGTCCTGTCGATCTCGAGCTGCGCCCGGGGGCCCGCGCCGGGGACAACCCCGCGACTCGCGGCGCCCGACGGCGGCTGGGTCGCCAGGACCCTGAAGAAGATGACCGTCGAGGAGAAGATCGGTCAGATGGTCGCCTGCCGCTTCGCGGGCTCCTTCCGCAACGCCGACAGCGCCTATCTCCGGGAGCTCGAGGACCTCGTCGTCAAGTCCGGGATCGGCGGGCTGATCCTCTTCGGCGGCGAGGTCTACGAGACGGCGGAGCTCACGAACGCTTTCCAGAAGCTGGCCAAAGTTCCGCTCCTCCTGGCCTCGGACTTCGAGCGGGGAACGGGCAACCAGGTCACGGGCGCCACCCTCTTCCCGCCGCTCATGTCCCTGGGCGCGGCCGGCTCCGAGGAGTTGGCCTACGGCATGGGTCGCGTCACCGCCCTCGAAGGCCGGGCCATGGGCATCCACATGACCTACGCTCCGGTCGTCGACGTCAACATCAACCCCGATAATCCCATCATCAACACCCGGGCCGTCGGCGCCGACCCCGGGCTCGTCAGCCGCATCGCCAACGCCTTCATCCGGGGTGTGCAGGATAACGGCATGATCGCCACGGCCAAGCACTTCCCCGGCCACGGCGACACGTCCCAGGATTCCCACAGCCTCCTGCCGACGATCGAAGCCGGACTCGAACGCCTGGAGAAAGTCGAACTCGTCCCGTTCAAGGCGGCCGTCGGCGCCGGCGTCCGGGCGGTCATGACGGCCCACCTTGCCGTCCCGGCCCTCGACCCGACGCCGGGCCTGCCGGCGACTCTGTCGGCTCCGATCGTAACCGGAGTCCTGCGGGGAAAACTGGGTTTCCGGGGGCTCATCGTCACCGACGCCCTCGAAATGGGCGGGGTGACCAACTCCTACTCGACCGAGGAAGCCTCGCTGCTGGCGGTCCTGGCGGGCGTCGACCAACTCCTCCTCCCGCCCGAGCCGGCCAAGGTCATCGCCTATCTCGCCGGGGCGGTCAAGGACGGGAGGATCTCCCTTCAGCGGATCGACGAGTCGGTGCGCCGCATCCTCGAAGCCAAGGCCGCCCTCGGCCTCCACCGGAACCGTTTCGTCCGGATCGACGAACTCGACCGCAAGATCGCCTCCCGTGCCTTCCTCGAGCAGGCCTATGGAGCGTTCGAAAGCTCGACGACCCTGGTGAAAAACGAGCGAGGGGCGCTCCCGCTCGCCGCCGCGGGCGGCAAGGCCGCCGTCTTCTCGCTGAGCAGCGACCTCGGCGACTACTTTGCCGGACGGGCGTTCGTCACGGCGATGAGGAAGAGGTTCCCGGATGCCGCCGCCTTCTACGCCGACGGAGACACGGGCCGGGAAGACCTGGATGACGCGTTCGCCAAAGCCGCCGGGGCGGAGACCGTCGTTTTTGCCCTCTTTTCCAAGGTCAGCGCGGGAAAGGGGAGCGTCGACCTCGAGCCCAAGCACGTCGACCTCATCAAGAAGTTTGCCGCCCTGGAGAACGGCCCGGTTGTCATTGTCGTGTCCTTCGGCAGCCCCTATTTCCTGCGGCATTTTCCGGAAGCGGACGCCTATGTCTGCCTGTACCGGAACACCCCGGAAACGCAGGACATCGCGGCCCGGGCTTTGACCGGGGAGATGGACATCGGGGGCAAGCTGCCCGTATCGATCCCGGACCTTTATCCGGTCGGACACGGCATCGCGTTGAAGAAACGAATGAAAAATCAGGATTGACTTGGGCCTGACCAAGGACTATCTTGGCGGTGAGAAGGGAACGCATCATGAAGCCCATCATCCGCGCCGGTTTGGCCGTCGGAGTCATCTTCGTTTTTTCCCTTGTCAGCGTCGTCCCGGCGTTCGCCCTCGAGCCGCCGACCAGAGAGCAGATCGAGCGCTATAAACTCGACGGCACGCTGGCCATGCGCATTGCTCAGGCCAAGGCCCACGGCAATCACAAGATCCCCCCGCGCATGAAGGACAGACTCGCCTACAAGCTGAGACGCCTGTCGCTCGAGCGCAGGGGGCCGGCCGGGAGCTCCGTCAGCCGGGTTCTGGCCCCGCCCCCGTACTGGGAGGGGATGCCGACGAGCGGGAACGTCAAGGTGCTGGCCCTGCTCATCTCCTTCAACGACTATCCCGGGGTGACGACCCCGGAGTATTTTGCCTCCCGGCTCTTCGGAGACGGCGCGGGCGGCCCGCCGTTCGACAGCCTGAGAAACTTCTACCGGCGTTCGTCCTACGACCAGCTGACCATCGAGGGCAACGTCCTCGGCTGGTACCAGGCGCCCTATGCCCGGAGCACGGTTGCGGAACTTGACGCCCAAGAAAGCCGCCAAATCGAACAGAAATTAATAAAAGAGGCCTTGGATTATTACGATGCCCAGGGACACGACTTCTCCCAGTACGACAACGACGGTGACGGGACGATCGACTATTTCTGCGTGTTCTGGGCCGGCCCGCACGGCGAGTGGGCCTCGTTCTGGTGGGGGCATTATTGGCTACCCCCGATCAACTGGGGGACCTTCCGACTCGACGGCAAGCGGCTGACGACCTATTCCTGGCAGTGGGAGCTCTACAACTATCCGAGCGGCACCTTCGGGCCGAGCACCATCATTCACGAAACGGGCCACGCCCTCGGGGTCCCTGACTACTACGATTACGACGACGCGGTCGGGCCGCGGGGAGGCGTCGGCAACCTCGACATCATGGACGGCACCGGCGACCACAATTGTTTCTCCAAATTCATGCTCGACTGGATCACCCCGACGGTCGCCTCCACGGGGTCACAGACGGTCTCGCTGCGGGCCTCCGGCCTTTATCCCGACGCGCTCATCTTCATGCCCGGAGCGGTCCCCGGCCGCATCTTCAACGAGTTCTTCATGGTCCAGAACCGCTGCCGGTCGGGCAACGACACGAACCTGTTCACCGGGTCCGACGGGCTTATCCTCTGGCACGTGGACTCGCGTCTCAACATTGGGAACACCGATTTCATCTACGACAACTCCATCGCGGCTCACAAGCTCCTGCGGCTGATGGAGGCCGACGGCCTCGAGGAGATCGAGACGTACAACGCCTCAGCCAACGCCGGCGACTACTACAAGGCGGGCATGACCTTCGGGCAGTTCACGGCCCCGAGTTCGGCGCGCTACGACGGGCTGCCCACGGCGATGGGCCTGACGAACATCACCGGGACGACGACACCCATGAGCCTGACGGTTTTTTCGAGCGATTCGCCTCCCAGCGTCGGCATCGCCAACATCGCCGACGGCCAGACGGTCTACGGGACCATCCCCGTCGAGGTCGCGGCGAGCGACGACAACGGCATCACTCGCGTGGAGCTCTACGCCGACGCCTACCTGAGCCAGACGCTCACGGCGCCTCCCTTTTCCTTCCTTCTGGACACGAGCCTGTTCACGAACGGGAATCACACGGTCCGGGCCATCGTCTACGACACCATCTACCAGCCGGGCACGGCGGAAGTCCGGGTCCTCACGGACAATATCTTCGCTCCGGCGGCCCTCAAGGCCGTGAAGACGGTCAACCGCAGCCTTCTCCTCCGGGAATATGTCAACGTCCTGACCTGGGCGGACAACTCCCGGAACACGAGCGTCCTCAAATACCGGGTCTACCAGGTCACGGGTACGGGCCGCGTCCTTCTGGCCGAGATCGCCAAGGGCCCGCGGAACATGTCCTACCGCTACCTGCACCGGGGCATCAGCGGCTCGGGGACCCGCGTGTACGAGGTCGTCGGCGTCGGCAATCTCGACCGCGAGGGCCTGGCCGCGACGGCCACGGCCCGCTGACCTCCAGCCTTATTCGTAGACGAGGATTTCCACCCGCCGGTTCTGGCTTCTGCCGTCCCGGCTGGAGTTGTCGGCCACGGGCACGGAGCTGCCCAGGCTGACGACGGACATGCGGTGGAGCGGGATGCGGTGCTGCTGGTAGAGGTACATCATGACCGCCTCGGCTCGCTTCTTGCCGAGGGCCATGTTGACCTCGTCCGTGCCGGTGTTGTCGGTGTGGCCCTGGACCTCGATGTAGA
>Ga0315286_10001918_pt1 | contig 19224 bp, 16 predicted proteins | sample YL17G10_0_MG_FD_205038 | JGI IMG/M metagenome (GOLD analysis project Ga0315286, IMG submission 205038) | Sediment microbial communities from Yellowstone Lake, YNP, Wyoming, USA - YL17G10_0 | ecosystem: Environmental > Aquatic > Freshwater > Lake > Sediment | place: USA: Wyoming | collected... | reverse complement strand
CGGCGAGAGCGAGCTGCGTGACGCCGCTGAGCCCGTGGTCGTGAATGCTCCGCCGTACGCGTCGGATACCCGGATCGAGTGTCACTGCGGCCGCTCCGAGGCGACGCGGCGGCGTAGCGCCGATCCGAGTCGGCTCCCGTGAGAGACGACGTCACGCGCGAGGGCGCGCCCGTGACCGTGGACGATCCGACCCATCGCTCCGGACGCGACGTTGACCTCCAGCAGATCCGTCCCGCCCGACGACCAGGCGGTCTTGTAGGGCTCTTCGCCACCGAGGAAGTCGTATCGGCTCAACCCCTCGTCGAACGTTCGCTCGATCATGAGGGCGTGGAGCACCTTCCCCGGCGAGCACGATCGCAGCCCCGGGTCGTACCCACCTTTGAGGAAGTGATAGGTGTTGTTTGCCACGATCCCGTACTGAAACGCGACCGCCCTCTCGCCGACTCGCAGGAACGCGAGCGACAGCCAGCCGCGCGGCGCAGCCCAAGAAGCGATGTTCGAGTAGAACCGCCTGGTGCTCTCGGAGGACGCGATCGCGGTGCCGGCATCCTCCTTCCATCCTGATCCCTCGAGACGAAGGCCTTCGTCGAGCAGGCTCCCGAGTGCCGTCGTGCCGTCGCTGACATCGAGGCGCACCGGCCCGAGTTCCTCGATCCGTCGCAGGCGACGCCGAACATCGCTGCGCAGGTTCGCGCTCCGTCGTGCCAGGTATGCGTCCCACGGCCCCTCCACGGCGACATGCGGAGAGCGTTGCAGCACGCGCCTTGACACGTGGTGGCCCATGGGCGAGAAAAGAGTGTCCATCATTGGATCCCCGTCGGGGACGAAGGAAAGGCGAACGCGACGCCCGTAGGCAGCGAGCAGCCCACCGACTGCGACCTGCGTCGCGCCAGCGTCAGCGGCCACGGCTGTAAAGGCAGGCGTGTGCCAGTTCGTCGGAGAGAAGGCGCTGCGCCCCCGGATGTCGACCGGCAGCACCGCCACGAGATCGTTCTCCCGCCAGACGCTCACGATGCGGAGGCGCTCTGGTCTGGAATACGCCTCCGACCATGCGAGCAACCAGCCCGGATGTGCGAAAGGACTTGCACCCGTGCGACCGGCGAGATCGTCCCACGCGGACGCGAGCTCGTCGACCTCATCCACGATGCGAACCTCGGTGCCGGCCGGCAACCTCGGACGGAGCGCCGACGCCACTCCTATCCCGATGTTCGATGCCGCGCCCACTAGATCTTGTCGAAGAAGAATCCCGAAGCGCACCGCGCGGTATTCGTACACGCGGCGAGGATCACGACCTTGGGCAGGCGACCTGCGCCGTTCGGCCACGTCAGCTCGACTTTCAGAGACGACGTGTTGTTCTTGTAGTTGGACTCCTTCAACAATCGCCCCTCGTTCACACGATGCACCAGGTAGTACGTGCCCGCCGGAAGACCGGTCACGTCGATGTATTGCGCATCCCGCCACGCAGAATAGATATCGCCCCAGCCGACCGAGATACCTTCCATCACCGACTCGGCGCCAGGGTCATGCCCGGCGCAATCGAGCTCGTAGACGGCCTTGGGCGGAACGGGGCCCTCGGCCTTCGATGCAGATCGGTAGCGATCACCGAGGCAATAACCTGTCTTCGCATCCGGCCGCATCAGCTTGAAGTCGCTTGCTCTCCGCCACTCGTACGTCATGAAGGAGAGAAGGTGCCAGTGCGCGTGCGAGGGATCGATGTTGTAGCGCAGGGAACCGACACGCGGGATCTCTCTCGTCGATCCGTCGGACATCGTGATGACCTGTGTCGCAGTCATCGTGGCCGGCCCCGCGAGGACATCGCGCGCGCCGGTGATCACCCCCGGTCCGGCGCCGCTGTTGCCAACAGCCGAGATGAACGAGACGCGGAAGCGGGTCTTGCCCTTCACGACGGCCCGCTGGGTCAGGAGCCCCTGTGGGGTGATCACGTCGAAATCGGGCAGCAGCGGGGTCGCACCGCCCGCACGTGAGTCCGGGGCGGACAACGGCCCGAAGAGGCTGGGGGCGCCGAGCAACGTCAGTACCACCACGGAGAAGAACAAGAGGACGGGCGCGATGCGTTTCAGGATGACCGTTCCCTTCGTGGTGACCGAACGCGCTTCGCGCCGGTGCGCGCAGTCCTAGCGTACCTTCGGACACCCAGCCCGACCGCAGCTACTGCGGCGCCGTTCCGCCCGTTTCCAGCGACGAGCGACACGAGCCCCTCGTCGTCCGTCGCATACCGGTACTTGTACGACTCGTCGCCCTGCAGCATGCGGTACTCCGACATGCCGTCTTCCGCGGCAGCACGGATCGTGTGCGCGAGCAGAACACCGGAAACGGAATGCCGCGCAAATGCCGGATCCCAACCCGCTTGGTAGTAGGACTCGATGCCGGCAAAGCGGAAGCCGTGCCAGACCGCGACGGGAACGCCGTCGAGCTCCAGGAACCAGAGGCGCAACCAACCCCGCTCGAGAGCGACACGGGCGAATGCACGATGGAACGGTGCATCCTTTCCCGCGAAGTCGGACGCCCGGCCACCCCAGCGCACGCGATGTAGCTCGAAGAGCGTCTCCAGATCCCGCTCGAGACGGGCGGCGTCGTCCGCCAGCCGGAACGTCACCTCGAAAGTACGGTGGAGATTCCGCTCGCGCCGCCGCACCTGCTGACGTGCGTTCGAGCTCATGCCGGCCAGGATGTCGTCCCAGCCCTGGCCCTCGATAGCGATGACCGGCGACCCGGTCGGCCGGGCCTCCTCGATGTCGAACGCACGATCCCAGGCGACGCCGCCGTGGAGCATGTCGCCGATGAACACATCCCAGCCAACCATGTCGAGCGCGAGTCGCATCAGGACCGCAGCCGACGTCGTCTGCCCGCTCGCACGGATAGGACCGAGCAGATCGCCGGGACCATGGCCGATCAACCGCACGACGCGAACGGGATGCCGTCGCCACGCGTACAAGGGGACGAGAGCAACGAGGCTTGCCTGGGTGTCGCGCACCGCGACGGGCAGGGGCATCTCGCCGGACGGCCCCAGATGGCGCCACCACGTCTCGGCCCAGGCAGGTGTTGCGAAGATCGAGCCCGTGTCGAACGCAAGCCGCTCCCACGCCTGGCGGAGGTGCGGGACCACGGCACCCGAAGCGGCTGTCAGGGTCTCGCCTGCCAAGGTCTCCGGCACCTCAATCCGTCCCAACGGGTGGCTCGGTCGCCGCGGTCCTCGGGATGAGTCGCCGGAGTCTCGACACCGTATTCCATGCCGGCGATTGCCGGATCCACATCGTCGCCTGTGACGTCTTGAGACGAAACGTCATCGACCCGTCGTCCCGGTAGATGCCAATCCGCGGCCACGCGAGCGTCGCGGACGGGGTGAACTTGTCCGGCAGCGTGCAACCGAACCGGTAGCCTGCCTCGCCCGCCGCCGCGACGACACGTTCGTCGTAGTCGCCGTACGGATACGCGATCGACGCGCACGTGCGGCCGAGTTGCCGCTCGCACTCGAGCCTGGAGTCACTGAGCTCCGCCGCAAGCTCGGCGTCTCCGAGCTGGGTCAGGCGCGGATGCGAACACGTATGAGATCCGATCTCCCATCCGTGATCTGCCAGGGTGCGAACGCCCGCCCAGTCGAGCACCCTCAACTCTTCGCGGTGCTCGGTGTCGGACCACGCATCGGGACCCGGCCAGAGCGCAAGACCAGCAGGTCCGACGAGCCCGGTCGGGACGAACATCGTTGCCGGTACCCCCAGGCGATCGAGGACCGGGAGCCCGTGATCGAGCACCGACTGAAACCCGTCGTCGAACGTCACGACGAAGACACCTGAGGCCGCTCCCGAGAGAGCGTCACCGAACGTGGCCGCCGTGTAACCACGATCGAGCAGCGTTCTCACCTGATTCTCGAGCTCCGTAGCCCGGACCGCCAGGCTCGAGGGCCAGCCGTTCGAGACCGCGTGATAGCAGAGGACGAGAACGTTATGCATGATGGTCTTGAACGGTCACCGGCAGATGTGCTCCGGGCTCACGGGGCGACAGCGCTCCCCGGAGCATTCCCAGTCCGTACCCGAGGTGAAACGCCGGGAACGCAGCCAGCACGCGCGGCAGGAGCCGCAGGGGCTCTCGACGTCGGCGCAGACTCTCGATTCCCGCCACGAGAGCCGCGCCCAGGTAGACGACCAGCTCGCCGGCGAGGAGCAGAAGGGCGGGCCGCCATACGACCGCGAGCAGACCGAGCGCGGGCAACGACAACGCAAACGAAGGAGGCACCAGGCTGCGTACGCCGAACACAGCGCCGTGACGCCGCATCACGGCCGGCTTCCAAAGCCCATAGCGGTAATACTGCCGAAAGACTCCGAGCGCCGTGTCACGCGGCGTGTACCAGACGCGGATCCTCGGATCCAGGATCACCCGCCCGCCGGCAGCGCGTAACCGCGCGTTGAGCTCGTCGTCCTCGTTCGACCCGAGCGCCTCGTCAAACCCACCGATCCTGCGGAACACGTCAGCGCGGAAGGCTCCGCAGTAGACGGTGTCGTGCTCGATGGGGCCTTCCGGTTGGTGGGTCGACCAGCCGATGCCTCCGAACGGCGAATCCATGGCGGCGGCCACCGCGCGCTCACCGGGCGAACCGCCCTCCACGAGAGTCGGGCCGCCGACGTTGTCGGCCCCCGTCTCTGCCGAGGCCCGCACGCAGGCCGACACGTAATCGGGCTCGGGTCGGGCGTGACAGTCGAGTCTCACGAGGAGCTCTCCCGTCGCGCGCCGGATACACGCATTCAAGCCCGTCGCCGTCCGCTCTTGCGGATTGTCGACGACAATCGTGTTCAGACCGAGACGTCGCGACTCCTGTTCGACGATCTCCACCGAGCCGTCCGTCGAACGACCGTCGGCGATGACGATCTCGAACGGCTGTCCAAAGTCCTGTGCCGCAACGCTACGAAGAAGAGACCCGATCAATCGGGCCTCATTCCGCATTGGGATGATCAGCGAGATGGTCGGGGGCATGGGTCGGGTATCGGCAGGTTGGACGGAACGCCGTGCTCACATCGGTCGCGCGGCAACGGCTTCAGTCAGACCCTAGTCATTTCCCACAAGATTGCCAGAGTGCAGGCACACGTTGGGCCCGGCCTCTGGAGGCCGGGCCCAAGCGTGACAGTGGTCGGCTCAGCCCTTGAGCCGCAGGTCGCTCATCGTGGCAACGTGCAGCGAGCGCACGAGCGGCACGAGGTTCGACAACTGCGGGTAGCCGCTGTAACCGAGTGCTGCCCACTGGTCGGGCTGGCCGTAGGCCGTCCAGGTCTCGGGCGCCTCCGCGAGGAAGCTCAGGTCACCGCCGCCCGTCTTATCGACGACGATGGCTCCGTATTCCTGCAACGCTTTGGCGACGACGCGCTCCAACGCCGAGAGGCCGGACAGGTTCGCGGTCGGGTCGAGCACGAGCCGCGCGCCCTCGGGGATGTACTGGCTACCGACCATGATGCCGTCCGTGTCGGTAGACGGGTAGACGGAGGCCTTGCGCACGGCCGCGCCTGGGAGCACCACTGCCAGCGCGTGCGTGATGCGCCCGGCCCGTACCTCGTCAGGTGTCACGAGCCCGGCAGGCAGGGTGAAGCTGGAGCCTCGGCAGGCCGCGGTGTCGTAGCCGTATGCGCCGGCCGGAGCGCGGCCGGCCGCGCCGGCAGTCCAGTTGCCGTCCACTCCACGCACCGCTTTCCACATCTCGACCAGCGAGCCGTCGGGCTGGACGATTGTCACGTGCCCGTCGGTGCCCTGAGCGGGCTTGGCCGCCGCCGGGCTGCGGAAGGTGCTACCGGTGGGGAGATTGCCCCAGCCATTGGTGTTCGTGACCTTGACGACGGGGTCGGTCGAGGAGGCGTAAGCCATGGCCACGCCGTAGGCGCCGATCGCGACGTTGGAGCTCGTGACCGCTCCCGCAAGTGTGCCGATCAAGGTCGAGGAGGTCGGATCGACGCCAGCCGGTGCAAGCTCGGCGAACGGTCCAGGCGCGAAGATCGAAGCGGGTGCAGGCGCGGGAGCGGGCGCAGGCGCGGGAGCGGGAGCGGGAGCGGGCTCAGGGGCGGGTGCAGGAGCGGGAGAAGTGCTCGCGGGCGCCGGGCGCAGGACGAGCACCTGCGCGATCGAGCTCGACGGGGCGGAACCGCTCACGAACACCGACTTGCTCCCGACCGAGCCTGCGCTGGTCGTGATGGATTCGTCTCCAGACGTCGACGAGCTCGAGGACGCAGTCTTCAGCTGCCAGTCGAAGGTCTCGGTCATGCCTGTGGCAGTCGTGAGCGCCCGATACGCGTTGTGGGAGAAGAACGCGAGCACGGTGCTGCCGGCGGCGCCGGCGGCGACAGCCGGGGCGGTGAGGGTCTTCGTGTCCGCCATGGCGGCGCCGGAGGAGATGTCGACGGGTTGGGCCGGATCGACGTTGTCGATCGCGCGGATCGCACCTTGGGCGAGTCCTGCGGTCGAGAAGCGCCAGCCATAGGAAGCCGGCTCACCGGCTGCCGCGACGTGCGTGTAGAGGGCCTGCGAGAGGGACGCACCACCCGCGTTGGATTCACGACGGACGAGGTTCCATCCCACCGGCGCCTGGATCGTGACGTCGCCCGCGAGGCGACCCGAGATCGCTCCGACGAGGACTGTCCCCGCCGAGATGCTCGACGGAGCGGGGATGGTGAGTACGGTGCCTGAGGTCGTTCCCCGGGTGAGCGAGGATGCGGTTGCTCTCGTGGTCGACGCCTCGGTCGACGACGTAAGGCCAAGCCAGATCACGAGGAGAGCGGTGATCGTGATCGCAACAACAGGGGGGCGGTGTAGGGAGTCCATGCACGAGTCTTCGGAACCCACGCAGGGCTGTATGAGGCGAGTCCCTCGACCGGGGTACCACTCCGCCCCCGGTTCTCGTGACCTCGATCCGGCTCGCACATTCGAGTGTCCCCCTGATGGGGGACGGTCTCGTGGTGCCGACGGTCGATCTAGGATGAACCGATGACTTCCGAACGCGATGCCGCCCCGAACCACGCTCCCTGGCGAATGGCACGCCGCCTCCCGTGACCGGCCGCAACGCCGGCTACGAGCCCGAGGCGGAGGCTGACGAGCGGCCGACAACCAGTCCCCAACGGTCGATCATGGTGAGGGTCGCCGGGACGTACAGCACCTACCTTGCCGTTGCGTTGCTGTCATTCGTAAACGTCATCATCACGGCGCGAGCACTCGGGCCGGACGGACGGGGCAACGTCGCGTTGATGACGGCGATCGCCATGCTGAGCGGTAACGTCGCCCTTTTCGGGATCGGAGAGGCGCATGCCAACCTTGCCGGCTCGAACCCCGAGCTCCGGGCACGCCTGGTGGCGAATTCGTTCATCTTCGCCGCGATCTTCGGCCTTCTCACCGTGCTCGCGGTCGCTCTCCTCATCGCCGCCTTCCCGTCACTTGGCGGCACGACCCCAGCGTGGGTGCGCTGGGTGGCGCTCGCCGCGGTGCCGCTGCTCACGCTGCAGGCGTACCTGCAACTCCTGCTCCAGGCAGGCTACGCGTTCGGCGTGACCAACCGGGCGTGGCTCATCGGCCCCGTCGTCAACCTCAGCGTCAATGCGCTCCTCGCAGTGACGGGGTTGCTGACCGTCGGCACCGTCGTGACCACCTGGGTCGCAGGGCAGGCGCTCGGGACAGGCCTCCTCGTCCACCATGTCGTCGTACGCGAACGAGCGGTTGGCCGGCCGGACGCAGCGCTCGCCCGCATCGCGCTCTCGTTCGGAGTGCGCACGCACGCCGGCCGAATCATGATGGTCGGGAACTACCGCCTCGACCAGTGGATCCTCGGTGTCGTCGGGACATCGGGTCAGCTCGGCCTCTACAGTGTCGCGGTGGCTCTCGCCGAGACGTTGTTCTACCTTCCGACGAGCGTATCGATGGCGCAGCGACCCGATCTCGTGAGAGCGGACCGCAACGAAGCGGCGCGGCAGGCGACCCGCGGTCTGCGCCTCTCGACCGTCGTGACAGGGAGTCTCGCCGTGCTCCTCTTTCTGACCGCGCCGTTCTTCGTCCCGCTGCTGTTCGGTCAGGAGTTCGAGGGGTCGATCGTCGACCTCCGCATCCTCGTGTTCGGCAGTTTCGGCATCGTCGCGATGAAGTTGCTGGGCGTCGCGATCACCGCCCAGCGACGCCCTGGCCTGGCAAGTGCCGGCGCCTTCGTCGCTCTTGCTGTCACGGTAGGACTCGACCTCGTGCTCATCCCGAGCCACGGCGACGTGGGGGCCTCGATAGCGTCGTCGGTCGCATATACGGCTGGCGGTGTCGCCCTCGCGCTGATGGCGATGCGCACGCTCGGCTGCAAGCCCGTCGATTTCGTCCCGCGTCCAGGGGAGGCGCTCGCTCTGGCCCGGCAACTTCGAGGCAAGCGGGCATGAGCGGCAGCGCAGCAATGCACACCGACGGATGGCTGCCGCTTGCGCTGCCCGCCGACGGTGAGACGTTCCGCACCTCGCTCGTCGACGTTGCGGAGTCGCTTACCGCGGCAGGTGCGACGATGGTGGAGTCAGACGATGCCGACGCAACGGTCGACGCGAAGCCGCGCGCAGGAGCCCGCGGGGAATGGCTCGTCGCGGCCATGCTGGAGGGCCTCACGCCCCATGACGGTACCCGCCTCCAGCAGGTGGGACGCCGGGTGCAATCGGCTGCTGCCGCGGCCGGGTTCGTGCGTCGGACATACGACGTACTCGAACGCGAACGGTGGGCACGGCTGGAATCGCTCCTGTGGGACTTCGAAGCGGTCGCCCCTCTCCACCGAACCGGGTGGGGCGTCCTGGAGGCCAGGCGGCTTCCACGCGGTGCTGCGATCGTTGCTCGCCGCGACGCGCTTGCGCCCACGATCTGGGAACGCGGGGCCGCAGAGGCCGCGGCGGCGGGTGGTAACAACGGCCCCCTGAACAATCCCACTATCACGGGCTCTGGCGTCGCCATGAACATGAACCGCGACGTCGTCTTTCGATGCGCAGTCGGCACAGCGGGTGAGCACATTCTGGACGGCGCGCGCATGCTGGAACGCCTCCATCGGACAGACACGCCTCGGGGGCTCTCCCGGATCGTGCCGGCTGCGATGGGGAAAGGGAGCAGTGGCATCGGGCGGTGGACGCTCGAGCGCCGGATCGGCGGCAAGAAACCGGCGTCGCTGAGCCCACGACTGCTCGACTCGCTCGTCGACCTGATCGCGGAAATGTTCGTTGGGCTCGCCACCGGCGCCCATCACGACGTGGCCGGGTATGCGAGGGTGATAGAGCGCACCTGGGGGAGCCGCGCCGCACCTCTGACGAGACGCGCAGCGCAGCTCGACGCGGTGCTCACGCACGTACCCAGAGGCTTTGCACACGGCGACCTCTGGCGGGATAACCTCCTCGTATCGAACGACGAGCTCTTGGGCATCGTCGATTGGGTGCGCGCGGGCGACGGAAGGTTTCCGCTAGGCGACCTCCTCCACCTCAGGACAGCGGAGCAAGATCTCACAGGTCGGCCGTACGGAGAGACCGTCGTCTCCGAGCTCCTCCCCTGGGCCCGCGCGGGAGGAGATACGGTTGCCCGCAGCCTCTGCCGCCGCTTCGGCTTCGAACCTACCGCCGACGTCCTCGAGGCGCTCGTGCTGGCCTACTGGTACGACCGCACGGCGACGGAGCTCGCGAGCTATCGAGGCCATGCCCGGAACGCCCACTGGATGGAATCCAATGTCGGCGTCGTGGCCGACGCCGTCGCCTGACTGAACTCAGCGAACCTTGCGTCGTGCCGCGTCGGACTGCGAGCGCCCCTCAAGGAACGGGCGATGGCCGTTCTCCCAGGCCGTCGCAGCGCGCTCGTAGTCGTCCGGCCGACCGATGTCGAACCAGAGGCCGTCGTAGGGGAACGACCCAACGGGCTCGCCGGCGTCGAGGAGGGCCGTCACGAGATCCGGGATGTCGAACGCCCCCGAGGAGGGCACGAACTCGAGGGCACGAGGCTCCATGATGTAGATGCCCATACTGACGTCGGCGGTGATCGTCGGCTTCTCCTCGAACCGGGTGACACGGTTCGCGTTCGCCCCGCTCGCCTCGACGTGGAGGACACCGTAGTCGAGGCGGGTCTCCCGCCGCTGCGTCGCAATTGTCAGCACGGAGCCGCTCGCCCGGTGCCACACGAGCGCCTCCTCGTAGTCGAGGTCGGTGAGCAGATCACCGTTCATCACGAGGAAGCTGTCGTCGAGTCCGTCGACGAGACGTAGAGGCCCGACCGTGCCGAGCGGCTCGTCCTCGTGGACGTACGTGACCGTCGGTTGCTTCAGCGGCAGCGGCTCGCCCGGGTGAAGATCACGGTTGTCGAAGACGGCGCGGATCAGGTGGGACAGATAGCCCACCGAGAGCGTGATGTCGAGAAAACCCGATCGCGCCAGCTGTCCGACGACGATCTCGAGCACGGACCGGTCTCCGAGCGGCATCAACGGCTTCGGTAGCACGCTCGTGAACGGAGCCAGACGCGTTCCGCGGCCACCCGCGAGAATCACGGCCCGGTGACCCCCACCGCGGCGCGCATCCAAGTCCACGAGTGAGATCGGCGGCCGCTCGCTCAACTGACAGCCGCCAGGGCAACGTGGGTGGACGGCTCCTCGGAGGCCTCTTCGACAGACTCCGCCGACGGCTCGGGCTGGAGTGCCTCCAGACGCCGACGCACGTTGAACCGGAGCATGCCACGGTGCACGGCCACGTCGCGGCCCACAACGACGGCGACCGCCGTCCAGAGCAGGATACGCAGGTTCAACATCAGCGAGCGCTCCTCGACATACATCCGATCGAGGCGCAACTTCGCCGGCAGAACGCGCCGAAGGTAGTCGCCTGTGCAGTCGCTCGGGTCGAGGATCGTGGCCTCCTTGGCGAACGCAAGCTGCGACAGGCCGGTGATACCCGGCGGAACGGCCAAGATCGTCTCGTATGCGTCCTCTTCGAGTGCTACGAACCGGGGATCCTCGGGTCGCGGGCCGACCATGCTCATCTCGCCTGTGACAACGTTCCAGAGCTGAGGCAATTCGTCGAGCTTGAGGCGTGTCAGATAGGCACCGACGCGTGTCAAGCGCGCGTCGGCCGCCACCGTCAGGGGTGCACCCGTCGCGTCAGCGCGCATCTTCCGGAATTTCAGCATCGCGAAGGTCGAACCGTCACGCCCGACGCGCCGGGCCCGGAAGAAGACCGGCCCCCTGCTGTCGATCTTGATCGCGATCGCGACGATCACGACAATCGGCAGCGAAACCAACCCGAGTAACGACGCTAGCAGCAGGTCGAACGCGCGGATTGCACGCCCGCTCTGCGTCACGTCGATCCTCGGCGTGGATCGACCAATGGCCCCCTGACTCATACCACTCCCCTCCCTCGTGTCCCCAGGTCGCACCGCTTCACATCACTTCGTGTTCATGTTGTACTCAGCCCGGGATGATTGCGCAAGATGCAATTGGAGAAAATGCCCTCTACCGCCAGATCGGGGGGGGCGTTCCCGTCAAATCGGGGGGGCGTTCTCGTCAAATCGGGGGGCGTCCAGTTCCGACAGTACAATGCGCGCGTAATGCCGCAGGCGCCGTCGGAACTCCGTAGCTATGCCACCGTTCTGCGCAGGCAGTCCTGGTTGATCGTGCTCATGATCGTGGTCACGGTGGCAGCAGCCGTGGGCCTCACGGCGCTCCAGCCACCCGTCTACGAGGCGAAGTCAAAAGTTGTCGTCGGCCAGGGAGCCGGGCTCTTCCAGCCCCAGTTCGGAAGCGCCGTCGACCCGTTCACCCAGACGATGGCCGACCTCTTCAAGAGCCAGGTCGTTGCCACGCGTGTGATCAAGAAGCTCAACCTCTCGACGACGCCGGAGAAGTTGCTCTCCCACCTGCATGTCCAGACGGCCCCGAACAGCGGGGTGCTGTTGGTGAGCTATCAGGACGGCGACAAGCAGCAGTCGGTGCGCGTGCTGCGGGAGGTCTCCAAGGAGTTCACCACCCTCGTACAGGACAAGCTCGGGAAGGGCAACGGCGCCGCGCGGATTACCGCGACGATCTTCGACGACCCACATGCTCTCCCTGATCCAATCTCGCCGAAGGTTCCCCGGACGCTCGCGGTCGCCGCTTTCCTCGGACTCGGACTCGGACTCCTGTTGGCGTTCCTGCGAAGCGGCGTCGACAGCCGCATCCGCACGAAGGGTGACGCCGAAGACTGGTTTGACGCGCCGGTCATCGGCGCGCTTCCAAAGGGCAGTCGCGGCAGACGGCCGTTGGCCGCCCGCCCGGGTCGTCCCTCGGCCGCCGATGCGCGCATCATCGATGCGATCCAGATGCTGCGTGCCAACCTCCAGTTCTCGGGCACCCTGCAGGGCAAGGCGTTCGTCGTCACGAGCGCCATGCCGGACGAGGGCAAGAGCACTGTCACCGCCAATCTCGGGGTCGCGCTGGCCCAGGCCGGCCGTGACGTCGTTATCGTAGAGGCCGACCTGCGACGGCCGATGCTGATGCGGTACCTGGATCTGCTCGATGAGAGGCCCGGGCTCGCCGAGGTTCTCGAAGGAAAGGTGAGCGTGGGTGACGCACTCCGGACCGTGCCGATCGCAACGCCTCTACGGCAGAAACGAAAATCGGCTGCACTCCCCGAGACGGTCGGAAACAGCCCGCAGACGTCCGGACGCCTGCGGGCACTCCCGAGCGGTGGCGTTAGCGGGAATCCGGGGGACATCACGAGCTCCGATCGTTTCGCGGCGCTCATCAAGCAACTCAAGTCGGATGCCGAGTACGTACTGTTCGATGCGCCGCCGGTGCTCCTCGTCGGTGACGCATTCCCGCTGATCCGGGATTGCGACGGCGTCATCCTCGTTGCGAGGAACGGTCGGACGACCCGCGGGGCCGCGGAGTCGGTTCGCTCAGCGCTCAAGGCTCTCGGTGCGAAGAGCACCGGGGTCGTGATCACCGACTGGACGCATGCCCAAGACGACTACGGCTACGACGGGCAGTACGGGTACGACTCGACTCGAACGCAGGCGCAGCCCGTTTCTCGGCGTGGTGCCGAGGTCGACCTAGATCGAGCGGCGGACAGCTAACCAACTCCGCGTCCGTCGAGCCAGTCGCGGTACCGGTGCAGCGACCTCGGCTCCTGCGATGATGCACCTCGGCGCGTGCTGGATTGCTGTGACGAGCACAGGGGCGACCGACGTGTCGTTGCCGAGCACGCGGTCGGCGAGGGAGAGGTACGCTCCCAGGCGCTGTCCGACACGATGGGCGTCGCTCGCGACGACATGGGCGAGGCGCGCCTCAACCAGACCGAGCGCCGATTTTCGCGCCTGGCCTCCCAGCTCCCCGAGCAGTGATGCAGCATTCACCTGCATGCGTGCCCCACGCTCGACAAGGTGCACCACAGCCTCGGCAGACGACAGCGCGGCGCTGCGCTCCGGATGGGCGAGGAGCGGCCGAAAGCCCCGGCGCACGAGGTCGTCGACTGCGGCCACTACCTCGGTAAGACTCCCGTGGAACGGTGATTCCAGGAGGATCCACCTGCTCGGCCCACCAAGCGAGACGAGAATCAGTTCGTCGTCCGTGAGGCTGCCGATCCTGCCGATCGCGACTTCGCCGCCTGGAAGGATCTCGACGGGGATACCTTCCATGACGAGGAGACGGTTGAGGATCCTGACCCGCGCCAGAATCTCGACGATGTCGACGCCGTGGACGTTGTCGATGTGTGGCGTCGCCACGATCGTGGTGACGCCCGCGGCTCCAGCGGCGCTCGCGATCGCGAGCGCCTCGTCATCGCTCCGGGCACCATCATCGAGACCCGGAAGAATGTGGCAGTGCAGATCGATCACACGGAATGGCTCGTCGTCCGGCGCCCGCGCGTCGCGCGCCGACGACCGACCACGGGGATCGATCGGTTAGTCGTTCGCTGACCGACGCCGAAGCACGAAGCCCACGACGACCAGGCCAAGTGCGACCAGGACGATGAGTGCGACATTCGTGCCGGTGAACGGCAGGCCGGTTGCGGTAGTGGTGCCGCCAACCTGCCCCTGCGTCCCCGCAGCCGTTCCGCCGTATGCCCCGACGGTCGTCGAACCTGAGCCTGCCAGCGCAGTGCCGACCAGGAACAGGCTGAGGCTTGCACTTAGCGAGGCAATGATGGATTTTCGTTTCAACTGCGCTCCTCCCCCCTTTATCAGTATTCCAGTTCCCACTTTAGTGCAGGAATCCGAAAGAGTAAACCCTCGATGAGACATCATACCGGCCGACTTTCTCACGATTGAGCACCCGGGGCCCACGCGGCTCTCGAGAGATGCGGGTTCCCTCTCTAGAAATGTGGGTTTCCCCCGAGCCTCCGGTTCAGCTCCTTGAGGTAGAGCGCATTTATCGCTTCCGGGTCAGGCGTCCCGCCCGCACGCAGCTGCTTCCTCGCGGCTCGCAGGATCGTATCGGCCGGATTCAGCGCCTGAGCCCGGTCGAGATGCTCGGCCGCCTGCTGCCGCCGTCCGGCCAGCACGTCGGCCAACCCGAGTTGCATCCACGCGTACCAGTTGAGCGGCTCGCGTGCTAGCGCCGACCGGAGGGCCGTGTCGGCGCGAGGGAGGTCATGGCGTCGCAGGGCGATCGAGCCCTCGAGCAGGAACGGCCGCGCACCAACCCGGTCGAGGTCGGCTGAACGCTCGAAGAGAGCGTACGCCCTTGCCGGGTTCGTCCGCCAGGTCGCAAGCCCGGCCTCGGCGTAGCGCTCCGCGGCCCAGCAGACGCCGAGCACGCCGAGCAGCCCGACGACCAGCATCGCGGCGACGACGGTGAGCGCCGGAGCAACCCGATGGTCGGCGGGTGGCCGTGCCTCGGTGACGCCGACGTCGTCCGCGCCGCCGTCGGCCCGGAGACTCGCGCCCACTCCGAGCAGCGCGAACGCCGGCGCAGCGAGTGCCGGGATCTCCCACAACCAGTCGATCGAACCGTGGAGCAACCAGTACCCGAACACCGTCAGACAGACGCCGACGACGCCGCCGCCAACGACGTCGAGCCGCCTCCTGCGCCGGAGTGCGAGCAGCACCGCAAGCCCGACTGCAAGCGAGAAGAGCACTGTCCCGACAAGGCCGAGCTGGCTCAGCAGCCTGAGAGGCGTCGAGTGCGGGTAGCGGGCGTCGATGTAGTCGGTGTTCCGCATGAGCGTGTAGGGAACCGCATAGTTGTCGGATCCGATCCCGATGAGTGGGTGGTCACGGAACTCGGATACCGCAACTCTCCACTGCAGGTACCGGTCGGTCCCAAGTGATCCGGTGAAACGCAGCTGGCCCTCGTGATCGACGGGATACCCGCGGGTGAAATCAGCCCAGTGCTGGTCAACCCACCGCTGCGGGTGACCATCGATCGACCGCTCGAGCATGACGCCGCCAGCGGCGAAGGTGAGCACGAGCGCGGCCATACCGGCGAAGCCGAGCAGCCGGTGCACCCTGGCGGGAACGGTCGTGCGACGGTCGACGAGCGCCCACGCAAGCCCGGCGAGCGCTGCACCCGCTGTGGAGACCCAGACTGCGGCGGCGGCCGAGTCGAGGGCCGCGCCAACGGGCTCCCCGCGATCCGCGACCTCATAGACCCTGAGGAGCGGGCCGACGACCGCGACGCAGGCGAGCAACGGCAACGCCATGCCCAACGTGACGCGCATTCGCTGCCGCGCGGTCAGGAGGAACAGGCCGACGGCGAGCGGTGTCAGAAAGAACCAGCCCCTGCTCTCGCCGAGCAGCGACAGTTCGAGCAGGAGAGCGGCGCACGCGATCATCGACGCGCGGAATACCGTGGGTACGCGCCTCAGGCTTCCGATCAGCACCGCAGGCCAGAAGCCCATCATCCAGAGCGCGACATTCGCGTTGACGTAGCCGATCGGAGGCAATGGGCGCCCGTCCTGGAGGTACGCGCGGGCAGACCCCGAGCCGATCGTCGCGTGGGCAAGCTCTACCGCACCGATCGCGCTCACCCCGAGCACGAACAGGCCGAGGAACACGAGTGCGTCGTTCGCTCGCCAGGGCCAGAGCCACGGCAAGAGGAAGCACACGGCGTAGACAGCTGTCTTGTTGGACCCGATCAACGCGTCCGAGGGCACGTCAGCCCACTGAAGCGAGAGGTAGTTCCAAGCCACGAACGCGACGAGTGCCACGAGCACGACAGTTCGGATGCGGCGCTCGCCCGAGGGGCCGCCGAGCGTGACGGGCGGCCTGGCGATCGTGAGCACAAGCAGGAGAGCGGCCAGAAGGGCGCCCCAGGAGACGACGGAGTCGATACCGAACCCGCCTCCGTCCCTGCCCCAGACGAGGACGACAACGAGCAGGCCCGCACCCCCGAGGCCGATCCCGCGCAGACGATGAACCCATGAGCGCACGGCCACGCTCACGACGGTCCCGGTGGGACGCGACCGGCTGCGACGAACGAGGCGACGCGCGCACCCTCATGCTCGAGCGTCAGCGCCCGCGCCCGCGCCAGGCCTGCCTCAGCGAGCCGGTCACGCTCGACCGGATCCTCCAGCAGCCGTTCGATCGCAGTGACGAGCGGTGCGAGCTCGCCCGGTGGCACGAGGAGGGCCGCCTCGCCTCTCCCTACCGCGGCCGCGACGCCTCCAACGTCCGTCGCGACCACCGGCAGACCGGTGGCGAAGGCCTCGATCAGCACCTGCGGCACTCCCTCGGTGAGGGACACGTGCACGAACATGTTGGACGATCTGTAGAGCGCGAGCAACTCCTCCCCGAACGGCACGTAGCCGGCCAGCGTGACGCTGTCTTCGAGGCCGAGGTCGCGTACGCGGGCGAGGACGTCCTCTTCCAGCGGCCCGCGGCCCGCCCACGTGAGATGCAGTCTCCCCGGCTGCCGGCTCTCGAGCTCCCGGATAGCGTCGAGCAGGAGCGACGGGTTCTTCTCCGGATCGATGCGGCCGACTGTGAGGAGCTCGATCTTCCCTGTCCAGTCGCGTTCCGGCGGGGTTGCGACGACTTGGTCAGCGCGGATGAGCGTGACCGTCATCGCGAGCACGTTCGGCCCATCGCCGTACGCCCGCGCGATCTCCTCACCGACGACTGCGATCGGCAGCCGGCGGGCAAGCAACCGATAGGCGCGGTCGAGCATCCACGTGAGCATGAGGGCGGGCTTCCAGGCACGGCTGCGCACACGGCTGCGGTAGTAGCTCAACGTGTCTTGACGCACACCGAGCACGACGCGGCGGCGGCGCAGCGCTGCGAGCATGACGAGCACGAGGCCGAATGGATGCGGCCCGAATACCCACACCGTGTCGACGCCGGCGAGCCCACTCCACATGGCTCGCGCGGTTCCCGGCAGCGCGCGCAGAACCGCACCGATCTCGGTCAAGGAGGGATACGGCGGCAAGGCGACGATCCGGGTTGCTTCGGGCAACACGTGCTCGAACGGCTCATCGGACTGCTCGACCCTGCCGAACAACGTGAGACCTCCGCGATGGCCCGCTACCTCCAGAGCGAAGAGAACGAACGGCCGATCGCTCGAAAGCGCCGGGCGGCCGGCGGTGAGCGTCTCCCGGTAGATGTCGTCCACGTAGACGCCGAGGCGGTGGGGAGCGGGCACGCGCGGAAGCTTACGGACAGTGGAGGAGGTCGGAGCGCTCTTTCGAATACCCTGTCTCGATGGCTGACGATATTTCCTGGTCCGGTCGCCGCGCTCTCGTAACGGGTGCAGGCGGCTTCATCGGCTCGACGCTCGTCGAGCATCTCGTCAAGCGAGGAGCCTCGGTTCGCGCCTTCGTCCGCTACAACTCGCGCAACGATTTCGGCCGGCTCGAAGACGTCGAGGATGCCGTTCGCGACGAGGTCGACGTCTACACCGGCGACCTCACGAACCCCGAAGCAGTGGTCCTCGCGACGGAGGGCTGCGACGTGGTGCTCCACCTCGGCGCCCTGATCCCGATCCCGTACTCGTTCAAGCATCCCCGCGAATACGTCGCCGCGAATATCGAGGGCACGATCAACGTGCTCGAGGCGGCACGGCGATGGGACGTGCAACGCGTCGTGCAGGTCTCATCGAGCGAGGTGTACGGAACCGCCCAGATCGTCCCGATCCCGGAGTCACACCCCCTCCATCCACAGTCGCCGTATGCGGCGACGAAGGTCGGCGCCGACCAGCTGGCCCTGTCGTACTGGCATGCCTTCCGGCTCCCCGTCGTGTTGGCCCGGCCGTTCAACACGTACGGCCCACGGCAGTCCGCGCGTGCAGTCATCCCAACGGTGATCACCCAGGCACTCGGGCGGAACCGGATCGAGCTCGGAGCCACGAGCACGACGCGCGACTTCATGTTCGTCGAGGACACTGCCCGGGCGCTCGCGCGCTGCGCCGAGGTAGACGGGGTCGAGGGCGAGACGTTCAATTTCGGCACCGGCAAGGAATACTCGATCGACGAGACCGTCGCGAAGATCCTGCAGCAGATCGGTGTCGAGGTTCCGGTCGAATCGACGGAGGCCCGGCAGCGACCGGGCAGCAGCGAGGTCGAGCGTCTCGTGTGCGATCCGACGCGCGCCCACGAGATCCTCGGCTGGCATCACCAGATCGAGCTCGACGAGGGTCTCGCGCGCACCATCGAATGGGTGCGATCACATCTCGACGTGTTCAAGCCCGACGTGTACAACGTGTAGATGGACGACACCGCTTCACCGTGGCGCGTCACGCTCGCCGACGTCTCGATCAACGACGACGATCGCCGCGCCGTGATGGAGGTGCTCGATTCGGGCTGGCTCAGCATGGGCCCGGTGACGGCACGGTTCGAGGATGACCTGGCCGCCTTCCTCGGCACCGAGCACGCCCTCGCGGTAACGAACGGCACCGCGGCTCTGCACCTCGCCGCTGCAGCCCTCGGTCTCGGGCCGGGCGACGAGGTCATCTGTCCGAGCCTCACGTTCGTAGCGAGCGCCGCCGCGATGCGCCAGACGGGGGCAACGGTCAGGCTCGCGGACGCCGTCTCCACCGACGATTTCTCGCTCGACCCGGCCGAGGTGACACGCCTGCTCACCCCGCGGACGAAGGCGATCGTGGTCTTGCACTACGGCGGCTACCCGGCGCCGATGGACGAGCTCGTGAGCCTCGCCCGAGAGCACGGCCTGCTGGTGATCGAGGACGCTTGCCACGCGCCCGGCGCGCGTCTCGACGGCGCCTCGCTCGGGACGATCGGCGACGCCGGCTGCTTTAGCTTCTTCCCGAACAAGAACATGACGACCGGCGAGGGT
>Ga0315286_10001917_pt1 | contig 19225 bp, 14 predicted proteins | sample YL17G10_0_MG_FD_205038 | JGI IMG/M metagenome (GOLD analysis project Ga0315286, IMG submission 205038) | Sediment microbial communities from Yellowstone Lake, YNP, Wyoming, USA - YL17G10_0 | ecosystem: Environmental > Aquatic > Freshwater > Lake > Sediment | place: USA: Wyoming | collected... | reverse complement strand
CTGCCGGTCCACCAACACGCGAATGTTGATGACACGGTCGCCTTCGAGCACCGTTGACGCGGTCCGCCCCAGCATGGCGGTATTCACGGCGGCAGCCACGTCGGCGGCGGTCAATCCGAAGCGCTCCGCGTCGGCGTAGCGCACGCGCAGGCTGAGGGTGGGGCCGGCGTAGATCAGTCCGTCCCGAGCGTCCACCACACCTTTGACCTGCTTCAACTGTTCCACGACTTCCGGCGCCTTCTTCTTCAGGAACTCAATGTCGGTGGAAAAGAGCTTCACCTCGATCGGCTGGGGCGCCCAAGTCAAATCGCCGATCAGGTCGCTCAAGATGCCCGGAAACTCCCATTCGATGCCGGGCAGCGCCGCCTGGAACTTGCGCCGCAATTCGGCAATGACTGCCGTCGTCTTGCGCTTGCGGTCGGGCTTGAGTTTGACGAGAAAATCACCGGTGTTTGGCTCGACGACGGCCAACGCCAAGTGCGCGCCGGTGCGGCGGGAATAACTCTCGATGTCGGGCGTGGCACGCAGGATTTCCTCGGCTCGCAGAAGTTGGCGGTCTGTCTCGGCCAGGCTGGTGCCGAACGGCGCGATGTAGTCGATGACAAAACCGCCTTCGTCCAGCGGCGGCAGGAAGTCGCTCTCCAGCTGCTGATAAATGCCCGCGCCGAGCAGCAGCACCACGCCGCACGCGCCGAGCGTGCGCCAGCGATACCGCAACGCGGCACGCACGGCAACTTCGTAAATGCGGATGACGTGCCGGATCAGAAAGCCGCCTTCCTCGCTCTTGGGTGTATGGCCGTGCTCCAACTTCTCGCGGTCGCGGATGAACCACGCGGCCAGCGACGGCGTGAGCGTGATGGCCAGGACCAGCGAGGTCAGCAGCGCCACCACCATCGTCAGCGCCAGCGCGCGGAAGAACACGCCGGCAATGCCTTCCAAGAACGCCAGCGGGATGAACACGACGACGGGCGTCAGCGTGGAGCCGACGAGCGGCTGAAAGATTTCGCCGATGCCCGCTTGGATGGCCTCGAGTCGCGTCAGGCCGTGAGCGATTTTAGCGTAGATGGCTTCCACGACCACGATGGCGTTGTCAATCACCAGCCCGATGCACGCCGCGATGCCGCCGAGCGTCATCAGGTTGTAGCTCAGTCCGGCGAGTCGCATGGCCACGAGCGTGATGAGCACCGTGATGGGGATGACCACGATGGCGGTGAGCGTCGTGCCCCAGTTTTTCAGAAAGAAGTAGATGATGACCACAGAGAGAATGAGGCCGAAGATGATGGCTTCCCACACGCTGCCCACCGCCGCGCGGACGAACAGCGATTGGTCGTAGTAATAGGCAATCTTCAAGTCCGGCGGCAGGTCTGTCTTCGCCGCGCGCAACACCTGCTTGAGGCCATTGGCAATGTCCAGCGTGCTGCCGTCGGGCTGGCTGCGGATGTTGAGCAGCACGGCGCTCGCCCCCTCGGCGGTGACGACGTTGAAAACGGGTTCCGGGCCGCGCTCCACGCGGGCGAAGTCCTTTATGCGAACCGGATGGCTGTTGGTGACCGTCACGGTGAGGTTCTCGATGTCGCCAATGGAATGCACGCGGCCATCCACGACCGTGAGGTAAAGGGTGTAGTTCTCCTCGTGCATGCCGGTGGGCGCGATGAGGTTGTTCTTGTCCAGCGCGTCAGTGACTTGCTGGAGGCTGAGGTTCACCGCCTGCAACCGCCGCGGGTCCACCACGACGTGATACTCGGGCGTACGCCCGCCCACGAGGTCCACGCGTGCCACGCCGGGGATGCGAAGGAAGCGCGGCTTGAGGTCGTAGCGCGCCGTTTCCCACAGCTCGGTGATACTGCGCTGGGGACTGGTGAGACTCACGCCGATGATGGGGAACGCGGAGAACGTCAGCCGCCACACCGTCGTGCTGGCCGTCGCCGGCAGCGTGGAACGGATTTGCCCAAGGCGGCTGTCGACGTAGAGCTCCGATTGAATCATGTCCACCTGCCAGTTGAAGAAGACACTGATTTCCGCCGCGCCGCGCCCTGTGGTGGAACGAATGGTGACCGAGCCGGGGATGTCCTTCATCGCCTCCTCGATGGGCCGCGTGATGGTGGCCATCATCTCGTCGGCCGGCATCACCCCGTTGTCGACAAGGACGACGACGCGCGGAAAATTCGTCTGTGGGAAGACCGACGACGACATCCGAAAGGCCGAGTAAACCCCAGCCAGGCACAGAGCGACGCTGATGAATGCAATGGCCAGCCGGTGGCGGATGGCGAACTGGCCAATGACGGTGGTGTTCTCCACGGCGGAGGTCTTCTCCAGTGTTACTTGCCCAGCACGTGAATCTTCGTTTCCTTGGGCAAAGCATAGGCGCCTTCTGTGACGACCGGCATGCCGGCCTGCAACCCGTCGGCTTCAACCTCGACCCAGTCGCCATCGCGCAGACCGGCCTTCACCGGCTTCTGCACGGCCTTGTCGTCTTGAACCAGCGCAATGACGGTGCCGCCTTCACTGTCTTTCACTACGCTCTCGACCGGCACGGCCAAGCGGTTGGCGCGCTCGTCGCTCACGATACGGAGCGTCACAAATTGGCCGGGGCGAAGACCGGAGCGGGCAGGCAGCGAGACGCGCACCACCACCGTCCCCGTTCTTACATCCACTTGTGGACTGATGTAGCTGAGCACACCACGGACCGGCGCGGCGGCCCTCTCGGCCAGCACTTCGGCAGGCTGCCCGGGTTTCAGCGGGGCCGACTCGACACTCGGCACGTTGGCGCTCACCACGAGACGGTCGAGGTCCACCAATTCCGCCAGCGTGGTCGTGAGGTCCACGGCCTCGCCCGGCTTCACGTTGAGGCGCACTACCGTGCCCGATAACGGCGCCTGGACGCGCAGCAGCGCTTGCTGTGTTTGCGCAGCAGCGAGGTCGCTACGCGCCGCGGCGAGAGCCTGTTCGGAGTCCAGCAGCAGCTTCTGCGACGTGCCCTCCACCTGCATCAGCTTTTCTTGGCGTTCGGCAGTCTTCTCAGCGAACTCGACCGCCTTCAGCGCCTTCTCCGCCGCGACATCGGCCGCGCGGCTGTCGAGCTGGAATAGCACCGCACCTTTCTCCACGCGCTGGCCTTCGGCGCATTTCACTGCCGTGACGACGCCGGGAACCACCGGACCGACGCGGGCACTGGCGGCGGGCCGTTCACCCGGCGGTTCCGGCTCGACCACCCCGTAAGCAGTCACGTAGGCGCGCAGTGTGGCGCGCGTGATCTTGCCGACATGGACCGCGACTTCCGTTTCCACCGTGGCCTCTTCGTCTCCGTGCGTGACCAACTTGGACCGCACGAGCCAAGCAAGCCCGGCCAAGGCGATGATGACGATACCGACAACAAGAGTTCTTTTCATGGGTGCTCGTTTGCGTTTCGGGTTTCAGCCATTCGCGGCGAGGCCTGCCAAGCGGTGGCGGGCAGATTGAGCGGGCTCTGCAGCGCGTCTTCCAATGCGCCCAGCGCCTGCTGTGACTGCACCAGCGCGCCCAATCGGGCGAGTGCCGAGGTGCTCAGCTGTAATTGCAGACCGGCCAACTCGCTCTTGGAGATTTCTCCTACCTCGAATATCGCCCGTGCAGTGTTCTCCTGCTTTTGCAGATTGGCGAGCAGCCCGTCGGCGTCCGCCAATTTCTGCCGCGCCACGCGATAGCCGGCGCCCGCCAAGTCGATTGCCGCCAGCACGCGGGCTTGCAGCGCGTTGAATCTGGCGGCGCTTTCGGCCCGCTTGGCTTGCGCTTCAGCAATCGCACCCTGATTCTGATTGAGCACGGGCAATGTCACGGTGAGCCCGAGCGACCATTTGTTGTTCCCTTGGTCATACTGGTAGCCGGGGCCGAGATGGATGTCGGGATACTGCTTGGCGATTTCCAAGTGTAGTGCGGACTGGCTGGCAGCGTACTCGGCCAACGCACCCAGGATATCGGACCGATTGAGCAATGCCTGGCGCCGCGCTTCTGCCAGCGACGCCTCGACGGGCAACTGACCCAAGCCGTCGAACGAAAGACGGACCTCGTCGAGCGCGCTGAGCCGGATACCAACTGCGTCAGCCAGCTGCACACGGGCTTCGGCGCTCTGGCGCTCCGCATCGCGCAACGCGAGCTGCGTGGTGTTCACCCCGATGCGCGCCTGCGTGAGTTCAAAGGCAGAGATGGCGCCAGCTTGGTACTGCCGCTCCAGCAGCCGAAGATTCTCCGTCTGAAGGGCCTGTTGTTCCTTCAGCAATGCCTCCGTCTCCTGCGCCGCGTACAGCCCGACCAGGCTGCTCCGCACGCGACTGCGGACCTGCCACGCCACCGCTGCAATGGTGAGTCGCGCCGCTTCCGACAGGTGCGTAGCCTGGCCGACGCGATAGCCGCGTTTGCCCGCCGTTTCGATCGGAATGTCGAGGGTCGTCAGGGGCAGCCAGGGAGAAGGCGTCAGGATTGTGGTGTCGTAACCGGGCGTGAGGTTCAGCGTCGGATTCGGTCGTTCGCCAGCGGTAATCTTCGCAGCCTCGGCCACCGCCCACTGGGCGCGGGCAACGTCGAGGTCCGAATGGTAATAGAACGCGGCGAGAACCAGGTTGGTAAAATCCCACGAAGGCAAAGGCCAGTCGCCAAGCTGGCGATGCAGATTGGTTTCGAGGAATGCCTTCAAGCCCGCATCGGCCAGGGTGCGCTGGCTGAAATCTGCCGCTGCTTCTTCGGCGCTGAGGGGCTTGGGCCGGTAGTGCACGCAGCCGCTGAACCAGACGGCCGCAATGAGTCCGACGATGGTGGCGGAAAGCCGTTTCATGTGAGTTGACAGACGGTAAGCTCGAAGTTCGCCGCCTGCGCTCTAGTCTAGTCCTCGAAAAGTTCGCCGAAGAGTTCCTTGACCCGCTGCTTGCCCACCTGCAAGGCCCTGCGCCCCTCGGGCGTGGCGCGATACACCCGGCGAATCCGCCCCTCTTCCAGCCGCTGCGCCGACCGCAGGTAGCCCTGCCGCTCAAGGTCCTGGAGAAGGGGATACACGGTGCCGGGGCTCAGTTTGTACCCATGGCGAGCGAGTTCCTCGATAATAGCGAGCCCAAAGATCGGTTCATGGGCGGCATGGTAGAGAATGTGGAGCCGGATCAGCCCGCCGTAAAGCGCCTTGTCTTCTATTGGCATCCGATATCGAAACCTGATACAGGAGGCTTAATCCGATAATCTCCGTGCGTCAACCGCTGTGGTGAAGGGAGGAGAGGAAATGGACGCGAAACTTCAGATCAGAGGGTGAGTCGCGTACTGTCCTGGCTTGGTCTCCTGATGGCCGCTGGGTGCTGTTCCCGCCGGAGAGCTTCGGAATGCCGAACTGTGCTCGCCAGTACGGGGTGCCGTGTCAGGCGTGTCACACCATCATCCCGCGGCTTAACCGGGTGGGCTATGAGTTCCGCCGTGCGGGCTTGCGCATGCTGATGGAGATCGGTGAGGAGCGGGCGTTTGAGAAGGAGCGCATTTCGCCAATGTTCATTGGCGCAACTGCTTCGACGCGCATAGTGCGCCCGGCCGGGCTCGGTGTCGCGCCCGCTCACTGCAACCTTTCCGCCGCCACCAGGGCCGCGACCCGCGCGCGGATCTCGTCGCGGATTGCGCGCACGCGCTCGGGCGGCAACCCCTTCGGGTCCGTGAGCGGCCAGTCATCGCGTCGAAGGCCGGGAACCACGGGACATTCACCGCCGCATCCCATGGTGACCAGCAGGTCGGCATCTCTTGCCAACTCGGGCGTCAGCAACCGCGGCTTGACGGCGCTCAGATCGATCCCGACTTCCAGCATCGCTGCGACGACTTCCGGATGCACCTGCGTACCCGGGCGCGTTCCGGCCGACAGCGCACGTGCCTTCGACGGGTCGGCGAGCCCGTTGAAGAAGGCGCAAGCCATTTGCGAGCGGCCCGCGTTGTACACGCAGGCGAAGATCACGGTCTTCATGCGGCCACCTTGGCCGACAGCGATCGCAGTGGAAATTCACCCCACGGTGTGAGGGCGACCCGCGCCGCCAGCCCTTGCACCTCTTCGACGTAGGGGCGTTCGCGGCACCGGCGCAAGGCCGCCCACCCAGATCCGGTGCACGCCACGCTGGCGGAGTTCTACCGCAAGGCCGGTGTCGTCGAAGGCCGAGTTCTGGTCTTTATCGAAGCGCACCCCCTTGCTGACAACGATTGCCGAGGGAGGCAGGCGCAAGTCAGGATGAAACTGTGCTCCGGGGGTATCCTGAATGCAGTGCGCAGGCCACGGACCGCCTCGTTCCGTAAAGCTCACGTGCGCGCGCGGGTGCCAATCGCGGGAGGCGTAGACCAGGGCGCCAGCGCCTTCGGCGGCTTCTATCCACTGGTTGAGGACCGCAACCACTTCGTCGCCATCGGGCACCGGCAAGGCGCCGCCTGCACAGAAGTCGCGTTGGACATCGACGATGATCAGGGCATCCCCACGTTGCATCTTCGGTTGCATGAATCCTCCTCCTTGGGATTGTTCCGCAACGGCACAGGAGAATTATAGGCTGCGGTACTGCGCGAGCCAGGCTCGCCGCGTACCGCCCGAACCAGCCCAGTTGACTCTCGGCGACAGCTTCAGTACGTATTCAGCCAGCGGCGGTGGGGTCCGCCCCTAACCATCCGGGCTGAGCGTGAAGCCAGCTCGGGTCAATGACCCCTACTCGGTGAAACGCGGGTGGGGGTTTTTCGTAAAGCCTCTACCCGGAAAGGTGTGAGGCTTTTTTGTTGGCGACGATGCAACCAACCGCGGCGGAACCGGAGATCGCCACGTACGGTGCGCTCAAGCAGGCGTTTCAGGCAGCGGTTTCGCAGCTGACCGGGCTGCTGTCTCATGGCGCCTGGAGCCCACTGGCGCAGCGACTCGCTCCAATCGCGGATAAGCTGGCCCGCAACCGCTTCCATCTCGCCGTGCTCGGCCAGTTCAAGCGGGGCAAGACCACCTTTATCAATGGCCTGATCGGCGCTGACCTCCTCCCGACCGGTGTCGTCCCGCTGACGTCGATCGTCACCCTGATCGAGTACGGCGACCAAGCGGGCGCCGTGGTGCATTTTCGCAGCAACCAGACCCGGACGATCTCGATCCGTGAAGTGGCCGCGTATGTCACTGAGCGTGACAATCCGCAGAACCGCAAGGACGTTGCGCGCGTCGAGGTCATGTACCCTGCCGCCATATTGCGCGATGGCGTGGTGCTCATCGACACCCCCGGCATCGGCTCCACCTACGAGCACAACACCGACGTCGCCTATCAGTTTCTGCCGCAGGTGGACGCCGCCATTTTCGTGGCCTCCGTCGATCCGCCACTCAGCCAGGCGGAGAAGGATTTCTTGATCGCCATCCGCGAGTACGCGGCCAAGCTATTCTTCGTCCTCAACAAGATCGACTACGTCAGTGACACAGAACAGCGCGAGTTGCTCGAGTTCCTGCACACGGTCTTGGGGACCGAGCTGGGTATCGTCGAGCCGAAGATTTTTCCGCTCTCGGCGAAGCGCGCGCTAGCCGCAGCGCTGCATGGTGGAGAGGATGGTGGCCTGCCGGCCTTCCGCGCCACGCTCGACCACTTTCTGCTACACGAGAAAGGACGCGTGGCGCTCACCGCTGCAACGGGGGCGGCACTGCGGCTGACGGGTGAAGCGCGCTTCCTGCTGGAGGTTGAAAAGCGGGCGTTGGCGACGCCGCTGGAAGAGCTGGAGCAGAAGCTCGCCGAATTCGACCGCTTGCGGGCACGGGCGGAGCAAGACCACCGCGACTTCCAGCACCTGCTGAAAGCGGAAGCGCAACAGTTGATGAGTGTACTCGATGAAGAACTGCCGGTGCTCAAGACGCAAGAGGTCCCCATGCTCGAAGCGGCGCTACACGCCTTTGCCGACAGCCATCCAGAGCTGAAAGGCCGCGATCTCGGGTACGCCTTGCAGGACGAGCTGAAGCGGGTGTTGATCGATCACTTCGAGGGCTGGCGGCGCGCCAAGGAGCAGCGGCTCGATGCGGATTTCCGCGCCCTGTCCGGCCGCTTCGTTGAGGGTGCGAACCAGATCATTGCGCGCGTCGTCGAGCTGTCAGCGGCGCTGTTCAATTTGCCCCCCGTGCCGCTGGCAAGCGTCGAGGGGCTGAGTGCGGAGAGCCGACTGTACTACATGGTGGGCCAGGACCCGGTGCTGCTCAGCATCGAGCCGATCTACTTCTCGACCTTGCTGCCCGGGCGCTTCACCCGCCGTTTCGTTGTGGCCGACGCGGTCAAGCACGTCCCCATCGAGGCCGAGCGCAACTGCGGGCGGCTGCGCTACGACCTCCTGACACGCATCGAGCAGAGTGTGAATCGGTTTTCGCAACAACTGGCGGAACGGATCCGGCTCACGTTGGACAGCATCCGCCGCGCCATCGAGGCCGGAACCGTCGAACGCGCACACAGCGGCGAGCAGGCGGCGGCACGGCAAGCGGCAATCGACGGGCAGTTGGCGACGCTGGCCGCCGTGGACGCACGCCTGGATGCGATCCGAGCACAGGCGACAACCTTATGAGGGGGGTGTCATGAGCAAGCTGGCGATTACGACGATGCAGGCCTGGGAGATTCTCGACTCGCGAGGGCTCCCGACGATTGCGGTAGAAGTCTCCCTCGCTGGTGGTGCACGCGGCACCGCGGCCGTGCCTTCGGGGGCGTCGACCGGCCTGCGCGAAGCCGTTGAGCTGCGCGACGGGGATCCGCACCGGTTCCGGGGTAAAGGCGTGCAACGGGCGGTGCGCAATGTGCTAGAGACCATTGCACCCGCAGTGCGTGGCCGCGACGCCGGCCGCCAAGCCGAGATCGACCGACACCTGTGCAAGCTGGACGGGACGCCGAACAAAGAACGACTCGGAGCGAACGCGATCCTCGCCGTCTCTATGGCTGTTGCGCGCGCGGCTGCCGCAGCGAAGGGACAGCCACTCTATCGCTACTTGGGTGGTCCGGATGCGGTGCTTCTCCCGGTACCCATGCTCAACGTCATCAACGGCGGACGACACGCGCTGAATCACCTCGACTTCCAAGAGTTCATGATCGTCCCACACGGCGCGCCAACGTTCGCCGAGGCCATGCGCATGGCCGCCGAGACCTACCACGAGTTGCGCGACTTGCTCGCCCACCGTGGGCTCGGTACCGCGGTCGGTGACGAGGGCGGCTTCGCGCCGGACCTGCGCTCTCACGAAGCGGTGTTGGAGCTGCTGGTCGAAGCGATCGAGAAAGCTGGCTACAAAGCCGGAGACCAAATTGCGCTCGCCCTCGACCCGGCAGCCAGCGAGTTCTACGACTCCGGCCGCTACGTCCTCGAGCGCTCCGGAACAGGCAAGCTGGACGCGCGGGCGATGGTGGAATGGTATCGCGGTGCGCTGCAGCGGTTTCCGATCATTCTGATCGAAGACGGCTTGAGCGAGGATGACTGGGACGGCTGGCGTCTCCTTACCCAGGAACTGGGGAATCGAGTCCAGCTCGTCGGCGACGATATCTTCGTCACCAACCCGGCGATCATTCAGAAGGGCATCGCGTCCGGTGTCGCCAACGCCGTGCTGATCAAGTTGAACCAGATCGGCACGGTCACCGAGGCCATCGAAGCCATCAAGGTGTCTCGCCACGCGGGCTACCGCGTCATGGCTTCACACCGCTCCGGTGAGACGGAAGACACCTTCCTTGCCGACTTCACGGTGGCTACCGGCGCCGGCCAGATCAAGACCGGCGCGCCGTGCCGCGGCGAGCGCACGGCCAAGTACAATCGTTTGATGCGCATCGAGGCCGAGCTAGGGGACAGAGCACAATTCGCGGGGAAGCTGGGTGGCAGGAGCACCTGACGAATGGACAGCGGGCTTTCGACATGCCCGACACCGGCAGTGAAGTAAACAGCTCTGCGGTGATCGATCTTCACGGTTTGGTCGCTCGACTGAACAATCTCGGGGAGATCTTTCGTGCCCAGGGCGAGATCCTGGCTGTCGGCCGAGCGGCGGTGCCTGCCCTGGCCGCGCTTCTGGATGGGCCGCCCTCAGTCTTTGGGCAGCCGCGCGTCGTTCGCGGGCCAGGCTGGAGGCGCATTCGGGCGCCCGCGAGGGGCCCATCCGCGTACCTAGCGCGGCTGCGAGATGCAGAGGCGTCAGTCCGCTACCAGGCTGCGGCTGAGGCGACCAAGACGAAGGACCCACGCGCCGCGATCGAAAGCTCTTGCGAGGCGGAGGACCGGCGCGGTTCGTTCTGTCGCTGCGTGATCTTGCAAGTCTACGACGAGCGTCGTAGTATTTGCGATCGTGCGCCGCGTTCATGCGATACCCGGCGGCCAACTGGAGCAGGCCGTGCTCGTCGCCCTGTGGGAGCTGGGGCGTGCCTCGACCCGTGAGATCCATGCTCGGGTCGGCGAGCCCAACGGGTTGGTCTACACGACCACCGCTAAGGTACTGGACCGGCTGCACGCCAAAGGGTTGGTGGCGCGCGAGCGTGCCGGCAAGGCGTTTGTGTACCAGCCGAAGGTCAAGCGGGAGATCGTCGAACGGGCGCACGCCCGGCACACACTGCGTCGATTGCTCGGGCTCGAGCCCCGTCCGGCCATCGCGGCACTGGTAGACGCCGTCGAATCGTTGGACCCGGAATTGTTGGACGATCTCGCACGGGCGGTCAACGCCCGCCGGAGGGCCCGCCGTGGATCGTGAGATCGTCCTGACCGTGCTCGCGCTGGTGCTCTGCGGCCCGCTGCTCTGCGTGGGCGCGTGGTGGCCGTTGCCGCGTGCGGACGGCAGCAGCGCGCGCCACATCGAACCTGCGTGCTGGACCCGCATGTGGCTGCCGTTGCTGCCTGCCGTTATCGTCCTTGCAGCGCTCTGCGGCTGGGCACTCAGAGAACCCGATAACGCCGAGCCCGTACCGTTCCCGCTCCTGCTGGCAACCCTACCGTTCGCGGCAGTGTGGTGTCGCGCCGGCGTGCGCGCCATCCGCACCTGTGGTGTGTCTCCCGTCGCGGTTCCAGCCGGAACTGTGGGCCTGCTTCGCCCAACGGCCATCGTCTCCCCGCAACTGATTGCCGTCCTCGACGGCCGCGCGCTCGCCGCAGTCGGGGCACATGAAGAGGCGCATGCGCGCCACTGCGACCCGTTGCGGATTTGGCTGGCGCAGTTGGTGACCGATCTGCAATGGCCGTCGCCGGCTGCCGCTGCGCGGCTACACAAATGGCTGGAAGCGCTTGAGCTCGCGCGCGACGAAGAAGCGCGGCGCGCGGGCATTGACGGCGTCGATCTCGCCACCGCGATCCTTGCCGCTGCCCGTGTGAGCGCCGGACTCGCGCGCCGCTCGGCAATTGCGACGCTCGGCGATAAAGCCGAGGCGCTCGCGGAACGCATCAGGCGCCTGCTGGCCCCGCTGCCACAAGTAGAGCTGGTGTCGGAATCGCGCTGGCGGCTGATCCTCCTGGGCGCTTCGGTGGTGACCGCCATGGTGGTTGGCGCTCTATGCGGCGAAACGGCGGTGCACGCCCTGCTCGTGCTTGTCGCGTGACGATCCGACACACCCGCAGCCGACCCATGACAAAGCAGCGGTTTGTGCTCCTTGTGATGCTCAGTCTCGCGCCCTGCGTCTCGAGCCGGGCCGATGAACTGCGGCCGGTGACGGTGCAGACCGCCATCGCCTTGGCGTTGACGAACAACCCCGAATTGCGGGTGTTGGAGGCACGGATCGAAACCGCTCGGCGCAACGCAGGCGTCGCGAAGGCTTATCCGTTCAACCCTGAGCTCACTTACGACGAAGGATTGGAACGCCACTTCGGCGTGAGCCAGACATTGGAGTGGCCCGGCAAGCGAGCGCTGCGGGAGGCGATTGCCAACCAGGACATACCCGCTGCACAGGCGGCGCTCGACGGATTCAGAGTGGTGCTGGCCGCCGAGGTGCGCGCGAAATTTTACGAGTTCCTGGCGGCGCGCAAAGGTGTCGAGTTGCGCGAACACGAGCGGCAACTCGCTGAACGGGTGCTCAACGCGGCGCGCAAACGGGTCGAAGGCGCGTTCGCACCTGTGACCGAGCGCACCAGCGCGGAGGTCGGCCTGGTGCGGGCTCGGCGGCAGTCGCGCGCCGCGCAAAAGCGATTGGCTCTGACGCGGGCGGAGTTGAACGTCCTGCTGGGATGCGACGCCCAAGCGCCAATCGAGCCGCAAGGGGAATTGACCGCGCCGCAAATGGAGGTGTCGTTGTCGACGCTCATTGAAGCGGCGCGGGCGCGGCATCCGGATCTGCGCGCGGCGCGGCTGGACTTGGAGAAACGGGGCTTGAGCGTGCGGCTGGCGCGCAAGGCAGGCGCCCCCGACATCACCATCCAGCCGTTCTACGAACAGGACACAAAGGGTCCGGATGACAAGGTGGGGATCGGCCTGACCGTGCCGTTGCCGATCTGGAATACGAGCCGTCCGAAAGTTGCCGCGGCCGAGGCGGAATTGCGCGAGGCGGAGGCGAACCTGGAGAAGAAATCGCGCGAGGTCGCCGCGAACATCGCCAAGGCATTCACGGCGTGGGAGGCGGCGCGGGAAGACTTAGCGACCTTTTCGCCTGAGCTGCAGCGGCGCATGGAGAGCGAACTGGCCGCCGCCGAGCAGAGGTACACCAGCGGCGAGCTGCCGTTCCTTTTGTGGCTGGAACTGCAGCGGACCTATTTCGACTACATGAATGAGTACTACCAATCGCTGGCCGCAGCGCGCGACACGCAGTCCGACTTGGAGAAGGCGTCGGCGGCTTCGCTCGAGGAACTGAAATGAAATACCTGGCACTCGCACTCAGCGCCGCCCTGCTATGGATGGCCGCGGGTTGCGGGAAGTTGGAGAACGAGGAAAACGAGCGGCGCGAACAGGCGGAGAAGCGCGCGCGGGCCGAAAAGACCGAGCGCGCCGAAGCGAAGCCGGACGAGAACCTGGTCAAGCTGGGTGAGGAGGCGATTGCTTCCAGCAATCTGAGAACCGTCGAGGTGCGCGCTGACTCGGGCTTGGTGACCGCGCGATTCCCGGGAAGCGTCGAGTTCAACCAGAACGCCACCGCCGTCGTGCAAGCGCCGCTGGAAGGCCGTCTCCAAGAGTGGCTGATCAACGTCGGCAACCGGGTCAAGAAGGGCCAAGCGCTGGCGCGTGTGGAGAGCCCGCAGAACCTCGGCACGCCCATCCTGCTGAAAGCGCCTTTGGACGGCGAGATCATCGAGCGCAACGCGACGCTGGGCGATTGGGTCAACCCCGGAGACAAGCTGGCGGTGATCACCGAGCTGGCGAAAATGTGGGCCGTGGCCCGCGTGCGCGAGGATATGGTCGGCAAGATTCTCACCGACGAGCCGGCCACGATTCGTGTGTTGTCGTTTCCCGGCGACACGTTCACTGGCAAGCTGCTGCGCGTGGCTGCGAGCGTCGATCCGCAGACGCGCACGGTCGACTTCGTCTTCGCCGTGCCCAACTCCGAGCGCAAGCTGCGTGCCGGGATGTTCGCGCAGGTCTCGCTGGCAACCGACCGCGTGCAGGACAAGCTTCTCATCCCCGACGAAGCGGTGCAGACCGTGCGTGGGCGCTCGGTGGTGTTTATCGAACAGCAGCGCGGCCAATACCGCATTGCACCGGTGCGGCTAGGCCCCAAACTCGGCGAGTCGTACGTCGTGCTCAACGGCCTGAGCAACCGCGTGCGTGTCGTGACCATAGGGAGCTTCGTGCTGAAATCCGAGGCCCTGCGTAGCGAATTCGCCGGCGAGCAGGATTGAACCTGCGCTGCGATGAATGCCCTGATTCGATTCGCACTGAGCCAGCGGGCTTTGGTCGTGCTGCTGGCCGCGCTGCTCGCGGTCGTGGGCATTATTTCGTTTCAGCAATTGCCGATTGATGCCGTGCCGGACATCACCAACGTGCAGGTGCAGATCAATACCCAGGTCAAGGCGCTCGCGCCGGCGGAAATTGAGAAGCTGGTGACTTTTCCCGTCGAGACGACGGTCAGTGGCGTGCCTGGCGTGACCGAATTGCGGTCGCTGACCAAATACGGCTTGTCGCAGGTGACGGTCGTGTTTACGGACGGCACGGACATCTATTGGGCGCGCCAGCGCATCTCGGAACGACTGACCGAGGCGCGCGAACGATTGCCCCAGGGTGTGCAGCCGGTGCTCGGGCCAATCTCGACCGGCTTGGGTGAAATTTTTCACTATGCCGTGGAGGGTGAAGGCCAATCGCTGACGGAACTGCGCACCCTCCAGGACTGGATGATCAAACCGCAATTGCGCGGCGTGCCCGGTGTGGCCGAGGTCAATTCCATCGGCGGCTACGAAAAGCAGTATCACGTCACGCCTGATCCCGTGCAGCTGGCCAGCTACGGCCTGACCTTCCGCGATGTCTTCGAGGCGCTGGAGGCAAACAATGCCAACGCCGGCGGCGCTTACATCGAACACAGCGGCGAGCAATACCTCGTGCGCGGCGTCGGCCTGGCGCAGAGCGTGGCCGACCTGGAAAGCATCGTGCTAACCACGAAGCGCGGTACGCCTGTGTACGTGCGCGACGTGGCCGAGGTCGGCGTCGGCGAGGAGCTGCGCACGGGCGCCGCCACTCAAGGCGGACAGGAGACGGTCTATGGCCTGGCGATGATGTTGACGGGCGAAAACTCGCGCGCCGTTTCCATCCGCGTCCGGGAGAAGCTCCAACAAATCCAGCAGACGTTGCCCGCCGGTGTGACCATCAAACCGCTCTACGACCGCTCCGTGCTCGTGAACCAGACGATTCGCACCGTGCAAAGCAACCTGCTGGAGGGCGGCGTGCTGGTCATTGCCGTGCTGTTGCTGCTGCTCGGACAAGTGCGCGCCGCGTTGATCGTCGCTTCGGCCATCCCGCTCTCGATGCTCTTTGCGGTCATCGGCATGGTGCAAAGCAAAATCTCCGGTAACCTAATGAGCCTGGGCGCGATTGATTTCGGGTTGATTGTGGACGGCGCGGTGGTGATGGCGGAAAACATCGTACGCCGCCTGGGCCAGCACCAGCACAAGCTCGGGCGCCCGCTGAATCGCGAGGAGCGGAGGCACGTGTTGACCGAAGCAACGCTGGAGATGGGCCAGCCCGTGACGTTTGCCGTGGCCATCATCATGATCGTGTATCTGCCGATCCTGACGTTGCAAGGCGTCGAGGGCAAGATGTTTCGGCCAATGGCCGCGACCGTGTTGCTGGCGCTGGGCGGCGCGCTGGTGTTGACACTCACGTTCGTGCCGGCGCTGTGTTCGCTCGCGATGCGCGGCAAAGTCGCCGAGCGGGAGAACTGGCTGATGCGCCTGGTCAAGCGCGCGTACGCGCCGACGCTGCGGCTGGCGTTGCGCTGGCGCTGGCCAACCGTGGGCGGAGCGGTGGCGGTCGTGGCGGTCGCGCTGTGGCTGTTCACCCGGCTGGGCGCGGTGTTCGTGCCGCAACTGGACGAAGGCTCGATTGATATCCGCCCCTACCGTTTGCCCAGCATCTCCCTGACCGAATCGCTGCGCATGCAAGAGCACCTCGAAAAGGCGGTGCTGGAATTCCCCGAAGTGGAGACTGTCTTCTCCCGCATCGGCACGGCCGAGGTGGCCAGCGACCCGATGGGCGTGAACACCGGCGACGTGTTCGTGATGCTGAAACCGCGCGGTGAATGGCGCACCGCCCGGACCAAAGACGAATTGATCGAGAAGATGCAGGAGCGATTGGCGAAGCTGCCCGGCCAGAATACCGTCTTCACCCAACCCATCCAGGACCGCTTTGACGAGCTGATCGCCGGCGTGCGCGCGGATGTGGCAATCAAGGTGTTCGGCGACGACCTCGACACGTTGCGGCGCGTCGGTCAGCGGATCGCCGACGTGCTCGGCACGGTGCGCGGCGCGCAGGACGTGCTGTTCGAGCAGGTCGGCGGGCTGCCGATGCTGGAGATGCAGGTGGACCGCCAAGCCATTGCCCGCTACGGCGTGAACGTCGCCGACGTGCTGGACTTGATCGAGACGGCCATCGGCGGCAAGGAAGCCGGGCAATTGTTTGAGGGCGAACGGCGCTTCGCCATCATCGTGCGCTTGCCTGAGCCGTTGCGTCAGCAAATGGATGAGCTGAAGCAACTCGCCGTCAAGACCCCTTCGGGTGCGCTGATCCCGCTGGCGCAATTGTCCCGCATCGACGTTGTCGAAGGCTTGAACCAGATCAACCGCGAACGTGGCCGCCGCCGCGCCGCCGTGCAGTGCAACGTCCGCGGCCGTGACATCGACAGCTTCATCCGCGAGGTCCAGGCACGCATCGCGGCGGAGGTTCAGCCGAAGGTGCCTGCCGGTTACGCGATTGAATACGGCGGCCAGTTCGAGAACCTGCAGGCTGCCCGGCGGCGGTTGGCGATTGTGGTGCCAGTGGCCTTGGGCCTGATTTTCTTTCTGCTGTTCAGCGCGTTCAAGAGCCTGCGCCAGGCAATGCTGATTTTTACCGGTGTGCCGCTGGCCGTCACGGGCGGAGTTTTCGCACTGGTGCTCCGCGACTTGCCGTTCAGCATCTCGGCGGCCGTCGGCTTCATCGCGCTGAGCGGCGTGGCCGTGCTCAACGGCGTGGTGATGGTGAGCTACATCAACCGGCTCCGCGAAGAAGGCAAACCCATCGCCGCCGCCGTGACCGAGGGTGCGCTCACCCGTTTGCGGCCCGTGTTGATGACGGCCTTGGTGGCCAGCTTGGGCTTTGTGCCGATGGCGATCGCGACTGGCACAGGCGCCGAAGTGCAACGTCCCCTGGCCACCGTTGTCATCGGCGGCTTGATTTCCTCTACGCTGCTCACTCTCGTTGTCCTGCCGGTGCTGTATCGCTGGTTCGAGCCCGAAACCGCGATGCGCAGCAACCACCCGGCCTGATAGGTTCGGTCGCTTCGAGCGTTCGGAGAAGCTGCGTTGAACCCGCACATGGCGCAGATCGCAGGTCGGAGGAGATCCCATGGAAGAAACGCCAGTGAGTCAGACGCGACTGGCCGCCGCTAACCGCGCGGCATTAGGCGCCATGCCCCCGAGCATCTGGGCGCTCGGCCTCGGTTCGATGTTCATGGATACCTCCTCCGAACTCGTCCACAGTCTGCTCCCCATCTTCATGGCCTCGGTGCTCGGGGCCAGCATGGTTACCATCGGGTTCGTAGAGGGCGTCGCCGAGGCGACCGCCGCGATCACGAAAGTCTTTTCCGGGGCGATCAGCGACGCTCTCGGGAAGCGGAAGTTCCTCGTCGTCTTTGGCTACGGACTCGGGGCCGTCACCAAGCCGGTATTTCCCTTGGCTACGTCCATCGGGTGGGTGTTCACCGCGCGCTTCATCGACCGGCTCGGCAAGGGCATCCGGGGGGCGCCCCGCGACGCATTGGTGGCCGACATCACACCACCAGCGTTGCGCGGGTCCGCTTACGGGCTGCGCCAGTCGCTCGACTCCGTTGGCGCCTTCGCGGGTCCGTTACTCGCGGTCATGCTGATGACCTGGTTCGCGAACGACATCAGGGCGGTGCTGTGGGTCGCCGCGGCACCGGCTTTCATCGCCGTCGCGTTGCTCATGGTTGCGGTGCGGGAACCCGAGCGGCACGAACCGTCTCAGCGCGCCCCTCTGACGTTGGCCGCTGCCGCGCGGTTACCACGTCGGTACTGGCTCGTCGTCCCAGTGGGCGCGGTGTTGACGCTGGCACGTTTCAGCGAAGCATTTCTGGTGCTGCGCGCCCAGTCCGTGGGGTTCGCCATTGGCCACGTACCGGTCGTGATGATCGTCATGAACGTCATCTATGCCGGTGTTGCCTACCCTGCAGGTATCGCGGCCGATCGCTTCAGTCGCCGGATGCTGCTCATCGCAGGGCTCGCGATGCTGATCGCCGCGGATCTCGTGTTGGCCGCCGCAGCAGCGCCCTCGCACGTGTTGGTTGGCGCCGCGCTCTGGGGGGCACACATGGGCCTCACGCAAGGCCTGCTCTCCAAACTGGTTGCCGATGCGTCTCCAGTCGACCTTCGTGGCACGACATTCGGCATCTTCAATCTCGTCAGCGGCGCGGCGCTCTTGCTGGCCAGCGTCATCGCCGGCGCGCTGTGGAGTGCCATCGGTGCGCCCGCGACGTTTCTCGCCGGAGCTACGTTCGCTGCGCTTGCAGCGGTCGGGTTGCTTGCCTATCGGCCGTCGTCTCGGGTCACGTGAGGACACGGACGTGCGCGCCGATTTGCACTCGATCGAGATCCTTGTGTGGGTGACTCTTCTCGTTCCCCCCGCGGCCCAAGGTGCACCGTTGCGTCTGACGATCAACGAGGCAGGGGCGCGCGCGACCGGCGGCAACCTCGATCTCAGTGCGAGCGAAAGGACGATTGATCTGGCGAACGTGCAGCGCAGCAGGGCATGGTTGCCAGCAAATCCGTATCTGTCGGTCGGCAGCCAACCGACGATTGCGGGTGGCATCGGCTCAAATTTTGGCTTTGTGCTCTCCCTGCTGCGTGCGACGCGGACATCGCACAGTTCGGTATAAAGATCGGCGACGGTCAGGCGCTCGGAAGCGGTGCCTGGGCGTAACGACAGCGCAACGGCCACGGGTTGACCGGCGACCGACGCCGGAATAGAGTCTCGTTGCACGACGGCGATGGGGTTCGCCGCATAACCACCCGCCAGGGTTGATGACCCCTACCAACATGGACGAGGTAGGGGTGAACACGCACAAACAGCACGAGCACGTAGCAGACGACAGGAGTAGCGGTCGCCCCACGTGGCTGAACCGCAACGTCGTCGGCATGGGCTTGACGAGCCTGCTCGGCGACGCCGGCCACGAGATGGCCACTGCGGTCCTGCCGGCGTTCCTCGCCACGATCGGCGCGGCCGCGGCCGCTCTTGGAGCAATCGAGGGCGTCGCCGATGCCGTATCCAGCTTTGCGAAGTTGGGCTCTGGCTGGTGGAGCGATCGTATCGGCCACCGCAAAACGATCACGGTCGGCGGATACGCACTTACCGGCGCCTCCACGGGCATTTTCGCACTCGCTGCCGGCTGGCCACTGGTGCTCGCCGCGCGGGTGATCGGCTGGTTCGGCCGCGGCATCCGCGGCTCGCTGCGCGACGCCATGCTGGCCGAGTCGGTGGAGCCCGCCCATGTCGGGAAAGCGTTCGGGTTCCATCGTGCCGGCGACACCCTCGGCGCGATCATCGGGCCACTGCTCGGCGTTGCGGTGATCGGACTCCTGCACGGACGGTTCTCGGATGCCTCGACGCCGTTTC
>Ga0315286_10001916_pt1 | contig 19238 bp, 16 predicted proteins | sample YL17G10_0_MG_FD_205038 | JGI IMG/M metagenome (GOLD analysis project Ga0315286, IMG submission 205038) | Sediment microbial communities from Yellowstone Lake, YNP, Wyoming, USA - YL17G10_0 | ecosystem: Environmental > Aquatic > Freshwater > Lake > Sediment | place: USA: Wyoming | collected... | reverse complement strand
TCGCAGTGGGTGGCGGACGTCGGTGGCGTGCACTTCGTGAACGACTCCAAGGGCACGAACGTGGGTGCGACGCTGGCGGCCGTGTCCGGCATGAGCGGGCCGCTGGTGGTCATCGCCGGCGGCGACGGCAAGCAGCAGGATTTCAGCGAACTGCGCAACGCCTTCCGCGGCAAGGTGACTCATGTCGTCCTGATCGGCCGCGATGCGCCGCGCCTCGAGGGGGCGCTGGCTGGAATCTGCACGACGGAGCGCGCTGCCGACATGCCTGCGGCCGTGCGGGCGGCGCGGCTGGCCGCTCAACCCGGCTACACCGTGCTGCTCTCGCCCGCCTGCGCGAGCCTCGACATGTTCCGCGACTACACGCACCGCGGCAACGAGTTCGCCGCGGCCGTGAGGAGTCTCGCGGCATGAGCGCGACCACCACCGTCATGTCCTACGCGCGCTCCACGGGTCAGCCGCGCCGCCTCACGCTCGACCCGTGGGTGATCGGCACGGTCGCCGCGCTGCTGCTGATCGGGCTGGTGATGGTGGCCTCGGCGTCGATCGGAATCGCGGAAAAGGAGACCGGCCAGGCCTTCTATTACTTCAAGCACCAGGTCTTCTACGTGCTGGCCGGGCTCGTCGCGGCGCTGCTTGGCCTCGGCGTGCCGACGCGCTACTGGGAGAAGTACTCGATCTACCTGCTCATCGGCGCTTTCCTGATGCTCGTGCTCGTGCTGATTCCGGGCATAGGCGCTGCCGTGAACGGCGCGCGCCGCTGGGTGCGGCTCGGCGTCATGAACTTCCAGGTTTCCGAGGCCGCGCGCGTCATGCTGCTCACCTACATCGCCAGCTTTGCGGTGCGCAGGGCGGACGAGTTGCGCGCGGACTTCAGGGGCTTCATGAAGCCGGTGGCCGTGCTCGCCGCTGCCGCGGCCCTGCTGCTGCTCGAGCCCGATTTCGGCGCGGCGACCGTGCTGCTGGCGACGGGCTTTGCGCTGCTGTTTCTCGCCGGCGTGCGCCTGCACTACCTGCTGGTGCCGGTGGTGCTCGGCGCGGGCGCGATGGGCGCACTCGCAGTCTCATCGCCGTACAGGCTGCGCCGCCTGATCGCGTTCCTCAATCCCTGGAACGACCCTTTCAACAGCGGATTCCAGCTGGTGCAGTCGCTGATCGCCATCGGTCGCGGCGAGTGGCTCGGCGTCGGCCTCGGCGCCAGCGTGCAGAAGCTCTTCTACCTGCCGGAGTCGCACACGGACTTCGTCTTCGCGGTGCTCGCGGAGGAATTCGGCTTCCTCGGCGTGGCCGTGGTGATCGGCCTGTTCGCGATGCTGGTCGGCCGCGCGCTCAAGATCTCGCGCGACGCCGGGGCCGCCGGCATGCCGTTCCAGTCGTATCTCGCCGCTGCGATCGGCATCTGGCTGGGCCTGCAGTCGTTCGTGAACATCGGCGTGAACATGGGGCTGCTCCCGACCAAGGGGCTGACCCTGCCGCTGCTCAGCTACGGCGGCAGCAGCATGCTGGTCACCCTTGGCTGGCTCGGCGTCCTGCTGCGCATCAATCACGAGACGCAGACGGCGGGTCGCCCCGCCGGGGGTGCGCGCGAGGGCCGGCGCACATGAGCGGCAAGGTCGCACTCATCATGGCCGGCGGCACCGGGGGGCACGTCTTCCCGGCGCTCGCCACAGCGCGAGTGCTGCGCAGCCGCGGGTTCGACATCGTCTGGCTCGGCACCCAGCGCGGCATCGAAGCGCGGCTCGTGCCGGCCGAAGGCATCCCCGTCGAATGGCTGAGCGTGAGCGGACTGCGGGGCAAGGGCATCCTCGCGCTTGCGGCGGCACCCTTCCGCCTGGGCGTTGCGCTGGTGCAGGCGATCCGCGCGATTCGTAAGCATGCCCCGCAGGTCGTGCTCGGCGCCGGCGGCTTTGCCTCGGGACCGGGCGGCGTCGCCGCGTGGTTGCTGCGCCGTCCACTCGTCGTGCACGAGCAGAACGCGGTGGCCGGTCTCACCAACCGTGTCCTGGCGCGTCTTGCCAGCCGCGTTCTCGAGGGATTCCCGGGCAGCTTCGGCCCCGGCGTAAAGGCCGAGCGGGTCGGCAATCCCGTCCGTCCGGAGATTACGGCGATTGCGCCGCCTGAGCGCCGCTACGCGGGCCGCGCAGGCCGCGCGCGGCTGCTCGTGTTCGGAGGCAGCCAGGGCGCCCAGCGCCTGAATGCAGTCGTGCCTGCTGCCGTCGGGGAATTGCCGGCGGAGCTGCGCCCGGAGGTCCTGCATCAGACTGGCAGCCGCGGGCTCGACGACACCGTCAATGCCTACCGGTCGCGCGGCATCGAGGCGGACGTGCGCCCCTTCATCGACGACATGGCCGGCGCCTACGGTTGGGCCGATCTCGCGGTGTGTCGCTCAGGCGCGCTGACGATCGCGGAACTGGCTGCGGCGGGCGTGCCCGCGATCCTGGTGCCGTTCCCGGCGGCGGTGGACGACCACCAGACCCGCAACGCCCAGTTCGTCGTGACAAGGGGTGCGGCCGTGCTGCTCCCCGAGAACGAACTGACGCCATTGTCACTGGCCGCCGCCTTGCGCCGGATGTTCGAGGCGGGGCGCCCGCAGCTGATGCGCATGGCGCAGGCAGCCCGCGACACGGCGATCACGGACGCCGACCAGAGACTTGCGGATGCCTGCGTGGCAGCCGCGGGAGGCGCGGCATGAAAGACCGCATGCGCCGGATTCACACGATCCACTTCGTCGGCATCGGCGGCAGCGGCATGAGCGGCATTGCCGAAGTGCTGCTGAATCTCGGCTACGCGGTGCAGGGTTCCGATCTCAAGCTGGGTGACGCCGCGGGCCGCCTGCAGAAACTCGGCGCCCGAGTGCTGATCGGGCACTGTGCCGCAAACGTCACGGGTGCCGACGTCGTCGTCGTGTCGAGCGCGATCAGTCCCGACAACCCCGAGGTTGCGCAGGCCCTGGCGCAGCGCATCCCCGTGGTGAAGCGCGCCGAAATGCTCGGCGAGCTGATGCGCTTCCGCTATTCGATTGCCGTTGCCGGCACGCATGGCAAGACGACCACGACGAGCCTGGTTTCGAGCGTGCTCGCCGAAGGCGGTGAGGACCCGACCTTCGTGATCGGCGGCCGTTTGAAGAGCGCGGCCAGCAACGCGCGGCTTGGCGCAGGCCAGTACCTCGTCGCCGAAGCGGACGAGAGCGACGCTTCGTTCATGCACCTGCAGCCGATGATCGCCGTCGTCACGAATGTCGACGCCGATCACCTCGGCACGCACGGTGGCGACTTCGGCAAGCTGAAGCTCTCGTTCGTGGAGTTCCTGCACAACCTGCCGTTCTACGGCCTGGCCGTGATCTGCGGCGACGACCCCGTGGCGCGCGGCCTGGTGCCGCAGATCGCCCGTCCGTACCTTACCTATGGCTTCGACGAGGGCTGCGACGTGCGTGCCGTGAACGTCGTCCGCACGGGCCCGCGCTCGGTCTTCGACGTGCTGCGGCCCCAATCGCCGGCGCCGCTGAACGTCACCCTGAACCTGCCGGGGCGGCACAACGTGTTGAACGCGCTCGCCGCGATCACCGTTGCGACCGAACTCGAGATCGACGATGCGGCAATTCAGCGCGCGCTCGCCGGCTTCCAGGGCATCGAGCGTCGCCTGCAGTTCCTCGGTGAAATCGCGACGCAAGCAGGCTCCGTCGCGCTCGTGGATGACTACGGCCATCACCCGACCGAGATCGCCGCAACCGTCGAGGCCGTCCGCCAGGGTTGGCCGGGCCGGCGGGTCGTCCTTGCGTTCCAGCCCCATCGCTACACGCGGACGCGCGACCTGCTGGATGAATTTGCGCACGTAGTCTCCGATGCCGACGCGCTCGTGGTCGCCGAGGTGTATCCGGCCGGCGAGGCGCCGATTGCGGGCGCCGACGGCAAGGCGTTGTGCCGCGCCATTCGTTCGCGCGGTCGTGTCGAACCGGTGTTGCTGAAGGGGATCGACGAATTGCCGGAGGCGCTCGCCAGCATCGTCCGCGACGGCGACGTCGTCCTGACGATGGGCGCCGGCAGCATCGGCGCCGCGTCACACGAACTGCCGCGCTCACTGCCTGAAGCGGTGGCGGCGCGAGGGGCCCGTCCATGACTCGTCCGCACGTGATCACCGACCCCGCGCAGTTTGGTCGCGTCGCCGTGCTGCTCGGCGGGACGTCAGCGGAGCGCGAGGTCTCGCTGGATTCGGGGCGCAACGTCCTCGCCGCGCTGCTGCGGCGCGGCATCGACGCAGCCCCGGTCGACGGCGTCCCGGAACTGGTACGGGCACTGACCATACCCGACGGCCGCCGTTTCGATCGCGTCTTCAACATCCTGCATGGCAACCGCGGGGGCGGCGAAGACGGCGTGCTGCAGGGCGTGCTCGAAGCGCTCGGCGTGCCGTACACCGGCTCCGGCGTGCTCGGTTCCGCGCTGTCGATGGACAAGATCCGCACCAAGCAGGTTTGGCTGTCGGTCGGCCTGCCGACGCCCGCGTTCGTCAGCCTGCAGCGTGGCGAGGACGTCGTCGCGGCCGCGCACAAGATCGGCCTCCCCGTGATCGTGAAGCCAGCGTGCGAGGGCTCGAGCGTCGGTGTGAGCCGCTGCTTCAAGGATTCGGACCTGGCGGCCGCTGTCGAGCTTGCAGCTCGCTATGAGGGGCCGTTGCTCGTCGAGCAGTTGATCCAGGGCGAGGAGTACACCGTGGGCGTGCTCGGTCTCGAGCCATTGCCGTCGATCCGCATCGTGCCCGCCGGCGAGTACTACGACTACCACGCCAAGTACGTTGCCGAGGACACGCAGTACATTTGCCCCGGCCTTGCAGGTGCCGCCGAGCAGGAGTTCGCGAGCCTCGCGCTGGCGGCATTCGTCGCCGTCGATTGCAGCGGCTGGGGCCGCGTCGATTTCATGCGCGATCGCGCCGGCAAGCCGTGGCTGCTCGAGGTCAACACGGCGCCTGGCATGACCGGCCACTCCCTCGTGCCGAAGGCGGCGCGGCAGCGCGGCATCGAGTTCGACGACCTGGTGTGGCGCGTGCTCGAGACGAGCTTTGCCCGGCGGGGGCCCTGATGGATGTAAGCAGCATCCTTCCCTGGCGCAAGCGCAACCGCAAGCGGGCGACGAGCGTCGAGCCGACTCTTGTCGAGAAGTTCGACGGGCGCCGGATCGCCGTGGCCGCCGGCGTGCTGGCTGCCTGCGCGTTCGTGATGCTGGTGATGCGCGTGGCGCTCGACCGGCCTGTGCGCCGCGTGCTCGTGGCAGGCGCGTTCCAGCGCGTGTCGCCGCCCGAGATCGAGAGTGCGGTGACCGAGGTGGTCCGCGGCGGGCTCGCCTCCGTCGATCTCGGCAAGGTGCGCGCTCGCGTCGGGAAGATCGCGTGGGTGGACAGCGTCGTCGTCAGCCGCCAGTGGCCGGACGCCGTCCGCGTCGTGGTGGTGGAGCAGGTGGCTGCAGCCCGCTGGAACGACACGGGCTTGCTGAACGCGCGTGGCGAGCTGTTCATCCGCAACGCACGCTTCGTGCCGCCGGAACTGCCGCTGCTCGAGGGACCCGACGGCAGCGAGTCAGCCGTCGCGCAGCTCTACCTCGAGGCGCAAGGGCGCCTGCTCGAGGCGGGCCTGCGCCTGACGGGCGTGCGCCTCGACGAACGCGGCGCCTGGGAACTCGAACTCGGCAACGGCCTCAAAGTCCGGCTCGGCCGGCAGGCAGTCACCGATCGACTCGACCGTTTCATCCGGCTCGCAAGTCCCATGGTGGCCAAGCGAGTCGCAGAGATCAGCTACGTAGACATGCGCTACACCAACGGATTCAGCGTGGGCTGGAACGGCCGTTCCGCCCTGGCCGTCGCCCCGCAGGAGGATGCGACCCCCGATGCCTAGGAAACCTGACAGAAATCTCATCGTCGGCCTCGACATCGGCACCTCGAAAGTGGTGGCGATCGTCGGCGAACTGACGGCGAGCGGCATCATCGAAGTCGTAGGCGTCGGCTCTCACCCCTCGCGCGGCCTGAAGAAAGGCGTGGTCGTCAACATCGACTCGACGGTGCAGTCGATACAGCGCGCCGTCGAAGAGGCGGAGCTGATGGCCGGCTGCGAGATTCACTCGGTGTTTGCCGGCATCGCCGGCAGCCACGTGCGCAGCCTCAATTCGCACGGCATCGTCGCGATCCGCGACAAGGAAGTGGCATCGGGCGACGTCGATCGAGTCATCGACGCGGCGCGCGCGGTGGCGATCCCCGCCGACCAGAAGATCCTGCACATCCTGCCGCAGGAATTCATCATCGACGCCCAGGAGGGCATCCGCGAGCCGATCGGCATGTCGGGCGTGCGCCTCGAGGCGAAGGTGCACATCGTCACCGGCGCGGAAAGCGCCGCGCAGAACATCGTCAAGTGCGTGCAGCGCTGCGGTCTCGTGGTCGAGGATATCGTGCTCGAGCAGCTCGCCTCGAGCTACGCGGTGCTCGCCGAGGACGAGAAAGAGCTCGGCGTGTGCCTCGTTGACATCGGCGGCGGTACGACGGACCTCGCGGTCTTCTCGGGCGGCGCCATTCGCCATACGGCCGTGATTCCGATCGCGGGCGACCAGGTCACCAACGACATCGCGGTCAGCCTGCGGACGCCGACGCACCACGCCGAGGAACTCAAGATCAAGTACGCGTGCGCGCTTTCGCAGCTCGCGAATCCGGACGAGACGATCGAGGTGCCGAGCGTCGGCGATCGCCCGCCGCGGCGCCTCGCGCGGCAGACGCTCGCCGAAGTGGTCGAACCGCGCTACGAGGAGTTGTTCGCGCTCGTGCGCGACGAACTGCGCCGGTCGGGCTTCGACCAGCACATCGCCGCCGGCGTCGTGCTGACGGGCGGCAGCGCCAAGATGGAAGGCGTCATCGACCTCGCCGAGGAGATTTTCCACGCGCCAGTCAGGCTCGGCCTGCCGCAGGGCGTGAGCGGTCTCGTCGACGTCGTGCGCAATCCGATTCATTCCACGGGCGTCGGCCTGCTGCTGTTCGGCCGCGAGACCTACTTGCGGAGCGGCCGCACGGCGCCGGTCACGAACGGCGTGCGCAGCGTGGTGGAGCGGATGAGGGCGTGGTTTCAAGGGAATTTCTAGGGCGACAGGCAGAGGGCGGAAGGGGCAGGGGAACGCGGATACGGTCGGGCAGGGCAAAGAATTCTTTCACTGGTCACCAGTCATCAATCACGAGTTACTTTCTCACTGGAGCAGCAAAAAATGTTCGTACTCGCAGACACGGAGAATCAGGGGGCAGTCATCAAGGTCGTCGGCGTCGGCGGCGGCGGTGGCAACGCAGTCACCCACATGGTCAACTCCGGCATCGAAGGGGTTGATTTCGTCTGTCTCAACACCGACGCCCAGGCGCTGAAGCACTCGAAGGTGAAAATGAGCCTGCAGATCGGCGCGAACCTCACCAAGGGCCTCGGCGCCGGTGCGGATCCGGAGATCGGCCGCCAGGCCGCGATGGACGATCGTGACCGGATCATCGAACTCATCGACGGCTCGGACATGATCTTCATCACCGCCGGCATGGGCGGCGGCACGGGCACGGGCGCCGCTCCGGTCGTCGCGCAGGTGGCCAAGGAGATGGGCATCCTCACCGTCGCCGTCGTCACCAAGCCGTTCGAGATGGAAGGCAACAAGCGCCTCGCGCTCGCCGACCAGGGCATCGCCGAACTCGCCAAGTACGTGGACTCGCTGATCACCATTCCGAACCAGAAGCTGCTCACGGTGCTCGGCGGCGATACGACACTGCTCGACGCGTTCAAGTCCGCCAACCAGGTGCTGCAGGGCGCCGTGCAGGGCATCGCCGAGCTGATCACCCGGCCGGGTCTCATCAACGTCGACTTCGCCGACGTGCGCACGGTGATGGCCGAGACCGGCATGGCGATGATGGGTTCCGGCTCCGCGACCGGCGAGAATCGCGCGCGTGCCGCCGCCGAAGCGGCCATCTCGAGCCCGCTGCTCGAGGACGTGAATCTCTCCGGCGCACACGGCCTGCTGATCAACGTCACCGCCGGCATGGACCTGCGCACCAGCGAGTTCCACGTCGTGGGTGACACCGTCAAGCAGTACGCCTCGGAAGACGCCACCGTCGTCGTGGGTTACGTGATCGACCCGGAGATGACCGATCAGATCCGAGTGACCGTCGTGGCGACCGGCATCGGCCGCCCGATTGCCATGCGCGGCTTGCCTCCGGGCACGCAGCCCAAGGTCGAGGTAGTCGCCGGCGGTCGGGTTCGTCGTCCGCTCGACAGCAGCAACTACGCCGACTACGACACGCCGGCGGCGTTCCGCCGCCGTCAGCGCGCCGTGGGCGACGATATCCGGGCGGATGCCAGCGACGGGTCGTACCTGGACATCCCGGCGTTCCTGCGCCGTCAGGCCGACTGACGGGCGAGCGCAGAGCGCTTGCTCGGGCGGGGCCCAGCGGTCCGGTGTCAGTCGTGGCACCGGATGCCGAGACCGCGACGACGTGTGCGCGTGACGGGGCGCGGACCAGCGCAGCTGCCCGTTGAGGACTGCGACGATGGATTTCAATCTCGATCCGCACACCCGGGAACTCCAGGAGCGCACGCGCCGCTTCATTGCCGACGTGGTCATTGCGTACGAGAACGACCCGCGGCAGGGCCCGCACGGCCCGCACGAGTCGCTGCGTGCCGAACTCGTCGAGCACGCACGCGCCGCCGGCCTGCTGACGCCGCACGCGGCAACGCAATGGGGTGGGCTCGGGCTCTCGCATGCCGCGAAGGCCGTGGTGTTCGAGGAGGCGGGCTATTCGCCGCTCGGCCCCGTGGCGCTGAACGTCCACGCGCCCGACGAGGGCAACATTCATCTGCTGGAAATGGTCGCGTCGCGTCCCCAGCAGGAGCGCTGGCTGGCGCCGCTCGCCGCCGGCCGGACGCGCTCCGTCTTCGCGATGACCGAGCCGCCGCCGGGCGCCGGTGCGGATCCGTCGATGCTGCAGACGACCGCTGTGCGCGACGGCGACGACTATGTGATCAACGGCACCAAGTGGTTCATCACCGGCGCGGAGCACGCGGCCTTCGCGATCATCATGGCGCGCATGGACGACGGCTCGGCGACGATGTTCCTGAGCGACATGGACCGGCCCGCGATCCGCCTCGTGCGGCTCATGGATTCGCTGGATGCGTGCTTTACCGGTGGCCATGGCGTCCTGGAATTCAAGGACCTGCGAGTGCCCGCGGCCGACGTGCTCGGCGAGCCGGGCAAAGGCTTCCGCTACGCTCAGGTGCGTCTCGCCCCTGCGCGTCTCACGCACTGCATGCGCTGGCTCGGCCAGGCCCGCCGGGCGCACGATATCGCCGTGAACTACGCGCGGGCGCGGCAGGCGTTCGGCAAGTCATTGGGCGAGCACGAAGGCGTCGGTTTCATGCTCGCTGACAACGACATGGACCTGCACATCTCGCGGCTGAGCATCCAGCAGTGCGCGTGGGTGCTTGACCAGGGCGAGAAGGGCACACTCGAGTCGAGCCGCGCCAAAGTCATCGTTTCCGAGGCGGTTTGCCGCGTGGTCGACCGGTGCGTGCAGGTGCTGGGCGGGCAGGGCGTGACCGGCGAAACCGTCGTCATGCGCATTTACAAGGATATTCGCGGCTTCCGCATCTACGACGGCCCGAGCGAGGTGCATCGCTGGAGCCTGGCGCGCAGGATCCTGGCGGGCCAGCGGTAGACGAAATGGGGTCGGTACGAATGTATCTTTCACCATCAAAAACAGCGAGTTAGGCACGGATCGTGCGGTGTGATAAAATACATGGTTAATTCATGAGCGGTAATGCATGCTCAAGCAACGCACGCTGAAGAACACGATTCGCGCCACCGGCGTCGGGCTGCACACCGGCAGGAAAGTCCTGATGGTGCTGCGCCCGGCCCCGGCCAATTCCGGGATCACCTTCCGGCGCACCGACCTCGACGAGCCGATCGACATCCCGGCCCGGGCCGAGAACGTCGGTGAGACCACGCTCGGCACGACCCTGGTCATGGATTCGGCCAAGGTCTCGACCATCGAGCACCTGCTGTCGGCGCTGGCCGGCCTCGGCATCGACAACATCGTGATCGAGCTGAGCGCAGGCGAAGTGCCGATCATGGACGGCAGCGCGGGCCCCTTCGTGTTCCTGCTGCAGTCGGCGGGCATCGAGGAGCAGAGCGCGCCGAAGCGGTTCGTTCGGATCATGAAGAGCGTCAAGGTCGAGGATGGCGACAAGTGGGCGCGCTTCGATCCGTACGACGGTTTCAAGGTGAACTTCGAAATCGAGTTCGACCACCCGGTGTTCAAACGCCGGTCGCAGGTCGCTTCGATGGACTTCTCGACGACGACCTTCCTGCGTGAAGTGAGCCGCGCCCGCACGTTCGGCTTCATGCGCGACCTCGAGTACATGCGTTCGCGCAACCTGGCGCTCGGCGGCAACCTCGACAACGCGATCGTGCTCGACGATTACCGCATCCTGAACGAGGACGGCCTGCGCTACGAAGACGAGTTCGTGAAGCACAAGATCCTCGACGCAATCGGCGACCTGTACCTGCTCGGCCACAGCCTCATCGGCGAGTTCAGCGGCTACAAGTCGGGCCACGGCCTCAACAATCGGCTGCTGCGGACGCTGATTGCGGACGCGTCTGCCTGGGAAGAAGTCACCTTCGAGACGCCGCAGGACGCACCGATCTCGTATGTGGCTGCTGCCGCTGCCACCGCCTAAGGTCCGCCCCGTACTTTCACCCGGATCCTGTCGATGGCCGGCTCTCCCTCGGCCACCAGCTGCGTCTTCAGCCGGCGCCCGGCGTAGCGCACCTGGGCCGACCAGGCCGCCGAATCCACGATCACGATGAGGTCTTCGCCCCGGCGGGAGGCGGACAGGACGTGCGGCCGCAGCACCTCGGGCAGTTCGCACTGGACCCGGCTGGTCAGCGACCGGGCCTCTGCCGCCTTGCGGGCGAGGCTGTCGAGGCTGGGGGTGAGGCCTGCAAAGAGCGGTTTCAGTGGATCGGACATTGTTAATAAATATTTTACAAAAGCCGCTTTTGATTGCCACCCGGAATCGATTCCGCCATAGTCTGCGGCCTGTCGGCCGGACGGGTCCAGAGCCCGGTCGTCAGCGAGCCAGAACTTTGCCGCATTGCGCGAGCAGGGCCGCGCCCCGGAAAGACGGCCCGGCTGATCCGTTGGAGATTCGTGACGCATTGCTCCTCGCAGAGCGCACGCCACGTTCATGCTCCGCCGGCTGCTGAGAGGGTAGACGCCGAAATGCATTTCCAGATCGTCTCGGGCCGCACCGGCCGCGCACGCCACGTCGATTTCACCCAACCTCGCACCCTGTTTGCTATCGGCGGCAGTGTGTTGCTGCTCCTTGCCGCCATCTTCGTGCTCGGCCTCGTGCTTGGACGTTTCCTGCTGGCCGGCTCCGCGCAGAGCCGCGAATTCGCGCGCGCACTGGCGCAGCAAAGGCTTGAAATCCAGGCAGCGCGCGGACAACTGGACGGCAAGGTGGACGCGTTGGCGACGCGCGTGGGTTCGCTCAACGCGCAGCTGATCCGACTCGATGCGCTCGGCCGCCGTCTCACCGATCTGGCCGGTCTTGATCGCGGCGAATTCGACTTCGACAAGCCGCCTCCCGCCGGCGGCCCGGAAGGCCGTGAAACCGCCGGTGGATCGGCCCAGGTGCCGGAGCTGACGGGGGTGCTCGACACCCTGCAGAACCAGCTCGAGGACCGCGCACGGCAGCTCATCGTACTGGAGAGCCTGCTGGCCACGCGTCAGCTGGGCCAACGCATGCTGCCAGGCGGGTTGCCGCTGATCGGCGGGTGGATTTCCTCGCACTTCGGGTATCGCAGTGACCCGTTCACGGGCCGCGGAGCGTTCCACTCGGGCGTCGACTTCGCGGGCGCGCCGGGCAGCAAGGTGATCGCCGTCGGTCCGGGCGTAGTGTCATTTTCTGGTTACAAATCGGGTTACGGCAACGTCGTCGAGATCACGCATCCGACGGGGTACCTGACGCGTTACGGCCACAATTCGCGCAATCTCGTCAAGGCCGGCCAGAGCGTCGAGCGCAACCAGGCGATCGCCGTCATCGGCAGCACCGGCCGTTCGACCGGGACTCACGTGCACTTTGAAGTCGTGCGTGACGGTAACGTGCTGAACCCGATGCGGTACCTGCAGGGGCCGTGAGTGGAGCGGATCGGCGCCAGCGAATGGCGGCGAGGACCGAAGTCGAGGCGGGCCCCCTGCTTTTCGCCCCGGGCGACCCAGTAACGCGCGTCAGGTGAATTCCGGCTCCATCCGCTCGTCCCGGCCCGCTTCCTGTAAAATCCCCGCCTTTCCCTACGGTCCCCGCCCACGGAGCCCCTGTGGCCAATTGGCTCGCCCGCATTTTCGGTAGCCGCAACCAGCGGCTCGTCGGTCAGTACACCGGCATCGTCAAGAAGGTCAACGCATTCGAAGCGTCCCTGCAGCCGCTCGCCGACGAGCAGCTCGCCGCAAAGACGCAGCAGTTCCGCGACCAGCTCACCGCGGGCAAGACCGTGGACGATCTCCTGCCCGAGGCCTTTGCGGTGGTGCGCGAAGCCGCGCGTCGCACGCTTGGCCTGCGTCACTTCGACGTGCAGCTCATCGGCGGCATGGTCCTGCACCAGGGCAACATCGCCGAGATGCGCACCGGCGAGGGCAAGACGCTGGTCGCGACGCTCGCGGCGTACCTGAACGCACTGCCCGGCAAGGGCACGCAGATCGTCACGGTCAACGAATACCTCGCGCAGCGCGACGCGGACTGGATGGGCCCGGTCTACCGCTTCCTCGGCATGACCGTGGGCGTGGTGAAGTCCGGCCAGACGACCGACGAAAAGCGCGCCGCGTACGCCGCCGACATCACCTACGGCACGAACAACGAGTTCGGATTCGATTATCTGCGCGACAACCTCTCCTTCCGCATCGAGGACCGCATGCAGCGCGGACTCGAATACGCGATCGTGGACGAAGTCGACTCGATCCTCATCGACGAGGCGCGCACGCCGCTCATCATCTCGGGTCCGGCCGAGGAGAGCACCGAGCTGTACCTGCGCATCAACGAGCTCGTGCCTCGCCTCAGCCGCCAGGCCGAGGAAGAAGGCGCGGGCGACTACTGGGCCGACGAGAAGGGCAAGCAGGTTCACCTCTCCGACGAAGGCCACGAGCACGTCGAGGAACTGTTCCTGAAGGCTGGCCTGCTGCAGGAAGGCCAGAGCCTCTACGACCCGGCCAACATCCGCCTGATGCATCACCTGAACGCGGCGCTGCGCTCGCACGCGCTCTATCGCCGCGACGTCGAGTACATCGTGCGCAACGGCGAAGTCATCATCGTCGACGAGTTCACCGGCCGCACGATGCCGGGCCGCCGCTGGTCCGATGGACTGCACCAGGCCGTGGAGGCCAAGGAAGGCGTGCGGGTGCGCGAGGAGAACCAGACGGTCGCCTCGATCACCTTCCAGAACTACTTCCGCATGTACGGCAAGCTGGCCGGCATGACGGGCACGGCCGACACCGAGGCCTTCGAGTTCCAGAGCATCTACGGCCTCGAGGTGGTGGTGATCCCCACGCACCGGCCCATGGTCCGCGACGACGCGTCCGACCTCGTGTACCTGACGCAGAAGGACAAGTACGACGCGATCATCGAGGACATCCGCGAGTGCGCGCAGCGCAAGCAGCCGGCGCTGGTCGGCACGACCTCGGTCGAGACCTCCGAATACCTGTCGGGACTGCTGCAGAAGCACGGCATCGAACACGCAGTGCTGAACGCCAAGCAGCACGACCGTGAGGCGCTGATCGTGGCGCAGGCGGGGCGGCCGGGCACCATCACGATCGCGACCAACATGGCGGGCCGCGGCACGGACATCGTGCTCGGCGGCAGCCTGAAGGTCGAACTCGAGCAGCTCGGCGAGGTGGACGCGGCCACTCGCGCCGCGGTCGAGGCCGAATGGAACAAGCGCCACGAGGAAGTGGTCGCGGCCGGCGGCCTGCACATCGTTGGCACCGAGCGACACGAGTCGCGTCGCATCGACAACCAGTTGCGCGGCCGGTCGGGCCGCCAGGGCGACCCGGGATCGAGCCGCTTCTTCCTGTCGCTCGAAGACAACCTGATGCGCATCTTCGGCGATCCCGAGCGCACCAAGCGCTGGCTCACCACGGCCGGCATGAAGGAAGGCGAAGTCATCGAGAGCAAGATGCTCTCGCGGCAGATCGAGCGTGCCCAGCGCAAGGTCGAGGCCTACAACTTCGACCTGCGCAAGAACCTGCTCGAGTACGACGACGTCGCGAACGACCAGCGCAAGGTCATCTACCAGCAGCGCACGGAGATCATGGCTGCAGACGACATCTCCGATTCCATCACCGGTATCCGCGCCGAGGTCGTGCACGCGATCATCGACCAGTTCGTGCCGCGCGAGAGCCCGGAAGAGGAGTGGAAACTCGACGGACTGGTCGAGGCCATCGAGCGGGAGTTCACGGTCCGCATCGAGCCGCAGGCCTGGCTCGAGGCGGACCACGACATCGCCGAGGTCGGGTTGCGTGACCGCGTCGTGCAGGCGGTGGAAACGACCTATGAGCAGAAGGTCGCCTCCGTCGGCGCACCGGTCATGCGTCACCTGGAAAAGGCCGTGATGCTGCAGGAACTCGACCGCCACTGGCGCGAGCACCTGGCCGCCATGGATTACCTGCGGCAGGGCATCCATCTGCGCGCCTATGCGCAGAAGAACCCGAAGCAGGAGTACAAGCGCGAAGCGTTCGAGCTCTTCGGCGCGCTGCTCGACCGCATCAAGCACGACACCGTCTCGCTGCTCTCGCGCCTGCAGGTACGTACTGAAGCGGAGATCGAGGAGCAGGAGCGCGAGCGCGAGCGGCAGATGGCGCGTCGGCTGCAGATGCAGCACGCGTCCCCGCAATCCGCAATCTCCGTCGATGCCGGGCCGGGACCGGAGGTGGGTGCACTGCCGCCGGGCTCATTCGGTGGCGCGGGTGCAGGAGCCGGGCCGGGCGGTCCGTTCGCCGCAGGGCCCGCGACGGGTCCGGAGCAGCTTGCTCCCATCGTCCGCGACTCACGCAAGGTGGGCCGTAACGAACCGTGCCCATGCGGCTCAGGCAGGAAGTACAAGCATTGCCACGGACAGCTTGCCCGCGAGGCCTGACGCCCTCGCCCCAGCCCTCTCCCGCCGGTTGCGGGAGAGGGGGGCAGATCCTTACCTCTCCCGTTTCAACGGGAGTGGTCGCCCGCAGGGCGGGTGAGGGCGTCGCTCCCACCTCTCCCGCTTCGACGGGAGAGGTCGCCCGCAGGGCGGGTGAGGGTCCTGGCCTGGCACTAACCGATGTCCATCGCTGATCACTCCCCTGCCGCAGTCACCACCCATGTCGTCGCCGGTGCGTTGTACGACACGGCCGGGCGCGTCCTGATCACTCAACGCCCGGCAGGCAAGGCGCTGGCCGGCCGCTGGGAGTTTCCCGGCGGCAAGTTGCACGACGGCGAGCAGTCGTATGTGGCGCTGGTGCGTGAGTTGCGCGAGGAACTCGGCGTCGAGACACACGCAGCGATTCCCCTCATGCGTTACCCGGTCGAGTATCCGGGGCGCGTCATCTGGTTGGACATGTGGATCGTCACCGAGTGGAGCGGGGATCCGAGTGGCCTCGACGGGCAGGCGTTGAAATGGGTCGAGGTCTCCCGGTTGCCGGAAGAGGACATTCTCGAGGCCGACCAGCCGATCGTCGAGGAACTGATGCGCAGACCGTCGCGGTAGACTTGGCCGATGGAAACGATCCAGGTCCGCAATCCCCGCACGGGGCAGTTCGACTTCGAAATCACCATCCCGGAACCGGGCGCCCTCGCTGCTCGCGCAGGCACATTGCGCGCGGCGCAACGTGACTGGGCGGCCCGAGAGCCGGCAGCCCGCGTGGCCGTATTGCAGCGCTGGAGGGACCAGCTCCTGGCGCAGCGGGAGGCCATCGTCGGCGCACTGACCATCGACACGGGACGGCATCTGCTCGCTCTCGCCGAATTCGGCGGCACCATCAGTGCGATTGATCGCTGGTGTGCCCAGGCGCCCGCCCTGATCCGCGAGGATGCCGGACAGTCCAAGGCCCAGCCCTCGATTACCTTTCGCATGCAGCTCGTGCCCTATGCGCTGGTCGGGGTGATCAGCCCGTGGAATTTTCCGCTCACGTTGTCCCTGATCGACGCCATTCCTGCGCTGCTCGCGGGCTGTTCCGTGCTGGTGAAGCCGAGCGAAGTTGCGCCGCGATTCGCGGTGCCGCTGAAGCGCAGCATCGATGCCGTGCCGGAACTCGCGACCGTGCTGGATCTGGTCGCAGGGGACGGGCGTACGGGCGCCGAACTCGTGGGTCTCGTGGACGCCCTCTGCTTCACCGGCAGCGTGAAGACGGGTCGGGCCGTGGGCCAGGCGGCGGCCAGACATTTCATCCCGGCATTCCTCGAGCTCGGCGGCAAGGATCCCCTCATCGTCACCGAGTCCGCGGATCTCGAGTTGGCCACCGACGTTGCGTTGCGCGCGTCCGTGCTCGCGACCGGGCAGGCCTGTCAGTCGCTCGAGCGCGTGTACGTGCAGGACACGATCTACGACCGTTTCGTGCAGCGACTCGTCGAGAAAGCGAGCGCGGTGCCGATCAATTATCCCGACCTGCACCAGGGCGTGGTCGGCCCGCTGATCTTCGACCGTCAGGCGGATGTGGTCGCGGCCCAGCTCGATGATGCGGTCAAGCGCGGCGCGCGCATTCTGTGCGGCGGCCTCGTGGAAATCCACGGGGGTGGCGGGCGCTGGATTCGCCCGACGGTCGTCGTGGACGTCGACCACACGATGACGCTCATGACCGAAGAGACCTTCGGCCCGGTGATGCCGGTCATGAAGTTCCACACGGTGAGCGAAGCCGTGCAGCTCGCAAACGACAGCGAGTTCGGGCTCTCCGCTGCCGTGATCGCGGGGACGCTGGAGGAGGCGGAGGCGATCGGCATGCGTATCGATGCCGGCGCGATCAGTCTCAACGACGGTTCGCTCACTGGCGTGATGCATGAGGCCGAGAAGAATTCCTTCAAGTGCTCGGGCCTGGGCGGCTCGCGCATGGGCCCCGCCGGCATCACGCGGTTCTTCCGCAAGAAGGCACTCATCCGCCAGACCGGCCGGCCGGCGACGATCGGTATGTTCGACGAGTCCAACGCTCCGCGGTGAACGCGGGGGGACTCGATCGAAATCTCCGCCGCTCCGGTCAATCGTCGATGGGTGATTGCCGGTCCGCCGGGGTGAGGGCCTGGTCTTCTATTTCCTCACCAAAGCGTACGCGACTTCGTACAGCGTCGAAATTCCCGCTTCCGAGTACTTCGGGCTGGTCGCGATGACGTCGATGCGCTCGAGTTCGCGCAAGGCGAAGTTGCGGCCGTAGAGCGACGCGATCTCGTCCGGCTCGACGGAGAAGGGTGGCCCGGCCTTGAGCTGCTGCGGATATTCGAACGCGACGAGGAGGGTGAGCGACCCCGGCGGCAGCAGGCGCGCAAACGATTCAGCGTATTGCACGCGCATGCCGGGCGGCAGGGCCACGAGCGCCGCACGGTCATAGGCTGCCTGCACGGGGCCGAGCCACTCAGGGGTCAGCGCGAGGGCGTCTCCCTGCAGAATTTCAAAAGAGCCCGCGTCGTGCCGCAGCCAGGACCCGTGCCGCGTCGCTGACGCGGCCGTGTCTTGCTCTGCAAAGAACTCCTGCACGGCGAGCCCGACAAGTTCCGCGCCAACGACCCGGTGACCGCGCACGGCCAGCCAGACCATGTCCAGGCTCTTGCCGCAGAGCGGCACATAGACGCGACCGCCTGCGGGGACGCCAAGGGATGGCCACCAACGCTCGAGGAACGGGTGGATGCCCGACTGATGGAATCCGATTTGCCGGGTCTGCCAGCGCTCGTGCCAGAACGTCGGTTCCATGGTCGTCGTCGTGTCCGGTGGACTCAGTGCCGAGGCAGCGGGTTGTCGCCCGCGCAGTCTTCGTCATCGATGCCCGAGGGCACACCTTCGCCAGGGATTGCTCGCTGCTCGCTCATCCATGCGCCGAGGTCGAGCAGCTTGCAGCGCTCGCTGCAGAACGGGCGCCACTCTGATGCCTCCGACCATTCCACGGGGCGCTGGCAGGTTGGGCAGGCAACGGTGGTCACGGGGGCGACGCTAGGTGCAGAGCGAGAGCGTGAACGGCACGTCCTCGCTCGTCTGCAACGGATGAGTGTTGGCGTCCTGCCAGGCCAGGAAGCGCAGGCTGACGCGATAGTGGCTGCCACTGATCTCGGGATAGATGTCCGTGCCGCGCGGCAGGGAGATGCGGATCAATTGCACCGGCACGTCGCGGTCGAGCGTGAGGTGAAAGATTCCGCCGCTGGCGACTTCCGGCCGGGACTTGCCTTGCTCGCGCGTCATCCACAGCAGTTCCGCTACCGCGTCACCCAGTGGGCGAATCACTGCAAGCCAGTTCGCAAAGTCGGGGCCGCGCACCTCGTCCGGCTGATTGAGCCAGTGCGTGTAGTCAGGCAGGTCGAACTCGCAGGTGCCGCCCGGGATCGTGCTGCGATGCTTCACGGCGTTCAGGAATTCGGAGTCGCGCAGCTTCTGCATGAAGAGCGCGCCGACCGAACTCAGGTCCTCGCGCATGCGATGCAGCTTGGTGAGCAGGACGCGCAACCGTTGTGTGTCGACACCGGGGCGAGTGTTGTAAGTGGCGAGCTGACCCATCTGTCGCTCGAGTTCCTTGAGCACCTCGCCGCGGACATCGCCACGCTGGGTAATGGCCAGGATCTCGAGCAGCGCCGACACGGCGGCGCGCGTGGACCACGAGTCTGACATCGTGTGGTGGTGGACGGTCTGCTGATACAGGAAGTCGAGGCGCAGGAAGCTGCGCATCCGCTCGTTCAGCGGCTGCTCGTAGGCGATTACGCGGGTAACCGCATCCGTCGAGGGCGCTGCAGCCTCGTTGCCTTTCATGACCGGTATTGTGCGTTATCGCGCTTTGCCGGCACAACCGCAAAGACAGCCCTCACACCTTTCCCCCGGCAATCTTCACGTATTTCTCGTGCAGGCCCGCTACCTGTTCCTCCAGCTCCGCCACTTGCCCGGTATTGCGGACGATGTCATCCGCCATGGCGAGTCGTTGTGTCCGGGTGGCCTGGGCATTGAGGGAGGCTTGCGCCTGCTCGCGGGATACCCCGTCGC
>Ga0315286_10001913_pt1 | contig 19245 bp, 22 predicted proteins | sample YL17G10_0_MG_FD_205038 | JGI IMG/M metagenome (GOLD analysis project Ga0315286, IMG submission 205038) | Sediment microbial communities from Yellowstone Lake, YNP, Wyoming, USA - YL17G10_0 | ecosystem: Environmental > Aquatic > Freshwater > Lake > Sediment | place: USA: Wyoming | collected... | reverse complement strand
TTTTAGCTTGGCAATAATTTCATCTTCCCGCTCCTTATTTATTTTTTCAAGCTGCAAAAAAACATAGTATGCGTTAAACCCTAGTTTTGAAGTGTCAATTGCAGTATAGAAGTCAGTTATTATCCCGCTGGATAACAGATTGTTAATCCTGTAGTTCACTACCTGCTTACTTAAACCTGTTTTCTTTGCAATCTGAGAATCAGTCTGCCTCGAGTCCTTGTCAAGTTCAGCAAGGATGCACTCATCCTTCTTAGTAATTATTTTATTCATACAGTATTACTTATTGTCAATTATTTATATATTTTTCTCAAATTGACAAAATTTTATATAAGAAGTTTTTAATACTACAGAATACATTAACTACTATTAGATGATAACAAAAAGAGAGGTGTTTGAAAATGATTTTTGAAAACAAAAGAAAAGACCTGAACCGAATAGTAAGAGAGGCACTTAACGGGAGGAAAGATCCCTGGGAGAACTATACTCCTGATCTTTTCGGAAATCAAGGATATGGATATGGTTTGGGAGACATTCTAACCCAGAAAATAACCTGCGGAAAAGTAGCTGCGGCTGCAACCATGGCATACCTTGTAGCAACAAACCAAGAAGAGGGAATATTCCTTGTGCCACTAGCATATGCGTTGGGAAGAGTAATTGACGGAAGTGCATCAATCATAAAGAGAATGTATTTTCCAAATAAAAAACATAACACAGCAAGCATAAATGAAAAGGAGTGATAAAAATGACTATAAACACAAATTTTGTCGGAGCAATAAGCTTAGAGCAAAATAATCTTGGCAAAGGCTCAGCAGGCTATGTTGCTTTGGCAGGTAACAACAGGCAGTTTGCAAATGAATTGTATGACGAATATCATAGAGTTGCTAAATGCGACTATCACAGCAATCCAATTCTAACAACCTTGACAAAACGTGCTGGCTATTTAATGGATGTAAACGCATTTGGCTGTATATTAATCAACCAAATATTGGAAAAACAACACACCAGAACTCTGCATCTGAATGAATTATCAAAACTTATATATGCACCACAAACCAACATATCTCCTGATTTAGACCAAGTGGAAAATCAGATAAGATTAATTAACCAAATTCTCGAAAAACAACATATCAGAACTCTGCATCCAGATAAACTGTCAAAACTTATATATGCATCACATAATAACACATCTCCTCTTTTAGACCAAGTGGAAACTTGGATAAGAGGACCTGCAGATGCAGGCATTATTTTGCGTGGCCCTGAAGAAAAAAAGCACAAGAATTATGTACTGGCACAACACCTAATAGAACAACTTGAGCATCATAGATCAAAAGTAAAGAAATTTCCAGTGATAATTAATCTTGATGACCTTACCCTTGAAAATAATTCAGAATCACCCCACTACCTAACATTTAAGCTTAAGGAAAATGCAAATCCGATCTATGCACCAATACTAAATCAAAAAAAGGATCCGAACCCATTCCGTGGTTCGTATAGATTTGATGAAAGAACAGGAATTGAACTTAAACGCTTAGTAACTCTTAAAAAAAGGACGGGAGTTTACAGGTTAATGATTAGTGGCTCCGAATTCACGCTTTCTGATGTTGATGATTTCATGTGGGCTCCCTCTCATGAACTTGTTGGGGATTTAATTCTTTCAAGTCCTAACCAAGCTGTCGAGGAAAAGCCGTTCAGTCCAGTTGACAAGCTGTATTTTCTTCTCTCAAAATTAACGCAAGGGCAAGGTGGTCCGAATCGTTTTGATACGGAAGGGAGATACCGAACTAGGGTAATTACAGAGTGTTTCAATAATTTCGGTATAAGCAATCCTGGAACAGAAAGAGTGCTTGAAACGATAGCAAGCATAGACATTGAGAACACAGATAGAGATAAACTGCCAGATCTACTAAAAAAATTGTTGTAATAAAAGAAAACAAAAAATAATATTCTCTGAAGTGATAAGAATGATCAACGCAATAAAAAATGCAACATATAAGGGATTGGAAAAGATTGTGGATTTGTATAATTCAGCTTATGATAAATATCCGAATGCTACCAGCTTTGTTTCGACTCTCGCAGGAACTCTCGGAGGTGATTATGTTGCAAAAAGATTTAGCCAAGGTGAAAAAATTACGTTAAGAGATGTTGGCTTCACAACTTTTGCAGCAGTCTACCAGTCCTGGCTTTATCCAAAATTCATAGATTTAACAAATCATGTTGTTGAAAAGCCTGCTGTAAAAAAATTTTATGAAAAAATGAAGTTATCAAAGGAATGGGCTAAAACATTAACAATTGTGAGCTTATTTTTTGCTCCTAACATGGCTTACTGGAGCTTGCTCTCTGTTAAAAACAGAATTCCAATCACGACCAAAGGAGTTGAGAAAGCAGCAGAATCAATAGTTATTGGAAGTATACCTTACCTTGGAGTAGATTACTTGGTGATTAATAAGTTAGACAAGAAATATTGCCAGCCAGTCTGGGCTGCGGCAGGAATAGCATATAATACCTTCCTAGCAACAGTTGCTTACCTTACAAAATAAATCATTTAATTTTTAGCCGATTTCACAGTCATGCTTTTAGCCATATTCATTTTCGCATAGTTATTGCACGCTCATGCATGATGGCTAGTGCTTTATTAGGCACAGTATTTACTTGAAAAAACTCGGTGTTTTGTATCACTTCAACATTAGCATTCTGGGCTATATCCCTAATCTTTCTCGTGAATAAGAACAGCTCATTATGACTCGGCGGCATATAGTACATTATAAATCCTGTGTGAGTCTCGAAAATAAACCCGGAATAATTATCTGCCCGTAATTGGGGCAATAGCTTTTTTTTCGCAGCGGGTGTTGCTTCGATTTTTATGACATACAATAGAAAGCCAAGCCTGAATACATTAATGCCATATCTGAATTTCTGGATAACATTTGCATCCAGCATACATGTAATCCGCTGTTTCACTGTTATGCGACTCATTTTAAGCGAGTTGCTGATCTCCAGGAATGGATCGAGGGGCGAATTTCCAAGGTATTCGAGCAATGAATAATCAATTTCATCCAACACAAAAGGCTTATCTTCCTTCAGCTCTGGCACAGGAAGAGCTATTCTGAAAGGGTTGTACTCATCAGGTATGCAACTTGTTATTTGGTGAACCTCAAAAACAACAGTGCCCATGTATTTTTCAACGAATGATTGAAGGTCTGTTGTGATTATTGCAATGACATATTGATACCGCCCGATAACCTGCATCAGGAAGAACAATTCTGGGCTGTTTAAGAGCTTTTGCTTGTCATTTTCAACAATATCCTGAGCTAGCAGAATATAAAAGGGGATGTGCAGCAGAGGGTAATTAATTATGACTGTCGGTTGTATTATCTCCTGCTCTAATCTTTGTATCTTATAATTAACTCGCTGAGGCGACAGTCGTAATGTTTTAGCCAGTGCGTTGCGTCTCATTCTCGAATTCTGCATGAGGCAGAATAGCAACTTCTTATCATATGCATCAAGCTTTATTTTCTCTTGCTGGCCTATTGATTTCAAGCTCATATTGTTAGTATTGTACTTAACATATATAAATATCTATCCATTAATAAAAAAAAATGATAGAAAAGCATAATAATAGTTCTAAACATACCCTTGGTCGGTGATGAAAATGATATGCCTAACAATATCAGCCATAGCATGCACAACAATAGCATTCATGATATTCCAAAACTCAGGATCGCGAGATATTCCTACGCAACCAGCCAAACCTATAAAACCATTAGAAGATGTCCTTAAGAATGAAAGAAGTGACATCGAAAGCGGCGAGCCGCATAATGAAACTCAAACAGGTAAAAACGAGAAAGTATATGCGTCCGGCCTTCAGCAAAAAAGTCAAACTCTGTATAATATTTGAGAATTTTCTTCAACAGTTCGCGTATTTAAAAACGGTGATGAATATGGAACTTCAAAATAAAAGTATTGATTATTGGCATGCCATAGCTATAGGCGGAGCTTCAATTTCCTCTTATGAAGAATCATTACTATCTCAAATGAAAAAGGAGCCCCCTTCACGAATAAGTGTAATATTTGAACGTGAGTGCAATCTTCATTGTAACCATTGTCTCTACCAGAATGAACATAGTTCTCAGGAATTTTCGCAGCATGCAGGTCTAGAGATGATACTTAATAACATCATGCAGCAGTTGTCGCGAAATTCGGAACACCAATACGGTCCGAGCCTTTTACATGCAGGAAGAACCATATTACCATGGCACATAGAAGTTCTTAACAGAATAAAAGAAAGAACAGATGATGTCAAAATCGGGCTCATCGATAATGGAAGTTATGTCAAATACATAGACTTTTTCAAGACAAAATGTCTTATTTTGGATTGGCTTGACATTTCGTGTGACGGACCCGAATATATCCACAACCTACAACGCGATCCAAAAAGGCGAACAGCATATTCACAGATGCTAAACGGATTCAAGCACGCAGCCGAGATAGTTCAATCAAAAGTTCTGGGTGGCTCGCTGAACGCTCTTTTCACTGTTACTACACTGAATTACGATTTTGTAGAGCAGACTTACAAAATGCTTTCTAATGAAACTGATATTTCAACACTGCATGTTACGCCAATGACACCATATCACCCTAGAAATTTCTCCATAAGCCCAACTTCCAAGCATATTTTTCATGCTTTTGAACAGGTTTTATCTATTAATAAACAAAACCGCTTCAATATCAAACCGCTTGTTTTCTTTAAGTTGTATGGAATAGAACAATTCCAGAAATTTGTTGATACGATGGATGTTCGCGCAGTAAAGGATATGATAAATACTATGCGAGTCTCCCAGGAAGTTGCAATCTTCAATGTAAACGGGTGTAATGTTTACTTCTATCCAACTAGTTTATGGCCACAAAATGAGTTCCTGATTGACGCTGATGGAGCTCAACGTGTTGCATACAGCCAAAAGTACACTCTAAACCAACTGCAGGATAAAGCAGCTACAGGAGTATATACTGTCCAGCAATTATCACCTGCTTCTGATTATCAAGAAGCACATGAGGCTGGTGTAAAACATTGGTGGAGGGTCTTTGGCAGAAAAACAATAGAATATGAAAAGGATGTTTTTCAACGCAGACTTTTTTCTTGATTGATTACTTCTTTCAGTTCAATCTCTTATTTCACAGCAACATTCTTAGTCAGTTCCATCAAACTTTTTCTTATATTCTTTCCTTTCTTCGTCAGGTTATAATCTTCGTCCAAGATTCCCTCCTTCACGAGATGCGCTTTCACCCAGCCTGACGCGTAGTCTTGCTTTCCTATCAAGAACTTTGCTGAGCCTGTGTTCAGGAATCGTTCTATGAATCTCTTTCGCCTTTTAGGGTAATATTTGAATATGTCATCCTTCAATCTCAGAATATTTGTGAGCAAGCTTGTCGAATGAAGGATTATGCTAGCCCTATTACCGCCTTCAATCCTGTAGTTGAAATTCAATCCGGTAAAGGGCATGATTTCGTTCAAGATTAGTGCTTCTTTTTTGTTTGTGGTGATTCCGAGATGACCTCGTCCTTTAGCGCTTGAATAACCGTCTCCTTCCAGTACACCGTTGATGAATTGAGTTGCTAACATTCGATCCTTGGTTCTTACAATCTTCTCAATAAGCTTATTCAGTAAGTTTACATATAATAAAAGTGTGAGCTGACCGCTATCCTTCATCACAAGGGCTCCGAATTCATTTCTGTTAGTGGATTCTGGACTGTGAGAAGATATCAATCTAACTTTATGATTCTCGACCGAGATGCCTGCATTTGTTTTCCAAGCATCCAATAAATAAGTTCTATGCTCAGCCATCATCTTATTGTAAACGGTGGCGGTTATGGAAAATGTTATTTTCGGATTTGAAACTATCTGCGAATGCATATGAAGATAATATCTGGCCTGTTCAAATGTCGAAGCGACGATTCCCCAAGAATTTCCTTTCTTCGTCCCATCTGCAAAATATGCTCCTAGATAATGCGCTAACTCATTCAAATTTATTTCGGAGTTAATTATCAGGGGAATTCTATGTCCGTGAAACAAAATTACCTGTTTTGGGTTTATGAAAGCATAATTGAAATGCCCAATCACAGATTGCAATTCTTTGTTTATTGAGGGATTATAACCCATATCATCAAGCACTTTCTTAATTTTAAAAACGGCGTGTTTTCCTTTCAGATATGAATCTATTATAATCATGTGCTCGGTTGTAGTCCTCTTCTTACGCATTTTGATATTATCGTAAAAATGAATTATCTTGTTGTCTATATCACATTCTATTGAGATGATATCATCTTGTTTTAGGCTAAGTTCTTCTGCCATTTTGACAGGCAGGTATACACGACCATCAGATCCTATCTTAGAATAAAATCCATCTGCTTTTTCAAATGAGATAAGACATTCTCTTGAGAAATCGTTAGATTTCATAATTTCTTTTGGGACATAAATTCCGAGCACGCCGCATTTATGAATGTGAGCACAGAAAAGTATCTTTTTATTATCACGCATCGAGATTGTAATTTTGAAGAAGTCACCGTATTTGAAAAGAGTCCTCTTGTCTTTAGGAAGCCGGATAAACCCGGTTCCTTTTTTATTTGCTTTAGTTACAAAAGATTTGAATATCATTTTTCTCACCCTGTTGGGAAAATGATATTCTTTAAAAATCTTTTTGTAACGGTAACAATAATCCGAAGGTTTTGCGGTTTATCTACTTGACACTTACGCATTTCGCAAGGTTTCTGGGATGATCAATAGGCCTTCCGAGGCTGTCTGCGGCGTAATATGCGATCAGTTGCCCTGCGATGCTTGCGAGGATGCCGAACTTCCCGTCGTTGTCAGTATGGATATAAACCGTGTTCTTCTCGTCTTTTAATTTAGGGTTGTTTGTAATCATTATTATCTTCGCTCCTCGCGCCTCTACTTCCTTGGTGTTCGAGATTATGTCCTGGTCATTCATATTCACGAGGCTTATCACTGGCGTTCCCGGCTCTATTAGCGCTATGGTTCCGTGCTTTAATTCTCCTCCCATCATTCCTTCTGCATGTATGTAGCTTATCTCTTTTATTTTCAGCGCAGTCTCCCTTGCTACTGGATAGGTCAGTCCTCTGCCGATTATATAAGCGTCTTTTGAGCTTGCTAATTCTTCAGCTATTCTTCTTATGTCTTCTTTCTTGCTCAGCAAACCTTTTATCTTGTCTGCCATGTTGCTAAGGTTGACTTTGAAGCCAAAGGTTTGCGCTATCTTTAGCAGCAGGGTTGCCTGGTTCACAAATGCTTTTGTGCTGGCTACGCACACTTCCTGTCCTGCAAGTATGTTCAGGCTTAGCTCGCTCATCCTTTGTATTGTTGAGAAAGGCACATTTACAATGCTCGCAATCTTTGCCTTGTGCTTTTTTGCATATTTCAGGGCATCAATAACATCCATGGTCTCTCCGCTCTGGCTGATAGCAATCACCAAGGTCTTGTCATCAACATTTGCATAATACTTGAATTCAGAAGCTATTAATGTCTGGGTTTCAATTCCTATGCTGTGCAAATAATAAGCTCCGAGCAATGATGCATGGTATGATGTTCCGCAGCTTGCAAAGATTATCTTCCTTGATTTCCTGATAAGAGCTATTAGCTTGCTAAAAGCTTCTTTCTGCTCATTCTCAAGCGAGAAAAGCATTCTCTGGACAACTGCAGGCTCTTCCTCAATCTCCTTGAGCATGTAGTGCTTGTACTCGTTTTTCTGTGATTCTTCTTGCTTCCAGGCAAATTTCTTTATTGGTTTTTCAATAGCTTTTCCTTTTTTATTGAAAAACTTGTAGCTGTTCTTTTTGACAATAGCGAATTCATCATTATCAAAGAAAATTGCTTTATCAGTCAAGTCAGAAAAGCCATAAATATCAGATGCCAATAGGCTCATATCCTTGCAAATGCCCAGAACAAGAGGAGAATCTCTCTTAAGAGCATAAATCTCATCTTTCCCTTTAATCATGATTAAAATGGCAAATGTTCCCTTTGCTTCATTGAAAAAATCAATAATTACTTTCTTGATATCTTTTTTCTTAAGTTCTTCTTCAAAATAATGAGCAACAACCTCTGAATCTGTCTGGGAAGCAAACCTATGGCCTTTTTCAGCCAGCTCTTTTTTTATCTCTTCAAAATTCTCAATGATACCATTGTGAACAACGCAGATGTTGCTATCGCATGAAAGATGAGGATGGGCATTTTCAACAGTCACTCCTCCGTGAGTCGCCCACCTGGTGTGAGCCATGCCCATGCTGATTTTTTTCTCGCCAACAACAGCAATCTCTCCAATATTCTTCTTTAGCTCAGAAGAGTCATAGTAGCCATAGGAATCATATCCTCTGTATTCCAGTCTTTTCAATCTTTCAAGCAAGAAGCTTGAGGGAAATTCATTCCTAGAAGCAATTCCTATTATGCCGCACATTTATTTTACCTCTTTCACCTTCTGCTCAAGCTCATAAACCTTTCCTTCTTTGAAAAAACTAGGCATTCGTGAATAAATAATTGCGTTGGGTCCTATGAGGGTTCCTGGGATTAAGGTAAGGTTGTTGCCTATCTTTGCTCCGTCGCCAATAATACATCCCATCTTTTTAAGCTTGGTGTCATAAACCTTTCCATTAAACATTATGCCTACATCTCTCCTGTTAAGCTTCAGGTTGCCAAGGGTAATGCCTGTTGCCACCCAGGCATCCTTGCCTAGGATGCTGTCACCGACATATGATTTCTCTGATATTGATGCACCGTCAAAAAGAATTGAGTTCTTAACTTCAGTATTATGCCCTATTTTACAGTTATTGCCAATCACACTGCCTGCTCTTATGTATGCTCCTTTTTTTATAGTACAATTCTCTCCGATAATAACAGGCCCTTCAATCTTGACAAAATTGTCAACAGTTGTTCCTTTGCCAATCCTCACTTTTCCTTCTGTCTTAACAGTGCCTGCCAAGGTTCCGTGGTTAACAGTATAGTCAACTTTTATCAAAGAATCTTTTTTAGCCAAAGCTTCCCAGACAAAAGTTATTCCTGCAAATGCCTCTGGCAAAGGGCAGGCTTTCATGTCCCTGAAATAATAATCAGGCTTTAGCTCAATTGGTTCTTTAGTTTCATTAGGGTTTCTTTTGCCAGTCATTTTTCAGCACCTTTAAGAATTTTTTCTAGTTCATACAAGTCTTTAACATAGTAATCAGCTTTTCCTTTTAACATCTCTGGTCTTCTTAAAACTTGTACAGTAATAATACCGAGATTATTACCTGCAGCAAGCTCTGATTCAGGATTATCACCAATTATCATGGTTTCAGCTGGCTTTGCCTTGTACTTTTTAATCAAATCTGTAAATATTCTTTGCTTGTTTTCATGAGTGCTTGACTCGTCAACAACAACTTCATCAAACATACCATTTTGTCCTAGAAGCTCTATTTTTCTCATTTGCACATCCTTTAAACCAGAAGTAACCAAGGCTTTTTTTTGCTTTAATGCAGGTATTAGCTTTACATCATCAAATGGCTTTATGTTAGTTAAATCCATGTTCTTGTAAGTCTCCATGCCAATACGTTTCATCTCATCTGAGAACCTGAGCTGGTTTGCAAGAATCCTGAAGCCAGTTATATGATATTTTTGGCGCAGCGTACTCTCTTGCTCCTTTGTCAAACCAAGTTTTTTCATCTTCATAATCATTTGGTCAAGAACCTTGACTCCAAGCTGATTATAAGTGTCAAAGAGGGTGTTGTCAAGGTCAAATATCAGAAGCTTAATCATTATTCTGCCTCAGATGCTCATTATTGCTTTTGCAAGCTTGTCAGGATTATGTCTTGCTAAATAAATATTATCCAGGAGATTGGTCTTTATAACTTTTAACTTTTTATTACTAAGGTCAGGCTCAACAAACTCTGCATTTTCCTTCTCATACTCTTTCAGAAGCTTTTCAGAAGGCTTTGTATTATTGCAGATAACATAATCAATAACTTCTTTACCAAGGTATTTCTCTACTTCATGCACAAAATCAGAAGCTTTAAAGCCGGTTGTTTCTCCGTGCTTAGTCATGATATTGCAAATGTAAATCTTCTTTGCTTTTGACCTCTTAATAGCAGAAGCAATGCCAGAAACCAACAGATTAGGAATAACACTGCTGTAAATGTCCCCCGGCCCAAGGACAATCTTGTCAGTTTCCATTATAGCCTTCACAGTCTCCTTGTATGCCTTTGGCTTTGGAACAAGCAAAAGCTTCTTAACCCTTAGCTGCGGATCGTGCCTTGGGATGTCAATATTAGTCTCACCTACCACAACCTGGCCGTTCTCAAGTATCGCTCCTACCTGGCAATTAGTAGTAGTGACCGGAAGCACTCTTCCCTTAATATTAAGAATTCTTGCAGCCTCTTGGATAGCTTCTTCTTCTTTGCCAGTAATATCTCTTAAGGCTGTCAGGAACAAATTGCCGAGGCTATGCCCGTTCAAGCCTGCTCCCTTGCTAAACCTGTATTCAAATAATTTCCTCAAGCCGCTTGTTTCAGGACTCAAGGCAATTAAGCAACGCCTGACATCGCCGGGAGGAAGAAACCCGAACTCATCTCTTAGCTTTCCTGTACTCCCGCCAGAGTCCATCATAGAAACTACTGCGGTCAAACCAATATTGTATCTTTTCAATCCTCTGAGAACAGTATAAGAGCCTGTCCCTCCTCCGATTACAACAATCTTCTGCATTTCCTAAGGGACAATAAGCTAGTTTCTATTTATAAGTTTAATGAAAAAGAATACTACAAAAAATATCTTCCTTAATCGACAACAAAGACCTGGTCATGCTCCCTGACATGGTTCTGGACTTTCATGCCAATGCTCTCCCCTGCCTTGGCTTCAGGTACTGTTGCGTGCTCTATCTGCATGGAGTCAACCTTCTGGGTGAAATCAGTAGTCGCTCCCTTGATGTGAATAGTCTGCCCCGCTTTCAGGGTATCTGTCAGCTCAATCACAGCCACGCCTATCTTGCTGAAATAATGCGATACTTTCCCAACTTCCTTTCCTTCAGCCAAAATACCACCCCCTAATATGAATTAGTAAATAGTATGTTCTTAAAAATTTAACGATTCAAAAATCATTTGAGAAATATTTAGAGTCCAAACGTCTTCTCGAATTCTCTCATCTGGTTGAACTTCTGGATTAGAGCAAATCCTTTTTCTGTGAGAACCAGCATTTTTCTTTCATCCTTAGCCTGCTCTTCAACAAGATTTTTTGCCATAAGCTCATCAAGGTAAAGTTTCATCTGAGTGTGAGAAAGATTAGCCTTATACATTAAATGGGTTGGCTTAATCCTCCCTCCTTTATTTCCTATAGTGAGGAGCATATCATACACGATGTCCAGTCTACTTCGTTTTCGTTGCATTTCTCAGAACCATTACAAATGTGTAGAGAAGGAAAAGATAGCCTATCAGCTGGATGAACTCTGCAAGAACATAGAGCACGTGGTTTGTTGCTGTAAATATGAAGGCAAACTGGCTCAGGGTTATGATGCTGAAGCTTATGCACAAGAAAAGAGTGTTCTTATAGCTATTCTTCTTGTATTCTAGGAAATATCTCCTAGAAAGCGCTAGAACAAAGATAAAGGCAGTTAGGTAAATAATAAAGTAGGTGAATCTGGTGAAATAGGTTGATATGAGAATGAAATAAGCGATTATCACATAATTCATTGATAACTCATCTTTAGATGATAGCGCGTATATGACATAGAAGCCGAAAAGAGTTAGCAAAGCATAAAGGAGGAATCCTATTGCGGGAATCATGGTGTATGATGTTGCTATGTCTCTCCCGAACATTGGGATCAGGAATTGTTTTGAAGACCACTCTTCTGCATGAGAAAGCACATTAGTCAGGATTTTTACTATAAATGATAATCCAAGCAGGACAAAAGCCGCTCCCAGGAACAAGTGCTTCTTATTTCTTTTGTCAAGAGAAAAGTTCCTGAAACTGAATATTCCGATTAAGAGCACGACAATAGCGCTAAGAACGTCTATTGCTATGTCCTTGCCATAGAACCCTGGCGGGCTGTAAACAAACTCGAGCCAGTAAACCATAGAGTAGTAAAAGGTTATAATTGATTTAAAAAACTTGTGATATTTTAATCTTGATTATCCCTTCATAGGGTATTTATAAGGGGTATGTGTAAGTAATTAATACGGTCATGGCAAAAGCGCAAAAATGCGCCTTTTTGCCAGGAGGAAAAACACAAAATAACCAATCATGTTGAGTATTTACCTAAGAAGCCTAAAATGATGTGAGGAGGCGGGGTTTTTTACCTCCGTGGTTTAATAATCGTTGCAAGAACAACAAGAGAAAAGCAAAAGCTTTTCTTTGCCTCAGAAACAGAGTTTCTGCGGAACCTTCACCCTCAAACAACGACATCTACCCTAGCCCCTCATTATCAGGCTTGTAACAAACTTATAAACCAGAACCAAGGCAAAAGCATAAACCAGGATTGTTCTAACTCCAAGCATTATCAGTATAAAATAAACACCTATAATTATATCTAGTATGCTTAGAAAGCTTCCTCGCATCATTACCCCCTTGCCTATGAGATAAGCAGCGCCCATTATTGCAATTCTCCATTCGTGCAGAATTCCCAAATGAGTTGCTATCATCAGAGCTGCCACGATTGTGTCCAATAATCCCAGAAGAATAAACATTATCATTTTGCTTGCCTGCTTGAGCTAAAGTTCAACTCCCTCTCTTGCGTATATCCCTTTTTTAATAGGATGTTTCTTTTCAACCATTTCAGTTACATAATCAGCCAGTTCGAGGAACTCACTGGGAAAGCCACGACCGGTCATTATTAATTCAGTGTTTTTTGGTTTTGATTTTATAAGCTCAAGAAAAACATTCGCATCTATCAAGTTATAGGCAATTGCAGGACCAGCCTCATCAATTATAAAAAAATCATATTTTTCTTCCTTCACAACTTCAAAAGCATATCTTATAAAAGCAGCGCATTTTTCTTTCTCAGTCCTCAGCTCAGATTCAGAATACTTTTTAAAAAAAGGGTGTTGTGAAGAATATTTTAGATATTTCACCTGATTGTGTTCTTCTAACTGCTTTATCTCTCCTGAATCAGATTTGAAAAGCTGAGCTACTAGAACTGATAATCCTCTGCCCCTAGCTCTTACTGCTTTACCAACTGCTGCAGAAGTTTTTCCAGCACCGTCACCTGTGTATATGTGAATTAATCCCAGATTATCAATCATTTAAGCACACTCACTATAGCCGCAGTTAGCAGCGCACTTTATGCATCCCTCTACATTGATTAATGGTCCTCCGCACATTGGGCAGGCTCCTGTCAATCTTATTTCTTCAGAACCTGGAACTCCAGTTCCTGTCTCTGCTGCAAGCTCTGCTGCTGGCTTGGTGTAATTGCTTAGCTCAGCTTGCTGCGGAGGCTGTGGCAGGTGAACTCCCATCTCTAGCATGTGCTGCTCAATAGCCCTGCCAAGAGCATCTGCGCAGGATAATACCCTGTTAGGCCCAAGGCCAAATGGCCTATGGCAGCTTATACCTTTTAGTTCTGATATTATCTCTTTTGGATGAATGCCTGACCTCAGAGCAAGAGAAGTCAGCCTTCCAATTGCTTCTGCCTGGGAATCTGCGCATCCTCCTGCTTTTCCTATCTGGTTGAAAACTTCGAAAAGCTCTCCTTTCTCATCCTGATTTATGGTAACGTACATGTTGCCGCAGCCAGTCTTCACTCTTCTTGTTGCTCCAATAGTCACAGGAGGCCTTTTTCTTTTGATCAGCGATTCTTTTTTCTCTTCCTTTGCCTCTTCTTTCTTGCTCATGATGTTGAGCACTTGCTCTTGCCTGCTGCCATCCCTATAAACAGTCGCTCCTTTGCATCCAAGCTCAAACGCCAGCTCATACACTTTTACTATGTCCTCTTCTGTTGCGCTGTGAGAAAAGTTAACTGTCTTGCTCACAGCATTATCTGTGTACTTCTGGAAGGCTGCCTGCATCTTAATATGATACTCAGGGCTTATGTCATGGGAGGTTACAAAAACTTTTCTCACATCAGAAGGAATTTTTTCAATATCATGTATGGTTCCTTTCTCACAAACCTCATCCATGATTTCTTTCGAATATATCTTGAGCTCTTTGAGCTTTTTCTCAAAGAAAGGGTTAACTTCAATCAGCTCATCTCCTTTTTGGAGTATGTTCTTTCTCTTGAAAGCAATTGCAAACAAGGGCTCAACACCTCCTGAGGCATTGGCAATTATGCTTATGCTTCCTGTAGGAGCGATAGTTGTGGTAGTTGCATTTCTCAAGAGCATGTCCCTGTCTTTGAAATTCTTTGAGCTCTTGTCATAAATGCTATTCTTGAAATTGGGAAACACTCCTCTTACCTTTGCAAGCTCAACAGAAGCTTTTTTTGACTCATCATCAATGAACTTCATAATTTTCTCTGCAAGCTTGATTCCTTTCTCAGAATTATAAGGAATGCATAATTGCAGGAGCAGGTCAGCAAATCCCATAACTCCAAGGCCTATCTTTCTATTAGAGAGAGTCATGCTCTCAATATGTTTTAATGGGTAGTGGTTCATGTCAATAACATTATCCAGGAAGTGCACTGCTGCATGGACCACTTTTCCCAGTCGCTCATAATCTAATTCTCCTTTTTTTACAAAATTTGCAAGGTTGATTGAGCCAAGATTGCATGACTCATATGGAAGAAGCGGCTGTTCTCCGCAAGGATTAGTGCTCTCAATCTCACCAATTGCTGGCGTTGGGTTGAATTCATTCATCCTGTCAATAAAGATTATGCCCGGCTCTCCATTATTCCATGCCATTCTTACAATAAGGTCAAAAACTTTTTTTGCGCTTAGCAGAACAGCGCTGTCTCTTATCACCCCAATCTCATCTCCTGTATGCACATCAATAATCTTCTTGTTATCAGAGCTTAGCCTTAGGGCAGAAGCATCCTTGTGAGTCTGGTGCTGAATTAATTCAAGCTGCTCCATGGTGTAATGAGTCTTGTTGTGAGGATTGATAAGATTGTAATGCTGGTTCTTGCTCACTGCCTGCATGAACTTGTCAGTAACAGCAACCGATAGGTTAAAATTGGTGATTGCTGTATTGTCCTGCTTTGCATATACAAAGTTAATAATGTCAGGATGGTCAACCCTGAGGATGCCCATGTTAGCTCCCCTTCTTGTGCCTCCCTGCTTTACTTCCTCTGTTGTGTTGTTGTACATCCTAATAAAAGAGAGCGGGCCTGGCGATGTCCCATTGGTTGATTTTATCCTTGAGCCATTAGCCCTAAGCCTTGAGAAACTAAAGCCAGTTCCTCCTCCTGACTTATGAACCATTACTGTATCATAAAGAGTCTGCATTATGCTTGACATATCATCTTCTATGGGCAATACAAAGCAGGCTGATAGCTGCTGCAGAATTCTGCCAGCGTTCATAAGAGTGGGGGAATTAGGTATGAAATCGCAATCGAGCATGATTTTATAGAACTCCTCTGCTGTCTTCTTAACATTAGCTTTCTCATCATAATTTTTGTCAGCAAGGCCTATATTAATAGCAACTCTTGCAAATAGTTCTTCAGGAGTCTCACAAACCTTGCCACGCTCATCCTTCATCAGGTACCTTCTTTCAAGGACAGTTCTTGCATTATCTGTCATTCCCACCTTATTTTTGATAAGCTCTTTTTTTATCCTCTCAATTTCTTCAGGCTCTACTTTATTTTTCATGTTAAGACCTCATTTTTTCTTTGATGATTTTGCACTGTTATTATGATGGTCATGACTTTTGAGGAGCTTTACCTCTTTTTCAAACTCTCCTATGTCTTGGAAAGCCCTATAAACCGAGGCGAACCTAATGTAAGCCACAGAATCAATTTTTTTCAGGTACTTCATGACCAGGTCGCCTATTACTGAGCTCTTGACTTCTTTCAAGCCCTTGTTCCTTAGTAATTTCTCAATCTCATCAACTGCCTTGTCAATCTGCTCAATGGTTATAGGCCGTTTTTCGCATGCGCGCAGAAATCCCTTTCTCACCTTTTCCCTGTCAAACATCTCCCTGTTGCCATCCTTCTTAATAATGCGCAGGTTAATGTTCTCAAGCTTCTCATAGGTTGTGAAGCGCTTCTTGCACTTTAGGCATTCACGCCTTCTCCTGGTTATGTCTTCGCCAGTTTCCCTGGTTTCAACCACCTGCGTGTCCTTGTGCGAGCAAAAAGGGCATTTCATGAAAAACACCACCCGTAGCGTATTAGATATTTAAAAACCCCATATCTTGTGTAGAACTCTTGTTTATAAATATTTTCGTTCTTAAAGATATAATATGGAAATAGTATATTCCAAAATAAAGAATAAACAACTCTGAAAAGGCTCTAAACCACTAAATCAGCTTATTGCCTGTTTCTGTTTCTGTTATGTGAATGCAATTGACAGGGCAGACCTGGGCAGCATCCATGGCGCATCCAAGCTCATCAACATCAGCTTTCTTAGGCTTAGCCTTAGGAATGCCAGAATCATCATCCTTCATATCAAAGTTCTCAGGGCAGCTGGCATTGCAAGCCATGCAGCCAGTGCATTCTTCTTTGATAACCTCAATCTTGTACTTAGCCATTAAAAATCCTCACATTATAGCAACTAAAGAATTGTTTATAAAGCTTATGTTAGGTTAGGTCGGGGCTATTTACTCTTATTAACAGCCTTGTTAATCTTCTCAACCAGCTTGTCAATTTCATCGTCACTCATGCCGTGAGCCTGGCAGCCTTGCTCTAAGCTCTCGTACGCTGTCATGCCGCAGCCAATGCAGTGCATTCCAGCCTCAAACAATAAAGGAACAGCTTTTGGGTATTTAGAAGCCAGTTCGCCAATGAGCATTTGCTTGGTAACGAGTTGCTTTGCTGCCTCGGCCTGTTTTTTCTCTTTTTTTGCTTTTGTTGATTTTGAAGTATTTTTAGTTAATTTTTTCTTTGCTATTTTCTTTTTTGCCAAAATTATCACCTTGGGAATATGGGAAATATTTCTGTTTATAAATTTTTAGAAAGAACAAATCACGCATATGAATCAACTGAGAAGTTAAGTGAAGATGTTCGTATTTAGAAAGCTTTATTAGTATCAAATCTTATATTGACATTATGTGGGTGTTGAAGTTAAGGTTAGATTATAAGAATTTCTTGATAGGCAGCCTTGCACGCAAGTTTAATGTTGACCTTACAGGCTATCCTCTCGGGCATTATAAGAAAGGCAACGATCTGTATTTGACAACTGCCGGGTTAATTATTGGTGATGAAAAAAACAAGAAATTGCTCATTGAGTATCTCAAGAAAAGCGACAATTTCTCTAATATTGAGATAAATGGGGATTTTGTTGTGAGCGTAGCTAAGCAGCCTGCGCATCTCGAGCCGGTTTATAACCCTAGATTCATAAGGCCTAATCCGGATTTTATTTCACACGAAGGATATCACATCTGGGAATTAGCGAGCTGGAATAAGCAAGACTTGAAGCCAGTTATTGATATTGCAAAGAAGTATCATCAAGGCAAGATATTGAAGATGAGACAGGAAAAATTGAGAAACATAGCATTCACTTCATTCCTGCCAGGATTGTCTGATAAGCAGAAGAAGGCTTTTGAGTTGGCTTTAGCTGAGGACTATTATTCTTTTCCTAGGAAGATAACTGTTCATAAGTTAGCCAAGCTGATGAAGGTTTCCTATTCTACATTCCAGGAACATTTAAGGCGTGCTGAAGCAAAATTAGTGCCTTCTCTTAAGAAAAGATAATTATACCGGCTATGAACGGGTAAAAATTAATATGATTATTAATACTTCTTGATAGTGGTGATAGAAATGACAAACAAGATTTGTGCTGATAGAATGGAAGATTACATCCATAGAATGAATGAAAGGATTCCTATGTATGGAGGATTAGAATTGGTATTGAGAGAAAGAATCGCAGATCTGCCTAGTGAAATAAGCGTTTTTGATTTTAGAGAAATCGGATCAAAATATGGACTTGTGCTTAAAGAAGCTTTCTTCGGGGTAAATATTCATATTGATGGAAAAATTAAACATGTAGCAACGCCTTTGTTTGTAAATAAGAGAGATAACAGATTAGCGATATTCAAAACATATAAAAATAAAGAAGGCACGGGATTATATTATGTGGAACAATATCGTAAATCGAGATCTAAGTCAAAATAACACGGGTGGTATATTTAAAGGGTGCGTGCACAAGATTATTTTAGCTTTTCTCATTTCTTCTTCTTTGCATTATCTAGCATTACCTCAATGAAATTCTTATATGTGGCATGTTCCTTGACTTCCTCCTCAAATTTGTCTCTGTAGCCAGAGTCATCAACCAGATGCCTGTCAATTTTCAGCTGCGGCCTTGGCCCTGCTGGCTTCTTTTCATAGGCCATGTAATAATCAAATGGGTCTTCTACAAATCCCTGCCTTGGCTTGATGAATAGAGAATAATTAAAGAGCCTCTTATCAAAGCTTACTTGAACTATGCGCATCTCCCTGAGAGCTGGGAAGAGGAACAGAGCAACGCCAAGCCTTGCAAGCCCTGATATAAGGAACAATGCCTTTAGTGAGCTCACACTATCACCCAAAAACCTGAGCAATAATCCTCCTCCTGTTGCTCCAATAAAAATAGCGATGCCATGTAACAGGTTGAAATAAGCAACATATCTCACTCTATTCTCTGATGTTGAAGCATCAAACATGAAATTGCTTACTGCAAGGTTAAATCCTCCCCAGGCAGCGCCTGAAAGCAAGCTTGCTAGGAGCAATATATAGAAGTTTCCACTAAAGAAATATATCAATGGAAAAATAGGAAGAAGCAAGCCTGTGATTAGCATTACCATCTTGCTTCCCTGGTTATCATTCATCCTGCCCCACAATCCAAGGAGAAGGAAACTGGCAAGGACTTCTGCAGCGCACAATATTGTGAATTGCATGTATGTAAATTTCAGGTATCTAAGCTCATAAACAACAAAGAAAGGGCTGGCCAAGGAAACAGATATCCTGAAAAAACATACAAAGAGCACAAACCTGCCATAGTCTGTTTTTCTCAGGTTCTTAAGAAAATTTTTCAGGGTGAAAGTGTTTTTTCTCATAAATGCTGGCTTTGATGAAAATGATTTCTTCTCATGCATTAAGAAAATAAAAATGCCGGAAAATGTTCTTGCTGCGAATGCCACAATGAAAAGAATGGTGAATC
>Ga0315286_10001912_pt1 | contig 19254 bp, 17 predicted proteins | sample YL17G10_0_MG_FD_205038 | JGI IMG/M metagenome (GOLD analysis project Ga0315286, IMG submission 205038) | Sediment microbial communities from Yellowstone Lake, YNP, Wyoming, USA - YL17G10_0 | ecosystem: Environmental > Aquatic > Freshwater > Lake > Sediment | place: USA: Wyoming | collected... | reverse complement strand
CGCGGATTCTCCAGTGCCAGCGACGCCTGCAAGTGGCGCCCCGGCATCGCTTGCCGGAGATACTCGGCCTCCATCAGGTACTTCGGGCGCGAGGCGAGATCCGTGGTGTTCACGTACAACACGCCCGCCCCGGGGTCGTCTGCGCCCGGAGGCCGGTACGAGACCGCGGACGCATACTTCGCCCGCAATGGTTCGACGGCCCGGATCTCGAGCGGTGTCTTCGGCAGGTCGGCAAAGAGCAGCGGCAGCGCATGTCTCACGCGCTCGTGGATCGCCGTATAGCCGGCGACCAGGGCCGCCGCATCCGGGTCGTACGCAGTGGCGTCCGCGCGCATGGCCTCGAAGAAGCTGCGCAGATCGGCGGACGAGCCGGTCTGGCGCATCACCTGCTCCGTCTCGGCGCGCAGGCGCGTCACCTCGCGCAGCCCCAGTTCATGCACCTCGGCCGGCGTCAGCTTCGACCCGGTGTGGTAGCGCAGAAGATACGCATACCACGAGTCGCCACTCGGCAACGCATCCATGCCGGCCCGCGTGCGCGCCTGCGCCAGGTACTCGTTTTTCAGGTAGTCGTGCAGGCGGCGGTACGCCGGCAGCACGTGCTGGCCGAGGCGCCGCCGATAGGCGCCGATCAGCCGCTGCCGCTCGGCCACCGAGAGCCCCGCCGGAAAATTGAGGATCGGCTGCCAGAAGAGGCTCTGCTCAGGGTCGAGGACGCCAACCTCCGCGAGCGGCGGCAGCGTGCGCTCGACGACGGTGCGCGGATACACGACCCCCTGCGCCGCGCCGGAGCGCAGGTTGTTGATGGCCTGGTCCACCCACGCGACGAAACCGTCCATGCGCGAGAGGAATCTGTCGTAGTCGGCCGCCGTGCGGAACGGCTGCACATCCTGGCCCGAGCCGAGAACGGCGAAGCGCAGCGGCAGGTCGTGCACGGTGTCGACGGGCAGGAGTTCGCTGGGATAGCGGAATCCCTCGGCGTTGATCTCGCGGCCCGCGCGCAGAGCCTCGTACGTCGTACGCTCGTCCGGCGTCAGCTGCCTCGGGTCGAGCTGGTCGAGCTTCGCGAGCGTCTCCTGCTCGATGGCAAGACCGTCGGCCATCCAACCCGGGCTGGCATAGTCGCCGAAGCGGCCGTCGAAGCGATGATCTCCCAACTCGGTCGCGGTCAGTGGATGCAGCGCCAGGTAGTCATCCCAGTACTGTTCCGCGATCTCGTTCAGCCTGGACGCGGTCGCGCCCGACGCCGGCAACGGCGCCGGACTGGGTGTGGTTGCCGACTTTTCGGTGGCGGGGTGGCGCGCGCAGCCAGCCAGTGCCAGCAGGGACAGGGCGGCAAGCAACGATACAGATACTGGGTGTTTCATCGCGAAAGAAGACAGCAAAGAAAAAAGACCCTCACCCTGCCCTCTCCCACGCCCGCTGTCAGCGGGAGAGGGCGACGGAGATCCAACGATCGACCTTCTGTTCGAGCACATCGAGCGGCACGGCGCCGTCGCACAGCACCTCACGATGGAAATCCCGCAGGTCGAATTTCGCGCCAAGCGCCTGCTCGGCCTTGTGCCGCAGACCCTGGATGCGCAGGTCGCCCACCTTATAGCCCAGGGCTTGTCCCGGCCAGGCGACGTATCGCTCCACTTCGGAGACGACGTCCGACTCGGCCAGCGTCGAATTGTCGAGCATGTAGCGGATGGCCTGCGCGCGGCTCCATCCTTTGGCGTGCAGACCCGTGTCCACGACCAGGCGCATCGCCCGCAGCATCTCGTCGTTGAGGCGCCCGAACCACTGGTACGGATCGCTGAACAGCCCGAGTTCCTTGCCTAGCGACTCCGCATAGAGCGCCCAGCCCTCGGTATACGCAGTGTAGTCACTGCCGAAGCGGCGGAACTTCGGCATGCCCTCGAGTTCCCGCTGGATGGACTGCTGGAAATGATGCCCTGGCGCCGCTTCATGCAGCGACAACGTCTCCATGCCGTACTTCGGCTGGGCCTTCAGGTTGTATGTGTTGACGTAGAAGATGCCGGGTCGCGAGCCGTCCGCCGACCCCGGCTGGTAATAGGCGCCGGCGGCCGATGCCGCGCGGAACGCCTCGACCTCGCGGACTTCGTAGTCGGCTTGCGGAAACACCGAGAACAGCGCCGGCAGTGCTGCATCGATACGCGTCTTGAGCGCGCGATAGCCGTTCAGAAGATCCGCGCCTCGAGTGAAATAGAACTGCGGGTCGGTCTCGAGAAAGCGAAAGAACGCGGGCAGGTCGCCCTTGAATGCCATCTTCTGCCGCACCTGTTCCATCTCGCCGCGGATGCGCGCGACCTCGCCCAGGCCGATCTCGTGGATCTCGTCCGGCGTGAAGTTCGTCGTCGTGTGCTCCTGCACCTTGAATGCGTACCACGCTGCGCCGTCGGGCAGCGCAGTCCACGCGACCGTGTTGCGCGTCTGCGGCAGGTACTCGTCGCGAACGAAGGCGTGCAGGCGCCGGTAGGCGGGCAGGACGCTGTCGCCGATGGTGCGCGCGTAAGCCGACGTCAGGCGCTCGCGTTCCGCCGCCGGGACCGTCTCCGGAAAGTGCCGCACCGGGGCGAAGTAGGCGCTGTCCTCGGGCCGCGCGACGATCATCGATTCGAGCTGCGGCAGCACTTTCTCCATCACCGGGCGAGGCTGCACGACGCCCCGCGCCATACCTTCGCGCATGTTGGCAATGGCCTGGTCCATCCAGACGACGAGTCCGTCGAGGCGCTTCAGCCAGTGGTCGTAGTCGGCAGGCGTCACGAACGGCTGCGCGTTGCTCCCGGAACCGAGCGCTGGCATCAGTGTCAGCAGGCCGCCCGCCTGGTGTATCGGCAGCAACTCGCCCGGAAAGCGCTCGGACTCGAGCGCACGCGTACGCTCACGCACGAAGATGTCGTAGGAAATGCGTTCGCCGGGCGACAGTTGGGTCGCATCGATCCTGCGCACCGCGTCGAGGTAGCGCTGGTCCACCGCGTGCACGTCGGCGCGATAGGCGGGCCCGATCGAGTTCGGCAAGCGGTCGTTGTACCGGTTGTCGCCGATGAACGTCGCTCGCAGCGGATTGAGCGGCAGGCTGTCCTCGAAGTACGCGTCGAGCAACTCGTCGAGTTGCTGCCCCGCCGTGGCGACAACTGGAGCGGGGGTGGCGGTCGCCGACGGTGCGGTCGACGGTTGCGACGCGCAACCTGCGGCGGTGGCCAACAGGCCGAGGAGCGTAGCTGCGCAAATCTGCCGGTTGGTCCGCATTTGCTATTTTTCCAGGATCGCGGCCACACCCATGCCGCCCGCGGTGCAGATCGAGATGAGCCCTCGCCCGCCGCCGCGCTGGTCGATCGCCTTGGCCAGGGTGGCGAGAATCCGCGCGCCCGTGGCCGCGAACGGGTGCCCCACCGCAAGGCTGCCGCCGTTCACGTTCAACTTCCCACGGTCGATCGAGCCGAGCGGCCGATCGAGGCCGAGCCGGTCGCGACAGAACTCCGCGGACTCCCACGCCTTGAGCGTGCACAGCACCTGGGCCGCGAACGCCTCGTGGATCTCGTAGAAGTCGAAATCCTGCAGGCGGATACCGGCGTCGGCGAGCATGCGCGGCACGGCGTACGCCGGCGCCATCAGCAGGCCCTCGTCGTGCACGAAGTCCACTGCCGCGACCTTGCCGAAGGTCAGGTAGGCCTGCACCGGCAGGTTGCGTTGGCGCGCCCAGTCCTCGCTGGCGAGCAGCACGGCGGCGGCGCCGTCCGTCATGGGAGTCGAGTTGCCGGCGGTGAGTGTCGCGCTGCCGTCCATGGGAAACGCGGGCTTCAGCCGCGCCAGCTTGTCTGACGTCGTGTCGCGCCGGAGGTTGTTGTCGGCGCGCACGCCGCGGAACTCGACGAGCAGGTCGGAATAAAATCCGGCGTCGTAAGCAGCGGCGGCGCGCTGGTGACTCTCGTGAGCCAGCCGGTCCTGCTCCTCGCGGCCGACGTGCCAGCGATGTGCCATCAGTTCACAGCTCTGGCCCATGGACAAGCCCGTGCGCGGCTCGGCGACGGCCGGCAGGCTGGGCTTGAAATGCGCGGGGCGCAGGCCGAGCCACGGAGCGACGCGCTCACCGAACGAGCGGCCTCGCGCGCTTTTCAACATGAGTTTGCGCAGGCCCTCGCTGACCCCGATCGGGGCGTCGCTGGCCGTATCGACGCCCGCCGCGATGGCACTGTCGATCTGACCGAGGGCGATCTTGAGGCCGAGCAGGATGGCGATTTCGAGGCTCGTGCCGCAGGCGCGTTGCAGCTCGAACGCGGGGGTCGCGGCGCCAAGCGTGGTCGCGAGCACGGCCTCGCGGGTGAGATTGAAGTCCCGCGGGTGCTTCAACACGGCGCCGCCCCCGACGTCGCCGAGGCGCTCGCCGGCGAGGCCGAACTTGTCCACGACTCCCTGCAACGCCGCCGTCAGCATGTCATGGTTACTGCACTCGGCGTAGGCCCCCATGGCGCGCACGAAGGGGATGCGGGCGCCGCCGAGGATGGCAACACGGCGAACCTGTGGACCGACGAGCATGGGCCGCTCCGTTGTAAGGAACGGGATTATAGGTGTACTCACCCGGAGTCGCGGCCCTCACCCTGCCCCTCACCCGCCGGACGGGCACCCTCTTCCACGCCAGCGTGGGAGAGGGTAAGTCCGCCCTGCTATCCTAGGCAGCTTCCCCCAGACTTTTTTCACAGGCTCCGGAGCCCACCGCCATCATGAGCAACCTGCAGCTGAGAGCAGCCGACGGCCACGAGTTTTCCGCCCATTTCGTCAAGCCCGAAGGGACGCCGCGGGGCGCCATCATCGTCATCCAGGAAATCTTCGGCGTGAACTCGCACATCCGCCGCGTCGTGGAACAGTACGCCGCCGAGGGCTACCTCGTGGCCGCGCCCGCCCTCTTCGACCGTCAGAAGCGCGGGGTCGAACTCGGCTATGGCCCCAAGGACATCGAGCAGGGCATCGCTTACATGACGCGGGCCGATCCCGCCGGCGTGCTCGCCGACATCAATGCCACGGTGGACGCGGCCGCCCACGCCGGCAAGGTCGGGATGGTCGGCTACTGCTGGGGCGGCCGGGTGACGTACCTCGCCGGTTGCCGCACGAACATCGCGGCGGGCGCCGCCTACTACGGCGGCGGCATCGCGCAACTGCTCGCCGAAACGCCACGCTGCCCGATGGTGTTCCACTTCGGCGAGAAAGACTCGCACATCCCCTTGTCGGACGTCGATGCGATCCGCAAGGCGTATCCGCACGGGACGTATCACCTCTACCCGGCCGGCCACGGCTTCAACTGCACGGAACGCGCGGACTTCGACGCGGCGAGCGCGCACCTCGCGTTCACGCGCACGATCGGGTTTTTCCGCAAGCACCTGGGATAAGAATCCCTCACCCCAACCCTCTCCCGCGCGAGCCGGAGAGGGGGTAGGAGAAGAACATGACGCTCACGCTCAAGGATCCGACGCTCTTCCGTCAACAGTGCTATGTGGACGGCGCGTGGGTCGACGCCCGCAGCGGCGGCAAGATCGAGGTCACCAATCCGGCGACCGGCGAGGTGCTGGGCACCGTGCCAAGCATGGATGCTGCGGAGACGCGGCGCGCGATTGAAGCGGCGTCTGCCGCGTTCCCGGCCTGGGCCGCGCGGACGGCGAAGGATCGCGCCGCCCTCCTGCGCCGCTGGCACGACCTGATGCTGGCGAATGCCGAGGATCTCGGCATCCTCATGACGGCCGAGCAAGGCAAGCCGCTCGCCGAGGCGAAGGGCGAAATCGCCTACGCCGCCTCGTTCATCGAGTGGTTCGCCGAAGAAGGCAAGCGCCTCTACGGCGACATGATTCCCGGCCACCAGCCGGACAAGCGCATCCTGGTGCTGCGCCAGCCCGTCGGCGTGGTCGCCGCCATCACGCCGTGGAATTTCCCGGCCGCGATGATCACGCGCAAGGCCGGTCCCGCGCTGGCGGCCGGTTGCACCTTCGTCTGCAAACCCGCGACGCAGACGCCGTACTCGGCGCTCGCGATGGCGGAACTCGCGCACCGCGCCGGCATCCCGCCGGGCGTGTTCAGCGTCGTCACCGGCTCGTCCACCGCGATCGGCGGCGAGATGACCGCGAACCCGATCGTGCGCAAGCTGACGTTCACCGGCTCGACGGAAGTCGGCAAGAAGCTGCTGGCGCAGTGCGTCCCGACGTTGAAGAAAGTGTCGCTCGAGCTCGGCGGCAACGCGCCGTTCATCGTGTTCGACGACGCCGACCTCGACCTCGCCGTGCAGGGCGCCATTGCCAGCAAGTACCGCAACACCGGGCAGACCTGCGTCTGCGCCAACCGCCTGCTGGTGCAGGAAGGCGTGTACGACGCATTCGTCGCGAAGCTCGTCGAAGCGGTGCGCAGGCTCCGCGTCGGTGACGGCCTGCAGGGCGCCACGGAGCAGGGGCCGCTGATCGATGCGAAGGCCGTGGCCAAGGTCGAGGAGCACATCGCCGACGCGCTCGCCAAGGGCGGCAAGGTGGCCCTCGGCGGCAGGCGCCACGCGCTCGGCGGCACGTTTTTCGAGCCCACGATCATCACGCAGGTGAAGCCGAACATGCTGGTGGCCCGCGAAGAGACGTTCGGGCCGGTCGCACCGGTGTTCTCGTTCAAGGACGAGAAGGAAGCGATCCGCATGGCGAACGACACGGAGTTCGGCCTCGCGTCGTACTTCTTCACGCGCGACCTCGCCCGCTCCTTCCGCGTCGCGGAAGCGCTGGAGTACGGCATCGTCGGTCTCAATACCGGCATCATCTCGACGGAGGTCGCACCGTTCGGCGGCGTGAAGGAATCGGGCTTCGGCCGCGAAGGCTCGAAGTACGGCATCCTCGACTACACGGAACTGAAGTACCTCTGCATCGGCGGCATCGAGGGTTGAGCGACCGCGCACTCCTGTTCCTGCTGGCGGTGATCGTCGCGGTCGGTTCGGTCGCGACCAACCTCTATATCCCGGCGCTGCCGTCGGTCCGCGAATATTTCGGCGCCAGCGTCGTACAGGTACAGGCGACCTTCTCGGTGTCGCTCGTCACCTTTGCCATCGGCATGCTCGCCTGGGGGCCGATTTCCGATCGCTACGGGCGCCGCGCGGCGGTGCTGTCGGGCATGACGATCGTGGTGACCGGCGCGCTCATCGGCATGACGGCGCAGAGCCTGGAGTGGTTGATCGTCGGGCGCGCCATCCAGGCCTTCGGTACCTCCGTTGGCATCGCCGTCTCGCGCGCCATCATCAGCGACCGCTTCCCGGCCGACCGCATGGCCCGTGCCATCGCGCAACTCGCGATCGTTTCCGTCCTGACGAACGGGCTTGCGCCCGTGCTGGGCGGCTATCTCGCGGCGGGTCTCGGCTGGCGCGCGGTCTTCGGGGCGCTGATCCTGTTGGCCACCGTGCCGACGTATTTCGCATGGAAGCACCTGCCGGAGACGCGCGCCCTGGCCAGCGCTCCGCCACGCCCCCGGGAGATGGCCGGGATTGCCACGCGGCTCCTGCGCAACCCGCTCTATGTCAGTTGCGTGCTGCAGACGTCGGTGGGCTACGCGGTCTTTCTGGTCTTCATCTCGCTCGTGCCGTACGTGATGGTGTCTGCGCTCGGCCGCCCGACGACGGAATATGGCTTCTATTACCTGTTCGTCGCCGTCGGCTACGTGCTCGGTAACTGGTCTTTGGGCAGGCTATCCGGGCGCCGCGGGCCGCACTGGATGGTGGTCGTCGGTGGCTGCCTGCAGGCCGGATCCGCGATCGCGGCGCTCGCCTTCATGGCGGCAGGCCTGCGGCACCCGCTGTGGATTTTCGCGCCGATGTTCGTGCTGTACGTCGGCCAGGGACTGTTCATGCCGAACATGTCGGCCATCGCCGTGAGCCTGGCGCCGCAGCACGCCGGTGTCGCCTCGAGCACGCTCGGCTTCCTGCAGCAGATCATCGCGGCGGTCTGCGTGCAGCTGATGGGCGTGACGCCCACCGACACCGCGCTCCCCATGCTCACTTTCTGCGCGGTGGCGAGCCTGCTGCAACTCGCGGTGCTGTGGCTGTCGCCTCGCATCGAGGCTGGCTCCTCCCACACCCGCCGTTAAGGTATCTTGCCGCGTCGACTGATAACCTTGGCAGCACATGACGCAATTCATCGGCACACCGGACTACGCGCACGGCGGTGCAAGCCGGGTCGGCGTGCTGCTGGTCAATCTCGGCACCCCGGATGACCCGAGCACCAGGTCGGTCCGCCGTTACCTGGCCGAGTTCCTCTGGGATCCGCGCGTCATCGAGATGCCGCGGGCACTGTGGTGGCTGATCCTGCACGGCGTCATCCTGCGGGTGCGTCCGCGCCGCAGCGCGCACGCGTATCAGAAAATCTGGACGGAGCATGGCTCGCCCCTGCTGATCGAGTCGCGCGGACTGGCCGCTGCGCTCGGCGCCCGCCTCGCCGCGCAGTTCGGCGAGCGGGTCGTGGTCGATCTCGCGATGAGCTACGGCCGGCCGTCGATTCGCGAGGCGCTCGAGGGATTCCGCCAGCGCAACGTGCAGCGCCTCATCGTGCTGCCGCTCTACCCGCAGTACTCCTCCACCACGACCGGCACGGTCTTCGAGCGCGTCACGCGCGAGCTTTCGCGATGGCGCTGGATGCCCGAGCTGCGCTTCGTCAACCAGTACTGGGAGCGTGAGAGCTACCTTGCCGCCGTCGCCGACAGCATTGCCGCGCACTGGCGCACGCACGGCCGCCAGCACCTGTTGTTCTCGTTCCACTCGATCCCCAGGCGCTATTTCCTTGCCGGCGATCCGTACCACTGCTTCTGCCAGGGCACGGCGCGCGCCGTCGCCGGGCGGCTCGGACTCGCCGCGGGCGACTGGTCGATGGGTTTCCAGTCGCGCTTCGGCCGGGAAGAATGGCTCAAGCCGTACGTGGACGGTTTGTTGCGGGAGTATGCGCAGTCCGGGCCGAAGCAGGTCACGGTCGTCTGCCCCGGTTTCGCGACGGATTGCCTCGAGACGCTCGAGGAAATCGACATGCAGAATCGCGAGATGTTCCTGGCGCAGGGCGGCGAAGCCTTCGACTACGTGCCGTGCCTGAACTCGAGCGACGCGCACGTGGGCGCCCTCATGGACATCGTGCTGCACCACGCAGGCGGCTGGCCCGAGTTGTCGGAGCACGATGAATCCGCGCAGCGGATCGCCTCGCGCGAGCGCGCACTGGCGATGGGCGCGAAGGCCTGACCGGCCGCCGATGCTGCTCGGGAGATTCCTCGAGGTCAGTGTGTACGCGCCGGATGTTGCGGAATCGCTGGCGTTTTATGAATCGCTCGGTTTTGTGCAGGCTCCCACCGGCGAAGCCCGCAGCCATCCCTACGCTGTCGTGACGGACGGACGGCTGTTTGTCGGCCTGCACCAGCACCGCTTTGCCTCCCCCGCGCTGACGTGGGTACTGCCGGACCTTGCCAGGCACGCGCCCGCGCTGCAGGCACTCGGCATCGAGTTCGAGTTCGCGAAACTGGACGACGCCACCTTCCACGAGGTCGGCTTTCGCGACCCCTCCGGGCAGATGATCACAGTCATCGAGGCGCGCACCTTCTCGCCGCCTGCGCTGTCGCCCGCGCACGCCAACGAACTCGGCTACTTCGAGGAATTCGGCATCCCGACGACCGACCTCGCACGAGCCAGTTCGTTCTGGGACAGCCTGGGATTCGTCGCATTCGATCCGGTCCGGGAACCGTTCCCCAAGGTGGTGGCCGCCGGACGCGACCTCAACGTCGGGCTGTACGACGTGGACCTGCGTGACCCGGTGCTGACGTTCTCCGACCCGGCGATGCCGGAGCGCATCGCGCGCCTGCGCGAACGCGGCCTGCCTTTCGCAGACTGCTTGCCGCGTGGCTTGAGTGCAGGCGAAAACGCGCTGCTGCAGGCGCCGGATGGTACCTCGCTGCTGCTGACGACGACTGCGGACTAAGCGGGCCCCCGTCAGGGCCGCGCTGCCGCTGTGATCTCGAAGTGGACGTCCACGACATCGGCGACCTGGATGGCGCCGCCCGCGACCGAGAACGGCGTGATACCGAAATCGGTCTGCCGGACCTGGAAAGACCCGCTTGCCGTCACTGTATCGCCGGTCACATCGAGCACGACTGGCACGTCGACATCGCGCTCCATGTCCTTCAAGCGGATCGAGGCATGCGCAACCACCTGCTGCCACGTCCCGGTCGCGCTCCTGGCACGCACCACGATCTCCGGATAGCGCTCCGCATCGAGCACCTCGGCGCGGAGCATGTTGGTCGTCGTCCCGGCCCGCGCCTCGTCCGGCACGGCCCCCGGAAACTCGGGACCGGCCGCCGCGCGCGCCTGCGGGTCGTCCACGATGAACGCCGAGACGGGCACGTGGATCTCGAATCCAGAGGTCGCCGGCGCCGAGCCGAGCCAGATCACGCCGCCCTCCTGGCCGGACGTGATCGCGTGATTGTGCCCAAACCTGGCCAGCGGTCCGGCGCGATAGACCAAGACGGTGAGGCGCGTCCGCGCTGGATCGACATCGAATGCCCGCGCCGCGGCGGGTACCGGAATCGTGGTGGCAGCGCCTGCGCTCGCACGCCCGGACTCAGTCTCGACCGGGCCGGCGGCACAGCCCGCCAGCAGCGCTGCCGCGCCCAGGCCCGGCATCAAGCGAATCGCTGCTCTCGCGAGGTGCGCTAACATGGGCCATCACTCCGCATCGATACCCGGGTCAGCCCATCATGCCCTTGCGCAACACCGCTGAAAACTACGGCAGCCTGGCCAGGTTCCTGCACTGGTCCATCGTCATCCTGGTCATCGTGCAGTTCTTTCTCGCGGAATCGGCCGACGAGCTGCCGGACGGACTCGAGAAACTGCGCATCCTCACGTGGCACAAGTCGTTCGGAATGCTGGTGCTGCTGCTCGCCAGCGCGAGGATCCTCTGGAAACTCGCCAACCGGGGCCGGCCGGTTCCCGCGGGTACGGGGCTGCTCAAGAAGGCCGCCACTGCTGGGCACGGGCTGCTCTATCTGCTGATCCTGCTGCAGCCGTTGAGCGGCTGGGCGATGTCCTCGGCAGCCAATTACCCCATCACTTTCTTCGGCTGGTTCCAGGTCCCCGCGCTCCTCGCCACGAACCACGACCTGCACGAGCGCCTGGAGGGAGTGCACGAAGCGCTGTTCTACGTGCTCGTCACGGTCGCCGCCGTCCACGTGGCGGCAGCGTTCTACCACCACTTCTTCCTGAAGGACGACGTGCTGCGCCGCATGTCCCCCTTCGGCAAGCGCCAGGGATGAGCGGCTCGTTCGCGCGGCTGATCGCCGTTCCCCTGCTGGCCCTCGCTACCGGGTCCGCATGGAGCGCCACGGCCTGGACGACCGATGCCGCCGCGAGCAAGCTCACGTTCGTTGCGACACAGGCCGGCGGCGAGTTCGAGGGCCGCTTCAAGCGTTTCGCGCCGGTCATCGTGTTCGATCCGGTCGATCTCGCGCACTCGCGCTTCGCGGTGGAAATCGACACGACGACCGCGGCGACCGGCGAGACGGACCGCGATAACATCTTGAAAGGACAAGAGTTTTTTGCGGTGGCGCAGTGGCCGGCGGCACGGTTCGAGACCGGCGCGTTCCGCTCGGTCGGCCCCGGCAGCTTCGAGGCGACGGGCCGGCTGACCTTGCGCAATGTGACTCGCGACGTCCGCCTGCGCTTCACGTTCAAACCCGGCGCGGACGGCAGGACGGCCGTACTCGCGGGCGGCACCACGGTGCAGCGTCTCGACTACGGCGTCGGCCAGGGCGAGTGGACCGACACCCAGTGGGTCGGCAACGAGGTGCGTATCCGCTTCGAACTCCACTTGAAGAACACCGCGCCCTGAGCAACCGATTCGAACTTACACCGGCACCGGCATAGAATGGCCTTCGCTGCGGGCAACGCAGCCGGTTTTTCGACCACCGCAACAAACACCCTTGGGGGCTCACACCATGTCATTCCGGTTCAAGGCGCTGGATCAGCGTGTCGTACTCTCCGTCGCCATCGCACTCACGCTCGCGGGCTGCCAGAAGAAGCCGGAGCCTGCAGCCGAGGCCCCGGCCGCCGCCGCACCTGCACCCGTGTCCGACGTGCTCGAAGGCCAGGTCGACGTCGTCGCGTGGGCCGGTTACCTGGAGCGCGGCGAGACCGATAAGAATTACGACTGGGTGACCCCGTTCGAAAAGGACACGGGCTGCAAGGTCAACGTCAAGGTCGCCGGCACGTCCGATGAAATGGTCTCGTTGATGACGCAGGGCGGTTACGACCTCGTCACGGCCTCGGGCGACGCCTCGTTGCGCCTCATCCGCGGCGGCACGGTGCAGCCGGTCGACATCGCGCGCGTCCCCAGCTACGCGAACGTCGACGACCGCCTGAAGGAAGGCGCCTGGCACTTCGTGGACGGCAAGCACTATGGCACCCCGTACCAGTGGGGCCCGAACGTGCTGATGTACAACACCAAGGCGTTCAAGACCGCTCCGACGTCCTGGTCGGTGGTGTTCGAGGAAGGGAAGCTCGCCGACGGCAAGAGCAACAAGGGCCGCACGCAGGCCTATGAAGGCCCGATCTACATCGCCGATGCGGCGCTGTACCTGATGGCGAAGAAGCCGGAACTCGGCATCAAGGATCCATACGAGCTGAACGAGCAGCAGTACGCCGCCGTGCTCGAGCTGCTACGCAAACAGCACCCATTGATCCAACGCTACTGGCACGACGCGAACGTGCAGGTGCAGGACTTCACCAACGAAGGCGTCGTGGCGTCGAGCTCCTGGCCATTCCAGGTCAACACGCTGGTCGCGAACAAGCAGGCGGTCGCGAGCGTGGTACCCGACGAGGGTGCCACGGGCTGGGCCGACACGACGATGCTGGCCGCCAACGCCAAGCATCCCAACTGCGCCTACAAGTGGATGGAGTGGTCGCTGAACGCCAAGGTGCAGGGCGACGTCGCCTCGTGGTTCGGCTCGGTGCCGGCCGTGCCCGCCGCGTGCAAGGGCAACGCGCTGCTGACCGACACGGGTTGCGCGACGAACGGCTTCGACAAGTTCGACAAGATCCATTTCTGGCGCACGCCGGAAGCGACTTGCGCGACCCAGGGCACCTGCGTGCCGTACAGCCGCTGGGCCACGGACTTCGTTGCGGTGATGGGCGGCCGGTAACGGTCCCCTCGCCTTGGGAAACGAGGCGGCGCTGCCCGCGGGCGCCGCCTTTTTTGATCCCCAGGATTCCATGACAGCCGCCATCGAATTGCGTGACTCGAGCCGGGCCTTCGGCACCGTCGTCGCGCTCGACCGGGTCTCGCTGACGATCGCGCAGGGCGAATTCTTCGCGCTGCTCGGGCCGTCCGGCTCCGGCAAGACCACCTGCCTGCGACTCGTCGCGGGCTTCGACCAGCCCGACAGCGGGCAGATCCTGCTCGACGGCCACGACGTCACGGGCGTGCCGCCGTTCGACCGCAACGTGAACACCGTCTTCCAGGACTACGCGCTGTTCCCGCACATGAGCGTGGCGGAGAACGTGGCGTACGGCCCGCGCGTGCGCGGCGTGAAATCCTCGGAGCGCCTCGCGCGCGCCAACGAAATGCTCGAGCTGGTGCGGCTCGGATCGTTCGGCGAGCGCCGCCCTGCGCAACTCTCGGGCGGGCAGAAGCAGCGCGTGGCGCTGGCTCGCGCCCTGATCAACAAGCCGAAAGTGCTGCTGCTCGACGAGCCGCTCGGCGCGCTCGACCTCAAGCTGCGCGAGGAAATGCAGGCGGAACTGAAGGGCCTGCAGCAGCGGCTCGGCATCACGTTCGTGTTCGTCACGCACGACCAGGGCGAGGCGCTCAGCATGGCGGATCGCGTCGCCGTGTTCAGCCAGGGCCGCATCGAGCAGCTCGACACGCCGCGCGAGCTGTACAACCGGCCGCGCACCGCATTCGTCGCGAACTTCGTCGGCAGCGCCAACGTCGTCGAGGCCGCGCTCGCCGAACGCCTGACCGGGAAGCGCCAGCCCTTTGCGATCCGCCCCGAGCTGATCGAAATCCTCGATGCGGGTGAACGAGTGCCGGACGGCTCGGTCAGCTGCGAAGGCACGCTCGACAACGTGCTGTACCACGGCGCGAGCAGCCGCTGCCACGTGCGCATCGACGAGCAGACCGTGCTCGCAGTCGCGCGGGCCGAATCCGCAACCGGCACGGCGGGCCTGCGCGAAGGCGACCGCGTACGACTCGCCTGGCGACCGGAGAGCGCGGTCGCCCTGGAATCGGCCTGAGTCCAGACGTGACAGCACGCACGCTCAACGCCCGGGGACGCAGCACGTTCTACGTCGCGCTGCTGCTCGCCCCGCCGCTGCTGTGGCTCGGCACCGTGTACCTCGGCTCGCTGTTCGCGCTGCTGATGCAGAGCTTCTACGCGATCGACGAGTTCACGGCGAAGATCGTTCCCGAGTTCACGCTGAAGACGTACCGGCAGCTCGTCTCGCAGCCCGCGCACATCGACATCGTGGTGCGCACGGTCTCGATGGCCATCGCGGTCACGATCGCTGCGGCGGTCATCGCCTTCCCCGTGGCGAATTACATGGCGCGCCACGCCGGCCCGAAGATGAAGGCATTCTTCTACGTCGGCGTGATGCTGCCGATGTGGATCAGCTACCTCGTCAAGGTCTACGCCTGGCGCCTGATCCTCGCGAAGGAAGGCATCGTGTCGTGGTTCTTCGGCGCGCTCGGCCTCACGCCGGTGCTGGACAAGGCGCTGTCGATGCCGGTGCTCGGCGGGCCGTCGCTCGCCTCGTCGTACCTCGGCATGTTCATCGTATTCGTGTACATGTGGCTGCCGTTCATGATCCTGCCGCTCGCTGCCGCGCTCGAGCGCGTGCCGGGTTCGTTGCTGCAGGCATCGGCCGATCTCGGCGCGCGCCCCGGGCAGACGTTCCGCAACGTCGTGCTGCCGCTCGCGCTGCCCGGCCTCGCGGCCGGCTCCATCTTCACGTTCGCGCTGACGCTCGGCGACTACATCATCCCGAGCATCGTGGGCGCGCCCGGGTACTTCATCGGCATGATGGTGTACCAGCAGCAGGGCACGGCCGGAAACCTGCCGCTCGCGGCGGCGTTCTCGGTGGTGCCCATCGTGCTGATCGCGTTGTACCTCGCGCTGGCGCGCCGGCTGGGAGCCTTCGATGCGCTCTGACCGTCGCAAGCGCGACTGGAACGGCGCCTCGTTCGGCTCGAAGCTCGCCGCGGCGGCCGGCCTCGTGTTCCTGCACGCGCCGGTGTGGGTGATCGCGCTCTACGCGTTTACGACGGAAGACCGCACCTACCAGTTCCCACCGCCCGGACTGACCCTGCATTGGTTCCAGGTGGCGTTCGCGCGCGAGGACATCTGGGCGGCGATGCGTCTCTCGCTCGAAGTGGCGGCCATCGCGACGCTGGCCGCGATCGTGCTCGGATCGTTCGCGGCGTTCGCGCTGGCGCGCAAACCCTTCCCGGGCAAGGACACGATCACGCTGCTGTTCGTGCTGCCCATTGCGCTGCCCGGCATTCTCACGGGCCTCGCGCTCCTCACCGGCATCCGCACGGTCGGCATCGAGCCCGGCTTCTGGACCATCGTCGCGGGCCATGCGACGTTCTGCCTCGTCATCGTTTACAACAATGTCATCGCGCGCCTGCGCCGCATCCCGAGCAGCTGGATCGAGGCATCGCAGGATCTCGGCGCGCGCGGTCCGCAGACGTTCCTGTACGTGCTGTTGCCGCAGATCGCCACGGCGTTGCTCGCGGGCGGCATGCTGGCCTTCGCCTTGTCGTTCGACGAGATCATCGTCACGCTGTTCACGGCGGGCCACGAGAAGACGTTGCCCATCTGGTTCTACAGTGAACTGTTCCGCCCGCGGGACCGGCCCGTCACCAACGTGGTCGCCGTCATGGTGATCCTGGTGACGCTGCTGCCGATCCTGCTGGCGTATTACCTGACCAAGCCGGACGAAAACGCCTCCGGGGCGTAAGTCCGCGATCCACACTCACGAGGTTCCGGACATGCAGACGAAGCTCCTCATCAACGGCAAGCTGGTTGCGGGCGCGGGCAAGGTCGAGGAGGTGCTGAACCCCTCCACCGGCAAGGTGATGGCCAGGGTGGCCGAGGCCTCTCGCGAGCAGATCGATGCGGCGGTGAAGGCGGCGGACGCAGCCTTCGACGGCTGGTCGCGCACGGCGCCGAAGGATCGCGCCACGCTGCTGCTGAAGCTCGCGGATCGCATCGAAGCCGACGGCCCGGCATTCGCGAAGCTCGAGTCGCTGAACTGCGGCAAGCCGCTCGCAGCTGCGCTCGGCGACGAGATCCCGGCCATCGCGGACGTGTTCCGCTTCTTCGCGGGCGCGTGCCGCTCGATGACGGGCGCCGTGGCGGGTGAATACCTCGCCGGCTTCACGAGCATGATCCGCCGCGACCCGATCGGCGTCGTCGCCTCGATCGCGCCCTGGAATTACCCGCTGATGATGGCGGCGTGGAAACTCGGGCCGGCGATTGCCGCGGGTAACACCGTGGTACTGAAACCTTCGGAGCAGACGCCGCTGACGGCGCTGAAGCTCGGCGAACTGCTGGCCGAGATCTTTCCTGCCGGCGTCGTGAACATCGTGACGGGCCGCGGCCACACCGTTGGCGCGCCGCTCACGAAGCACCCGAAGGTGCGGATGGTCTCGCTGACCGGTGACGTGGCCACGGGCGAGAAGATCCTCGCGCAGGCCGCCACCGGCATCAAGCGAACGCACCTCGAACTCGGCGGCAAGGCGCCGGTGATCGTGTTCGACGATGCGGACGTCGAATCGGTCGTCGCCGGCGTGCGCACGTTCGGCTACTACAACGCGGGCCAGGACTGCACCGCCGCCTGCCGCATCTACGCGGGCGCCAAGGTGTACGACAAGCTCGTCGCGGATCTTTCGTCGGCGGTCAGCACGATCAAGACGGGGCTGCAGACGGCGAAGGGCGTGGAGATGGGCCCGCTGATCAGCGCCGCGCAGCGCGATCGAGTCGCGGGTTTCGTGGCTCGTGCGAAGAGGCAGAGGCACATCGAGGTCACTGCCGGCGGCAACGCGGGCAGCGGCGGCGGTTTCTTCTACGAGCCGACGGTGATCGCGAACGCGCGCCAGACGGACGAGATCGTGCAGCGCGAAGTGTTCGGCCCCGTGGTTTCGGTGACGCGCTTCAAGGATCCGGAGCAGGCGATTTCGTGGGCGAACGATTCGGAGTACGGCCTCGCCTCCTCCGTGTGGACCCAGGACGTCGGCAAGGCGCTCACGGTCGCGTCGCGGCTGCAGTACGGCTGCACCTGGATCAACACGCACTTCATGCTGGTGAGCGAGATGCCGCACGGCGGTGTCAAGCGCTCCGGTTACGGCAAGGATCTCTCGGCGTACGCACTCGAGGACTACACCGTGGTGCGGCACGTGATGGCGAAGCTCTGACGAGCACCTCTCCCGTTTACGGGAGAGGTCGCCCCGCGGGGCGGGTGAGGGTCCTAAGAATCCCTCACCCCTCGCGATGCCGCCCCGCCGCGTGCAGGTCTGCGATCGGGAAGTTCTCGAAGAAAATAGGCAAAGCGCGTGCGCCCGTTCGCGAGCACGGCAGCCGCGACCTCCGTGCGCTTGTCCTCCGGGATGGACTGCCAGATGCCGGGGCCCAGGTCGTGGTGCTTGTCACCGTGGTTGAAGACCCGGCTCCAGGGCGTCTCCTCGCGCAGCGCGCGCTCGATGCGTATTGCCACGTCGTCGGGAAACACCTGCGGAATGTGCACGCGGCCGTGCTTCGCAAACACCGCGGCACAGAACTGCAGGTTGATGCCGGGTCGCAGGCGAACTTCCGGTCCGGTCACCGTCGAATGTGGTTCGGCCATGGCTCCCTCGAGCACCTTGCTCGTTGCGCAGTTTTCCATTCCGAGCTGTCACTTGCGTGCGGCTTCTCGACGTAACCTCACGAAGTGCAATCGAAAATTCATCTCTTGTTCACATGACCGGCGCTGGGTCCCGGCACCATCCAGACCGTCAAGACAGCCCCCCGAAGTACTCTTGACGTTGACCTGAGGCGGCGAGGCAGCATCAGCCGAAAATCGGCAGCAAGGACGGATGCGTTAAGCCCTCAAAGCCGACGACCCCCGCCGGGGCAGGATTCCCCCTCCTGCTTCGGCGTATTTTTCCCATGCTTGCAGAAGGACTACAACTCAGCCAGCAGCCTGTCGATCATGCCGGCCGCCTGGGCACCGTAGCCGCCGTCGAACAGGTTGTAATGATTGAGGACGTGGTAGAGGTTGTACAAGGTGCGCCGGGTGTCGGCGCCCGCGTCGAGCGGCTGTGCTTCCGAATACGCGGCATGGAACGCCGGGCCGAACCCGCCGAACAGTCGCGTCATCGCAAGATCCGTCTCGCGATCACCGTAGTAGACGGCGGGGTCGAAAATCACCGGCGCACCCGACCGCCGCTCCATCGCCCAGTTGCCGCCCCACAGGTCGCCGTGCAGCAGCGACGGCCGCGGCCGATATCCGGTGAAGAACGCGGGGCAGGACTCGACGACGCGCCTGCCGCGCTCGATGACGCGTGAATCGAGGCCGTTCCGCTCGGCGAGATCCAGCTGAAAGCCGAGCCGGTGCGTGCCGAAAAATTGCGGCCAATCGGTAGAAGGGTCGTTCCGCTGCGCCGTGCGGCCGATCGTGTTGTCGCGGTGCCAGCCGAACTGCGTACCGACGACTTCGTGCATCGCCGCGAGCTGTCGCCCGAGCAGCGCTTCGCCTTGGGCAGTCCGTGAACCGAAGTCGATCCACTCGAGCACGAGTGCGGCCTCCGGGCCGGCGCCTTCCAGCGCCAGGACCTGGGGAACGCGCAGCGCCCGCGCCTCGGACAGTTCACGCAATCCAGCCGCTTCCGCTTCGAATACGCCGGCTTCCGCGGCCGGAGCGATCTTGACGAACACGGGGCCCGCATCCGTCTCCCAACGCACGCAACGATGGATGCTGCCGCCCGACACCTCGCTCGCCGGCGCAGGCGCGAACCTCCGTCCGAGCGCGCGTCCCAGCAGGTCGGGCAGCATCGTCGCCCTCAGAGTCGACGGGCCTGGTCGCGCAGCATGCGGCCGAAACCCTGTGCATCGTAAAACGCGTCGAGCGTCGACAGGTCCGGCCGGCCGCGCTCGAGATCATCGAGGGCGGCTTCGAGCGGCATGTCGCACGCGATCTGCGTCAGCCGCTGCGACAGGAACGCCGCCTCGCGATGCTCGCGC
>Ga0315286_10001911_pt1 | contig 19255 bp, 21 predicted proteins | sample YL17G10_0_MG_FD_205038 | JGI IMG/M metagenome (GOLD analysis project Ga0315286, IMG submission 205038) | Sediment microbial communities from Yellowstone Lake, YNP, Wyoming, USA - YL17G10_0 | ecosystem: Environmental > Aquatic > Freshwater > Lake > Sediment | place: USA: Wyoming | collected... | reverse complement strand
TCTGAAGCTGAACGCGTTCATCAAGCCAAGAGTAGAATTTATTCCAAGTCGATTTCATATTGTTACCCTCAAACTGGGTTTATACATTTTTTGAGACAAAGATATCGTCACCTTGAACCACTACTCTATATTCATTCAATGGTCGAGGTGGGGGACCGGAGACATTGCGGCCATTCAAATCGTACTTTCCATTATGGCATGCACACCAAATCATTTCGAAATCTTTCCGGTACTGAACAGTACAATCAAGATGAGTACATGTGGCGGAAAATGCGCGCAGGTCGCCACTTTCAGTTCGGATGAGGATAACGGGCTTTGTTCCAAACTTTACTATCGTACCACTGTTCTTTTCGATATCTTCCAGCTTTCCAACTTTTACACTTGAAACTTCGACCTCGCCCTGCGTGGGTGGCTTCAGAAATGCAAAGATCGGATAAAGAATCGAACCAAAAAGAGCAACGATACCTCCAGAAAGTATAATCTTCAGAAAATTTCGCTTGCTCTGTTCCAGTTGAGTTAATATCTCTTTGTTCATCATGAATGTTTCCTAATCTGATACAGCTTCAAGGTCACTGACCGGGGCAGGTTCCCACGGTGGTAATATCTTCACAAGTATTGCTAGTACAATAAACGGAAGAACGAGAAGAAGGAGCGCCATAAATATTCCTTCGAAACCGGTTAGCTCCATTTTATAAGCTGTTAATCCTCTAAAACTTTTTGAGAACATTTGGCCGCCGACAACAACATTCCAACGCGTTGCAAAGATTCCCAATTGAATCAATATTGCGGAGACGAAATATAACAACTTTCTTAATTCTGCGTCGAACCTAAAAAGTTTGATTGCAACCATAACACCAAGGGGCAAGAGCATACCAAGGAGGACTTGAATGATTCCAAGACTAATGAAGAGTTTGTTCATGACTAAATCCGAGAGTATTTTTATCGATTCCTCACTCTCGTATAATCTATGAATAAAATCAAGGAGCTCGAGTGAGAAATCAATTATGACGGCATAGAAAAGAAAGGATGCCATTTTATCGAGACAAGCCATGTCGATCTTTTGTCCTCTTGATGGTGTAACGATCATGTAAATTAAGATAACGAGCGCAATACCTGAGACAATTGCAGAAAAGAGAAACACAATCGGCATCAACACACTGCTCCACCATGGGTTTGCTTTAATCGAGCCAAAAATGAAACCGACATAACCATGAAGAAGAAAGGCAGAAGGGATACCGATTATCGTGATTGCTTTAACCATCTTCTTGTCGAAGACGACGGACTTTTCGCTGACATCCGTAGAAAATAATGAAATAATTTTATGAATCCACCGCATCAGGAATCTTTCATTCTTAGACCAGAGAATTATATCTTTGCGATAGGTAAACCAAATTTCAAGCAAGAGCACGACCATAAGATACCAGGCGTATACAAAACCAAACATCGCCATAGCAGAAGTAAAATTCGGATTGAGAAATATTTCAAACGATCTTTCTGGATGACCAAGATGCAGCAATAAAGGCAGTGGCGCGATTATTAAAAATGCAAGTGCCGTCAGCAGTGAAAGCCTGTACACCGACTGCACTTCTTTTACATTGAAAACCTTAACAAGCGAAGCAAGAATAAAAGCTCCCGCAACAAGCCCTGTCAGGTAGGGATATACCACAACAAGTATTCCCCAATGGACTTCAATCTCATTGGGATAAATAAATCCGGTAACCTGCTTTAACAATTCGTATAATGTCTGATGTAATGGCTGTATCATCGTACTTCTCCATCAAGATCGGAATAAGAAACTTTTGGTTCAGTATTAAGAAATGGTTTAAGGACATGCAATTTGAATAAACGTTTGAATCTTCCCAGCGGACTAGCGCCGCTCCTCAGGTCGCCAAAGATCCTCGCTTGCGATGGACAAACTTCAACGCAGGCAGGCAGCAACTCCTTCGTAATTCGATGATAACAGAACGTACATTTATCCGCAGTCTGTTTTTCGGGATGGATATAGCGTGCGCCGTATGGGCAAGCTTGAATACAATACCTGCACCCGATACAGCGTTCCTCATCGACAATAATTATACCATCTTCCGTTTTAAATGTTGCGCCGACGGGACATACCTGAACGCACGGCGGATTATCACACTGATTACAAAGTTTTGGCACGAAAAAACTTCTGAGAATTTCTTTTTCAAAGATATTTTCACGCTGTGTAGTAATACGTGAGTCAACATTTTGTACCGTTACCTCGCCATCTTTCTTTATCGTGTAACGTTCAACCCAAGTACGGAAGAAAAACGGTTCCCTCGGCACGTTATTTTCATCTTTACATGCTTCAACACATCTGCCGCATCCGATACACTTGTTTGTTTGAATGCCCATTCCATAATAGTGTTTTGACGGATCGTAATCTTTAGTTTGAGCATTCGCCTTCTTCAGTAATCCTCCGAATACAGTGGTTGATATTACCAAAGTAAAAAGTTTTTTACCAAATTTTCTTCTTTCCATATTATTCTACCTCAGGCATATGTGGATAATGACATTGCCAGCAAAGATATTTTTCACCGTGTGTGGCAAGGTCAACCTTGAACGTTTCTTTTATATTTGATTGTGTTGAATGACATTTTCCGCAAAACTCTCGTTCAGCTGGAATTGATGCTTTAACATTTCTGGGTGCTACCCTATGCTGTGTCGGCACCTCATGGCAAATTGTACATTCAAGCATTACGTGTGAGGAGATTGCTTTTGTTCGAGCGATCTCTGCATGGCATGCCTGACATTCCTGAGGAACATTCGGTGGTTTTGGATCATGCGGGTTATGGCATGTAACGCAGGCTTTCATCGGATTATGAACAGAAGGATTGATTTGTGGAAACCCCGTGGGCCTAGAAGGGTCAAATGCGTGACAACGGGTACAAAAATCACGCTGGCGAGGAACTACAGGTTTTACTTCCGTAGGATTCTCGCTATGCTCCTTCGATGTGCCGTGGCAGGTTTCGCAAGATAGATTTTTATGATACCCATTTTTCTTCAAGTTGTATTCATCGTGACACGATGCGCATACATCCGATCCGGCATATCGAACTTGACGTGACATTTCTTTTGCAACCGTGTTTTGAATATGAATTCTATGATCTTTAAGCGAAGCTGGGAGAAGGAACCTCACAAGCAATATAAGAGCGATAAACACAACGAATACAATTAGCAGTCGTCCGGCTTGTTCCGGTAATTTGAGCAGAAATTTTTTCATTTATCACCCAACGAAATCGTTACAGTTATTTTGGATTATGACAATCACTACAATTTGTTTCTTTCCAGGCATCGCCTATATCGACAGGGTGCTTATAATCGACGCCGCCGAGCGACAGTCGAAGTGTGTCCTGTTCGAATTGCTGCGCTAATATTGTATGGCAAACATTACAGTCTTTTGAAAGAACTTTCCCATTATCACTGACATGTTTACCGTCGTGACATCGGAAACATCCCTTATAGTATAAATGTCCGATGTTGTTGTTAAAGTTTTTCCAGTTAACTTTCATCTCGGGAAAGTAATTGCGGTTGTAAATTTTTTGCACTTCGGCAATAGCGCTGTCAATTTTTACTTTTTTTGATGAGGCAATATCCGGGTAGTTCTGCTGATAATATTCGTTTATGCCGAGCTTAATGCTGTCAAGTGCGCTTTGCCTGCCGATATATGGATTTTCCAGCGCGTTCACCGAGATACTTTTAATGTTGGGAAGTTTTGAATCAATCCATCCAAGCGACATGATGTGATTAACAGAGCGTGCCGGCGGATGATATATGTGTGTCGGACGGTTATGGCAATCAATGCAATCCATCCTTCGAACTAAAGATTTCTTAAGAGAGTCGTCGCTTATTGTAATATCGGTACTCTGATAAATTGTTTCCTTACCGTCCGGAGTTTTGGAGCGCACCCAGGGTATAACCTGCCGTTGCGTATCAAGCGCGGCATATGAAACCTCGTGTGCAATATTCATGTGCCAATGGATTCCGGAAGTTGGACCAGCTTCGATATTTCCTCCGCCAATTTTCATCAGCAGGTTTAATGTCCACTTAGTGTTATGTTCATCCGATATATAATAAGTATTAACATGCTCCTTTTCGCTGAAAAAATGTTTGGGCCAATGACATTGTTCGCATGTTTGTTGCGCAGGGCGTAGATTTTCGATAGGCGTGGGAATGGGCTTTGGATATTTATTGAACAGCACAGCATACACCTGATAACTGCCAGAGATTTTTGCCCGCACAAACCAGTCGGTGCCCGACCCGATGTGGCATTGTACGCAACCAACGCGGGCATGAGGTGAGTATTGATATGCGGTGTACTCAGGCTCCATAACATTGTGACATATTTCGCCGCAAAATTGATCTGAATCTGTGTACTCATACGCTTTGAAACTGCCGAATGCTGAGAAAGCTAATAAGACGATGGTTCCAATTGAGAAAAGAGTAAATGCGGCGCGATGATGCGAGTTATTCAGATCGATCTGTGGAAGATGAAGACCGTGAGGTTTCCCCAAGCGTTCTCTTCGATGTTCACGAATAATTCCAAAAGCAACCAGGATTATTCCAACAAAGAGAACCATTGGAAGAATAACAAAAGTGATGATTCCCATGTAGGGTTTCGATTGTGTAGCAAACATTTCTAGAATAATCAGAAACACAATCAATGCCAAGCTCACTCCAGCAACGGCAGCACCTATAAGTGTAATCAGGTTATAAAAAGATGGAGGAAATATTCTCTTCATGGAATCAATTTTCTCACTTAATTTATTGATCTCTGAAAAATTGCTTTATTTTTGCTAATTTAAAGCTATATCAGACTTTATGGTACTAAATATAAGAAATTTTTTGATTCAACGGTATGCAAAAATCATTGCATAAACGATCCATACGATTATGCTGAAACCTAATGAGAGCGCGATCCACCCGAAAATTTTAACGGAACGTATAACTATCGGTTGATATGGCTCAACAAGATTTTCTTCGAGTTTGCCTTTTTCCAGGAGTTCTTTATATTCTCCGGGTTTATCCTGTTTGAATTCTTCGAGCGTCATCCTTCCGGTGAAGATAACTATGTCCATAGGAAATTTTTCGGGACGCAAGTGAGTATTAAAAAAATGTACCGTAAAAATAAACCCGACCGCGAGTAAAGCTTCATCACTGTGAATAATTGTTGCAACATTAATCAACTCTCCCGGTAATATCAACGTAAAGATTTCCGGAAACCAAAGCATTAACCCCGTTGAGCCGATAACCGCAACTCCCCAAAACACAGCCATGTAATCGAATTTTTCCCAATATGTCCAGCGTCCATATTTCGGCCGCGGGCCGCATCCTAAAAACCATTTCATATTTCCGATGAAGTCATGGAAGTCCTTCTTGTTTGGCATCATACTATCCGGACCAAAGATGAGATTTTTCCAGGTACCAAATTCTGAGCTTTTTCTACGCACGAGATCATAAAGATGAGTGAAGAAAACTCCGAACATTATTACAGCAGCAGAACGATGTATAAAGCCGGCAATTTCAAAACCGCCAAAGATGCGTGATAGAACAACTGCCCAACTGGTGTAAGAAAACTTTAGCGTCATCCCGGTAAGTGCTAAGCTAATGAAACTAACAATCATGAAAACGTGAAGAGTACGATTGAGCCGTGAAAAACGGAGATATTCTTTTTCACCAGAGTTAGTTGTTGATATTTCCATCGTTCTCCTTATCATTAATGATTTCTTTAGCTGTAGTCTCGGCTTTCTTTTTTGCAGTCGCCTTCAATTGACGCTGCATCTTCAATGCACGCGGTAACCATAGAAGTGTATGTATTCCACCGAGGATAAAAGTTCCAATCAGAAGCGTTGTCATACCCCAAAATGTCCAGAAAAGAAATGGATATTTTTTCGGGTCGTGATGCGTTGCATGTGTAAGGTAGCCGGCAAATTTTCGGGTTGCGCCGGAATGACACTTCTGACAGGTTCCAATAACATTCTCATGGCTTAGATGAGATTTTGGGTCAGCGATAGGAAGTATATCGTGAGCGCCATGGCAATCGTAACACTTTGCTGTTTTTGTGTAGCCAAGTTGTGATACTTTGCCATGGTAAGTATCAAAATATGTTTTGGCTATATCCTCGTGACAGCGACCGCACTTTTGCATAATATCGAGTTTAAATCCATCTTCGTCTGCACGGCGGATGGTATGAGCACTGTGACAATCAGCGCAAACAGGTAATTGTTTATCGGTTTTCCCGGCAAGCTTTGCGTGAACACTGCGCTCAAATTGTTCCTCGATACCATGGTGGCACTTACCGCAGGTTGCCGGAATGTTTTTAGGATTGATGCTCGAAGCGGAATCGGCATGAGGTAAAACACTGTGTGCGGTGTGACAGTTGGTACACATTGCTGTCACTGTTAGTCCGCTCTTCATCAATCCCTTTCCGTGGATGCTTTCAGTATAATGTTCGATGATTTCATGCTGACTGCCTGTATACCGAACTGTCGCTTTCTTACCCTCTCTGTGGCAGCGTGCGCACAACGCGGGAATAGTTGTTGGAAACGTTGGTGATTTGGGATCTGTTTTTCCAAGAACACCGTGCGTTCCATGGCATTCTTTGCAAGTGGGGGCATTCGGGTCATTCTTGGCAAAGTATTGTCCGTGTGTACTTTTCAAATATTGTGTTCCAATTTCAGCGTGGCAAGAAGCACAGTCAACTTTTTTCGTGATCGTTTCGCATGGGCGAAGGTAAGAAGCGTTCACCTCCGAATGACACTGACTGCATGAAACGTTTAAATGGCGTGATAGTTTCACGTCTGTATATTTCACATAAAGATATCGTACATCTTTAGAAGATTTAATATCGCTCTTTTCATGGCAACGCATACAATCTTTATCAGCCATTCCCTGATCATAAAATACTTTCCTCACTTTGTGTGGTTGATGGCAGTCGACGCAGGACGGAAGAACGTTTGCTTCTTTTTCCCACAACTCACCCTTGATAACTTTGCGGTGCACCATCTCTATTTCTGCATGACATTGGGTACACGTTTTTGCTATATTTTTACGCGCGATGGACGACGCCAGATCGGTGTGGCGAAGAATTGAGTGTGCAGTATGGCAAGAGGCGCAGTTTGGTGCAACGATCAATCCTTTTTTAAGTAATCCTTGTCCATGAATACTCTCAGAAAAATTTTCCAAAATATGATCTTCGTGAATATTGCGCTGCTTCTGGACAGTGGCTCCCTCCTCGTGACATTTTCCACATAAATATGGAATCTTCAGGGGTGATATTGGTGAACGAGGATCTTTCGCTGGAAGAATATCATGACTGCCGTGGCAATCTTTACAGTGAGGCGCTAATGGATCGCCGCGTGTTATTGCTTGCCCATGAAGTGATTTTGTATGAAGTTCTTGCTCTGATGAGTGGCATGTTCCGCATACAACTGGTTTCAGTTCCTCATCATGCGGAAATTCTTTTCCTTCAAGATCGGTGTGGCAAGAGATACACACTAATGAGCCGTGGATAGAGATAGAGAATCTTTTCTCATCTATAAAAACAGAAATGGTCTTCCCTTTTCGCTTGCCTGTAAGTGAATTATCACTATGACACCCAAAACAGTCGCTGTTTTCTTGTGCCGCTAAAGGAGCGACACTGTGGATGAGGAACACTGAAAGCCAAAAAGCGAATATGTAGTATGATCTTGTAAAAATCATCGCTTTATTGTTTTATAACCTCTTCTGATTTAAAAACTTCTTTAATAGTAGTTTCTTCTTTTAATTTTTTTATTAAATCATTTTCCTTGATTTCTTCAAGCTCTAATGGATGTTCGTCCATCATTTCTTCTTCAGTCAGCGTACCTTTCCAGAATGCAAGATTGATTGGATAAACATCGGGATTGAATATAACAAAATAAAAATGCCAAACGATAATGGCAAGTGTTGCAAGCCATGCTTCGTAGTAATGTATTGTCCGTGCAGCATCCCAACCCAGCTTTGTAAGCAATCCCAGAAATGTATTGTCGAGCCAGAGAATGAATCCTGTTACCGTCATAACAACCGTTCCCCAAATCAGCGCCCAGTATTCCGCCTTCTCTATATAACTAAATCTACCAAATTTCGGTTTATTCGATGAAAGTCCAAAATAATATTTGAACACATTGATCATATCGGTCATATCTTTGGGAACCGGCAGCATATCGCGGAGAAGCTGTTTACCGCGGGGAACGAAGAATAAATAATAGAGATGATAAAGACTTCCAACAACCATGACAACTGCCGCAATCCGATGAACATAGCTGCGAACTTCAAACATCACCGGGCTGATGCTTCTGACGGGTACAACCCACCAGGCATCGGGAAATTTTAATGCGAAGCCGGTTAAGACAAGCGTAATAAAGCTAATAAATAATGTTGCATGTTGTAGACGCTCATTAAACGTCATGCGAACATACATTCTAGTACCATGATGCTCTTCCGGAATTAAACCGCGCCGAATCATAAGTTTCCGCTTCGACTTCTTTATAAAGTCAAGCAGATTATGTATGAACATCCCTCCAATAGTACAAATAATTAGAACCAAATAGAGCAAAGCAATCCAGTAAAGTAATGGCTCGTCTTTATTTTCCGATGTACTGTGGACAGAACCAATGGTGAAACGCTGGTTTGCGCCGGGATGGCATCTACCACAAGTGATTACCAGATTTGCTTTATTGATCATCGAAGTTGGATCGCTGGATGGTTTGATGTTATGCACACCGTGGCAGCTTGCACAATTTGCTACTTGAACTGAGCCAGCTTCGGTGGCAAGTCCGTGGTAGCTATCGGAAAATGTTTTAAAGCGATCGCTTGCCAAGCCGTACTTCTGAGATAATTTTATTGAACTATGGCACGGTGAGCAAACCTGCACAGAAATATTTGCGGCTGCAACTCGAGACGTAGGATCGCTTGGGCGTAGAATATTATGTTCGCCGTGACAATCCGTGCACACAGGCGCATCTTTCACTCCCTTTTTTACGGCAACACTATGAATGCTTCCTTTATATTCCTGTGCAATACTTGGATGGCATTTTGCACAGGTTTCTGCAAGATTCAACCTGCTAACAAGAGCAGAAGGATCAAAACCCTTTTTCATTTCGTGACTACCGTGGCAATCGACACAATTTGCAGCTTTCGCGTTTCCCTTCAAGAGCGCAGCACCGTGTACGCTTTTTTCATAAGCAGCAATAAATCCAGCCGAAGGGGAAGTTTTCGCTTTAACATCTGGATTATCGAGATGACATGAGAGGCAAACTTTTTCCTGCTCTGTTTTATACTTCAATGAATCACGGATACCTGCCAGATTGGAAACTGCATGACGATGACAGGTGAGGCAATTCGGCGCACCGATTATATTGTCGGTAAGCGCTTTACCATGAGCAGACTCGTTAAACTTTTCTTTTACATCGGCATGGCATTCAGCGCAGGATTCTCTAACTTTAGATTCATGAAATTTGGAACCAGCAACTTTTGATGAAACAATGTTATGACTACTATGGCAATCTTTGCAAGAAACATCGGGCTGTTCACGAGCCTCTAATGATTTTGCCAATTGTGGATGGAAAGCATGCTTGGATATGACATCATTATGACAGGTCAAACAATTTACTGGCTCAATTTGTTCTTTGTGGGGAATATTTTCAGCATTGAATCCTTTATGGCAAGATATACAACGTAACTTCTGATGTGCTGATTTTCTAATTTCAGCTTCGTCGACAGAAATGGAAATCTGTTTTCCACCCCTTACCATCGTCATTGATTTATCGCCGTGGCAAGTAAGACAATCACCATTGGATTGAGCCACAGCAAAATTTGTATTAATTGTAAAGAAGGATATCAGTGATAGAATTATAGGAAACAAGATGTTTTTTATGATATTAACACAATAAAAACCCTGCCAGCGATAAGCAGACCCAATAGGATTCCTGGCAGGGTAGGAATATTAACTACATATTACGATGAGCGATACTTTTAAGATTTTTTTATCGGATGTTTAACTTTACCCCACATTTCTTTAAACTTAAACTCTTTAAACGTCGGGCTTTTTTCATTATGACAAGTCTTGCAATACTTTTCTTTGGCTGCTTCATCTTTGAATTCGATTAATCCCGCAACAATTGCTTTGGCTTTCTCCTTCATGACCGACATGGATTGGTAAGCTGAACCCGCTCCATGGCAGCTTTCACACTGTACTCCATCTTTCACATCGAAAGTTTTATCAAGCAATTTTACATCAGCAGTGATAGTATGGCAAGACAGGCATTCGGGCGATTCGATTGCCGGTTTCTTCAATCCTTTTCCCTTCGCGATTTTAAGAGCAGCATCCGACGATAGAACAGTATATGCTTTAGAATGTTTGGATTCACTCCATACTTTAAATTGATTACCTTTGGCATCCGACTTATGACACATTGAGCATTTCTTTACGCCAATAAACTTATTGGATGCTTTTTCCTCTGCCGCACCTGGTAAGACCAGAAAAACAGTTAGCGCAACCAATACAAGGAGAGAAAGTGTATACTTCATGGTTGTTCCTTTATTAACATTAAACATATATGGATTATTTTGATTTATTTTTTTATATTCGGTTTTAAGTGAAGCTGTTCATCAATATCTTCTTGTTCCATCAATTTTATCTGTACTTTGTCAGGTTTGACCGTAAGAACGGGCACCGAAGCATACCGACCGACTTTTTCTGCAACGCTTCCCATCAAAGCGCGGAGAATACCTGTTCGCCCATGGGTCGAAATAAGAATGAGATCAATTTTGTTTTCATTGGCAAATCTAACAATTTCTTTATAGGGCTCACCGCACCGTATAACTTTCTTTATTTCACCACACTTTGAAAGATACCTATTTTCTAAAATATTTAATTGTTTCAAGGCGTAATTTGTAGCATCTCGCGAATTTTGGTTAAGGCATTTTACCGATTTCGATTTTCTTCCCAATCCGTTTTCATCTAGAACGTGAAGCAGGTATATCTGTGCCCCATTAAGTTTGAAAATCGGAGTGGCATATTCAAATGTAGCCATAGATAGCTCAGAGAAATCTGTTGTCACAAGCACTCTTTTAAAGTTTTCATTACAACCAAGAATTATTTGCGCGATCTTATTGCTTTATTGGTGAAATATACAAAAAGGTTTACACAAAATGTATGCCGACCTGATTATCACTACATTCGTTGGAAATGGTTATTTTAAGATAAATTGTATCAAATATGAGAAACAATGTGGGTAATAACCTACTATAGAGGAATTTCTAAATCTTTTATGCGTCGGTAAAGAGTTGGAAGGCTAATATTCAACGCCTTTGCCGTGCTTTCTTTATTAAAATTATGTTTACGTAATTCCGCATGTATATATTGCCGCTCCAAATTGTTCATAGCCGCTTCAAGAGAAGCATAGTTTTCTGGCATCGAGAGGTTACTTCCGTCATGGAAAAATTCCGGTAAATCGTTCGCTGTAATTATTTTATCATTACAAAAAATTACACTGCGTTCTATTATGTTCTCAAGCTCCCGGATTTCCCCCCTACCACTCATGCTGCATCAAGAGCTGCACAGCAGTGCTATCGACTCCCTGAATATCTTTTTTCATCTCATGACGGAATTTATTTATAAAATGCTCAACAAGTAGAGGTATATCTTCCTTCCGTTCTGACAATAATGGGAGATTGATTTCCACAACATTTAGACGATAAAAAAGATCCTCACGAAACCGCCCTGTAATTACTTCCTTATGAATATCACGGTTTGTAGCTGCAATAAAACGCACATCAACAGAAGTGGATATTGACATGCCCACCGGAGTTATTTCCTTCTGTTCAATCGCCCGAAGTAGTTTTACCTGAAGCTGCATTGGTATCTCGCCAATCTCATCAAAGAAGAGTGTTCCAGCATCAGCAGTTTTAAAGTATCCCATTTTATCTGCAACAGCCCCGGTGAATGCTCCTTTCTTATGCCCAAAGAGTTCACTCTCAATAAGTGTCTCCGGAATAGCACCTCAATTGACCGTGATAAATGGCTGTGTACTTCTCTTGTATAGTGAATTGCTTTAGCAACCAGCTCTTTCCCTGTGCCGCTCTTACCCATAATAAGAGCTGTACTGTCGGTTGAAGAAACTTTCTGGATAAGATTGAACACCCGCTGCATCGGGGTGCTTTTCCCAACAAGGTTGGAGAAATTGGATTCTCGATGAAGTTCCCGTCTTAAAAATTGGTTTTCTATCGCAAGCTTTTTTTGCACCAGAAGTCGGTGGATTTTTAGCGGCAGCTTATCAAACTCAATGGGCTTAAGAATGTAATCTCTTGCCCCGGCACGCAGAGCTGCAATTGCTGTCTCTCAAGATCCATATGCTGTAATTATTATAACCGATGTTTGGGGATTCATCTGTATAGTTCTTTCCAGCAATTCGATTCCTTTCATCTCAGGCATTTCAAGGTTGGTGATGACAGGGTCAAACGGTTCAAGAACAAGCTTATCATAAGCTGCCCGACCGTTGTCCGCCTCACGCACTGTGTATCCTTCCTTTTGTAAAATGAATGAGATTGATTCACGAATAATTTGTTCATCGTCAACAACTAAAATCCTATCGGTCATATTGCTATCCTGAAATAAAAAGTATTTCTACATCAGACGGTTCTGGAAAAGAAAAATTTATCCTTCTGAAATTTCGGCAGGTACGCATCGAAGCATATTGCAATATTTCTCAAGAATAATCTTCCCTGCATTGGAATAATTAACGTACGTCCCGATTGCACAATAAGCTCATCCTTAAGAAGTGGTTGTAGTTTTTCGATGGAGTCCTTAAAGTATTCTTCAAACCGAATTTGAAATTTCTCTCCAACCTCCGTTAAATCAAGCAAGAGATCGCACATCAATCGCATGATGACATATTTCCGGATTTCGTCATCAACTTTTGCAAAGTGATCCATGCCGATATGGACGTAACCGGCGCCTGTGAGTTTTTCAATCGTCATTAAGAGGATTTTCATTTTAATATCTGGTGTTGGTAACTCTTCAGGCTTGATCAGTTTCTGATGAGGTTTGATCCATGGGACGTAAGCAAAATTATAAACTGCAATTCGATCCGGTGAGATTTCAATAATCTTATCAAGCGTTTGATTAAACGTTTCCAGTTATTGAAGGGGCAAACCGTAGATAAGATCGATATTGATGCCTGAGAACTCCAACAACCTCGACCAATTGATGACTTGACGTGTTATACTTTCACTCTGATCCCTATTGATTGCAGTGAGCACGTCTTGATTAAAATCCTGAACACCCATGCTGACACGATTGAAACCATTCAGCCGGAGAGCTTGTAGATGTTCCAAGCTAAGACCGCGTGGATCGATTTCGACACTTACATCGGCTTCACTGTTGAATCTGAATTTTTCTTTGATGTATGAAGTAATCTCTGAGATTTTCGCGGGTTCTAAGTATGTTGGTGTTCCGCCGCCCCAATGCATCTGCACAACTTTTCGCTGGGGGGAAATACGGGATGCAAGAAGATCAATTTCTCTCTTCAGATAAACAAGATATTCTCTAATTCGCTCTCTGTTTTTCGTTATTGATGTTGTACAGCCACAAATCTAACAAAGACTATCACAGAAGTGAATGTGAATATATAATGATAGGTCGGTTGAGACGTCGCTTCTGTTGGTTTTCTTTATTTCCCAAATTACTCACCGTTCTTTTTTTCTATTAATGGATCGGCAATCGTTATGCCATGAATTCTGAGAGTCGAAATTCAAATCTTGTATAAATTAAATATTCAATACATTCTCGCTGGTGATCAATTCTTAACCTTGAGAAAAGCCGCGCCCACATTTTCATCGGTGATAACCATGGTAATGATTCTTTCATTTGATGTGATACTATTGGTTTATGAAATTTCTCAGACAAAGAATGATTCATTGTATTTCTATAAATTTGTTTTTTAAATTTCTTTCCTTTCAACCATGATAAGTTAATATATAAACTTGTCGAAAATACTCTCGAACTCATCTGTTTAATTGTTTTGTTGATGGAATGAATTTTGTTTATTGCTTGCTTATTTGAGCGTCTATGAATAAATCATCACATATTTAGTAATCCAAGAGCATTAATGAAGGTATGACAGATTTTTCTCCAGCAGTGATCATCGAGCGCAAGAATTTTGATGCTCTCTTCAATGCCTTGAAACAGATGGGGTATCATATCATTGGTCCTACTTTACAGAGTGGCGCTATTGTCTACGATACAATGCTTGACCTCGGAGATCTTCCGGTGGGTTGGCGTGAAGCTCAAGAGAAGGGAATATATCGGTTGGTAAAGCGGAATGATCTGTCAATCTTCGGATTTAATAGTACACCACAATCTTGGAAAAGATTTTTACATCCACCCACACAACTTCTCTGGCAATCGAAGAAAAGAGCAACGAATGTAACTATCGCAGAGAACGTATGGAAAGCCGAGAAGCTGGCATTTCTTGGTGTGCGTGCGTGTGATCTTAAAGCTATCGAAATTCTGAAAAAAGTTTTGATCGACAGCCCCTACACAGATACGAATTTCAAGAAAAGGAGTGCCAATGTTTTTATTGTCGCCGTAAATTGCAGTCAAGCCGGCGGCACATGTTTTTGTGCTTCTATGAAATCCGGACCAAAGGTGCAGCAAGAATATGATCTTGTTTTAACTGAAGTGGTTGAGAAAGATCGTCACTATTTTGCTATCGAAATCGGTACAAAGCGCGGTGCTGAGATAGTAAAAATAATACCTCATCGCGATGCAAAGATAGAAGAAATGGAAAACGCAGAACATATTATTGAAAATACTATCACCCAGATGGGACGAGAGGTCGACATAACTAATCTCAAACAACTCCTCTATAATAATAGTGAACATAAACGCTGGAATGATACAGCAAAACGCTGCCTAACGTGCGCTAATTGTACTATGGTTTGCCCAACCTGTTTTTGCACAATGATCGAAGATGTTACCGATCTAACTGGTCAACAAGCAGAACGAAAACGAAAATGGGATTCGTGCTTTACGTTAGACTTCTCATACATTCATGGTGGAAGCATTCGACCATCCGTTTACTCACGATATCGGCAGTGGCTAACACACAAATTTGCATCGTGGCAAGATCAATTTGGAACATCCGGCTGTGTCGGCTGCGGGCGTTGTATAACCTGGTGTCCGGTCGGTATAGATGTGACTGAGGAAATTACTGCCATTCGAGCAATTGATAATACACAACAATCAAATATTTTAACAAAGGAGAAACAATAATGGAAACACTTGAGCCATTACTAAGTGAACATCCATTTATAAAAGGACTCGACCCGAAACATATCCAACTAATTACCGGATGTGCGTCGAATGTCCGTTTCGATGCAGGGCAAATAATTTTTCGCGAAGGTGAAGAAGCGGATCAATTTTATGTTATCCGTCAGGGTAAAGTTGCATTGCAGATTTATACACCGGGGCGCGGATCAATCATCATAGACACACTCACGGATGGCGATATTCTTGGATGGTCGTGGTTAATCCCTCCGTATCTGTGGCGTTTCGATGCTGTTGCAACAGAGCTTACCCGCGCTATCGCCCTCGATGGGAAATGTCTCCGTAATAAATGCGAAGCCGATCATGATCTCGGCTTTGAGCTTCTGAAACGTTTTGCATCAATTGTCGACTCGCGTCTCGAATCTACCCGTATACGATTACTTGATATGTATGATAGCAACGGAAATAAATAAGAATTTGGAAAATAAAATTGCCGTTGAAATGATACCGGAATTTTTCCGTATCCTGCATGTTCAAAGAGACACACAGGATACATTCACGCTTGAATTGGAGCCACCAAAGAGCGGTTTTACCTTTGCACCGGGTCAATTCAATATGCTCTATCATTTCGGTGTCGGTGAAGTGCCGATTTCCATCTGCGGCGATCCTGCTATCAACGATAAACTCACCCACACAATTCGTGCTGTTGGAACAGTTACTAAATCAATGCAAAAAATGAAGAAAGGTGAAGTGTTAGGTGTCCGCGGCCCTTTCGGTTCTCACTGGCCCGTTGAAGAGTTAGTTGGCAACGATATCGTGATCGTTGCAGGTGGGATTGGATTACCACCGTTGCGATCGTCTATTTACTACATTCTTGCAAGTAGGGAGAAGTACGGGAAAGTTGTTCTTCTCTATGGAACACGAACCCCGAACGACATTCTTTATAGAAAGGAACTTGAGCAGTGGCGGGCACGATTCGATATGGAAGTTCACGTTACAGTTGATCGTGCTGCCGCCGACTGGAAAGGTAACGTTGGTGTTGTTACCACTTTGATACAACGGTCCCACTTCGATCCATTCAATACCGTGGCAATGATAGTTGGTCCAGAGATTATGATGCGTTTTACTATCCAAGAGTTACAAAAACGTGGTGTTGTGCCGGAAAATATTTTTATTTCCATGGAACGGAACATGAAATGCGGTATCGGTTTCTGCGGACATTGCCAGTGCGGTTCCACATTTATCTGTAAAGATGGTCCCGTTTATCCGTTCAAAGCAATTAAAGACATCCTGGTGAAGAGAGAAATTTAACATGGCCAAGAAAGCAAAACCAAAACTTGCAGTCTGGAAATTTTCTTCTTGCGATGGATGCCAGTTAAGCATCCTTGATTGCGAAGATGAACTCCTCGCTGTTGCAGAAGCAGTTCATATAGCTAACTTTCCTGAGGTATCGCGCGCAGTTGTAAAAGGTCCATACGATATCTCTCTTGTCGAGGGATCAATTACGACACCACATGATGCGGAACGTATCCACAGTATTCGTCGGCAGTCGAAACTGCTTATTACAATCGGTGCATGTGCAACGGCGGGCGGAATACAAGCACTCCGAAATTTCAAGGATGTTAAAGAATTTACATCCATCGTCTACGCATCGCCGGAATACATTTCAACATTGAGCAAATCCACGCCCATCTCCGACCATGTACGCGTTGATTTCCAGTTGCGCGGCTGCCCGGTAGATAAATATCAACTCATCGAAGTATTAAATGCTTTTCTTAACGGTCGCAAACCGAACACACCAACATACAGCGTTTGTATGGAATGCAAGCAACGGGGAATTGTTTGCCGGATGGTTGCACATCAACAAACATGCCTCGGTCCAGTTACTCAAGCCGGTTGCAATGCCCTTTGTCCATCGTATGATAGAGGGTGCTTTGGGTGTTTTGGTCCAAAAGAAACTCCAAACACTTCCTCTCTCGCAGAATATTGGATCAAGCTTGGTATGAGTGAAAGAGACGTTGTAAGAAATTTTCGTGGAATCAATGCTTATGCGAAAGAATTCCGTTTAGAGAGTGAGGCACATGAATAGCGAGAAGACAAAAAAGTTGAAGAGTAAAGCTCCCACCAAGACGATTAAAGTTGATTACCTTGCCCGCGTTGAAGGTGAAGGTGGATTGTTTGTTAAGATTAAAGACAACGAAGTTAAGGATGTCAGGTTCAAGATTTTCGAGCCGCCGCGTTTCTTTGAAGCTTTCATGCGCGGACGTGATTATAGTGAGGCACCGGATATAACCGCTCGCATTTGCGGCATCTGCCCGGTCGCATACCAGATGAGCTCTTCGCAAGCGATGGAGAATGCCTTCGGCGTAAAGGTTGATCCACAGCTTCGTGCGTTGCGGCGTTTACTCTATTGTGGTGAGTGGATCGAAAGCCATGCACTTCATGTTTATATGCTTCACGCTCCCGACTTTTTGGGCTTTCAGGGTGCTATCCAAATAGCAAAAAAGTTTCCTGATGTTGTGAAGCGTGCGCTTGAGTTGAAAAAAATCGGTAACGAGTTAATGACGATCATAGGCGGACGCGAGATTCATCCTGTCAATGTGAAAGTAGGTGGATTCTATCGTGTACCGTCAGAGAAAGAATTGAAATCAATGATTGAGAAGCTCAGGTGGGCGCTCGAAGTATCCATTGAAACGGTAAAGCTGACATCGACCTTTAAGTTTCCCGACTTTGAGCAGGATTACGAGTTTGTTTCTCTCCGTCATCCTGATGAATATCCGATAACGGAAGGACGACTTGTTTCCAATAAAGGTCTGGACATCTGTATTCAGGATTACGAAAAACATTTCCAGGAGGAACATGTGGAGCACGCGAATGCGCTGCACTCTGTTCATCTTGGCAGTGGACCCTACCATGTTGGACCGCTTGCACGCTACAATTTAAACTTCGATAAGCTAACACCAAAAGCGCAAAAAGCCGCAAAAAATACTGGCATTGGGCAAAACTGCAACAATCCGTTTAAGAGTATAATAGTGCGAAGCATTGAGCTTGTATTCGCATGTGAGGAGGCGATACGGCTTATTGAAGGATACAAGCAACCTGAAAAACCTTTCGTTGAAATTCATCCAAAGGCAGGCAGTGGATGCGGATGCACAGAAGCACCGCGAGGAATTCTCTACCATCGTTACCGTTTAGACAATGACGGAACAATCCTCGATGCGAAGATTGTCCCTCCCACATCTCAGAATCAAAAAATCATCGAGAGAGACCTGCTCAATTTTGTAAAGCGTAACATCAAGCTCTCCGAAGAAAAGCTGACGTGGCAGTGTGAGCAGGCAATTCGTAACTACGACCCATGTATATCTTGCGCCACACATTTTTTAAAACTGCATTTCGAGCGAGAGTAATATATTACTTTCCTGTACATAACTTCACCCCAAAAAACCAACCGATAATAACACGATACATGCAAAGATATTCATGCAAGATGTAGCTGATAGCTGGACAAATCGTGTACAGTTAACCACAGATGGACTCAGGGCATCTCTTGAGGCAGTCGATCAAGCATTTGGCTCTAACATTGATTATGCGTAATTGGTAAAATTATATGGAGATGCTCCAGAAGAAACGAAAAGATACAGTCCTCCAAAATGTAATGGTTCAAAGAAGGAATTGATAATGGGTACACCGAGTTATAAAAATGCCTCAACGAGCTATGTTGAAAGAGCCAACCTAACAATGCGTATGTGCATGAGAAGATTTACACGCTTAACAAATGCGTTTTCTAAAAAGATTGAAAACCATGAACATGCAATTTCATTACATTTTATGTATTATACGAATCCTTTGAAAAACATCAATGGATCATTTCCACAGTTATCAACGATCATTTTTTTTGAACTCGAGTGTGAATATCTGTACTATTGCGCTCGATTGTTGAACTTC
>Ga0315286_10001909_pt1 | contig 19256 bp, 14 predicted proteins | sample YL17G10_0_MG_FD_205038 | JGI IMG/M metagenome (GOLD analysis project Ga0315286, IMG submission 205038) | Sediment microbial communities from Yellowstone Lake, YNP, Wyoming, USA - YL17G10_0 | ecosystem: Environmental > Aquatic > Freshwater > Lake > Sediment | place: USA: Wyoming | collected... | reverse complement strand
TATAACCATATCCATTACAAAGTTCCATTCTTTATGCGATGCTCAATAATATGTTGAACTTCTTAAGGGAGTGCTTTTTCGGCCAACCTTTTTCGCCTACATCTGTAATGACGCAATACCCGCCTGCCGGTGGACAGGTTGCGTAGTTGTTTCTTTTGACAGCTCCACCAAGGTAGTCTTGTGTCCCTTACATTTGGCAAGGCAGGCCGGCTTCGAGGAGGAGACGCAGCGAGCTTCTAATCGCGGTTTCTGCTTTGTGAGCACCTCCGGCGCACCTCCTAGCGCGTTTATGAGTGTTCGCCAACCCCGCCAGACCTTGCCTGTCAATCTGCCCCTCTCCTCCGCCTTGGGCGGACAACCTACAGCACACCGAAAACCTAAGAAATGCCTGCGTGAAAGTCAATCTGAACTGCACGTCTAGTGACCCCGCGCCGAAGCTGGTCACCAATCTCTAGGCATCAGGCATTGGTCATTCGGCAAGAGAGATTCCTCTCCCGATGAATCCGGATTGGAATGACATCCTTCCTTGAAATGAGTGCCCCCTGCTACAATTTCTGGCCTCTTGCTTCTGGCTTCCTGCCTCTTCCTCCTCGCTTCCGCTATCCTCCATCCTGAATCTTGCATCCGCTTCTCCCCCTCCGTTTGCATCCATTGGCGTGTCTAATTATATTGGACGGCAAGATATGACAGACTCTTACCACTTCGAGGCCTGCCAAAGAACCGCGGGAACCGCATGAGCCTTCTCTTCGCCATCGTCACCGCTGCGTTCGTTTTTCTGCTCTCCGTTACCATCGTCATTCTCATCGTCGGCCCGACCATCTTGCTGCAGCCGCGCCGCCGCACGAAAGATTTCTACATCGACCTCAACCAGCCTGTGACGCCGAGCGACCTGGGGCTTGCCTACGAGGAGATCAATGTGCTCTCCCGCGACCGGCTCAAGCTCAACGGCTGGTTGGTGAAGGCGGGGCCGAACGCAAAAGGCACAATCCTCTTCCTCCATGGCGTCGCCGACTGCAAGATTGCCGGCATCCCGTATGCGAAGCTCTTCCACGATCACGGCTTCAACGCGTTCATGTACGATTCGCGGCAGCACGGCGAAAGCGAAGGGACGTTCTGCACATACGGCTACTACGAGAAGTACGACGTGAGCAGCGTCGTAGACTATCTCGCGTCGCGGGGCGATCTGCGGCTTGGGAAGGTTGGGGCCTTCGGAACATCGATGGGCGCCGCAATTGCGATTCAGGCAGCGGCAATCGACAAGCGCATCGTCGCGATCGCGGCGGAGAATTCCTTCACCACCCTGCGCTCTATCTTCGACGACTACCAGAAACAGCTGATCAAGCTGCCGTTCCACTATCTGCGGAACATCGTCATCAAGCGCTCGGAATTCATCGCCAACTTCAAGGCCAACGACGTCTCGCCGCTGAATTCGGTGGCCGAGATTCATTTGCCCGTTCTCGTCCTCGGTAGCACCGGCGATCGACTTATCAATCCTCAGTACTCGAAGATGCTCTACGATAACACCGATCCGCCCAAGGAGTTCTACGCCGTCGAAGGTGCACGGCACAACAATGCGTGGCAGGTCGGGGGAGAGGCCTACCAGAAGAAACTGATGGAGTTCTTCGAAAGGAACCTATCGTGAGTCGCCTGATTGCGGTCTTGTTGCTCTGCTTACCGTCGTGGCTGCACGCGCAGATGGAGTTCTCGCAGGAGAACGCCCGCGAGCTGCTGAAGGTGTTGGCGTATGAAATCGGTCCGCGTACGATGGGATCGCCCGCCGACCAGCGCGCGCTGCAGTTCGCTGCCGACAAGCTACGCCACTACGGTTGCGATATGGCGTACGTCATGCCGATAGATCGAACGAGGAGCGCGAACACGAAAAGCGGAGTCGCCGTCGGCATCATGCGTGGCGCTACGGACCGCATCATCGTCATCGGCGGCCACATCGATTCCGCGGAGCCTGAGATCCCCGGCGCGGACGACGATGGCTCCGGATGTGCCGTTGTAATGGAGACTGCCCGGGTTCTCTGGCAGCGCAAAGCGGAATCCGGCGTTGGCTTGGAGTCGACCATCGTGTTCGCCTGCTTCGGCGGCGAAGAGCGAGGTCTGGTCGGCTCGGACTACTTCGTTGAGCACTTCGAAGAGATGGACAGCGTCGTCCTAATGCTGCAGATCGATATGGCAAACGGGCTTGGTATTCTCGAGATCGACGGCGACACGCACGGCATCAGCACGCCGCCCTGGCTCGTCCGTGCGGCGGTTGAGGAGTTCTACGATCTCGGCTACGAAAACCTGCGCTATCCGACGCACTTCTTTGCCATCAACTATGCCGGCTCGCGCGGCTCCGGTTCGGACCATCAGCCGTTCCTCGAGAAGGGAATCCCTGCAATCGATTTTACGACAGACGTCTCGAAGCCCATTCACACACCGCAGGACAATTTAGACAACTTCGATGCGCGGGGACTCAAGCGCTCCGGCGATTTGGTGTTGAGACTCATTGAGCGGTTCGACAAGGGGGTGCCGGACAAGCAGCTTGCGAACTATTGGCTGTACCTGGTCTGGAAGTACCCGATCTTCGTTCCGTATTGGGCGATCTGGGTCTTCGTGGGGATCAGTTTCCTTCTTGCTGTGTGGGCGTTTGTGTCTGTGCGGAAGCGGCGGCTGCAGCCGAAGGATGGCATCAAGTGGTCGGCGTTGAAGATGCTGCTCTTCACGCTCGTCATGGTTGTGTGCGGCGCGCTTTCTTTGGTAATCATGGGTCTCGTCAAGGGGTATCGCTACCCGTGGTTCACCGACATCTATCTGTATTATGTGCTCGCGATACTTGCAGCGGCATTTGGCGCGTGGCTCTCGCTTCACATTGCGAAGAAGCTCCGGCTGACGTCATGTCCGTACACTTATCATCGCGTTGCGGCGATCGTACTGGTGGTCTATCTGCTCCTGCTCATGACGAAAGGAGCGCGGCTGGCTGTTCCGCCTGCGGCTGCCGTGTTTCTCTTCTCCGCTGCCATGCTCGTGAAGCCGCCCGTGCTGCGGTACATCCTAATGGCTCTCTCGCCGATTTGGATGCTTCGTCTGATATTCTCCGAATGGGACAAGATGATTTTCCGCATCGTGGCAGCGACGGGGACCTCCGCTCCAAGCTTTGGGATGAGTTTGCTCGCCGGCGCTGTGATGATTCTGCTCCTCACACTCTATATATTTCCGTATGTGCTGGGCTTTGCGGCGCTGTACAGAGATTCGAAGACGTGGCTCAGCTTGGGCGGTCTCAACAAGTTGCAATCGCGAAAGGTCGGATGGGTGCTGGCTGTTCTCGTCGTCGGGATGATGGTCTATTTGTATCCGCGGGATGTGTATTCGTTCGAATGGTATCGGACGGTGCACGTCGAGCAGATCTGGAACTCGCGAAATGATTCTCTACCCAACAGTCCACGCGAGAGGATTTTGCTGCGAAGCAAAGAATACCTCGATGGCGTTCGGGTGAAGGCTTCGCGCCGAGATACGCTCTTGAGCGGTCGAATCACAGAGGCATATCTGCGGCTGACTCCTGTTGACGACTGGGATCTCGCCAAAGGGATGGCGGTTCAACAGAACTTAACTCGCGATATGCGAACGACGTCCGGGGATCGGACAATCTACGACATCGAGTACGATCTGATCTGCACCATGCGTCCGTATACGGTGACGATCTCCTACTCTCCGTCGACAAAGGAGATCTTCGACTTTGCGACGCCGTGGCTGTTCACGACCGAAGGCAAGCGCAAAGTGATGCGATGGTACTCGTTCCCGGATCAGAAGTTGACTATCCCGCTGAGGTTTGAAGTGGCCGCAGGCGACAGCGTCACGGAGCGGATCGAAGTCGTCTTCGACAACATTATGTACGATTGGAAGTTCGAACGTCCGAAGACCAATTTCATCAAGCGAACAAGGATGGAAAGCTCCAGAGTATTGAAGGGGGAGGAAGCGGTTACAGATTCCACCAATAGCTCACCTTGAGCAAGAGGAGGTTGTCGGCGGGGAGTCCGAACGCATCTGAAAAATTCTGGCGCAGACCTCTGCTGAAGATGCCGCTGTTGCCATACCGATAGTGCGTCCACACGAAGTACAATGTGCTTCCCGGCAGGTACTCCCATCGAAGCACCACATTGGCATTCATCGTTTTTTCGTTGAAGTCGGGATCGACGTACCGTGGCGAGCTGGCAAAGTCATACGGTACCAGCTCTCTCGGGCCTGCGAGTCGACGGAAGTCCACGAATCTCGCCTTGTCGAGCAATACCTGGCCGAAGAACTGCAGCGTGATCTTCGGCGTAAACGCAACGATGCCGCGAAGCGATAGATCGACCTCGTCGTAGTCTCTGTCGGCATACAGGCTGAATGGAGCCGGACCGATGTTCGGATCGTAGATCGTGCTGCCGAAACCTGCAGCCGGGCTATAAACCCATGCTTCTTCGTTCCGGCTGCTAAGGACGCTAATGCCGGGGGTCAATTCCGTAGCTGCCGTGGGCCGAATTGTCAGCTTGAGCGATCCCAACCATGACGTCCCGCCCTTTGCGGATTTGCTGTAACCGCCGAGGAGTTCGGCCTGAACGGGTTTCCGCATATCCGTTGTTACCGACAGTTGGTAGGTATCTACCCTCGGTCTGCGGTACAATCCGATGATGCCGCGGTTCGCGTCGTCGTGGGCCGGGAAGTCGTGCTGATACGTGAGGATCGAGTACCAAAAGTTGGTGTACTCCAATGTGCCCTGAAGCTCAAGATTGTTGAGCGTGTTGACCCGGTCGTAGTTCCAGCGATAATCGGTTTGGCCGGAGACGTTGAAGCGGCGGATAGCGGCTTTGTTTACCCGATCGTTCTTCACAATGATCTGAGTAACGCCTCCGTGCTCGCGCGGTTTGTTGAAGAATCCGAGGGCGTTGATCCAGAATTTCTTCGAAGCGTAGTCGTACATCGTCACGGCGAGGAGATGCTCGCCGGCGACCTTGCCGAGAAATATCTTGCCTGCCGTACCGTGCAGCTGCCGGCCGGCAGAGTTCGTGACCTGTGAGGCGGCAATGTACCCTTCTACCAGGTGCGTGTTGCGTAGGAAGCGCAAGTTCCAATCGATGCCGCCGCTGTATGCCGGTCCATAATCTTCCTTGAATGCCGAAGTAGCCATCAAGCCGACCGAAGAATTTTCGAGAATGTCCTTGCGCAAGCGGGCGACGTTGTAGCTCCCCCGCGGTTCTACACGTTGCCGCTCGGTCCGGTTTCCGTCGATGTCTTTGAATGAAACGTACTCCCGATCGGTGAGTGCAGAAAGTCCGCCGACGGTGAGTCCGTTCGGAGTCTTTCCCGTAAACTTGACCGCACCGAGGATCCTTGTGGCGCCGGGATTTTCGGCGTAGGCGTAACCGGGAGGCGGACTCAGGCGGAGTGTGGGACGCTGTCCGATGCGTCGAGAATAGAAAAGCTGAAGCGAGCTTCGGTCGTACATCTCCCCGAAGGTGAACATCTGATTACCTTCAAGGAAGAACGGCCGCTTCTCGGGATAGAGCGTCTCGAAGACTGTCAGGTTGATGATGGCCCGATCGACTTCAACCTGGCCGAAGTCGGGATTGACGGCGGCGTCGAGCGTGAATTCATTCGTGACGCCCCATTTCAAATCGAATCCTGCGTTGGCTTCCAGTGCCCGTTTCACAGGGAATGGACTGGGCTGCGGCTCGAATTTCGCTTCGGAGACGACATACGGCCTGAGTGCAAGCTGGCTGGGAGGGCGAACGCCCTTCAGTCCGCTCAAATGTCCCATCTTCGCCACGGAGCCGGTTTCACTGCGGGGCACCATCACCCATTCGACGGTCTCGCCCTTGCGGGCAATGTAGCGCCGGAAATTGATGCCCCACACCATCTCATCTTCCGGATTGAAGCGGAGGGAGGTAAATGGAATTCTGAATTCTGCCGACCAACCTTCCCGCGTGACACGGGCGGCATAGTCCCACACTGCATCCCACTGCACGTCGTATGTGCGGCCGGCTTGCGATATCAAGCCGTCGGACTGCACCCCTGAGACAGTTCCGGAGAAAACGAAGGCGGTTTGGTGGTCATGGTACGAATCGATCGTGATGGTGAACCTATCCGCTTCGGCGGAGCGATCTCGCCTGCTCAGCTGCCGCACGACGCGCCGCGGATCGGAATCCCGGCACAGCACACCGAAGTAGAGTGCCGCGCCATCGTAAAGGACGCGAACCAAAGTCTCCTCGGTAGCAGGTGAACCTTCCTCGGGATCGTACTGGAGGAATCCGGAAACCGGTACGGCGAGTTCCCATTCTCGCTCCCGGAGGACTCCATCGATTTGCGGTGGTGGAGAAACTCGCGATGCCACGACGAGCTTGGTTGCGTCTCCCGCATGAGCAAGCGAGGAACAGATCCAAGCGACAATGAAAGCCTGGAGGATTTTCCTTTTTCTTGGCAGAGGAGGTTTCCTCCCAATTATTGAAAATCATAAGCCAAAATCGGCACAATATCAAGTTTTTTCTTTCTTCGTTAATTTTCTCTCAACACCCTTGAAAAACCGCCCGTTTTTCATGATATTGCCCACCATGCGAAAAGACATCATGGACATGTTCGAAGCAATATCCCCGCGATATGACCTGCTAAACCATTTGTTGAGTCTATATCTCGATTTGTACTGGCGGCGGCGCGCCATCAGTGAGATTCACGGAGAAGAGAGAGGAAGGGTGCTGGATATCGCGGCGGGTACCGGGGATTTGTCTTTGGCCGCGCGGACGCTGCGGCCCTCACTCGTCGTGGCCCTCGATTTCGCTCCCAGGATGCTTCACGCAGCGCAGCGCAAATTCATGCGGCGCACCGGATGCGTTAGCACTGACGGTTCAAAGACAAATACGAGTTGTGTTGCCGCTGATGCCGGGCACCTACCGTTCAGAGATAGTTCATTCGATGCGGCGATGGTTGCCTTCGGGATGAGGAATTTTCCGGATCGTCCCGCCGCGCTGCACGAAATGCACCGCGTGCTGAAGAACGGAGGCGTCGTGTGTGTGCTTGAATTCACCCGTCTGCGGCGTGGGGTGTTCGCGAGCATCTTCCGCTGGTATTTCCACAGAGTGCTGCCTCTCGTTGGTCGACTGGTCTCCGGTCATCCGTCGGCCTACAAATATCTTCCGGAGTCGGTCGACGACTTCCCGACGGCACAACAATTCCTCGACTTGATGCGGCGCGTTGGTTTTGAGAAGCCTCGCTGCGTGCCGCTGACATTCGGAGTTGCATCGATCTTCATGGGTCGGAAGCCCTAGGACTCGTCCGCTCGATTAGAGCCACGTTCTCGACGTGGTATGTGTGCGGAAACATGTCGAGCGGCTGCAAACCTCTCAACTCATATCCAAGGTCCGCAAAGATGCGCACATCGCGTGCCTGCGTTGTCGGGTTGCAGCTCGCGTATACGATGCGGCTTGGGTTCAATGCCGCGACCTGCTGCGCGACCTTCGGATGGAGACCGCTCCGGGGAGGATCGAGTATGACGACATCCGGATTACGGCTGATCCACGAAGTGTCTTTGGTGAGCTTGTCCTTCAGATCTCCGAGGACAAACCGACAGTTGCGAACCGAATTCAGCGCCGCATTCAACTTCGCATCTTCGATTGCTTCCGCAACGACATCGATACCGGCTACCTCGGCGACATGGTTGGAGATGTAGATGGCGATCGTCCCGGTCCCGCAGTAGAGATCGAATACGTCGTCCTTGGGTGAGAGGTTTCCCAGGGAGCGAACCACTTCGTAAAGACGCTCGGCCTGAGGTGTATTGGTCTGAAAGAACGAGTTGGCCGAAATCCGAAATGTGAATCCTCCCATTCGCTCCGTAATGTACCCCGGACCGAAGTATACGTTCTCCTTCTCACCGAACGCGACCATTGACTTACGCGCCGTGATGTTGTTGACGATAGTCGTTATCTGCGGGAACTCCGAGAGCAACACGCGGCACAACTCACGCATGAGTCCCGGATCGTCATCGGACGTAACGATGTTCACCATGGTTTCATCGGTTCGTTTGCTCTGGCGGATCACAAGATGGCGAAGGAACCCGTCGTGAGTCTTTGTCGAATAAATGCTGAGTTGCCTCTCACGGCAGAATTCTCGCACTGTATTGAGAATGCCATTGCTCGACTCTGACAGCAGCCAACACTTTTCGATGTTCACGACCTTGTCGTATCGCTGCGGTGTATGGAATCCCAGTCCGAATTCTTTGACCGAAACGCCTTTGTCTACAATCTCGTCGGCCGTGAGCCAGCGCTGGCGCGAGAAGGAGAACTCAATTTTGTTGCGGTAGAAATAGGTTTCCTCCGAGCCGATGATTGGTGCAATAGGAAGACTGCGGAAATTGCCGATCCGTTCGAACGCGTCGGCGACATGCTGCTGCTTCGTTTGCAGTTGAGCGTCATAAGAAATGTGCTGCCACTTGCATCCTCCGCATACGCCGAAGTGCATGCACCGTGATTCTGCGCGGAGGGAAGATGGGCGGATGACCTCGACGATTTCGGCCTCGGCGTGTTTGCGTTTTGCCTTGACAATCCGCACACGGACGCTGTCTCCCGGTACGCCGCCTCTCACCAGGACTACCATTCCTTCATGATGTCCGACGGCATGTCCGCCGAAGGCCAGCCGTTCGAGCGATAGCTCCGTTTCTGTTCCTCTTTTCAGCATTTCAAATGAAAAAGCCGTCGGTGCGACGGCTTCGAGAGTTTTCGGGCACGGTGAGCGAATCAGCGCAAGTAGTATTTGAGTGGATTCGGATTAGTCCGGCACTCCTCTGCAACGCGCAGATCGACGATCTTGTTCTCGTCGCGCAATTTGTAGAGGCGCGGCACCATCTTGTCGCGCAACTCAATCGGAGTCATTGGGTTGAGGAAAATGCTCGTTCCGCCCTCGAACCCGGCCGGCACGTTGATGCGCCACTTGATGAGCACATGCCAGGGCATTTTGTACACGGCATCGACAGGAGTGTAGTACCACTCCTCGTTGCAGGAGATTTGACTTCCCATCGCGGCGTGGCACGCGTGTACCAAGTTGCTCATGCCGCGGATTTCCTCGTCTGTATGCTCAGATGGTCGTCCGACGACCGAACGCGAATAGATTTCGATTGTCGGGAAACGGTGCCCTATGCCTGCGTATGCTATGGCATGATCATTCTCCGCGAACACCAGATTGTGGTGCGAGGCGAAGTTTGCACCGTAATCGTTGAATACGTTCGGATCTTCGCGCAGCATCCGGGTCTGTTTCTCGAGCGAAGACCCCCATTCATCGAGAGCCACGAGCTGTTTGTGCAAATGATCGAACGATGCCCCCGCGGGCCGCAGCCAATTCTGAAACACGCTGATGTAGCGGACGTATCGATTGTTTTCAAGGATGTCCTTCATCGCGTCTATCGTGAACCTGATGTACCAGAAGTGCTCGTCGGGAGTCATCTCGCCTGATGAATACAACTGAGCATCCCACTCGCCGCCTTCGATCTGATGCCTGTGCGCGATAATCAACTCGTGGCTGCCGCCGAAGAACGCATCCGCCATCGCAAGCTTGTCGAATCCATGCATGCGGTGGATCTGTTCTTCATTCTTGCCCGACATCTTCAGCTTAAAGTTCAGGACTTCTGTGATATGCTTGATACCCTCCGGGGTGGAGAGGTATTCTTCTTTCCACTTCTTTCGGGCTTCGGGGATTCGGTATCCATAGTTCTTCCGCCAGTAGTCGATGGTAACGATTTCGAAGAGATTCGGGACGCGACGGAAGGCCGGCTTCGTCTCGAAGTATTTTTCCGCAGGCAGGAAGCTCAACGCCTGATAGCGACCATCTGATCCGATAAGCCGCGCCTTCTCAGGAGGAACTTCGAAAAGCCGCGATTCGCAGAAGCTGCAGTAGTCTTCTGGGCTGTGCTTCTCAATCTTCTTCGCTGTCGAAGGGATCTCGTTCGTTATCGGCTTGGCGCTTCGCCCCGGGACCGCCCAGACTTCCGTACCGGTGAAAGGATTGACCTGTTTCACCGTGCCGTCGGGCATGATGTTGTAGAACATGCTGTACTGCATCGAGTGCGTCAGCGCAAATGGATCAGGCATATAGCTCCATAGCTGTTGGTGGTTGACTCCTACCAAAATATACAAAACTCGCGAGGGAAAGGAAAATCCGAAAATCCCCTGTCCGGCTATTCCATCGCTGCTTTCAGCAACCTATCAGTTTTCTCAATGGAATCAGCCTCCGCGTAGAAGCGGATGAGCGGTTCGGTTCCCGAAGGACGCACGAGCAGCCAGCCGTCGTCGACGAAGTACTTGAATCCGTCAATCGTCTCCACTCTTCTGACGGGATAGCCGCCTATGGGCGTCATCTTCGTCGTGAACTTCTTCATGATGACGGTTTTCTCTCTCGGCGTAATGTGGTGATCGATGCGCCGATAGAACCGCGGACCAAACTCGTCCATCAACTCTTTCACAAGTCCGCTCAGTTGCTTCTGTGTCTCGATCATCATCTCGCAGAGCATTAATCCGAGGTATACCCCGTCGCGCTCAGGGATGTGCCCTTTCACGCCAAGCCCGCCGCTCTCCTCGCCGCCGATGAGAACATCGCCTTCCGTCATGAAGCGGCAGATATGCTTGAAGCCGACCGGCGTAGTGTGAACTTTCAGACCGTACTTCTCGCACTGCTTGTCGACGATGTCGGTTACGGTGAACGACTTCACGACGTCGCCGCGCAGGCCTTTCTGCTCGACAAGGTATTTGAGCATGAGGGAGAACACGCGGTGCGGATCGACGTACGTTCCTTTTTCGTCGACGGCGCCGACTCGGTCGGCGTCCCCATCGGTAGCAATGCCGATGTCGCAGCCGCCGCGCACGACTTCCTGCTGCAGGAGGGCGAGGTATTTCTCGATAGGCTCCGGATTGAGGCCGTTGAAGGAGGGATTGTACTCCTCATGAATCTCGCCAGCCGACGGTACGACGCGCTTCAAGACACCCATTCCCGCTCCATACATCGCGTCGTGAATGATGCGGATTCCCGAGTCATTGATTCGGCGGAGATCCAACTTCGCTCGGATGTCGTCGACATATCGCTCGGTCATGTCGATGTACTCAATGGTTCCGCTCTCCACGAGCTTCGCCAACGAGCGTTTGAGCGGAACCGACGACTTCTTCAGAATCTTGCGGAGTTCTTTTTCGACTTCTGCGATTTCCTCGGGGTGCGATGGGCCGCCGAAGTTGCCTTTGAGCTTGAAGCCGTTGTAGCGCGGAGGGTTGTGGCTTGCTGTGATCACGACGCCGCCCGAAGCGTTCAGGTTGCGCGCCAGGAGTGAGACCATGGGGGTGGACGAGATCTTGTCCGATATTTTCACCTTGAGGCCGGTGTTGCCGGCGACGAGTGCCGTGCGCTCGGCGAATTCCTTCGACAAGAACCGTGCGTCGTACCCAACAATGAGAAGCTTCTTGCTTCTCTTCTTTCGCGCCGATTTGGCGAAGTGGCGGGCAGTTGCAAGCGCAACCTTCTCGACGTTTGCAAATGTGAAATCTTCTGCAATGACACCGCGCCAACCGTCGGTGCCGAAAACGATCTTGTTCATCGATCCTGTACGCCTAGGGATAGTTGTCACGATGGAGATCGGTAGGCGGATTCACGGAGAACCGTCAAAACGCCTCCAACCCCAGATACACGCCTACCGTGTCCAATTCCTCTTCGATCCGCAGCAGTTGGTTGTACTTTGCCACGCGGTCGGTGCGCGTGACGGAGCCTGTCTTGATCTGACCGGCATTCGTCGCGACGGCAATGTCGGCAATCGTCGTGTCTTCGGTTTCGCCGGAGCGGTGGCTGATCACCGTCGTGTAGCCGGCCTTCTTTGCCATCTCGATGCAGTCGAGTGTTTCGGTCAGCGTGCCGATCTGGTTGACCTTGATGAGGATGGAGTTCGCAATCCCTTCATCGATCCCCTTTGCCAACCGCTGTGTGTTGGTTACGAAAATGTCGTCGCCGACGAGCTGAATCTTGCCGCCCAGGGCCTTCGTCATTATCTTCCATCCCTCCCAATCGTCCTCAGCCATGCCGTCTTCAATCGAAAGAATCGGATATTGCTTCACCCACGATTCATAGAACTTCACCATCTGCTCGGGCGTCTTCTGCGACCTGTCGGATTTGCTGAAAACGTATTTGCCCGCCTTGTTTCCCTTTCCTTTCTCGTAGAACTCGCTCGCAGCGGGATCGAGAGCAAGGTAAATCTCCCGACCGGCTTTATACTTTGCCTTCGTTATCGCCTCGAGGATGACCTCGATGGCTTCTTCGTTCGACTTCAAATTCGGAGCGAAACCGCCCTCATCGCCCACGGCAGTGTTGTATCCCTTTTTCGAGAGAACGCTTTTGAGTGAGTGGAAGACTTCACAGCCCAACCGCAGAGCTTCTGCGAACGTGACTGCTTCGACCGGCACGATCATGAATTCCTGCAAGTCAACATTGTTATCGGTGTGTTTGCCGCCGTTAAGGATGTTCATCATCGGAACAGGCAGAACCTTCGCATTCACCCCGCCCAGATATCGATACAACGGGACGCCAAGCGACTGGGCGGCGGCCTTTGCGACTGCCAGCGAAACGCCAAGCACGGCGTTGGCTCCGAGCGTGCTCTTGTTGGGCGTCCCGTCAAGCGTGCACAGGAGATTATCGATGCCTGCCTGATCGAGGGCGTCGAAGTCGATGACCTCTGGCGCGATTTTGTCGTTCACGTTCTCAACGGTTTTGAGCACTCCTTTGCCGCCGTAGCGCATGGCATCGCCGTCTCGCAATTCGACTGCTTCATGTTCTCCGGTGGACGCTCCGCTCGGAACGGATGCCCGTCCGACGGTCCCGTCCATGAGTTCCACGTCGACCTCAAGCGTGGGGTTGCCGCGTGAGTCTAGGATTTCGCGCGCGAAGACATCGATGATTGTTGTCATGGCTGTAACTCCGGAAAGGGAAACAAGCAGAATGCGGCACAATTAACGCAAAAACACAGATAAAAGCAAAGGCCGATATTGAATCGCGCAAGCCCACCCTCCCTATAGAGGGGGCAAGGACTTCTTGATGATCGGGTTCTCGAGCGCCTTCTCGTGGAAGTAATTGATATAGGGAAGCTTTGCAATGATGCGCTTCTCGATGGGCTTCTTGGGAACGGGCTCACCCTCGTAGATGCCTTTTAGCCTCTTGGGCTTCTCTTCCTCTTCCAGTCCTTCGGTCGGATACTTGACGGGTCGGTCGGGTGCGTTCATTAGAGGTTCGTCCTCCTCTCGCGTGACAACCCATGTCGCTCCATCGGGTTTCTCCTTAGAAGGCGGGATCGAGTAAATTCCCCAGAACTTCGCCCAGAACATCAACCCTACGAAAATGAATCCCCCGAATGCGAGGATGAGGACAAGTTTGAAGAGTGCACCGATGAGTTTCGTCATAGCGATTTTCCCCCGAATATATCGCTCTTCGTTGTGAAAGTCAAACTATCCCAGACGCTTGCGGAAGCGTGCCACGCTGAGGGTGAGAATCGCAACGCCGAAGATGAGCAGTGCGAGGGCCTGCGGCCACAGCTCTGCAATGCCGACACCTTTCAAGAAGATCCCGCGAATGATAACAATGAAATATCGAAGCGGAACGATGTACGTCACGGCCTGAATCAACGGAGGCATGTTCTCGATCGGAAACGCAAATCCCGAGAAGAAGATGAAAGGCATGAAGATGAAAAACTGTGCCGTCATCATGGCCTGCTGCTGCGTGCGTGAAACCGTCGAAACGAACAGACCCAAGCCAAGCGTCGTAAGAATGAACAACCCACTGAGTCCGTACAGAAGCAGAACGTTCCCGCGCATCGGGACTTCAAACCAGTACCGCGCAGCCGCAAGTACGAGTGTGACATCGAGAGCACCGATGATGACGAAGGGCAGCAGCTTGCCGATGATGAGCTGATATGGTCTGATGGGAGTGACCATCAACTGCTCGAGGGTACCCAGTTCTTTTTCCTTCACGACGCCGAGCGAAGTGAGAGTCATTGTAACGATCATGAGAACTAGGGCAACTACGGCAGGTATCATGAAGTTCGCGCTTTTGAGATCCGGATTGTACCACACGCGCACCTCTGGATTGACTCGCAAAGGTCGGATTCGAACGGCTGAGGCTTCTTCAGAGCCTGCAGGTGCTGCCATCGACTCGAGAGCAATCGCGCGTGAGTACTTCGCGACGATCTGCGCCGCGTAACCCAGGCTGATGTTGGCAGAATTCGCATCGCTTCCATCTGCGATCATCTGGATGGTCACAGACCGATGGGCGATAATGCCATTGCCAAAGCCCGGGGGAATTACCAGTGCGAGCCAGACACGGCCCTCTTCGATGTGACGATCGATTTCGTTCGATGAATTGACGTGTCCCTGGACGACAAAGTATCCAGAGTTCGCGAACTGAGCAACGAAGTCTCTGCTAATGGACGATCTATCCTGGTCGTTCACCAGCAACGGAATCGACTTGATGTCTGTTGTCGCAGCGTAGCCGAGTATGACGAGTTGGATGATCGGAGCGAGAATGGAAAGGGCGAGCATCCGCCTGTCGCGGCGAATTTGCAGGAATTCTTTGATGATGATGTGGATGATCGTCTTCATCTCACTGAACTCTCTTCCTCAGTCGCACGACACTGATGCCCAGCATAACCGCGGCAAAAATCATGAGGAAGACAAGCTGATCCCAGAAAGCCGCCGGGCCCGCGCCTTTGAGAATGATGCTTCGCACGACAACCAGGAAGAACTTTGCCGGCGCGGCATTCGAGAGAAGCTGTAACGCAATCGGCATGCTGCGAATCGGGAACACAAACCCCGAGAGAAGAAACGTTGGCAAAAGCGATGAGAAAACCGAGAGCAGGAACGCCACCTGCTGCGACTGGGCAACGGTCGAAATCAGCAGTCCCTGGCCCAACGCGCCGATGAGGAACAAAACGATACCGATGTAGAGCCAGAAGATACTGCCGTGTACCACAATGTCGAAGAGCAGGAAACCGACCAGCAAGACGAGGACCGATCCGGCCAGGCCGACTGCGAGGTACGGGATAGTTTTTCCGACGATCAGTTCAGCAGTGTTAAGCGGTGAGACCATGATCTGTTCCATAGTGCCGCGTTCCTTCTCTTTCACGACCGAAAGAGAGGTCGAGACGACGGCGCTGATCATCAGAATGAATCCAATAAGTCCCGGCACAAGAAACTTGGCGGTGATAAGCTCCGGATTGTACCACACCTTGGGCCGATAGTCGATGGGCAAGAAACCCGCTTTCCCGACACGCTGCATCACGTCGGCCGAAAGCTTGACCGAGAAGCTCTGAAGGACGGCATTTGTGTAGTCGATCGCGGCGGTTGCAGTGTTAGCATTCGAGCCGTCGACCAGAATCTGCACCGTGGCATCGCGGCCGGCTGCAATGTCGCGCGAGAACGACGGAGGAACTACGAGGCCGATCAGGGCATCGCCCTTGCCCAGGAGTGTCTCGATTGTCTCATAGCTGTCTGCTGCATAAGCGTACGTGAAATACTCGTTGTTGACGAATGCCCGTACGAGTTCACGACTCCTAGACGTCTTGTCTTGATCCCACACGGCGAGCCGGACATGCTTCACGTCGAAGTTCAGCGCGTAGCCGATGACGAAGACAAGAACGGCAGGCAGTACGAGCAGAACGCCCAACGAGCGCTTGTCGCGCCGGATCTGTCTGAACTCTTTGACGATTAGTGGACGAAGGCGCCGAAACATCAACTCAGGTCGCTGTCGTTCGTGGGTGCTGTTTGTTCGCAGCAGAGTTCGAGGCCAGCGCTTCACGCTCAAGCAAATGCAGAAACACGTCTTCGAGCGATGGGACGATCCTATCCATCCGGCTCACTTCGATGCCCCGTTCACCGAGGGTTGCAGGGAGCTTCTGGCGGCCTTGATCTTCGTCTTCAACCCCGACGTGTAGGCGCGTCCCGAAGATTGAAAGCTCTTTAACCCACGGTTGAGGGAGAAGGTGCTCCATGGCTCCGACGCAGTTCGTGCACTCAATCTCGATAATCGGAAAGCTGACGTGCCGTTGCTTCAGTTCCTTCGGGCTCCCGCTGGCGATCAACTTCCCGGCGTTGATGAGAATAATCTTGTTGCAGTACTCTGCCTCGTCGAGGTAGTGCGTGGTTACAAGAACGGTCACGCCTTCCTGCGAAAGCTGATTGATCAGCTCCCAGAAATTTCTCCGGGAAACCGGATCGACGCCGCCGGTTGGTTCGTCGAGAAAAACGATCCGGGGCCGGTGGAGGATTGCGCAGCCCAGTGCAAGCCGCTGTTTCCATCCGCCGGCCAATTCGTTCGTCAGACTCTTCCTCCGCTCGCTTAGACCTGCCATCTCGACAACCCAGTCCATCCGCCGCTCGACCTCCGGCTGCGCTAATCCGTACACTCCGCCGAAGAAGCGGATATTTTCCTCGACTGTGAGGTCTTCGTACAGCGAGAACCGCTGCGACATGTAGCCAATGTTCTGTTTCACCAGTTCGGCTTGTGTGTTGATGTCGTAGCCCGCGACGGTCGCAGTTCCTGCGGTGGATTCGAGGAGTCCGCACAACATACGGATGGTCGTCGATTTGCCTGCACCGTTGGCGCCGAGTAAGCCGAACACGTCGCCGCAATTCACCGTGAAATTCACATGATCGACGGCGGTGAAGTTGCCGAAGCGCTTCGTGAGATTCGTTGACTCAATTGCGTACTGCGAAATCTCAGGTATCATTTGTCAATCGCCACTTGAAACCTACACTCCATAACCCGTGACTGGGAACTCATTGTTCGTGCTTCCCCCGTCATCCATCCAGTATCGAGCATCCAGCATCGAGTATCCCCATTCCTCACCTTCCTACTGCTTTCTGCAGTTGTGCCTTGGCAAGCGCGTGGTCAACGAGTGCGTTTACGTGATTCGTTTTCGCCTGCAACAGCGCGACTTCGGCATCGAGGAGATCGGAGTTCGTCGCAAGGCCGGTTTTGAACTTGGAGCTGGTTACGGAGTAATTCTCTTCTGCCTGAGCAACTCCGGTTGCCGCAACGCCGACCTTCTCTCTTGCTTTCGCGACTTCGAGATAGCTGCGCGTTACGTCCAGCACTACGGCATCCTTGGCCTGTTGAAGCGCATCCTGGGTCTGTGTTCGCGCGGCTGCAGCCTGTGTCGTCTGGAATGCCGTAGTCTTCCAATTCCAGACGTCGAATGAGAGTCCCAACCCTATGTCCCATGTGTCCCGGAACTCGTCTTTGGTGGGCATGATGCGCTGATTCGGACGTGAATAATAGTAGTTGCCCGTCAGGTAGAGTTGAGGATACCAGCTGCCGTGTGCCGCACTCAGCGAAGCATCTGCCGCGCTCACGCGAGCTTCGAGTGCCCTGAGCTCCGGGCGGGCTGCGAGTGCTTCGTCGGCAAGCTTGGCCGCGGACGGTTGATCTGTGATGTTGGTGTCGATCTGTGACGCGAGATGAGTCTGTGTCTCCAGCGGCAAGCCTATTAGGTTGTTGAGATTCATAGTCGCGAGCATGACAGCATTCTTGGCATCGATGTGAATCAGCTCGGTGTTTGAGACCTGCACGTCGACTTTCAACAGATCGTTGCGAATTGCGAGTCCTTGGTTCATGAAGTTCTCGACATCCGCCCGATGCGACCGCACCTGTGCCACATTCTCGGTGACGACGCGCTCGAGTTCAACCGCCTTGAACAGATTCCAGTAGGCCGTCTTGACCGCCAGAGTCATGTTGGCCTTATCCGTTTCGTAGTCTTGCAGCGCTGCGTGGGCATTGCGTTCAGCCGCCCTTGCACTGTTCAGCAGCCGGAAACCAGTGAACAGAGGCTGCTGCACCGTCAGGCGAAGCGAATAGTTGTTCAAGACGATCGGAGAAATGGTGATGGGATTCGGAGCGAAGGGCACTTGCACGGCGAACGGATCGACTTCACTGAGCCGCGTGTAGCCTGCTTGCAGCTTCAGGGTCGGCAAACGATTGGCGTTCACCTCGCTCCATCGGGCATCGGCACTTTCCACTTTGATCATGGAAGAATGCAGCGTCCGGTTATTCTCAAGTGCAAGCTGCACGGCCTCGTCCACAGTGAGAGAGCGAGGCTGCGCCAATGTAACCCAGGGAAGAGCCGCTGTGAGGAGAATGATGTGTCTCATAACCTAACCTCTTCTTCCGTCTGTTGCGTCATCATCGAAATAAAAATGTTTTCCAGTGAAGGAGAAATCACGCGCCAGTCGAGCACACGAGTGTCGTGTTTGTTGAGTAACGCCTCGATGGCAGGGAAGTCGCGCTCGGCGTTCTCCACGACAAGATTGAGCCGGTCGCCGAAGGCCTGCACTTCATGTGCCGTGCCGGACGACCTAAGCAATTGCGCTGCGCGGCGAAGATCGCCCTCCGGTACGACTTCGAGCACCTGGCCCCGCATCCGCTTCTTCACGTTCGAAGGTGTGTCGACCACCATCAGCTTGCCTTTGTTCAGCAAAGCTACGCGCGTGCAGCGCTCCGCCTCATCGAGATACGGCGTGCTCATCAAGATCGTAATATTGGATTCGCACAGGCTGGAGAGGATCTTCCAGAACTCGCGCCGCGAGACCGGGTCGACACCGGTTGTCGGCTCATCGAGCAGCAGAATCTTCGGAGCATGAATGAGCGTGCAAGCGAGGGCAAGCTTCTGCTTCATCCCGCCCGACAAATAGTCTGCCAGCCGCTTGCGGAAGGGCGTGAGGCGAGTGAATTCGAGCAGTTCTTCACGCCGTTTGTGGTAATCGTACACCTGGTTGATCTCTGCGAAGAACTCGATATTCTCATCGGCGGTGAGATCGCCGTACAGACTGAAGCGTTGGGAGAGATAGCCGATGTTCTTCTTGACCGCGTCGGAGTCCCGACGAAGGTCCCTGCCCAGGATTGTCGCTGTCCCCGCTGTCGGGATTAGGATGCCGCAGAGCATCCGGATTGTCGTGGTTTTGCCGGCCCCGTCGGGTCCAACGAGGCCGAACATCTCACCCGAATCCACGGAAAGGCTCAGCCCGTCGACTGCTGTCAACGAGCCGAACGTCTTTGTGAGGCCCAGGATGTCGATGGAGGGAGTTGGCATTCAGAAAGAACTGGTTTGTTTGCTTGTCCACCTTGAATTGTGTGAGGAAGTCTGAACGGCAATCCAGGGGCGGACCCAACCGATCATTTGGCGACAACCGTAGCGTCCGCCGGCAGACCGGGCTTCAGCAATCCATCGGGGTTTT
>Ga0315286_10001907_pt1 | contig 19259 bp, 15 predicted proteins | sample YL17G10_0_MG_FD_205038 | JGI IMG/M metagenome (GOLD analysis project Ga0315286, IMG submission 205038) | Sediment microbial communities from Yellowstone Lake, YNP, Wyoming, USA - YL17G10_0 | ecosystem: Environmental > Aquatic > Freshwater > Lake > Sediment | place: USA: Wyoming | collected... | reverse complement strand
CAAGCGGCATTTTAAGTCCAGCCGCTATATCTTCCGCCGAGCATGGTCTGCGTTTGAGCATTTCGACAATATCATCGGTTTTGCCCTTAAGACCGCCTGTTTTTTCGCCGCCCCTGAAATCGGCGATGACTTCAGCATTTTTATAAATTTCCTCCGCAATCTGCCGCAGTCTTTCTCGGCTGACCGCCTTTACATTTTCAGCCGGCGGCCGACTCACGGTATTAAGCTGAACCTTATCAGGCCGGATTTTTTCGATGCAGGCGGCAATCTTCTCAATCTGCTCGACACTATCATTCAGGCCCGTGACCAGAAAGACTTCAAGCCAGTATTTGCCTTTAAATTCCCTGCGGAAATCGATTAATCCCTGCAGCATTTTATCGAAAGTTATCTGTGGAACCGGCCGGTTTATCTTTTTGAATGTTTCTTCGTCGCCGGCATCGAGCGAAGGCATAACTACATCGGCGCCGAGCAATTCCCCGCGGACCTGCCGGTCAAATAAAAGTGAGCCGTTGGTTATGACCGCTACCGGTATATCGGTAATCTGTTTGATTTTTTCTATCAGCCGGCCACAGTCACTGCACAGTGTCGGCTCACCAGAGCCGGAAAGCGTAATATAATCCGGGTTTGTCGACAGTTTGCTCTTAAGTTCAGAAATAATTTCGTCTATCGGCACCCAGCTTTTTCTGGCCGTTGTTTTTTGGGTTGTGCGTCCTACCTGGCAATACAAACAGTCGTACGTGCAGGTTTTGTGAGGGACAAGGTCGATGCCGAGCGACCGTCCCAGTCTTCTCGACGGCACAGGCCCAAAAACGTGCTCGTTTTTTTGTTCTGATTTATCATTCATGCTTCTTATTTTATAACCTTTTGCTGAAATTTTTACCACTTAAAATAGCAGGCAAAATGCCTGTAAAACAGTCCCGTCGCTCTCATAGTAAAAACCGCAAGAATCTGTATAGCCAGTACGGCAGCAAGGTTCAGCAAAACTACGAAATCCGAACCGCCTGCGATGTCTCCGAAATTACGGCTTGCGAACTGCAACTGCCAGGTGATGATGAAAAGTCCTGCCAGGAACAAATAATGCCAAAAGGCTTTTTTTACCGGTCTAAAAAGATAATCCGGCCTGAAAAGCATTGTCAGGTCTCTGCCGATGCTAATCGTCAGAACCGCCATTGGAAACAAAAACATCCCCAAGACCACAAAAGGAAGTAACGGCCATTGTGACCGGATACCTGCGAGAATGAAAATCATTTTTATGATAATCGCAGGCAGAAGAACAACGACAAGAGCGACAAAGAAGGAGTATAAGGATTCAAGAACTTTGAACAGAAAACCAATCCCTCCGAAAGTAATTTGCGGCAGAATTTCAGTATCAAATGCCGTTGCGTAGATAATTTCAGCATAGCACCAGAAAATTCCTCCCCAGACAAAAGCAGCTATTACCGACCCTACAGGCAACAAGACCCCTACCGTGCCGCCGCTCCTGCAGGGTATTGTAAAAGAGTAATCAAGATGAATGGTAAAAAATTTCAGAGCAGTTAAAACAAGTATGAAAAGAAGTGTTGCGAGGCTTTGTTTGTTGAAGATGGCCCGCCATGAATATTTGAAAACCGCTTCGAAAAAGCCCGGCAGAGGCTCTTCAAATTCTGCCGGCTGTTTAACTTTTTGCACCGGACCGTTTGACTCGGCAGGAATTATAAAGACTTGATTGCACCTGAGGCATCTTGCCCGTCTGCCTGCATAAACATCCTTAAAGGCGCATAAGTACTTGCAATCAGGACAGTTAAATATAATTGTAGCCATTTATTTTTACACTGTTACTGTGTTCATCGCATCCATAAAGCACTGATAATCATTGACCCATTTCTGTGCTTCGAGCAGGTCGATTTTGCCGGTCTTGACCAGCTTAGCCAGGTGATGTTCGAAGGTTACCATTTTTTCCTCGGGCTTGTTTTTGGTCTTTGTCTGAAGCTGCGAATAAAGCTGTTCGATTTTGCCGGTTCGAATGATATTTGCGCAGGCGTAACTGTTATTGAGTATCTCCATGCAGACTATTCTTCCCGTGCCGTCTTTTTTCGGAATGAGTTTCTGGCAGATGACGTAAGCAAGGCTCAATGAAAGCTGGTTTTGCACCTCATCATGCCGAGTAGATGGAAAATAATCCAAAATTCTTGTTACCGTTCCTGTAACATCGCGAGTATGCAGCGTCGAAAAAACCAGATGTCCCGTCTCGGCGGCCATCAGTGTCATTGCAATCGTTTCAGCATCCCTCATTTCGCCGACGAAGATAATCTCCGGGTCTTCACGCATCATAGCTTTCAGGCCGTCGGTGAACGACGGCACATCCCTTCCGACCTCACGCTGCGATATGACGGCGTTTTTCTGCTTAAGGATATATTCAATGGGGTCTTCGACTGAAATTACCCGACAGGCTTTTATCTCGCTTATCCTGTCGATAAAAGATGCGATGGTGGTTGACTTGCCCGCACCTGTGATGCCGGTAAGCAGGACAAGCCCGTTCTGCAGCCTGACAATATCTTTATAGACATCGTTTGGAAATCCGATATCTTCAAGTTTGGGTACATCAAGTCCCAGAGCTCTGATGGCTGCTGCCGGCCCGTCGTTGTCCACAAAGACATTGATTCTGAACTGCAAATCCGCATAGTGATATGAGCAATCGACATTGTTGTTTGCCTTGAATTCGACAATCTTTTTTTCGGCCAGCAGCGGGAAAATCAGCCCTTCGGCAATTTCCCTTGTTACAATCTGGCCCCGCAGTTTCATTAAGTCGCCGTCTACCCGGAAAGTCGGCTGAACACCGACTTTTATGTGCAGGTCGGAAACCCTCATAGCGCCATGTTTTTTGAAATAGGCGAGCATATCCTCGATGCTCCAGTCGCCGGAATCAGTAGTCCTGTAGACCTTATTCTTTACCGAATACTCCTGTGCCATAACACATCCTTTCAAAGCTGGATTACCAATTTTAAACCTTTGCCGGCCTAAAAGCAAATACAAAGACCTGATTACCCTTTGCAATATGTATAGAGTATTGTTATGATGTTTTGTTACCTATATGGCCGGGAAAAAAGAGCAAAAATTTGCTGAGATGTCATTTGGCGACCACCTTGAGGAACTTCGAGCAAGAATCATATTAGCGCTGCTGGGGCTTGGCGCCGGTTTGACAATTTGCATATTCTTTTCAGGATTTTTCCTCTCCCTCCTGGCAAAACCGTATATTCACGCTGCGCAGCAAATCGGCCTTGACGGAAATCTTCTGGCAATAACACTGTCGGAAAAATTCCTTGTATATATGAAGACATCACTTCTTTTCGGCATTGTCATTTCTTCGCCGTGGGTGTTTTACCAGTTATGGAAGTTTATCTCAGCGGGCCTTTATGTCCGCGAGAGAAAATTTATTTATATTATAATACCTGTCTGTGCGGCATTGTTTATAGTCGGTGCATTGTTTTTCCTGTTTGTCATTGCTCCGATTATGATAAGGTTTTTCATCGGTTTCGACGCCGGCATAAAATCCGTCCAAACGCAGGTAACACTTTCCAGCTACATAAATTTTATGTTTTCGATGATGCTGATTTTCGGTCTGTGTTTTCAGATGCCAGTTGCAATTGTGGCGGTAAACCGAATAGGAATCGTTTCACTCGAAAACCTTAAAAAAGCTCGGAAGTATATTCTGCTGGCGATATTTATTGTGGCAGCCGTTGTTACACCTTCTGCGGACATGATAAGTCAAATTGCCCTTGCGGTGCCGATGTATATTTTATTTGAACTGGGAATCCTCTTTTGCCGACCATAGTTTTATCCGACAGCGACTAACCCCCTTTCCCCTAAACCCTAAACCTACTTTTTTACTTCCTTGTCCTTGTCTTCGTCAGGTTTGGTCTTTTCTTCTATCTGGTCCTTGGTCTCGTTCATTCCTTTCTTAAATTCTGTAAGGCTTCTGCCGAGCGAGCGTGCTACCTCCGGCAGGCGTCTGCCGAAAATAAGTAAGGCAATAATCAATATTACCAGTATTTCGGGCCAGCCGACTGAACCCCATGCCAATATGTTTTGAGCTAAATTTGCCATATTAAACTCCGTTTTTCTGCTGTGTATTATCTGTTATAAAATCAATACAAGTTGACGCGCAACTTCTGTAATAGTATAATCATAGACAGTTAAAGTTGCAAGCGACTAAAATTAAGACAAACTTACACTTTTAGAAAGGCTTTTTCCTTGCCCCTTATCAATAATACTGTCAATACCGGCAAAAGTTCTCTGCCGCAAAGGCCGCTTGGCAAAACAGGCTTTAAAGTCTCAATTATCAGTATGGGCGGAATTGTTGTAATGAATGCAGAGCCTTCTCATGCCGGAAAAGTGGTGGCCGAGGCAATAGACAAAGGCGTAAATTACTTCGATGTTGCTCCCTCTTATGGCGATGCAGAACTTAAACTTGGTCCGGCATTAAAGCCTTTCCGCAAAGATGTATATTTTGCCTGCAAAACGGGTCAGCGTTCCCGCAGCGGCGCCGCCAGCGAGCTTAAGCAGTCGCTCAAGCATCTCGAAACCGACCATCTTGACGTTTATCAGCTTCACGGACTTGTTGACGTGGAGAAGGATGTCAAGACCGCACTTGGTAAAGATGGGGCGATTAAGACCTTTGTAGAGGCGAAAAAAGCCGGGGTTATAAGAAACATCGGCTTTTCTGCACATAGTCCTGCCGCAGCGATAACAGCGATGAAGGAGTTTGAATTCGACACTATAATGTTTCCGGTAAATTTCTGCACACATTTTAACAGCGGTCTTGAAACGGAAGTTCTTGCCCTTGCGAAAAAACAAAATATGGGCATTATCGGCATAAAGGCGATTGCCAAACAGAAACGGCGGAAAAGCGATGTCGGCGTTTCATACCCGAAATGCTGGTATGAACCTTTTGATGACTATCAGATAGTCGAGCCGGCCTTAAGCTGGGCGCTCGAGCAGGGCATTTCGCTGACGATACCGCCCGGCGAAGAGAGCCTTTTTCGGCTGTGTTTGGAGCTGGCGCCGCACTGCAGGAAACTTACAGAATCACAGTTGAAGAACCTTGAGGCAATTTCTTCCGCTGTTGAGCCGATTTTCCCGGAATAGAGATTTATTATTACTGTATTTATGTCCGAGATAAGTAAAACTCGAAGCCAGACGGTCATAAGCTATTTGCTTATATTCCTGTTTATTCTTGCAGCTATTGCTATAGGCATAAAGCAGCAGTTTTATGAAAAATCTGTCCTTGGAGATACAATCCTTTCTGACGGTCTTTTCGGCACAAATTTCTCCCCTGCCGGAGATGTTGAGACCTACAATTCGGATAATCTATACGAAAAAATCGACGGCAAGGCCGATTTATACCTTAACAATGGTTTTGTTTCGCTTCAGTGCCGCCGTTTTGCAGACAAATCCAAAAAAGACTCCTGGGCGGAAGTTTATCTTTACGATATGACCAACGGCGAAAACGCCTTCGCAGTTTACAGCCTTCAGAAAAGAAGCGAAAGCACGCCCCTCGATTGGGCACAGTTCGGCTATTCGACTTCGGATTCCGTTTATGCTGCTTTCGGCAAATATTATACGGAGATTCTCCTGTCATCTGAAAATAATACGCTTTTGGCCTCAGCGCAAAATGCCGCAAAAAATCTCTCATCAGCCATTTCCGCAGGTAAAACGGAAATACCATTTCTTAACCTTTTTCCCACAGAAAATCTCGTCAATGATTCTTTTAAGTTCATTAATGCCGACGCCTTCGGCTGCAGCGACCTTGAAAATATTTTCGCGGCAGAATACAAAATCAATGGAAACAATATAACGGCTTATTTAACCAAAAACCGCCCCGCCGATACATTCGCAAAATATTATCGCTTCCTGACAGATAACGGAGCAAAAGAATTACGGCACAATATCAAGCTGCCAGACTGTAAAGCTGTGGAACTTTTCGGCACAAACGAAATATTTTTCAGAACTGGCGGCTATTTCGCCGGTGTGCGGGGTTCTGCGCCGATTGAAGACTTGCAAAAATTGGCGGAAAAACTTATAGTAAGCCTTTCCAGGCAAAAATGACACATCACGATAAAATATCGAGAAGGGAATTTCTGGCCCGCTCCGCAAAGGCCGGCATATCCATCGCAGCCGCTGCCGGTGCGGCACGCCTGCTTTATGAATCTGATGTGCAGAATATGCTTCCAAAGCCTTCGATTGTTTCAGGTTTGAAGGATTATTCGGTTTCTTCCGTTGCCGGACAGACGATGAGCATTGTATCAGGTTCAAACCGCAGCGCAACAATCCGCAAGGCCGTGGAGCTTCTTGGCGGCATAAACCGTTTTGTAAAGCCGGGCGAAACCGTTCTGCTCAAGCCCAATGTCGCCTTTGCAAGTCCGCCGAGAGTCTGCGCCACCAGCCATCCCGACATCATTTCTGAAATCGCCAGACTTTGTTATGAGCAGGCAAAAGCAAAAAAAGTTTATATTACCGACAATCCCTTAAATGACCCAAAAAGCTGTTTCGAATTAAGCGGGATTGCATCTGCCGCACAGCAAAGCGGTGCGGAAGTAATTCTGCCAAAGGCTGATTATTTCAGGCCGCTGACACTGACCGGCGGCAGATTGATAAAAAACTGGCCCGTCCTTTATGAACCGCTCAAAAATGTTGATAAGGTTATCGGCATAGCAGTCATCAAGGACCACCATCGCAGCGGCGCATCTATGACGATGAAAAACTGGTACGGCCTTCTCGGCGGCGGCAGAAACACCTTCCACACCGACATCAACACCATCATCACGGAACTTGCGATGCTCGTAAAACCGACGCTTGTTATTCTCGATGCCACCGAAGTAATGATTTCCAACGGCCCAACAGGCGGCTCAGCTTCAGACTTAAAACAGACTAATATAATGATAGCAGGCTGCGACCAGGTCGCTGCCGACAGTTTCGGTGCCACTCTATTAAATATGAAACCCGCAGCACTGCCGTATCTTTTAAAGGCCCAGGAGCTAAAGCTTGGCACAACTGATTATGAATCTTTAAAACCGATTTACGCGAAAGCTGAAGGGTAAAAAAAATGAAAAAATTCTGCTGTATATTGATAATTATTGGTATCTTTTCTCAAATTTCGGCCAGCAATGCCGATAGTCTGGTTAATCCGTTTACAACTTCGGGCAACTGGTACAAGGCAAACCTGCACACACATACGACGCTTTCGGATGGAGACGTGAATTTGCCGATACGGGTCAAACAATATCGTGACAGAGGCTATCAGGTGCTTGCGGTTACCGACCATGAAAAAACCAACCAAATCGCCGGATATTCGGACCCGATTTTTCTGCTGCTGAATGGAATGGAGACACATCCGCGGAGCAACTCACAGATACCATATCATTTTGTATGTCTGAATATCCCTGAGGGATTGAAATTCGCGGCAGATGTAAACGCCGCGGAACGTATCCGGCAGGTCAAGGCCGGCGGCGGGGAAATTATTTTTGCGCATCCATACTGGTCGGGGCATACTATTAATGATATGCTGGCCGTCGACGGCTATATCGCGATGGAAGTGTATAACGGCGAATTTCGATATACCGGCAAAGGATATAATTCCGTCCAGTGGGACCAGTTGCTTAATACTGGCCGCATCATACCGGCTGTTGCAAACGATGATTTGCACAACAGTGCGCTAATCGGCCAGAGCTGGACAATGATAAAAGCAAAGGAACTTACACCCAAGGCGATAATGGAGGCCTTGCGGACAGGCAGTTGTTATTCCTCGTGCGGACCGGCGTTCGAGGATTTTCATATCGATGCCAATTCCGCCGTGGTGAAATGCTCGCCGGTGGTCGAGATATGCTTTATGGGACAAAACACATTCAGTCATAATGTGACGGCTGACCCAAATCATCTGATAACTACCGCGAAATATAAACTTCCGGAAAAAATAAGATGGGTCCGGGCGGAAATAGTCGACGCGAACGGCAGGCACGCATGGACAAACCCGATTGTTATTGAGAAACCGAATAAAAATTAGTTTTTGAAAATATTATGAGAATAACTACAACAAGAAGAATAAGTCAGGTTTTCTTTTTTACACTTTTTATCTGGCTGTGCATCGTAACGGCCGTCGGCGAAAAATTCTGGCAGCTTCGCGGCTGGCCGGTGAATATTTTCCTGCATCTTGACCCCCTTGCCGCAGTTTCGACAGGCCTTTCGACGCACAGGCTCTATGCCCCTCTGCTATGGGCACTTTTGACCATCATTCTTACAATCATTGTCGGCAGATTTTTCTGCGGCTGGGTATGTCCTTTCGGCACATTACATCAGTTTGTTTCATATCTTTCACACGCAGGCAAAACCGCTCCTAAACTTATCTCGCTTCATAAATACCGCAGGAGCCAGAATATAAAATATTACATATTAGCTGCATTTTTAGTTATCGCCGCCCTGCCGTCCCTGCAAAACCTCCAGACCGGTCTGCTTGACCCCATTCCGCTCTTTAGCCGCACTGTTAATCTTTTGCTTTTGCCGATTGTTGACAACACGGTAAACATTCTTTCAGCAACGGACAAATTTTTCCGGACAGCACCGCTGATTCTGTCGGTCTTCCTTGTTTTTGTGCTTTTGAACTTATTTATCCCGCGATTTTTCTGCCTGCATATCTGCCCGCTCGGCGCCCTTTTTGGATTATCGAACAGATTCGCAATCTGGCGGATAAACCGCAATGCCAACTGCACCGACTGCAAACTGTGTAATGCTCATTGTCAGGGTTCCTGTCAGCCTTCTGAAACAGTCAAATTAAGCGAATGTGTGCTGTGCTTTAATTGCCTCGACATCTGTAAGTTTGACGCGATTGATTTCAGCACTGCTGCTTCTGAGACCGTTCAGGTTTCTCCAGATATGTCTCGCCGCGGTTTTATCGCGGCCGTTTTTACAGGCCTGCTTGCGATGCCTGCCTTTAAGCTCATCCGTTCCGCCGTCGATTCACAAGGCGTTATTCGTCCGCCCGGCGCGCTGGCAGAAAAGGAATTTATAAAGCGATGTTTAAAGTGCGGCCAGTGTATGCGGATTTGTCCTACGAATGTAATCCAGCCGGCAGGTTTGGATGCCGGCCTGACAAATCTCTGGACGCCGATAATGAACAACCGCATCGGCTCAAGCGGCTGCCAGTTGGAATGCGTCGCCTGCGGCTATATGTGCCCTACCGCGGCGATAAGACCGCTGACGCTGGCTGAAAAAATCGGCAAAGGGAAATTCGCCGATAAGGGCCCTATTAAGCTCGGCACTGCTTTTGTCGACCGTGCAAGATGTCTGCCGTGGGCTTTTAATACGCCCTGCATTGTCTGTCAGGAAAACTGCCCTGTCAGTCCCAAGGCAATTTATACACGCACAATATTTGCTAACGTATCTGACTATCCGCTTAAAATTAAAAACGCAGAAAATAACAAAATACAGCTTGAGAAAGATATTCTTTCTCCCGAAAGGTTCTCAACCGGCGATTATTATTGTCAGTTCAGTTCTGACGGAAAAACGGTACAGGCAAAGATTGTTTCAAATACCGCTGATACTATTAAAATATCTTCGGACATTCTGCCTGCAATTTCCCCGATATCCGGCAGCGAAGTTCAAATTCAAATAAAGCTTCAGCAGCCGTATATTGACCCGGTTCTCTGTATCGGATGCGGTCTTTGCGAGCACGAATGTCCTGTCAACGGCAAAGGCGCTGTTTTTGTAACGCCTTTCGGTCAGACCAGAGAAAAATAAAATAAGATATTTATTTAAAACTTTAATTTGATAGAATAATAACCGTATTTTTTGGAGGTAATAAGACGTGGAAAATAAACCGATGAACAGGCGCCAGTTTTTGAAGACAACGGCCGGAGCCGGAATCGTTTCAGCAATCGCATCCGGCAGCGTATTGGCCGCCGTAGTTGACGCCAACAAACCTTCTGAACCGAACAAACCCGCCGAGAAAAAGGAGACTTATCCGCAGGTTCCTACTCGCCTGCTTGGCCGGACAAAGATTCCTGTGCCTATCCTGTCTTTTGGCGCGATGTTTGATATAGTTGAGAACCAGATACTGCTCTACAAGACCCTGCAATGGGGTGTTAATTACTGGGACACCGCTCTCGGTTATGCCGGCGGCAATAGTGAAACAGGTATAGGTCAGTTCCTTGCCAAAAATCCCGACCGGCGAAAGGAAATCTTCATAGTCACCAAGGCAAGCGGCGCAAAAGATGCCGCTTCACGCACCAAATGCCTGCAGACATCTCTCCAAAGAATGAATACGAATTATATCGATTTGTATTATGGCGTTCACGCCTTAAGCGACCCGGCGGGACTGACGGATGAGCTTAAACAGTGGGCCGCCGACGCAAAAGCCAAGGGCCAGATAAAGTATTTCGGTTTCAGTACGCACTCAAATATGGCTGCCTGCCTAATGGCCGCCTCGAAGCTCGACTGGATTGACGCGATAATGACAAGCTATAATTATCGTCTAATGCAGGATGCGAATCTGTCTGCTGCGATTGATGCCTGTCATAAGGCAGGTATCGCTCTTATAGCGATGAAAACTCAGGCCCTCAAATCGGACACCAAGGATAGTAATTCTCTTGACAATTACTTCATCCAGAAAGGCTTTTCGGAAGGCCAAGCCAAAATTAAAGTTGTCCTTCAGGATGAGCGGATATGTTCAGCCTGTGTCGGCATGAAAAACGTTGCGACTCTCACATCAAATGTCGCTGCGGTCCTCGACAAGACCGAATTGACTCAAAGCGATTTGGAATTTATGGATGCTTATGCGAAACAGACGTGCAGCGGTTATTGTGCAGGCTGTTCTAATCTTTGTGCCGCAGCGGCTCCTCAGATGCCCTATATCAATGATGTGATGAGGTCTTTGATGTATCATCACAAATACGGCGATACAGGTCTGGCAAAAGAAGTCTTCGGCCAGGTCTGCCGACAGGTTGCCGGCCCGATAAGCGGTTTTGATTATCGCTCTGCCGAGAAGGTCTGTCCCAATGGAATACCTATCGCCTCTCTGATGAGAGACGCTGAGAAACTGCTGGCGTAAGAACCAGTGCGGCAATAAATTAAATTTTTCCGCCGTCTGGTTTGTTATCCTCGGGCAATTGAGGAAACAACAATGCTCTATGGTATGGTAATTGCACAACACGGCAGGAAATACCGAATTTTTTAAGTGCTTCAATTATCCCGGCGGTTTTTTCATCTTTAGGACTGAGAAAAATCACGTTTTCACTTTTCTGAATTATTTCCTGTATCTCTTCCGTAATATGTTCCGGCCTGTCAAAACTCGGGTATGGCTTGGTTTTGTCTGTCAGATGTTCCATTTTCCTCACGCCATAGAATATCAACCCTTCGTCACGCTCGTCCACCGTGCACAATTTGTGGTTGTCATCTGGCAGATAGTCTTTTACCTGTGTCCATAAAAGCTGCATATTGTTATTAGTTGGATAGTAAGCCAGTGCCAGCTTCGCGGCCAGCAGAAGCAGAATCCAGCAGCCGACCAGCTTTATTGGGCGAGCGAAAGATTTTACCGCATTTGTAATCGACATATCGTCAAACTCGGGAACTTTTTGTGCCCACAGTTTCGCTGTGGCTATTGTCAGCGGAACAAAAATAGGAAGGACATACAGACCGAGCTTGGAGCTTGCAAGACACAGAATAATCAGCGGAACAAAAAAATAGCATAGTAAAAACAGTATTTCGGGTTTTGCCGGTAATTCTTTCCACCAGAGCTTTTTAAATAAGGTGGATTTAATCAATTCTTTCTGTTTCAACCAGACTGCCGACCACGGCAAAGACCCTGCTGTCAAAATCGGAAGATAAATCAAGGCGTAGATTAAACCAGAATTTCTGTTGTATCTTGCCGTAAAGAGTCGCCCTGAAACCTGGCTGTCAAAAAAGTAACCAAATGCCCCCGGAATTTTGAGTCCCACCCAAATATACCAGCTTAATCCGATATCTGAAAATATCAAAATTCCCAAAAGCGACCACGGTGTCAGGAAATAACGAAATACTTCTTTTCTGACCAGAAGAAATACAAACATTCCGCCGCAGGGAATCAGTAGTGCAGGACCTTTGGCAAGAAATCCAAAACCGGCCGCGGCGCACAGAAGCATTTGCCACAGAACTCGCGTTTTACCTTGCGATTGGACGCTGTTCCAAAAACACAGTGCTGAAATGGTAACCCAGAATGCAAGGAGTGTATCCGGCGTTACAAAGTTTGCGGCAAAGAAGGGAACAATTGTTGTCGCATAAATAAGTGACGATAACAAAGCCGGAAATTTGTTTTTGAATATTGAAAAACTCAATGCGCCGACCGCTAAACTTGTGAGAACAAAAAACAGTCCGTGAAAAAAACGAACGGCAAATTCATTGTGTCCGAACAGTTTCAGGCCGCCCATTACCGCCCAGTAAATCATTATTGGTTTATCTAAATGTATTTCATCTTCGTTTCGGCAGGGTATTAAAAGACTGCCTTTATTTTGCATTGTAATGGCGGCGCCGACGTAACGCCCCTCATCCGGCCGCCATAAACCGCGGGAACCCTGGAACAAAAAAGCCAGGGCTGATATACAGGCAACCAGCACTACAATTGTAATTATCTCTACGTAATAATTTTTCAATCTTATTAACCTGTTCTATTCATTGTTATCCATCAATACGAAGTGAGACAGTAAAAATTATAAAGTAAAAGATAGCTGTTAGCAAGAGGACGTGTTCTCATAAACAGTCAAAAAAAGGAGGGGGCCAACGGCACTGCCAATGCTTCGGCAGGGTCAAAAATTAATTTAACATACCAAACATTTAATCAGCAAAAACGGCAGGAAAAGAAATATGAATACAATCAATAGAATTGGCAGTATTAACGGCAGAGCTATTAATCCCAACATTACCAGTAGTATAGAAAAAACGGCTCCGACAATGATTAAAGGCAGTAAAACAAGCGGCAGGAAAATCAGCGAAACCATCACCCTTAGTATACAGAAAGTAATTTTAAGAAGCACTGCTGCAAACAAAAGTGCCATCAAAATCATAATGCAAAATATCGCACCCATAACATTTATCCTGCAAATTAGTTATTATATATAAATATACCCCGCCTTTTTATTATGTCAAACAAAATTTCTGCGTCGGTTAGGATATTTAATTGATAATAAGCACTTGTTAGAAAAACGAACAAGTTAAAAGCTGTCACAATTTTGCCATATTCAAATTAGGTTATTTAAAACCAAGATTCCTGGTATCCGCTTCATCCTGCTCCTCTTCGGATTTTATCAGGTTGAATATAGCCTTCAATAAGTGATAGTGTTCGCCTGATAGTATCTTTTTTTTGTCTTCCTCACAAATACCTCCAAAAAAGACATATTCAATTTTGCAAGAAATAAAGTTCTTGTTGACGTAAAAATGAAACTGGCCCCCTAAAAGGTCTTCTGGCGAACGCAGATAGTAATAAGAAGGAGGCAGATAAAGTTCTTCTCGTTTTTTCTTGCCATCAGTAGGCACATATTCAAAGTATAAAATATACTTGATCATTAAGGCATTTAAAGCATCAATACGTTCATCTTCCTCACCATAACAATACTTTCCCCAAAGCTTCCCTAAATCTTTAACCGTAGCCTCATAATGCTCATTCATCTCTTTTTCGCGAGTTTGTTTATCGTTCATTTTTTTCAACTTTCAACATAAGTTGGCAGGCAAAAGTTGTTAAGATAGGGGATAATGGAATCGTTGAAAAAATCACATAAATACTCCATCTTACAAACCGTCGGTAATACTTAAGAAGCATCGCCATAACATCAGTGTAAAATCCGTGTTAATCCGTGTCAAACCAAATTTTGCGCAAAGGAAAGGGCCTGCTGCGTTAAGCAACAGGCCCTTATAATCCTGCCTGCCCTCCGTAGCCAAATGGCGAAGGAGGGGCGATGACGTATTTTTAGCGTGGAATTTTCCGCAAGTACGAGGCGCCTGCCCTGCTGCCGGCCGCAGGCATAGGGTTTTAACTTTTTAATTCGATGTTTGATGTTCAGCGTTCGATGTTCGACGTTAACTTTTCAATTTTAAATTATTTTTGAACAGTGTTAATCCGTGTCTATAAAAGTCAGTGTTGGTCAGTGTCTTTGTTAAGTCTGTGTCAGTCAGTGTTCATAAAAAAGGAAAGGGCCGACTCGTTTTGCGAATCGGCCCTTAAAAAAAATCCTGGCGATGACCTACTCTCGCCTCGAAAGACTACCATTGGCCCGACGGGCTTAGCTTCTGTGTTCGGAATGGGAACAGGCGTTTCCCCGCCGGTAATGTCACCAGGAAGTTCTTTATCCGGCTTACGCCGGACGAAATCAAAAATTAGTGTAGATGTCTTTGCGTCATAAAATATACAAACCATACTATCAATCTATGATTGATATGGTCAAGTGATTGAGCGTTAGTACCGGTTAGCTGAACCCCTTTCGGGGCTTACACACCCGGCCTATCAACCTCGTAGACTCCGAGGGCTCTTCATCCCGCACCTACTTCACATTCTCATCGTAAATCAAGCCTTGCCTGAGTCAAAATCAAAAAAATAAGCAAATACCTGATTTATAAACAAGAATACAAAGTAGGTGCGGGAACGGAATCCTCATCTTGGGATGGGCTTCACGCTTAGATGCTTTCAGCGTTTATCCTTTCCCGACATAGCTACCCGGCGGTGCCGCTAGCGCGACAACCGGTTCACCAGAGGTCAGTGTTTCCCAGTCCTCTCGTACTAAGGAAACATTCCCTTCAAGATTCCTACGCCCACGGCAGATAGGGACCGACCTGGCTCACGCCGGTCTGAACCCAGCTCGCGTACCACTTTAATCGGCGAACAGCCGAACCCTTGGGACCACCTTCAGCCCCAGGATGTGATGGGCCGACATCGAGGTGCCAAACCGCACCGCCGCTATGGACGCTCGGGTGCGATCAGCCTGTTATCCCCAGAGTACCTTTTATCTGTTGAGCGATGGCCTTTCCACTCAGAACCACCGGATCACTAAGTCCTGCTTTCGCATCTGTTCGACCTATAAGTCTCACAGTTAAGCACCCTTATACCTTTGCGCTCTATGCGTGATTGCCAACCACGCTGAGGGTACCTTTGAACTTCTCCGTTACCGTTTGGGAGAAGACCGCCCCAGTCAAACTGCCCGCCTAGCACTGTTCCATGCCCGGATTCACGGGTCATGGTTAGATGACTAACATAGCCAGGGTGGTATTTCAACGTTGGCTCCCCGCTGTCCAGAAACAGCGGATCATCGCCTCCCACCTATCCTACGCAAGATATGACAGGCACCAATACCAGGCTACAGTAAAGGTTCACGGGGTCTTTCCGTCTTGCCGCGGGTACGTGGTATCTTCACCACAACTACAATTTCACCGAGTCCGTCCTTGAGACACTGCTCCAGTCGTTACGCGGTTCATGCACGTCGGAACTTACCCGACAAGGAACTTCGCTACCTTAGGACCGTCATAGTTACGGCCGCTGTTTACCGGGGCTTCGGTCGCCAGCTTCTCAGCCTTATGGCCAATGACCGCCTTCCTTAACCTTCCGGCACTGAGCACGCGTCATTCTGTATACATCCACTTTAAGTGTTAGCACAGAACTGTGTTTTTGATAAACAGTCGCCAGAGCCATTTCTCTGCGCCCTCTGAACCAACTATAAGCTGGTTCAGGAGGGACCCCTTATTGCGAACTTACGGGGTCAAATTGCCTAGTTCCTTAAGAACGGTTATCTCGAGCGCCTTAGGATACTCTCCTTACCTACCTGTGTCAGTTTTAGTACGGTCGGATCGACTTCATCCTACGACAGTTATTTCTAAACACTTCTTACTTTCACTTCGGCAACTTAAATCGGCCTCGACCTTGCGGTACCCGCACGACTAACCACGGGATGATTCTGGGAAATGCGTCACTGTCTTCGTCCATCGAACCGGTGCAGGAATATTAACCTGCTGTCCATCGTCTACGCCTTTCAGCCTCGACTAAGGGGCCGACTAACCCTGGGCGGATTTACCTTCCCCAGGAAACCTTAGGTTTTCGGCGAACAGGATTCTCACCTGTTTTATCGTTACTCATACCGGCATAATCACTAACAGCCGCTCCACGACTCGTCACCGTATCGCTTCTACGCTGGCTGTTACGCTCTCCTACCACTCCGATAGCCCCCCTAAGGGGGTATCGAAATCCGCAGCTTCGGTTTTATGCTTATTCCCGTTCATTATCGGCACCAAACTGCTCGGTCAGTAAGCTATTACGCACTTTTTAAATGGTGGCTGCTTCTAAGCCAACATCCTGACTGTCATAGCAATTCGACTTCCTTATGAACTTAGCATAAATTCGGGACCTTAGCTGGCGGTCTGGGTTGTTTCCCTTTTGACCACGAATGTTATCACCCGCAGACTGACTGCCGGGCTGGAACCTGCGGTATTCGGAGTTTGGTTGGGGTAAGTAGACTGGTGGTCCCTTGTCCCCATTCAGTAGCTCTACCCCCGCAGGCAATCACCCGACGCTAGCCCAAAAGTTATTTCGGAGAGAACGAGATATCTCCACGTTTGATTAGACTTTCACTCCTCCACACAGCTCATCCCATAACTTTTCAACGTTAACGGGTTCGGTCCTCCAGAGATTTTTACATCTCCTTCAACCTGGCCATGTGTAGATCACGTGGTTTCGCGTCTACCACCTGCGACTATTCGCCCTATTCAGACTCGCTTTCGCTACGGCTGGCCCCCTTAAGGGGTTAACCTTGCCACAAACGGTAACTCGCCGGCTCATTATGCAAAAGGCACGCGGTCAGGCATTCCCATCCGAAGACGGGCATAGCCCTCCCACAGCTTGGTAAGTGTATGGTTTCAGGTGCTTTTAACTCCCCTAATAGGGGTGCTTTTCATCTTTCGCTCGCGCTACTTTTTCACTATCGGTCGTCGAGTAGTACTTAGCCTTGGAGAGTGGGCTCCCCGGATTCGCACGGAGTTTCACGAGCTCCGTGCTACTCTGGTACATCGGCAATAACGGAGGGCTCTCGCTTTCGCATACAGGACTATCACCTTCTGCGGTTCCGCTTTCCAGCGGATTCTGCTTGCGATGCCTTTGTAACTCCTTACCGATGCCCGCAACCCCATCCTGATTGCTCAGAATGGTTTGGGCTCTTCCGCGTTCGCTCGCCGCTACTGACGGAGTCTCAATTGATTTCCTTTCCTGCAGGTACTGAGATGTGTCAGTTCCCTGCGTTCGCTTCAATCGACCTATGCATTCAGCCGATGATGACCCAGATTACGCTGGGCCGGGTTTCCCCATTCGGACATCCCGGGATTAACGGTTGCTCGACACCTGCCCCGGGCTTATCGCAGCCAGCCACGTCCTTCATCGCCTCTCGACGCCTAGACATCCTCCATACACCCTTAGTAACTTGACCATATCAATCAAGGATTGATATTTTCCGGTTTGGATAATATTTTCGACGCTTGATGTCGTTGTGTTTATACACATACGTACACCTATTTGAGACATCTACACTATTTACTTGTAAAAGAACAAAATTTCCAATGGAGACGACCGGGATCGAACCGGCAACCTCCGGCTTGCAAAGCCGGCGCTCTCCCAGTTGAGCTACGTCCCCGGGCCAATTAGCAGAAATTTCAAATTACTTGAATGGGCCCGGGAAGAGTCGAACTTCCGACCTTGCGCTTATCAGGCGCACGCTCTAACCAACTGAGCTACGAGCCCATTCCAATAAGGACAAGTCAGCAGCCTTAGTGCTCGCATAAGCATAAGTCGGTTTTTCAAGGCTCATCTTCGATAGTATTATCTTAAAAAAGAACAAATAAAAATGCCGCTGTTTTTAACTGACAGCGACATTTTCAATAGACGCGAAATAATAGTCAGTCAGTAATCAGCAATCAAGGACAAAAATCAATTATTTTTAAAATTTCTCGCAACTCCACTCCAAAAAATTCTTCCACCACCCTTATACAAAGGCAGCTTCCGCCACGTTTGCAACAAAGTAATATATATACTCATCGACAAGTAGTCAAGTTCTTTTTATTCAAAAAATACAGAAAAACTGAAAGTATAATACAGAATACAGGAGATAGAATGTAGGGTATGGGAAAATAGGGTAGCTGACTGCAGGCCGATAGAGCCGGCAGGTGGCACCAAAGACAGGAAATAAGGAAAATCGAACTTTGATAAGTAATGCTGCGGGAGAGTCTTGTTGCAAACAACATCAAAAACGATATACTTGCCCGTTATTATAATCGCCGCTATAAGAGTCAGCAGCTAAGTTAAAAAGTGACAGGAAATTATGAATAGAAAATTGCCGAAAGCTGGGACAATTCAAATTGTGCCCTCGGTCTTAAGTGCAGACTTTGCTCATCTTGCAGATGAAATCGCAGAAGTTGAAAAGACCGGAGTTGAAATGATACACCTCGATGTTATGGACGGTCATTTTGTGCCGAACATAACAATCGGCCCTCTTGTCATCGCTAAAATCCGCAAATACTCAAACCTTATGTTCGACAGTCACCTGATGATTAGCGAACCGCAAAAATATGCCGACGAATTCATAAAAGCAGGCGTTGACCATATCACCTTCCACGTCGAAGTCGTGCCAAATCCAACAGATTTCATCAAAAAACTTCACAACGCCGGTATAACCGCCGGAATCTGCCTTAATCCTGAAACGCCTGTATCGAAAATTGAAAAATACGCCCCCCTTGCAGATATGATTTTAGTTATGACGGTCCATCCGGGCTTTGGCGGCCAGAGCTTCATTCAACAGGCCGCCGACAAGATTAAACCTATTCGTCAAATCGTCGGACCAAATATCAGAATCGAGGTCGACGGCGGCATTGACCCTGAAACTACGCCAATCGTAACCGGCCTGGGTGCTGATACGCTCGTCGCAGGCTATGCAATATTCGCAAAGCCAAATCGTTCGCAGGCAATAGAGGCGATACGCAAGGCCTGCCGATAACTACCCCCTGCAAATACAAAGAAAATCCAAAAACAGCACCAAATTATTAAAATTTATTGGCATTTATATGATAAAATGGTTAAACTTGGCAAAATAAAATGATGGACATGAGAAAATCAATTCGCCACACAACTCCTCCAATCTGTAAGACTATCCCGGCAGGCTTTATTCTTATTCTTATGATTGCAGGCTTTCTTACTGTCACGGCCAATATGGCAAATGCAGCGACTTATTACCTCGATG
>Ga0315286_10001906_pt1 | contig 19261 bp, 15 predicted proteins | sample YL17G10_0_MG_FD_205038 | JGI IMG/M metagenome (GOLD analysis project Ga0315286, IMG submission 205038) | Sediment microbial communities from Yellowstone Lake, YNP, Wyoming, USA - YL17G10_0 | ecosystem: Environmental > Aquatic > Freshwater > Lake > Sediment | place: USA: Wyoming | collected... | reverse complement strand
AACCTCTTCTGGCACGACATGACCACCCAGGAGGTCCATGAGCTGGCCCTCTTCATCCAGGAGAAGGGCCGCTACGAGGACGGCACGCTCATCCTTCCCACGGACCCCAAGATGAAGGACGTCCTGGTCCGGCTCGGGGCCCTCCACATACAGATCGAGGACAACATGCTCTTCGACCAGTACGCCTACGCCCTGGTCCGCTGCGCGGGCCTCGACCAGAACATGAAGCCGCGGAAGTTCAAGCGCGCCCGCGTGCCCAAGGGCCAGAGGGGCGGCATACCCGCGCCCGACGGCACAGACCCGCTGACCTACGTCTCGGAGCTGGCCGGCGTGAGGATATGGGCCCGGGCACCGACCAGGGTCGGTGCCAGAATGGGCCGGCCCGAGAAGGCCAAGGAGCGGAGGATGAAGCCCCCGCCCCACGTGCTGTTCCCCGTCGGGCAATCGGGCGGCATGCAGCGGCTAGTGAAGGAGGCGGCCCTGGACGGGGTCATCGAGGTCGAGGCCAACCCGCGCGTGTGCCTCCGGTGCAGAAAGGAGAACATACTCCCGTTTTGCAAGTGCGGCGGCCACACGGTCGCCAGGAACGAGCCAAAGAAGATGACGATCAACGTCGCCCAGATGTTAGCGGAGGCCAAGGAGAGGCTCGGCGAGCCCAACGTCGGCTCCATAAAAGGCGTCCAGGGGATGATATCGAAGACAAAGACGCCCGAGGCCCTCGAGAAGGGCGTCCTCCGGGCCAAGCACGGCGTCTGGGTCTTCAAGGATGGGACCATCCGGTTCGACCTCACGGACGTGCCGCTCTCGCACTTCAAGCCCCGCGAGATCGGCCTTCCGGTCGAGAGGGCCATTGACCTCGGCTACACCGAGGACCTCGAGGGGAACCCGCTGCTATCCGACGATCAGATAGTGGAGCTCAAGGTCCAGGACGTCATCGTGAGCGGGCGGTGCGGGCGCTATCTCCTTGCGGTCGCCAAGTTCATCGACGACCTGCTCGTGAAGTTCTACGGCCAGAAGGCCTACTACGAGGCCGTCACGCCCGAGGACCTATTCGGCGAGCTGGTGGTGGGCCTAGCCCCGCATACATCGGCGGGCATACTTGGTAGGATAATCGGCTATACCCAATCCGCTGTCTGCTTCGCCCATCCCTACTGGCATGCGGCCAAGCGGAGGAACTGCGACGGCGACGAGGACTCGGTCATGCTCCTCATGGACTGCCTGCTGAACTTCTCGAAGCACTTCCTGCCGGAGAGGCGCGGCGGCCTCATGGACGCGCCGCTGGTCCTTTGCGTGAAGCTGAACCCTAGCGAGATTGACAAGGAGGCCCAGAACCTGGACTGCGGCAAGGTCTATCCGCTGGAGCTTTATGATGCAGCCATGAGGAACGCCTCCCCGAAGGAGGTGGAGAAGTTGATGGACATGGTCTCGGGGCGTATAGGGAAGCCATCGCAGTACGAGGGCTTCTTCTTCACGCACAACACATCGGATATCAACCTGGGCCCCAAGGCCTCATCCTACAAGACCCTGGTCACGATGATGGAAAAGCTCGAGGCCCAGTTCGAGCTCGGGCGGAAGATACGGGCGGTGAACGTGTCCGATGTGGCCGCGAAGGTCATAGAGTCCCACTTCCTCCCCGACTTGGTGGGCAACCTCAAGCGGTTCTCGAAGCAGTCGTTCCGGTGCACGAAATGCAGCAGGAAGTACCGAAGGATGCCCTTGAAGGGCATATGCCTCAGCTGCGGTGGCAACCTGACGCTGACCGTCCACGAGAAGAGCGTGAAGAAGTACCTCGAGATCACAAAGAAGATCGCCCAGAAGTACGATGTGCCCGCGTACACCAAACAAAGGGTGCTTCTTGTGGAGCAGGCCATAGATAGCCTCTTCGAGAACGACAAGGTCCGCAAGAGCAAGCTGGAAGACTTCGGCCTCAACTCGTTCTTGTGAGCGAAGACCAACGCGTTTGCACGCAATTCGACTAGCTGCGGCCATTGTCCGCGATGTGCATTTATATGCATAACAGCAAGCGCGAGGCCCTAGGAAAAAGGACACGATACCCGATGAACTATTTCCATTGGGAAGGACCGGATATCGTCGTCCTGTCATCTTAGCGGATTTCCATTAACATAATCCCATCGCTATTGGCCATGAAACGTGCGAACTATTGACACGGTACCGAATTAGCGAATGTACATTTTTATCCAATCCCTTTCGTAACATTTTTATATGTCCTGGGTCCAGAAACATAGTCTGAGCCTTGTCGCTGGGGTCCGCGAGGGCTTACCGGGGGGAATGAGCATGAGGCATGGACACAAAGAGGGCATGAACCCTTCTGTCAATGCATTTTGCCGCTCGTTCCTCCATGCTATCAAGCGGAGGAACAACCTGATGGCCATCCTTTCGTGCAGGGCCTTCTTGCTCGCGCTCCGGACCCTGCGCGATAACTGAGCGTTCTCGGCACATCCTTTCTCCATGCATAGCACCACATCTAAAATCCCATGGAAAGTTTGAAATCGTGTAACTGAGTTCAGTGCAGATGCACGCCCAGAGGTGATGCCCTTGCTGAAGACGCCGGAACAATACAAGGAAAGCCTTAGGAAGATGCGGCCGAACATCTACAAGTTCGGGGAACTGATCAAGGACGTCACGACCCATCCGTACACAAAGAGGACCATCGAGGGCCACTCACGGATATTCAAGATCCAGAGGGAACCAGAGTTTCAGGAGCTGGTGACCAAGGTCAGCCCGTTGACGGGGGACCGCGTCAGCAGGTATCTCACCGTCAACGAGGGCCCCGACGACATGATCGCCAACAGCAGGATGAAGCGGCTCATGTTCAATCTCACGGGCACATGCACCGGCGGCCGATGCGTTGGATACGCATCGCTGAACGCCCTCTGGCCCACGACCTACGACTGCGACAAGGCCCACGGGACGGACTTCCACGGGCGGCTCAAGGCCTGGCTGAAGCGGTCCCAAGAGGCGGACATCACCCTCGCCGGGGCTCTCACGGACGCCAAGGGGGACAGGGCCATGGGCCCCTGCAAGCAGTCCGACCCGGACATGTACCTCCATGTGGTCGACAGGGACGGCAAGGGCGGCATCACGGTGAGGGGCGCCAAGGCCATGATCTGCGGCGTGGCCGCGGCCAACGAGATATTCATCCTACCAGGAGGCGTCTACAAGGAGGACGAGAAGGACTATGCCGTGTCCTTCGTCGTACCACGAGACATCGAGGGCCTGACCGTCGTCGAGGCCCGGCATCCAAGCGACCGGAGGGACGAGGAGGAAGGCTTCGATAACCCGGTGGCCTGCGGCGGTATAACCCAGGCCTACCTGCTGTTCGAGGACGTCAAGGTCCCGGCCGAGCGCGTATTCCTCGACGGACAGTTTGACCAGACAAAGACGGCCATCACGGCGTTCACGTCGGCTTACCGGGCCGCCATAGGCTCCTGCGTTGCCGGCCAAGGCGATGTCATGATCGGGGCCGCCATGCTCGTTGCCCAGGCCAACGGACTCGACGACAAGCCTTTCCGGGACCGGATCGTCCAGATGGTCATCAACAACGAGACCACCTTCGGCGTCGGCGTGGCCTCGGGCGTCCTTGGCAAGAAGCACCCATCGGGCGCATGGCTTGCGGACCCGTTGCTCGCGAACGTGAACAAGGTCCTTGTCGGGAAGGTCCCCTACGAGACCAAGGTCCTTGCCCAAGACATAGCGGGTGGCATCGCCGAGACCGGCTGCATGCCGTCGTTCAAGGACCTTCAGGACGAGAGGTACGGAAAGCTCCTGAAGAAATACCTGAAGGCCCACAGCGATGCCGATACGCGCGTAAAGGTCGCACGGCTGGTGGAGTGGTTGACAATGGGCGCCGGCGTCCCGGGCTGCATGCACGGGGGCGGGTCCCCCGAGGGCGCCAAGGTCCTCATCCGAGCGAACATGGACCTCGAGAAGAAGATTGAGATGGCCCGACATCTAATATCACTTGAAGAGCCTATCCCGCCAAAGGACAAGGAAAAGGATAAGAAGCGCTGAACCCGGATCCCCATCTTGGCAATGTCGGGCATCTTGACATGGATGAACATTTAATCACGAAATGTTGGAAAATTTGATAATCTGCGCATTTTCCCCATCGCTTATTATCTTCCATATATTGTTTTCGGTCCAGAGATTCAACCCACCACATAATTTCATCGACGGAAATTGGACATTTTCGCATTTCTCTCCTTTGCCAAAAGAGTAAAATATTATGAGCGTTTTTTCGGAACCATCAAAAGAAATAAATATTGAATTTCCAATTATTATGTTACAAAGGAGTGAAGGTGTAGTTATGAGGACTAGATTGACCAGTAAACAAAAGATAGCTCTGTGGGGCTTGATAAAATATCCTGCATTGAACGACCGGGAGACATCAGACAAGATAAGGATGAAGCTGAGCACGCTGACAACGATCAGGTACAAGATGCTCCAAGACAAGATATACAAGATGGTCAATGTGCCAGTGGTCAATAGGCTGGCCTTCGAGACCGCCGCGTTCTTCCTCATACGGCTCGGGCCATCGGCGAAGAACAGGCCCATTCCGATAAAGAAGGACGAGTTCCCCAACCTCGTGTTTATAGCTCACGATCGTGCCCGGCTCCTTGCCTTTGGCTTCTACTCAACCTACACCTCTGCCGAAACGGACCTTCACGAGCTCGCGTCGAAGCTCCAGAAGGCGAAAATGCTCGCCAGGTCGGGCCATTGGATTCGGTTCCTCCCGCTCAAAAACTACGATTTCCCGAACTATTTCGAGATGTCCCAGTTCGTCAACGCGGGGCTGGAGCTGAACAAGCCCGAGGCGGTCACGATCAAAGGGTCCGTCTTCGAGGGGGACCAGATCCACCTGTCATCGTTCGAGCGGAAGGTCCTCAAGGAGCTCGTGGAATATCCCGACGAGACCGACGTCCAGCTCTCAAAGAACCTGAACATAACCCGCTCGACGGTGGCAAGGATAAGGCAGAGGCTCCTGGGCTTGGCCTACAAGACCCTGAACATCGTCGATCTCTCAAAGCTGAACTACAAGGCCATCAGCATCGCGGCGCCTACGCTGAACCTCACCTTCGAGGACTCTCGGGCGGCCATCATCAAGGCGGTTAGCTCCCTCGGGCCACCGCTCTTCTTCGCGGTGGGCGACTACGGTGCCATTTACATAACGGCCCACAAGGAACTGCGGGGCATCCGGAGCCGGACCAATAACGCCTTCAGGGGCGGCTCATTCAAAGGCAATGTGCAGGAACCTTCCCATCTGGCCACGTTCAACCTGAAACAGCTCAATGTGCTCCGGAACCACGAGTACCTGAATCTTGTCGAACAGGCCCTGGACCTCTACCATTTCCACCCGAAGAAGCGCAAGAAGGCCAATGCCGCGGAACAGTAGACCATTGCGTCCTTCCTTGCAGGCGACCGATCGGAAGGGCCGGGGCCCGTATCCCCTTACGGGCCCCGATGAAAATACTTCTAGTTCTAGGTCAGTAATCATAGAAGGAATCTTTAAATACGGACCGAAAAATACCAATCTGACGATTTCGCTCTTATCGAACAAAGCATCAAAGGAGAAAGGGACATGGGCTGCATTCACAAACCCGTAAGCCATCAGGATGCGGTCTGGTTGCCGCCCGATGATAAGTCCGACAGCCACATACCGGCTCAGCGGCGGATATTCTGCCTCGGCTGCGGCATGGTCAAGTACCAGGGGTCGGACAGGGCCAAGAAGCTGGGCTTCTTCATGAACCTGATGTCGAAGATAAACGAACAGGTGGATAAGGAGCGCCGGCGCGGGATCAAGGACGTCAGGCCCATCACCGAGGTGCAGAAGCGCCTGATGATCCGCGAGATGGAGTCCAACGAGGTCTTCATGGACACATGGATGTCCACGAGGAAGCTCCAGCTGGTGGTCTTCCGACGCATGCTGAAGCGCCACTGCCCGAACCTGACGGACACACTTATCGATGCTGCCTTCGCGAGAAAGTGACCCGCTCTCATCCATTCCGGTCCTTCGCGCTAAAAGTCCGTGTCGTAGTTCTGACCACGTTGCTTGGAATATTTCCTAGCAATGTCCGTCATGGCCTGGATGACCTTCTCGAAGGGTGTTATCACGGACTCTATGGCAACCTTCAGGTTCGGGTCCTCAAGGACCTCGGGATATTTCCTCATGGCCCTTTTCAGTTCGTAATAATAGACGTCCATGGCCTTGATCATCTTGACGGGGACGTTGTTCTTCTTGAAATAATCCTGGGCCTTGGCCGCCACCTTCGGGACTATATCGCAGTAGGCCTGGAGCAGGGGCGCGAAGGCCTTGGCCACGGCCACCTTGTCGCCCATGGGCAGGTTGATGGTCTTGTCCTTGACCTCGAATGTGAGCTCCTTAAGCGTCTTTACTATATCGTCGGGCGTCATGGAATCGATGTTGGCGCCGGAGGGCGCCTCCGCGGAATCGCCCGGCGGGGCCCCGCCAGTTCCCTGCTGTTCGTCGCTCATCGTCGACCCGTCCTTGAACTGTTCCATCCCGTGATGGCCCTGCCGACTAAAAAAGGTTCTGTGGCCTTCCTAGGCAGCACTAGCCCCTAGCGACCATGTATATGGCCACGATGGTCCCCATGAGGCTTGCCCCGATGAGCAGGCCCGTGGCTGCCATGTATGTGCCCAGGAGCTTGAGCGTCTTGGTCTGCTCGTCCCATTTCTCGCGCCCGCCCCGGTCCACCAGGACGCGCTTCTGCCAGACCTCCCTCAAGATGCCCCCGACCAGGGCCGGTAGCGTGGACCATATGGGCAGATACATCCCAAGCCCGAAGGCCGTGCCCATGCCCGTGAGGAGGTCGATGAAGCAGCCGATGGCGATGCCCGCGAGGAGGAGCTGGCCCAGCTGCGCCGAGGTCTGCCCGCCTATCAGGATCACCACAAGGGTCGCGAAGGCGTTGGCCTGTGGGGCCGGTAGGTTTATTTGGCCCTTGGCAAGGCCGATCGAGAGAACGACAGCGCCTATCACTGACGGTATGGCCCCCGGGATGACGGCCCACAGCTGGGCCTTCGTCAGGTAGTACGGCCTCGTCCCGGCGTAAAGGGCGGACTTGAACTCCCCGGTGATCGCCCCTGACATGGATATGGCCGAGCCGAACACCGTCGTGCCGAGGATGGCCATGATCGCCATGGTCTCGGGAGGCGTCCCCATGGCTTTGAAGAGGAATATCAAGGCCAGCAGCACTATGAACGACGTCCCCGAGACGGGCTCCGTGCCCACCTCGCCCATGACCTTCACGGCGATGGCCCCTATGAAGAAAGTCGTGATCACCAGGACCAATGAGAACACTAGGGACTGCGCCACCGGGTAGCCCCCGGTGGTGAAGACGATGGCGCAGACGAAGAATGTGAATGCCGCGACAATGAAGATGTGCTGCAGTGGCCACTCGTACCAGCCGCGGCCTTTCTCGTAGTCCCTGCTCTCCTGCCCCTTGAAGGCCGCGAGCACGTCCACGGACACGCGCTTGAACGCCGGGGCCATGCGCACCAGCGCCGTGAGCCCGCCGCCGAGGATGACCCCTATGGCCAGCGGCCTCCCGATAGATGAGAAGGTCGTCATGGCCGCGTTGCTGAAGTCGAAGACATCAACGTAGACACCGTAGTCGTTCATGAATATGGGCGTGTGGAAACCGACGGCGAGCGGAATGATGACCAGCCACATCAGGATGCTCCCGGCGCAGAACAGGAACGCAATTTTAAGTCGCATGAACCAGCCCAGCGCGAGGAGGATCGGCTCCAATGAGATGCCGAACCTTGAGAACTTGGCCGAGTCCGCCGGCTGGATGACGATCCCGGCGTCGTAGAACCCGGACCAGCCGAAGGCCTTGTCGAGGACAGCCCTGTTCATGACCTGGCCGCTCGCGAGCTTCTCGGTCTCCACCGGGAAGTCCCGCAGCAACACGAAGCCCATGGTGGCCAGGGTCCATATGACCATCTGCTTGACGGACCTCTTGGTGGACTCCGCGGCCCCGGCATGCAGGTGGTCGGCGATGTCCAGCAGCTTGACGCTGGCCTCGATGCCCGGCATGGGCAGCGGGTCCTCGACGAGCCACAGGCGCCTGAAGAGGATGAAGTAGACCGTTCCCAGGAACCCGCTAGCCATGGCCGCGACCAAGGGCACGGCCACCGACGGGGCCTCGTGGATGATCGGGGCGCCGTGCACCCAGTAGGTCTTCGTGTAGATGAGCATGTAGAGCGCTGGGAACGTGAAGATGAACCCCGTGCTCATGTGCGTGGCCGCCGAGGCCATGGCCGTCGTGATGTTGACATCCGTGGATTTCCAGCGCATGGCGAGGCCGAGGATGTACATGACGTACCAGGCCCCGCCTATCGCGATGCCCACCTTCAGGCCCACGTACTCGACGATGATGGCGAAGCCCATGCCGATGAACAGGCCGAAGATGATCTTCCTCCAGTCCCAGCTCGAGCGCCCGAAGTCCCTGGTCCTGTTCTTCTCCTCGAGATATTCCTCGAGCACCCCCGTGTTGAGGTTGGAATAGACCTCGTTGTCGAAGTGCTTGAGCGTCCCCTTCTCTATGGCCTCGAGTCCGGCGGGGGTCGGGTCGTTCCTGTAGACGGCCTTTCTGACTCCCATGTGTCACAACTCTCAGGTCGTTCGAACGAAAAGGAGGTCATATTATAAAAAGCCTTACGCCAAAATGCGGGCCAGAATCTGTCCTTTCTCAGGTCGTGGCCACCATGACGACGGCCGCGATGGTGGCCATGATGGCCTCGCCTATCATGAGGCCCGTGGCTGCCATGAACGAGTCCAGCAGCTTCAGGGTCTTGGTCGTCTCGTTCCACCTCTCCCTCTTGGCCTTGGGTTCCAGGAACTTTTGCTCCCAGAAGTCCCTCAACGCGCCGCCGAACAGCATGGGCAGCTGGATGGACAGTGGGAAGTACATCCCGAGGCCGAAGGCCGTTCCCATGCCGGTCAGCAGCTCGACCACGATGCCGATGAAGGCGCCTATGCCGATGTACGAGAGCAGCGGACCGTTGCTCGCGCCGCTGAAGATGATCTGCATCAGGGTCGCGAAGACCTTGGCCTGCGGGGCCAGCAGGTTGAGCTTTCCCGTCGCCAGGCCGTAGGCCAGGAAACCGGCGCCTATGGCCCCCACGATGGCACCCGGAATGAGGGATGTCAGGACGGCCTTCATCATGTGATAGGGCCTGTTGCCGACGTAGATGGACACCTTGTAGTCTATGGTTATGGAGCCGCTCATGCTGATGGCCCCGGCGAAGACCGTCGTGCCTATGATGGCCATGACGGCGTTCTGGGCCGGAGGCAGCCCCACGAGCATGAACACGCCGATGAGGAACAGGAGAACGAGTATGGATGTGGCGGACACCGGTTCGGTCCCGGTCTCACCCATGGTCTTGACGGCGATGGCGCCCAGGAAGAAGGTGGTCAGGCACAGGACCCCGGCGAACACGACGCTGGCCCCGGGGTTGTACCCGCCGGCCGTGAAGATGATGCTGACCATTATGAAGGCTACGATCAGCATGACGACCAGGTGCATCATGGGCCACTCGTACCAGCCCTTGCCTTCCTCATAGTCCGAGCTCTTTCCGCCCTTTAGGGCGTTGGAGACGTCCTTGAATGCCTTCCCGAAGGTTGGCACCATCTTCACTATGGCAAGTATGCCCCCGCCCAGGATGGCGCCTATGCCTATGATGGTCCCTATTTTCCTGTAGGCTATCCATGATGCGAACGGGATAGAGGCCACGTCGACGAAGCCGTTTATCTGGAACGGTCCATAGTTGATCAGGTATATCGGCGTGTGGAGGCCGACGGCCAGCGGGATTATGATGAACCAGGTCAGGAAGGATCCCATGGACATCAGCAGGGCCACCCTGAATTTCATGAACCATCCTATTCCAATCTGGATGGGCAGGATGGCGAAGGATACGAAGGTGAACTTGGCGCTAGCAGTATCCTGCATGACCTCCCCGGCCAAGTAGTACTTCCCGCCCATGGCCCAATCGAGGACCGACCAGTTCGCCGTGACGCCGTCCTTGGTGCCGTGGATTAACGGCAGGTCCCTCAGGAAGGTGAATATCGCCGAGATGGAGAACCATTGCATCATTATCTTGATGGACCTCTTGGCCTGGGCGATGGCCCCGCCGGACATGTCCTTGGCTATGTCGAGGAGCTTGACCGTGGGCTCGAAGCCGGGCACGTGCAGCGGGTCGTCGATGAGCCAGAGCCGCCTGAACAGGATGAAGTACATTACGCCCAGCCAGCCGCTCACGATGGTCGCTAGGAGCGGCACGGCGACGGGCGGGATGCTCGTGATGAGGAACCTCGGCCCGCCGGTCAACGGGTCGGTCCCTATGGCGAAGTCCGAGGTGTACTTGAGAAGGTACATCGCCGGGAAGGTGAAGATGAACCCCGTGGCGATGGTGGTCGCCGCATCGCAGGAGGCGGCCATGAGGTTGATCTCCTGGGGCTTCCACTTGAGGGCCATGCCCAGCAGGTAGGCCAGGTACCACCCGCCGGATATGGCCATGCCGACCTTGAGGCCGACGTACTCCGTGATGACCGCGAAGATGGTGCCTATGAACATGCCGATGGCTACCTGGCCCCAGTTCCATTTCAGCTTGCCGAAGCCTTCCTTGCGGGTCTTCTCATCGAGGTACTCCTCCATGACGCCCGTGTTCAAGTTGCTGTAGGTCTCGATGTCGAAGTAATCCAGGGTGCCCTTCTCGATCTTCTCGAGCCCGCTCGGCGTCGGAGGTTCCCTGTAGTTCGACTTTTTGACCATCGCACCTGTCCCCGGGTCCCAAGGCCGTCCTTCCTTCCTTGCCTTGGACGGCAGGTAAGATTTAAAAGGACGATCCCGGTGATTTGGCCACTTTAATCCCTTTGCAATACTTAAAGATTTATGTAGGGTGGTTAAATTGGGTTCATAGGACCTCGCTATGCGAGGCCACGATGTCCTTCTGCGGCACAACGACATTTATTTATACATCTCTCAAGGTTAATGTAATTCTAGATGTCGCTTCTCCCCTCCAGGACCACCGGCCTGTTGTTACTAATTGCCTTTTCGCTCCTGGCCGTACTTTGCGTCATGGGCCTGTCGGCCCTGGCGGCCCCCTGCCCGGGGCCGGACTGCGTGGAGATCGGCAGCCAGGGAGGCACCGTCTCGGTCGAGAGCGACCTGGACATCCTCTTCAACAACGGGGGCGGCCACGTCACCTGGCGCATCTCCGACGAGGCAGCGCCCGAGCTCAGGCGCCTCATAGACAAGAACTACGGCAACAACGACGGTAACATCACCCCAGCCGAGGCCGCGCAGTACACCACGGCCCTGGACAACACCCTCACACTGTCAGGTGCCGTTTACCACGGGGCCAAGATCCAGTCCTTTAGCCTTCTCGACAGGAACCGGGGCGTGGAGGACAACACCGAGTTCCTCATCGGCAAGGACAACGACACGCGTACCATCGAGATCAGGTTCCTCATCGAGGCCACACTCAGCACGCCCTCGCAGGGGTACTCCCTGAGCGACGACATCATGGTCCGGGCCCTGTTCGACTCGCTGAAGACGAGCTACGACATCCATTCGTACCTCTACGTCGGCAAGGTGTCGCTTACGCACACGAACTACATAGTCAGCATGTCCTCCTACAGCGACTTCAACGTCGACCACGGCCGCGTCATCAGGTTCCGAGGACCGATCTGGGAGATATACCAGTATTCCGTAACCTACGACAAGGGCACCATGGGCAACGCCAAGGACAAGGCCCAGTTCGGGGGGACAAACTCCTTCAACGTCCTCGAGTCGCCGATGGAGCTGTTCATCCTCCTGGTGGCCATGGGATATCTCATGCTCTATTTCCCCAGGAGGTTCGCCAAGTCGGGGAGGAAGCAGAGGATAAAGGCCTTGCACCGGGCTCTCTGGGGCTTCCTCTTCCTCCTCTTCCTAATATACATGATAGGTGCCCCCGGGGGCTATGTCTGGTTCTTCACACCGCTGACCTTCGGATGCGTTGTAGGCTTCTCCTACATGCTCTACATCAAAAGCTGGAAAGGCTACGCCAAACCCCTGTCCCTGGCAGAGAGCAGGGACCTGGACCGGGAGGAGGGCATCGTTAGGCCCGAATCCTACCGGAAGCTCCAGCCGAAGCGCTATTATGAGGACGAGGGACAATCCGACGAGGGGGACGGCTACCCGCCGGAGGAGGAGGCCCCGGTCCGGAGAGCGCCCAGGCCGTCGAGGCAGGCACCGCCCGAGGAGGACTACGGGCCCGTCGCATCAGAGGACGAGGGCGGACCGCTGGAGGAAGAAATTGCCCCGCCGCCGAGGAGGCCCCCACCGAGGCCGGCACCGCAGCAGCGGCCCCCGGTCCAGAGACCGGCCCCTGTCGAGCGGCCTGCACCGAGGCCGCAAGCCCCGAGGGCAATGCCGCAGCCAGTGCCCCAGGTTCCCAAGCCCGCGCCTAGGCAGGCACCCACTGCCCCGCCGGGACCGCCCGTGAACATCATCAAAAGGAAGATACGCTGCGTCCAGTGCAAGCAGATATTCGAGGCCGAGATCCGCACCAAGCCTCAGAGGATCGAGTGCCCATTGTGCGGCAAGGTCGGGATGATAAAGTAGGGCGGGTCCTTACTTCATCTTGCCGCCCTTCCATGGCCTCAGCGCCTTCCTGGCCTCCTTCTCGAACCCCAACGCGCCAAGGACCTTACCGACGACGAAGTCCACAAGGTCCTCGACCCTGGCGGGCCTTCCGTAGAACCCCGGGCTCGCCGGTACGATGGCGGCCCCGGCCCTCTTGAGCCGTGCCATGTTCTCGATGTGTATGAGGCTCAGGGGGGATTCCCTGGGGACGATGACGAGCGGCCAGCTCTCCTTCAGGCACACGCTCGCGGACCTGGTCACAAGGTTGTCCGCGATGCCGCACGCGATCTTCGACAGGGTGTTCATGGAGCACGGGATGATGACCATTCTCCGGGTCGGGCCCGAGCCCGAGGAGACCTCGGCCCCGAGGTCCTCGTTGTCGATGAGGGCCGTGGCCTTGGCCTCGAGACCCTTGAGCCCTCCGTCGAGCTCTATCTCGACGACATCCCTGCCGTGCTCCGTGACGATCAGGTAATTGCGGCCCGGCAGGAGGTCCAGAAGCCTGCTCGCGTAGACGGCCCCCGTGGCCCCGGTCACAGCGACGATGGTCGTGGCCCTGGCGTTACCCATGGCCGAGCCATGTCCCGGCCCTGATATAATGTTTTTGGGCCGTTCTGGAGGGCGGTCCGGGCCGACGACGGAGCACTTTTTTACAAAGGGCCGGCCTCGGTAAAATCATAAAGGATTTATATCCTCCAGGGCCTAGGGAGGCCCGATGAACATAGACAAGGAGCTTCTCGACAAGCTCGAGGCCAAATGGAAGGGGAACGAGAAGCCGCTTCCGGTCGATGACGACCTCAAGGTGCAGGTCGTCGAGAGCCTCTCGGTCGAGGAGATCAGCTTCCTTAAGCCTCACGAGGAGACGCATCTCATCGGCAAGCTCCGCGTGGCCGAGGGCATCCTTAAGGAGAAGAAGTTCACATGGCCCATATTCGCCGACCGGAAGACCGGGGTCATCCTTGACGGGATGCACCGCTTCGGCCTCCTCAAGGACTTCTGCTTCAGCTACATCCCGGTCCAGCACATCGACTACGTCGCCAACGACGATATCAAGTTGGACGTCTGGTGCCGATACATCAAGCAGGTCAGCGAGGACGAGTTCTCCCTCGTGGCAAAGGAATGCGGCCTCGAGGAAGTCCCGTTCTCGACCACAGATATAATGGAGCGAAAGAGCGCCATCATCGTCTCGCCCAACAACAGGGCCTACATCTTCCATGAGCGGCACAGCCCGCAGATCGAGTACTATCGGCTCAAGGAGGTCGAGGACAGGTTCTCCATAGGGAAGAAGGTGTCCACGGGCCTCGCCGACTACAACGTCGAGACGGAGGCCCTGGGTATGCTCAACAGCCCGGACACGGTCGTGGTCTTCCCGAGGCCGCTGTCCAAACAGGACGTCATCGACGTCGCCATGAGGGGCGAGGTCTTCCCTCCGAAGACCACGCGTCACATCTTCCAGTTCCGTGTCTTCAACATCGAGGTGCTCCCGACGGAGCTCCAGGCCACCAAGACCAAAAAGGCCCTTGAGGATGCGATATGGAGGGCACACAAGAAGCGGAAGCTCTTCTATCTAGGGAAGGGTATAATCATCGACAGATACTACGCGGAGCACATGTTCCGGTTCAGCTGAGCATATCATTCATCGCGTTCATCATGGCACGGAGGGGGGGGACCCTTGCTCGATATAAAGGTGATACGGGAAGACCCGGAGATGGTGCGCAAGAACCTCGAGAGGCGGAGGCAGCCCGAGCACATCAAGAACCTCGACGCTCTCGTCACGGAGGATACCCGGTGGAGGGAGCTCCTCAAGGAGCTCGACGCCCTGAGGAACCGGAGGAACGTCCTCTCCAAGGAGATATCCGAGAGGAAACGCGCCAAGAAGGACACAGCGGATCTGATCAAGGAGGCCGGAGAGCTTCCCGTGAGGATGAAGTCCCTCGAGGCGCAGATGGAGAAGGCCAAGGAGGAGAGCCACCGGCTCCTCATGAGGCTGCCCAACCTGCTCCACGATACCGTCCCCTACGGCGCCGACGACAAGGAGAACGCCGAGGTCAAGAAATGGGGGAAGATACCCGAGCCCCAGGCCGGCCTACTCCCGCACGGAGAACTGGCCGAGAAACTGGGCCTGGCGGACTTCGACCGGGCCGGCAAGATAGCCGGCGCGGGCTTCAACTACCTGCTCGGCGACCTGGCCTACCTCGACCTGGCCATCATCAACTACGCGGTCAATTTCATGAGGGCCAAGGGCTACACCCTGGTCGAGCCCCCCTTCATGATGCGCCGCAGGGCCTATGAGGGCGTGACCGATCTGGCCGATTTCGAGAACGTCATGTACAAGATTGACGGCGAGGACCTGTACCTAATCGCCACCTCGGAGCACCCCATGGCCGCCATGTTCCTGGACGAGATAATCGACGAGGACCGGCTGCCCATCAAGTTCGTCGGCATGTCCACGTGCTTCCGGCGGGAGATAGGCTCCCGCGGCGTCGACACCAAGGGTCTGTTCAGGATGCACCAGTTCAACAAGGTGGAGCAGTTCATCTTCTGCAGGCCGGAGGATTCGTGGAAGTTCCACGAGGAGCTCCTCTCCAACACCGAGGGCATGTTCCAGGGCCTGGGCCTGCCATACCATGTCGTGAACGTCTGCACCGGGGACCTGGGCATCGTAGCCGCGAAGAAGTACGATATCGAGGTATGGTTCCCGCGGCAGAACAAGTACGGCGAGGTGGCCTCATGCTCCAACTGCACCGACTACCAGGCCCGCAGGCTGAACATCCGCATGGGCAAGGTCGGCGGAGACAAGAGGATCCTGCACACGCTCAACAACACGGCCATAGCCACCTCCAGGGCCATGGTCGCCATCCTCGAGAACTACCAGCGGACCGACGGGTCCATCGAGGTGCCCGAGGCTCTGCGCAAGTACATGAACGGCATGGAAAAGCTGACGCCGCTCAAATGATGGGGCCTCTATCCGAGGCCATCCTTTTTTCATATTGTCTATTAACATCTAGGGCTTTTCTTAATAATCTTTAATATCCACCAAAGCCATTCCATCCCCAACCACCGAGGTCGGTCCCATGGTCATCATCAGCATCTCACTGGACGCTGCTCTGCTAGAGAAGTTCGATGCCGTAACCGCCGAGAAGGGCTTCACAAACCGCTCCGAGGCCTTCCGGGAGCTCGTCCGGATGACCGTCGACGAATGGCAGATGTCCAAGAAGGCTAGCAGCAACATCGCGGCACTGATGGTCGTGTCCGAGAAGAGCAAGACCAAGGGCGGCATAGAGCGGGTGCAGCACAGGTTCGGCGAGATCCAGACCATGCTGCACACGCATCTCGATGACAAAAACTGCCTCGAGATAATCATCGTCAAGGGCGACAGCGCCCGTCTGGACATGATGATCAAAGAGCTGCGCAAGGTCCAGGGCGTCAAGAAGGTGGACTTCTTCACGACGACCGCGGACCTATAGCTCCATCTTGGGCAAGTTCATCTGTCCTGCCCAGGTGTGCCTACACCGTTCTGACCGTTGTCCTTCTTCCCGACGCGCAGCTTCCAGTCGAAATAGGTGCAGTTCACGGCCTTCCAGACCTTGGGCATGGGCCACTCGTCCGGAAGGGACGTTATGTGCGCGTCCTTTGCGATTATCATGAGCTCAGGGAACAGGGCCTCGGCAACGGCCGGGTAGCCTTCTTTATAGCTCTCCGGGCGCCCGAACTCAAGCTTCTTCGTGGCCCGATTGATGTAGAACCAAAGCTTCGGGCCCGTGGCGGTCCTCGCGAACCTCTCGAGCGAGTCTCGATCGAGGTTGGCGTTGGGGACCACGTCCAGCGAATACAGGGCCCTGGAGATGTATCTCAGAACATCCTTGCACATCTCCTGCTGGAACTTCGAAACGTCCTGTTTCCTCATGGCCTTCAGGTATGCGATGTGGCCCGTGGCCGGGACGGGGTTCCCTATATTGAGGGAGTGGAGGTACTGGTCGACGGTCAGCTCTATGACCTGGTCCGACAGGTAGCTGGAATCCTCCTCCAGCCTCGTCCAATGCATCTTGTACCATTTCCTCCGCAGGTCCGGCTCGACGAAGTTCAGCAGCGGGCAGATGCCTGTGCTGGACATCCTCCTGGCCTCGGCGGCCATCCCGACCCCGAAGTACATGAGATACTTCAGGAGTGGCCCGGGGGGGACCTTCTGGATCCTGATGGCCTCGTTCACGAGGTCGTGGTGCAAGATGATGATGTCCTTGCGGAAATCATAGTACACCGGCCGGAACTTGAACTCCGGGCCGTGGGCCCCTTTCTGGAAGCATACCTTCAGGCCCTTGCTCCCGATCTTGAACCTCTTCAGGGCTTCCTTGCATATCTCGTCCAATGGCCCTGGGGCTAAGGTCTCCTCGGTCATATCCGTCAATGTAGGGAAAGAGGGGGCCATATAAATCCTTTTTGAATATTATTATTTACTAATTAGTACAACAAAAGGAAAAGGTTTTATCCCGGCCCGTCCTTATTTCGGTCGCTATGCGTCATGTCCAGCTATCCCAGGACGACCTGAAGAACATCAGGGAGCTCTACGAGGGGGTCATGTCCAACGCCTCCCACGGCCTGTTCTTCAAGGAGGGCAGCATCATCGGGATAGGCATAGCCAGCAAGGCCATGGAGGACCGGACCACCTACTTCGATACCTGCAAGAAACTCCTCATGGAGAAGGACTGGGTAATGGACATAAGCTTCGGCGAGCAGCAGGTGATCGTCCAGGGGTCCATAGAATCGGTCCCGGGGGAACAGGGCAAGGAGAAGACCTGCCACCGGCTAAGAGGCATAATCCGTAAAATTTATGAGACATATCTCAACCAAAAGGTTTATTGCAAGGAAACGGAATGCGCTTCTATTGGCAATTCACGGTGCGTCTTCGAGATAGGCACCATGGAGATGTGGAAATAGGGGGAGTGCGAGATGCTCACGAGAGACATGGTCGAACCCATCCTGCATGAGATCAAGAAGCTTGACGGCGTCGACGCAACAGCGGTCGTTAGTAGGGACGGTATCCTCGTCGGTGCCGAGATCCCCCCGGAGGTGCATGGCGAGACCTTCGCCATCATGAGCGCCACCATGTTGGGCGCCGCCATAACCGCCAACTCGGAGCTCAACAAGAACATGCCAACCAAGGTCATCGTGGAGTCCGACGACGGCGTCACCATCGTCGCCGGCGCGGGCATCAACTCGATTCTGGTGGTCTCAAGCAGGAGCCCCGACAGGGCCAAGCTCCTCAAGGTCGCCGACGCGGCCATAGAGAAGATCAAGAAGCTCGAATAGGGCCTCTGCGATTTTGTGTTCTTTCCATTCCTGGAGCATTCCGCCAGTGCCTTATTCGGCCCTATGTTGGGCCATTGTCGTCAATCCTTGAGAAACAAAATGGATTCTATCGCCATCAGATAGAGGCGCCGCAGTATGGGCAGGTCCTCCACTTGGGCTTGACGTCCTTGCCGCAACCCGGGCACTTGGACTTGTCGGACGCCGGGGCCGGCTCAGGGGCGGGCGCCGGCGCGGGTGCCCCGCCTGTGGCCGCACCGCAGTATGGGCATGTCTTCCATTTGAGCTTGATGTCCTTGCCGCAACCTGGGCACTTGGGCTTGACCTCGGCCGGCGGCGGAGCCTCGACCGGCACCGGCGGGGCCGTGACGGTCCCCTCGCCCAGGGTCGCGCCGCAGTATGGGCAGGTCTTCCACTTGGACTTCACGTCCCTGCCGCATATGAGGCACTTGACCTTGTCGGGAACGGCCGCGACCGGGGCCTCGACGGGCTTCTCCTCGACCTTCGGCTCCTCGGGCGTTATCTCGGCGTGCTCTGGCATGTACTCCTTCGTTGCCAGCTTCTCCTGCCGGTAGCCCTCGGTGGTCTCCCCGCCGATGTACTCCTTGACCCTGGTCTCCTGGGGCATGTACTCCTGGGTCTTGACCTCCTCCACCTTCCCCTCCGGGCCGTAGGGCATCGTCGGCCTCTTCTCCACTGGACCGTAGCCCTGGACCTCCTCGACGGGCTTCTCGGGCGGGGCCTCGGCCAGCAGCGTTATGCCGCAGTACGGACAGGTCGCCCAGCGGGCCTTGACCTTCTTGCCGCAGCTTGGGCATATGGTCTCTTCCGCGGCCGCCACGGGCCTCTTCTCGACCTTCGGGACCTCAGGCTCGGGTGGCCTCTCCTCGACCTTCGGGACCTCGGGCACGGGCTCCGGCTTCTTCTCCTCCGGGATCTTCACGCCCATGACCTGCAGCAGCTCCTCCATCAGGAATATGGCGTTCCTGCTGTAGTCCACCGCCACGTCGTAGTTGGCCGCCTCCATCTCCTTCCTTGCATCGTTGTAGAGCTCGTCGGCGTCCGTGGTCTCGATGGCGTTCTGCCTCGCGAGCATTATCCTGTCATAGCATTTCTGCAACAGCTCCGCGGCCTCGGCCTGCGTGGGCTTCCTGGCTTCCGCGGCGGCCTTGGCCTCGGCCTTCTGGATGTCCGCAGCGAGGGCCGCCGGGGGCTTCTCCTCGGCCTCGACCTTGGCGTCGGCGGAGCCCTCCACCGTGAGCCTCGTGGCCTCCTTCTCCCAG